>Ga0247725_1000388_pt1 | contig 35235 bp, 26 predicted proteins | sample OKSTACKMCFT3sol_FD_183021 | JGI IMG/M metagenome (GOLD analysis project Ga0247725, IMG submission 183021) | Subsurface sediment microbial communities from gas well in Oklahoma, United States - OK STACK MC-FT3-sol | ecosystem: Environmental > Terrestrial > Deep subsurface > Rock core/Sediment...
TTCGACGCGCGCCGCGTGGAGCAGGGCCCGATCGCCGCCTGGCGCGCTCCGGTGGCCCTGCCAGTGACCTTCCACGGGGTGTTTGTTCAGGTTTAGAGAACGCCGCTCCCTTGCCAGGCCCGCTGGGTTGCGCCTATCCGGGGACGCAGCGCAACCAAGGCGGGCCCTTCCTCATGACCGCAGCCAAGACTGCACCCAAGTCAGGGGCTCGCCCCGGCGGGCGGGGCCGTCCGTCCAAGGCCAAGGGCCTGGACCTGAAGGAGACGATCCTCGACGCGGCCGAGGGGCTGTTCGCGCGCCACGGCTTCTATGGCGTCACGACCCGTCAGGTGGCGGCCGAGGCGGGCGTCGACACCGCCCTGATCCACTACTATTTCGGCGCCAAGCGCGAGCTGTTCGACGCGGTGTTCCTCCGCCGGGCCGAGATCCTGAACCAGGCCCGCGAGGCGTCGATGGACGCCTATCTGCGAGACCATGGCGGCGCCATGACGGTGGAGGGCGTGATCGAGGCCTTCATCGACCCGCTGCTGCGCATCTCGCAGGACGGCGGCCCCGGCTGGAAGAGCTACTTCGCCCTGGTGGCCCAGGTGAACAACACCCCGGCCTGGGGCGGCGAGACCATGACCCGCTTCTTCGATCCCGTGGTCCACCGCCTGGTCGAGACGCTGAAGAGCGTGCGGCCCCAGGCCGAGTACCGCGATCTTTACTGGTGCTACCAGTTCCTGACCGGCTCGATGATGCTGGCCCTGTCCGAGACCGGACGGATCGACTCGCTGTCGGAAGGCGAATGCCACTCCAGCGACCTGGAGGCGGTGCGGGCCCGACTGTTCGCCTATTGCGCCGCCGGCTTCGAGGCGGTGATCGCCAAGAGCGGCGCGGCCTAGTCTGTCTTCGGAACAACACCCTTCGTCTATTTTCATCACCTGATGAAAAAGGGCTGGCGCATGGCGCCGGTTCGGGTGATGGTGTCGGCAATTCGCTGTTCGATGAATTGGCGAAACTCCCGAGCGCGCGTCCGCGAAGACGGACCGACCGGGACGGGCGGAAACGAGGGAGGGAAACCCATGACTTCGATGTGGAAGGCCGCATTGCTGGCCGGCGCGGCGTGGAGCGCCGTTTCGGGCTCGGCTTGGGCGCAGCAGGCTCCGGCCGCCGACGACAGCGTCGGCGTCGAACAGGTGGTCGTGACCGCCCGCCGGCGCGAGGAAAATCTCAAGGACGTGCCGGTCGCGGTCTCGGCCTTCTCGGCCGACAAGCTGGAACGCGCGGGCGGGACCGACATCACCGTCCTGCAGCAGACGACGCCGAACATCACGGTGCAGACGGCGCGCGGCTCGAACTCCACCCTGATCAGCTATATCCGCGGCGTGGGTCAGCAGGATCCGCTGTGGGGCTATGAGCCCGGCGTCGGCCTGTATGTCGACGACGTCTACATCTACCGCCCGCAGGGCGCGGTGCTGGACATCTTCGATATCGAGCGCATCGAAGTGCTGCGCGGTCCGCAAGGCACGCTTTACGGCCGCAACACCATCGGCGGCGCGATCAAGTACGTCACCAAGCGCTTGGGCGACGAGGCCGGCGCCAAGGTCAAGGCGACCTACGGCAGCTATAACCAGACCGACGTGCTGGTCACGGCCCAGACCCCGATCGCCGACACCGGCCTGTCGGTCGGCGCCGCCTATGCGCTCTACAAGCGCGACGGCTACGGCAAGAACCTGACGACCGGCGCGGACCATTACGACAAGGACGTCCACGCCTATCGCCTGAGCGCCGAGTACAAGCCGACCGAGGACCTGTTCTTCCGCCTGGCCTATGACCGGGTCGAGGACAACTCCAATCCCCGCCACGGTCGCCGCGAGCTGCCCTCGCTGACGGGCGGCTATCAGGTGCTGGACGTCTATGACACCCAGGCGGGCCTGGGCGACAAGAACCACGTCCTGACCAAGGGCGTGTCGCTGACCGGCCAGTGGAACGTCACCGACAAGGTCACGCTGAAGTCGATCACCGCCAATCGTCGCGGCCACACCGACACCCTGATCGACTTTGACGGCACCCCGCTGCCGACCCTGGACGTGCCGGCCACCTATGACGACCGGTCGTTCTCGCAGGAACTACAGGCCGTCTACGCGGACGACAATGTCCAGGGGGTCTTCGGCCTCTACTACATGAACAGCCAGGCCTCGGGCGAGTTCGATACGATCGCCGGCAATCTCGGCGTGTCGATCGCCGACGGCGGCAAGGTCAGCACCCAGAGCTTCGCGGCCTTCTTCGACTTCAGCGCCAACCTGACCGACCGGCTGAAGGTGTCGCTGGGCGCCCGCGCCACCCGCGACGCCAAGCGCGCCAACGTCTTCCGCCTGTTCTATCTCGGCGCGACGCCCTCGCCCTATCAAGGCGGCGCCCCGCGTCCGATCCTGCAGACGCGCACCAACTACAGCGCCGACAAGACTTTCGAGCAGTTCACCCCGCGCATTTCGGTCTCGTACGAGCTGAACGACGACCTGACGACCTACGCCTCGTTCTCCAAGGGCTACAAGTCGGGCGGCTGGGACATGCGCGGCGACGCCTTCATCACCCCGCAGACCGTCAACGGCTACAAGCCCGAGGTCGTGAAGACCTACGAGGCCGGCCTGAAGGGCTTCGCGCTGGAACGCCGGGTGTCGTTCTCGTCGGCGGTCTTCCTGTCGAAGTACACCGACCAGCAGGTCACGACCCAGGTCGTGGTGCCGTCGGGCATCGCCAGCTCGGTCGACAACGCCGGCGCCTCGACGCTGTACGGCGCCGAGTTCGAGGCGAACGCCAAGCTGAGCCGCAGCCTCTCGGCCAATGTCGCCCTGGGCTACATCCACGCCAAGTACGACACCTTCAGCCGCTTCGTGCCGGCTGGGGCGCCGAACCCGCTGAACCCGTCGCAGACCCTGGCCACCGGTCAGGTGATCAACGTCGCCGACCTCTACGGCTTCCAGAACACCCCCAAGTGGACGGGCAATGTCAGCCTGACCTGGCGCGGCGAGCTGGCGGGCGGGGACCTCGCGATCACGCCGATGGTCAGCTATCGCGACAAGTACCAGCAGTTCGAGCAGCCTCTGCCGGCCCTGGACCAGAAGGCCTTCACCCTGGTCGACCTGACCGCGATCTGGACCGCGCCGGGCGGCAAGTACAAGCTGGCCCTGACCGGCAAGAACCTGACCGACGAGCGCTATCGCACCGGCGGCTACAACTTCGCCGGGGCCACCTACAACAACTCGGTGATCGGCTTCTACGGCCCGCCGCGCACCATCGCCGGCTCGATCGAGGTGGCGTTCTAATCCTCTAGGCGAAAGCTGGGGCGGGGCTTGCTGCAACAAGCCCCGCCCGTTTTTTATGTAACCAGTGGCGTGAGCGGGGACGGGCGATGAGCGGAAATGGGAATGAGACGCCGGAGAAGGCGTCGGGATATCGCTATGTCGTCCTGGCCATGCTGGTGCTGGCCTACACCTTCAATTTCCTGGATCGGCAGATCCTTGGCATCCTGGCCAAGCCGATCAAGGACGAGTTCGGCCTGACCGACGCCCAGTTCGGCCTGATGGGCGGCCTGGCCTTCGCCCTGCTGTACACGACCCTGGCCATCCCGATCGCCTGGCTGGCCGACCGCTTCAGCCGGGTCTGGATCATGACGGCGGCCCTGACCCTGTGGAGCGGCTTCACGGCGCTGTGCGGCGTGGTCGGAAGCTTCAGCCACCTGTTCCTGGCCCGGATGGGCGTGGGGATCGGCGAGGCGGGCGGCGTGGCGCCGGCCTATTCTCTGATCTCGGACTATTTCCCCAAGCATCAACGCGCCCGGGCCCTGGCGGCCTACGCGTTTGGCATTCCGCTGGGCACGGCGGCGGGCACCCTGGTCGGCGGGCTGCTGGCGGTCCACTACGGCTGGCGGACGGCCTTCATCGTCGTGGGTCTGCTGGGCGTGCTGCTGGCGCCGATGTTCCGCCTGATCGTGCGCGACCCGCCGCGCGGCGGCGCCGACCGCGCGCCCGGCGAGCCGGCCCCCGCTCCCGCGCCGGCCGCGCCGCTGGGCCAGGTCGCGCGCCTACTGGCGGCCAAGCCCAGCTTCTGGCTGCTCTCTCTGGGCGCGGCCTCGTCGTCGGTCTGCGGCTACGGCGTCGCGGCCTGGCTGCCGTCGTTCTTCATGCGCAGCCTGGGTCTGACCCTGGCGCAGACCGCCTGGTACTATTCGGGCATCGCCTTCCTGGGCGGCGTGGTCGGCATCTGGCTGGGCGGCGTGATGGCCGACAAGCTGGGGGCCAAGTCCAAGGCCGGCTATCCGCTGACGCCGGCCGTGGCGTTCCTGATCTCGGTGCCCTGCTTCCTGCTGGCGATGAACAGCGGCGCGCTGGTCGGCGGTCTTGGCCCGCAAGCCGCTCTGACGGTCGCCTTCTTGATCTTCCTGATCCCGACCGGCCTGAACCTGACTTGGCTGGGCCCCATCACCGCGGCGGTGCAGCACCTGGCGCCGGCGCCGATGCGCACGACCGCCTCGGCCCTGTTCCTGCTGATCAACAACCTGCTCGGCATCGCCGTCGGGCTCTACTATTTCGGCAAGGTCTCGGACGTGCTCAAGCCCGTCTTCGGCGCGGAGTCGCTGCGCTGGGCGATCTATACCGGGATGGGCTTCTATCTGCTGGCGGCGCTGCTGTTCTTCCTGGCCTCGCGCCGCCTGGAACGCGACTGGGTCGACTAAGGGGCGGCGGAAGGCCGCAAGGTCCCAACCGCCACGCTTCGGACAATTTCAGGTATCAAGCCCGCGACAAATCGTGAGCGACCTGAATGACACCCGAAGACCGCCACATCTTTCACGACCCCACGGGCAAGCGTGAACGACGGGCAAAGCTGATCCTCGGGATCGTCATTTCGCTGATCGCCGCGCTGGTGGCGGGCTTCGTGGCGACCCTGGCCTTCGCGCCGCGCCTGCCGGACGCGCCGCTCAAGGACCCCCGCGCCCTGACCGCCCTGCACCAGGAGACCCCGCGCAAGACCAAGCCGGTCACCGCCTGGAAGCGCGTTCCGCGCCCCAAGACCGCGCCCAACGGCGCCGCGGCGCGGCCGCTTTCGGTCGGCTTCTATGTCGACTGGGACCAGGACAGCCGCGAGTCCCTGCGCCGCAACATCGACAAGCTGGACGTGGTCTCGCCGCAGTGGGTCGCGATCAAGGGCGCCGGCGGCGACATCACCGTCACCGACGATCCGGAAGGCGCCGCGCGGATCGCCAACGCGCCCAACCACCCGGCCGTCCTGCCCCTGGTGCACAACTCGGCCAACGCCGCCTTCAACGGACCGCTGGGCGACGCCCTGCTGAGCGACCCCAAGGCTCGGACCAAGCTGATCGCCAACCTCAAGGACCTGGCCGCCCAGCGCGGCTACGGCGGCTATGTCTTCGACTTCGAGGCGCTGTCGGAAAAGGGCTTGGCCGCCTATCCGAAGTTCCTGGCCGAGGCCCGCGCGGCCTTGCAGCCCGCCGGCCGCGAGGTCTGGGTCGCCGCGCCCTACGACGCGCAAGGATGGCCGCTGAAGCGCTTGGCGCAGGCCTCCGACACCGTGGTGCTGATGGCCTATGACCAGCACTACGCCGGAGGAGACCCAGGCCCCAACGCCGGCCAGGACTGGTATCAGGCCGAGCTCGCCAAACGCTTCTCAGAGCTTGACCCGGCGCGCACGGTGCTGGCCTTGGCCGCCTACGGCTACGACTGGACGCTGGACAAGCAGGGCCGCCCGGCGTCGGGCGCGCCGGCGACCTTCCACGAGGCCATGCGCAACGCCCAGGACGCCGGGGCGGCGATCCGGATGGACCCGGAGGTGCTGAACCCGACCTACGCGTACACCGACGACAACGGCGACGATCACGTCGTCTGGTTCATGGACGCCGTCACCCTGTTCAACGAGGTCAAGGTCTCCGACCCCTGGAAGCCGCGCGGCTATGCGCTCTGGCGGATGGGCATGGAGGATCCGGGCGTCTGGTCGCTGCTGGGTAAGCCGTATGGCCAGATCTCGTCGGCCGGCCTGCTCACGCTGGCCAACGGCCAAGGCGTGGACTTCGACGGTGGGGGCGAGGTGCTGCGGGTCGCGGCGCTGCCGACGCCGGGCAAGCGCAGCCTGCAGGTCGATCCCGCCACGGGCCTGATCTCCAACGAGACCTACGACGTCATCCCAAGCTCCTACGTCATCGAGCGCTACGGCCAGCGCAAGGGCATGGTCGCCCTGACCTTCGACGACGGCCCGGACCAACGCTGGACGCCGAAGATCCTCGACATCCTCAAGGAGAAGCACGCGCCGGCCACCTTCTTCGTGATCGGCCAGAACATGCAGAAGCGGCCCGACATCGTGCAGCGCGAGGTGGCCGAGGGCCACGATGTCGGCGGCCACAGCTGGACCCATCCCAACATCGGCGAGACGCCGCTGCCCCAGGTGCAGGTCGAGCTGAACGCCACTCAGCGCCTGTTCGAGGTGTTGACCGGCCGGTCGATGCGCCTGTTCCGGCCGCCTTACTTCGGCGACGCCGAGCCCTCGACCCCGCACGAGGTCGCGCCGCTCGTGATCGCCCAGACCCTCGGCTACACGACGGTGGGTCTGCGGATCGATCCCGACGACTGGCAAAAGCCCACCCCGCAACAGATCATCGACCGTACGCTCGACCGCCTGGACAATCCGGGCGATCGGCCGGGCCAGGTGGTGCTGCTGCACGACGCCGGCGGCGATCGCAGCCATACGGTGGAGGCCCTGCCGGGCCTGATCGACGCGATCCGGGCCCGGGGCTACAAGCTGGTCACGGTCGGCGAGCTGGCCGGCATGACGCCCGAGCAGGCGATGCCGCCGACCTCGCGCACGGCGCTGGACCTGGCGATCGATCGCCTGGGCTTCGACTTCTTCCGCTGGACCCAGGCGGGCATGGCCGCGCTGTTCATCCTGGCGATCTTCCTGGGCGTGGCGCGTCTGGTGTTCCTGGCGAGCCTGGCGCTGGTCCATCGCTTCTGGACTCACGAGGAGCCCGCCGACCTTGATCCCGAGACCGGCCCCTTGGTCAGCGTCCTGATCCCCTGCTTCAACGAGGAGAAGGTGATCGCCGCCTCGGTGGCGCGAATCCTGGAGAGCGACTGGAAGAACCTCGAGGTTATCGTCCTGGACGACGGCTCCAAGGACGGCACGGCCGACGAGGTGCGCAAACACTTCGCCAATGATCCGCGCGTGACGCTGCTGTCGTTCGAGAACGGCGGCAAGGCGCGGGCGGTCAATCGCGGCCTGGCCGTGGCCAAGGGCGAATACGTGGTGGCGCTGGACGCCGACACCCTGTTCCCGCGCGAGACGATCGGCCGCCTGGCCCGCTGGTTCCGGGATCCCGACATCGGGGCGGTGGCCGGCAACGCCATCGTCGGCAATCGCGTCAACATTGTCACCCGCTGGCAGGCTCTGGAGTACGTGACCGCCCAGAACCTGGAGCGGCGCGCCCTTTCGGCGCTCGGGGCGGTCACCGTGGTTCCGGGCGCGGTCGGGGCCTGGCGGAAAAGCGTGCTCGACGCGCTGGGCGGCTATCCGGCCGACACCCTGGCCGAGGACCAGGACCTGACGATCGCCTGCCAACGCGCCGGCTGGAAGGTCGCCTTCGACCCCGAGGCCCGCGCCTATACCGAGGCGCCGGACACGGTCGGCGGCCTGCTCAAGCAGCGCTTCCGCTGGTCGTTCGGCACGCTGCAGTGCGTGTGGAAGCACCGCCGGGCGATGTTCAACCGCAAGACGCCGGTTCTGGGCTTCGTGGCCCTGCCGCAGATCTGGCTGTTCCAGATCATCCTGGCCGTCGCCGCCCCGCTGGTCGACCTGGCGGTGGTCTGGAGCCTGATCAGCGGTCTTTACGGCGCGTTGGCTCATCCGGTGGAGTGGCGTCCCGACGACATGCTGCTGGGCCTGATCTACTGGGCGATCTTCATCGCCGTGGATCTTTCGGCCGGCGCCCTGGGCATGGCGCTGGAGAAGCGCGCGCCTTGGGCCGACCTGCCGTTCCTGCCCGTCCAGCGCTTCGGCTATCGCCAGCTGATGTACTACGTGGTGGTCAAGTCGGTGGTCATGGCCATCCGCGGCGGCCGCGTCGGCTGGGGCAAGCTGGAGCGGCGGGCGACCGCTTCGGTGGCCTCGGAGGCATGATCCCATGCGTTGTTCGGATGGAAAACGTTGTCATCGCGCGAAAAGGGTGTGACCGGTAACAATTCCGCAACGTCAAGGCTTTCTCTTGCCTGGCCGGGGCAGGGGATGCGCGATGACCTCTCATTGGGGGCGATAAGCGCGCAAGCCTTCACCTTATCGTCCACACGCGGTTGCGCCTGTGAAATAGCGCTCCTATAACCCCGCCACATTTCAGAAAGCCGTCGTCGAGACCGGGCCCTCATGAACATCCACGAACATCAAGCCAAAGCCGTACTCGCCGAGTTCGGCGCCCCCGTGCCGCGCGGCTTCGCCGCCTTCACGCCCGATGAAGCCGCCGCCGCCGCTGAAAAGCTGGGCGGGCCGGTCTTCGTCGTGAAGAGCCAGATCCACGCCGGCGGGCGCGGCAAGGGCAAGTTCGAGGGCCTGGGCCCCGACGCCAAGGGCGGCGTGCGCGTCGTCAAGTCGGTCGAAGAGGTCAAGGCCAACGCCGCCGAGATGCTCGGCCGCGTGCTGGTGACCCACCAGACGGGCCCTAAGGGCAAGCAGGTCAACCGCCTCTACATCGAAGAAGGCGCGGCGATCGCCAAGGAATTCTACCTGTCGCTGCTGGTCGACCGCGCCTCGAGCAAGGTCTCGGTCGTCGCCTCGACCGAAGGCGGCATGGACATCGAAGACGTCGCCCACTCGACGCCCGAGAAGATCCACACCTTCACCATCGACCCGGCGACGGGCGTGTGGCCGACCCACCAGCGCGCCCTGGCCAAGGCTCTGGGCCTGACCGGCGGCCTGGCCAAGGAAGCCGCCGCGCTGCTGACCCAGCTCTATACGGCGTTCATGGCCAAGGACATGGCCATGCTGGAGATCAACCCGCTGATCGTGACGGCGGATGATCACCTGCGCGTCCTCGACGCCAAGCTGTCGTTCGACGGCAACAGCCTGTTCCGTCACCCGGACATCAAGGCGCTGCGCGACGAGAGCGAAGAAGACCCCAAGGAAATCGAAGCCTCGAAGTACGACCTGGCCTACATCGCCCTCGACGGCGAGATCGGCTGCATGGTCAACGGCGCGGGCCTGGCCATGGCCACCATGGACATCATCAAGCTGTACGGCGCCGAGCCGGCCAACTTCCTGGATGTCGGCGGCGGCGCCAGCAAGGAGAAGGTCACCGCGGCCTTCAAGATCATCACCGCCGATCCGGCCGTGAAGGGCATCCTGGTCAACATCTTCGGCGGCATCATGCGCTGCGACATCATCGCGGAAGGCGTCATCGCCGCCGTGAAGGAAGTCGGCCTGAAGGTTCCGCTGGTCGTCCGTCTGGAAGGCACCAACGTCGAACTCGGCAAGAAAATCATCTCGGAAAGCGGCCTGAACGTCATCGCCGCCAACGATCTGTCTGACGGCGCCGAGAAGATCGTCGCCGCTGTGAAGGGCGCCCGCTAAATGTCGGTTCTGATCGGTTCGCACACCAAGGTCATCTGCCAGGGCATCACCGGCGCTCAAGGCACGTTCCACTCCGAGCAGGCCATCGCCTACGGCACCAAGATGGTCGGCGGCGTCACCCCGGGTAAGGGCGGTCAAACGCACATCGGCCTGCCGGTGTTCGACACCGTCGGCGAAGCCAAGGAAGCCACCGGCGCCGACGCCTCGGTGATCTACGTCCCGCCGCCCTTCGCGGCCGACTCGATCCTGGAGGCCATCGAAGCCGAGATCCCGCTGATCGTCTGCATCACCGAGGGCATCCCGGTGCTGGACATGGTCAAGGTCAAGAAGGCCCTGCAAGGCTCCAAGTCGCGCCTGATCGGCCCGAACTGCCCCGGCGTCCTGACGCCCGGCGAGTGCAAGATCGGCATCATGCCGGGCTCGATCTTCTCGAAGGGCTCGGTCGGCGTCGTGTCGCGCTCGGGCACCCTGACCTACGAAGCCGTGTTCCAGACCACCAACGCGGGCCTGGGCCAAACCACCGCTGTCGGCATCGGCGGCGACCCGGTCAAGGGCACCGAGTTCATCGACGTCCTGGAAATGTTCCTGGCCGACGAAGCCACCCAGTCGATCGTCATGATCGGTGAAATCGGCGGCTCGGCCGAAGAGGACGCGGCCCAGTTCCTGAAGGACGAAGCCAAGCGCGGCCGCAAGAAGCCGATGGTCGGCTTCATCGCCGGTCGTACGGCGCCTCCTGGCCGTCACATGGGTCACGCGGGCGCGATCGTTTCGGGCGGCAAGGGCGGCGCCGAGGACAAGATCGCGGCGATGGAAAGCGCGGGCATCCGCGTCTCGCCTTCGCCGGCCAAGCTGGGCGAGACCCTGCTTGAAGTGCTCAAAGGCTAACTAGAACACCGAAACCCCGCCTTGCGCGGGGCCCAGGTTTTTTGCGACCGCCAGTCGACGATCCGAAAAAATCACCTGGGCCCCGCCAAGCGACGGGCGCCCGGGCGATTGAGAGACTATATTTACGGGCTTGCGGTAGCGCTCCCGTAAGCAAGCGGATCTGAAGGCGACAAAATCCATGGCGGACGACGCAGGCATCATCAACCAGGTCTTGACCGAGACCAGCTTCCTCTACGGCGCCAACGCGGCGTTCGTTGAGGACCTCTACGCCCAGTGGGCGGAGAACCCTGCTTCGGTCGAGCCCTCGTGGAACGCCTTCTTCGCCAGCCTGGCCGAACAGGCCGACCAGGTGAAGCGCGCGGCCCAGGATCCGGCCTGGACGCCCAAGAAGGTCCCGTCGGTCCGTCCGGACTGGCTGTCGGCCCTGGACGGCCAATGGGCCGCCGTCGCTCCCGCCGTCGAAGCCAAGATCGCCAAGGCCGTCGAGGGCAAGGCCCCCGGCGCCACCGCCGAAGCCGTCCGCGCCGCCACGCTGGACAGCCTGCGCGCCATCATGATGATCCGGGCCTACCGGATGCGCGGCCACCTCGCCGCCAACCTCGACCCGCTGGGCCTTGAGCCGCCGAAGCCGGCGCCGGAGCTGGATCCGGCCACCTACGGCTTCTCGGACGCCGACTACGACCGTCCGATCTTCCTCGATTTCGTGCTGGGTCTCGAGACCGCCACGATCCGCGAGATCCTCGACATCCTGCGCCGCACCTACTGCGGCAACGTCGGCGTGCAGTACATGCACATCTCCGACCCGGCCGAGAAGGCTTGGCTGCAGGAGCGCATCGAAGGCCGCGACAAGGAAATCACCTTCACCAAGGAAGGCAAGGTCGCCATCCTGAAGAAGCTGATCGAGGCCGAGGGCTTCGAGAAGTTCCTGCACAAGCGCTTCCCCGGCACCAAGCGCTTCGGCCTGGACGGCGGCGAGGCCATGGTCCCGGCCATGGAGCAGATCATCAAGCGCGGCGGCGCGCTGGGCGTGAAGGACATCGTCCTGGGCATGCCGCACCGCGGTCGCCTCAACGTGCTGGCCGCCGTGATGGGCAAGCCCTACCACGTGATCTTCCACGAGTTCCAAGGCGGCTCGTCGGTCCCCTCGGACGTCGAGGGCTCGGGCGACGTGAAGTATCACATGGGCGCCTCGTCGGACCGTGAGTTCGACGACAACAAGGTCCACCTGTCGCTGACGGCGAACCCGTCGCACCTGGAAATCGTCAACCCGGTGGTGATCGGCAAGGCCCGCGCCAAGCAGGCCTTCACCCTGCGCGAGCAGCCGGACGCCGGCCGCGGCCACGTCCTGCCGCTGCTGCTGCACGGCGACGCGGCCTTCGCCGGCCAGGGCGTCGTGGCCGAGTGCTTCACCCTGTCGGGCCTGAAGGGCTACCGCACGGGCGGCACCATCCACTTCATCGTCAACAACCAGATCGGCTTCACGACCAGCCCGCGCTACTCGCGCAGCTCGCCGTACCCCTCCGACGTCGCCCTGATGGTCGAGGCCCCGATCTTCCACGTGAACGGCGACGACCCCGAAGCCGTCGTCTTCGCCTCGAAGGTCGCGACCGAGTACCGGCAGAAGTTCGGCAAGGACGTGGTCATCGACATGTTCTGCTACCGTCGCTTCGGTCACAACGAAGGCGACGATCCGACCATGACGTCGCCGCTGATGTACGCGAAGATCAAGGGTCACCCGCCGACCCGCGAACTCTACGCCAGCCGCCTGGTCGGCGAAGGGGTCGTGACCCAAGCGGAAGTCGACGGCTGGGTCTCGGAGTTCGAGACGTTCCTCGACAAGGAATTCGACGCGGGCAAGACCTACAAGCCGAACAAGGCCGACTGGCTGGACGGCAAGTGGGCGGGCCTGACCCTGCCGGGCGACGAGGATCGCCGCGGCAAGACGGCCTTCCCGAAGACTCGCCTGATCGAGCTGGGCCGCCTGATCACCACGATCCCGGACCGCATCGACGCCCACAAGACCGTGCGCCGCGCCATCGAGAACCGTCGCGACGCGTTCGAAAAGGGCGAGGGCATCGACTGGGGCGCGGCCGAGCACCTGGCCTTCGCCACCCTGCTCGACGAAGGCTATCCGGTCCGCCTGTCGGGCCAGGACTCGGTGCGCGGCACCTTCACCCAGCGCCACTCGGACATCATCGACCAGAAGACCGAGGAGCACTACACGCCGCTGAACAACATCCGTCCGGGCCAGGCGCACTATGAAGTGATCGACTCGGCCCTGTCGGAAGAGGCGGTGCTGGGCTTCGAATACGGCTTCTCGCTGGCCGACCCGAACACCCTGACCCTGTGGGAAGGCCAGTTCGGCGACTTCGTGAACGGCGCCCAGGTCGTGATCGACCAGTTCATCAGCTCGGGCGAGCGCAAGTGGCTGCGGATGAGCGGCCTCGTCATGCTGCTGCCGCACGGCTACGAAGGCCAAGGCCCCGAGCACAGCTCGGCGCGCCTCGAGCGCTTCCTGCAGTCGTGCGCCGAAGACAACATGCAGGTGCTGAACTGCACCACGCCGGCCAACTACTTCCACGCGCTGCGTCGCCAGATGAAGCGCGAGTTCCGCAAGCCGCTGATCGTGATGTCGCCCAAGAGCCTGCTGCGCCACAAGCGCGCCGTCTCGAACCTGGCCGACTTCGCCGAGGGCTCCAGCTTCCACCGCGTGATGGTGGACGGCGCCGAGGCCGGCTGCGACGTTGGCGGCGTCACGCTGAAGAGCGACGACAAGATCAAGCGCGTCATCGTCTGCTCGGGCAAGGTCTACTTCGACCTCGTGGACCACCGCGCCAAGACCGGCCGCGACGACGTCTATCTGCTGCGTCTGGAGCAGTTCTATCCGTGGCCGATGAAGTCGCTGATGAACGTGCTCTCGCGCTTCAAGAACGCCGACCTGGTCTGGTGCCAGGAAGAGCCCAAGAACATGGGCGGCTGGACCTTCGTCGACCCGTGGCTGGAGCTGACGCTGGACAAGCTGGACATCAAGGCCAAGCGCGCGCGCTATGTCGGTCGTCCGGCCTCGGCCTCGACCGCCGCCGGCCTGATGAGCCGCCACCTGAAAGAACTCGAGACCTTCCTCAACGAGGCCTTCGCGTAAGCGAAGGCTCCCGTTACCAACAAACCCGCCGGACCAAGCAAGAGAGACTCGGAAAGCCCCATGGCCGACATCAATACGCCCGCCCTCGGCGAATCCGTCACCGAAGCCACGGTGGCGCGCTGGACCAAGAAGGTCGGTGAGGCCGTGAAGAAGGACGAGATTCTCGTCGAGCTGGAAACCGACAAGGTTTCGCTGGAAGTGGCCTCGCCCGCTGACGGCGTCCTCTCGGCCATCGGCGCCGCCGAAGGCGCGACGGTCGTTCCCGGCACGGTCCTGGGCGTCGTGACCGAAGGCGCCGCCGCCGCCGCCGCTCCGGCCGCCCCCAAGGCCGCCGAGGCGCCGAAGCCGGCTCCGGCCGCTGCTCCGGCCCCGGCTCCTGTCGCCGCTGCCCCGGCCGCCGCGCCGGTCAGCCCGGCCCCGGCCCGCATCGCCGCTGAAAACAACCTCGACCTGTCGAAGGTCGCCGGCACCGGCAAGGACGGCCGCGTGACCAAGGGCGACGCCCTGGCCGCTCTGGAAGCCCGCGCCGCCGCCCCGGCTCCGGCCGCCGCGCCGTCGGCGCCGCGCCCCGTGCACGAGCGCGAGGAACGCGTGAAGATGACGCGCCTGCGTCAGACGATCGCCCGCCGCCTGAAGGAAGCCCAGAACACCGCCGCCATGCTGACGACCTTCAACGAGGTCGACATGAGCGCCGTGATGGCCCTGCGCGCCCAGTACAAGGACGTCTTCGAAAAGCGCCACGGCGTGAAGCTGGGCTTCATGTCGTTCTTCACCAAGGCCGTCGTGGCCGCGCTGAAGGCGATTCCGGACGTGAACGCCGAGATCGACGGCCAGGACATCATCTACAAGAACCACTACGACATCGGCGTCGCCGTCGGCACCGACAAGGGTCTGGTGGTTCCGGTCGTCCGTGACGCCGACGTGCTGAACCTGGCCGAGATCGAAAAGACCATCGGCGACCTCGGCAAGAAGGCCCGCACCGGCGGCCTGGCCATCGAGGACATGCAAGGCGGCACCTTCACGATCACCAACGGCGGCATCTACGGCTCGCTGATGTCGACCCCGATCCTGAACGCGCCGCAGTCGGGCATCCTGGGCATGCACGCCATCAAGGAACGTCCGATGGTCGTGAACGGCAAGATCGAGATCCGTCCGATGATGTACCTGGCTTTGTCCTACGACCACCGCGTCGTCGACGGCGCCGGCGCCGTGACCTTCCTGGTCAAGGTCAAGGAAGCCCTGGAAGACCCGCAGCGCCTGCTGCTGGACCTCTAAGAGACCCCGAGAAGCCCGTCCTCACCGGCGGGCTTCTTTGCATTCGCGGCCCCGGCGTCCTACGTCGGGGCCGTTCGCTTTACCGGGATCCGCGCAATGGCCAAGGACACGCTCTATCTGCTGAAGCCGCATTTCGAGAAGGACGGCGCCCAGCGCTTTTGCCCCGACTGCGCGATGATGGAGGGGTATCTGGCGACCTATCCGGCGCTGCGCGAGGCGCTGGAGATCGTCCATGTCGACTACGCCCGGCCGCGCGCGGCGCTAGTCGAGCGGCTCGGCGAAGACCACCAGAACGCCCCGACCCTGGTCTTGGCGGAAGCCGCGCCGGACGCCGGTCCACATGGTGAAATCCTCTCGGCGAACGGTCTGTCGTTCCTGACCGACGCCCGCCCGATCACCCGCTACCTGGCGGCCAAGCACGGCCTAGCCGCGCCGCTCTAGATCTAGAGCGCGTTTGAGCTGCGGTCCCGGATACTCTGTACTATCCGAGCGTAGATAGGACGGCCCCATGGGAAAGTTCGAGATCGCGCCGGCAAGGGCCAAGCTCTTCACGCACCGTGGCGGCCAGGCCGTTCAGCTGCCTGAAGGCTTTGCGTTCGAAGGCGCGGAAGTGCTTCTTCGCCGCGAGGGTAACGCCGTCATTCTGGAGCCGGCGACGGTGAAGCCGCCGCGAACGCGCGCCGAGCTTGAGGCCATGTTCGCGCGTATCGACGCCGAAGGCGGCGCCGATTTCCCCGATCGCGATCAGCCGCCCATGCAAGAGGACGATGTGGAGGTCGCCGCCCGCATACGCGAAGCGCTTAAGCGCGCGGGTACGCCGATCGGTCCTTCGACCTCCTGATCGCGGGCCAAGCCCTGAATCGCGGTTGGACCTTGGTCACCTCGAACACGCGGGAATTTTCCCGGATCGAAGGCCTCTCCCTGGAAGACTGGTCGCTCTAGCGGCTGGCCTCCAGCACCGCGTCGCCCAGGCGGCCGTAATCGCCATTGAAGTGGTGGCCGCCGGGCAGGCGGATCTTGGCGACCTTGTCGTCGGGCAGATCGGGGCAGATATCGCGCCGCTCCTTGTCGCCGTAGACGCAGGTGATCTTCACGTCCTTCAGCGCCGCGATCGCCGGGGCGACCGGGAACGAGTCGCGCGGCGCCAGGTTCAGCCAGCTGACCGGATGGAAGCGAAGGTCGCCGTCCGGCCCGGTCCCGATCAGCACCACGCGGCTGACCTGGGCGCGCACGTCCCGCGGCAGCTTCGGGATGATCGCCGGCAGGGCGTCGGCCCCGAACGAATAGCCGATCAGCACCACCTTGCCCCGGCCCCACTGGCGCTCGTAGCCGCGCAGGGCTTTGGCGAGGTCGGCGGCGACACTGTCGACGGTGCGATCGGTTCGGAAATAGGCCAGCGAGTTGATCCCGAGCGTCGGCACGCCGTTGTCCGCCAGCCGTCGCGCCACCTTCTGGTCCAGCGGGCCCCAGCCGCCGTCGCCTGAATAGAGCACCGCCAGGGTGTCGCCGTCCTGGGCGCTGGGCGCCACGACGGGACCGGTCCAGGTCGGCGTCCATCGCGCGAAGGCGGCCGAGAAGGCGCAGACGGCGGCGACGGAGGCGAGGGCGGCGGACAGGCCAAAGAGGCGCAGGCGGGTCATCATGGTTCTAAGGACGACACGGCCCGGTGACCCTCTCCAGGCGCTCCAGTGTCAAGCTTGTGGCGATCCCCGGAGCGGGGAGGGCGCCGCCGTGCGTTTCCCGCCTTCTCCTTGATTTTCAAGGGCGCGGACGACGAAAGGTTGTTCCGTTTTTAACAGTCTGGTTCTAAGGAACACGCGCCTCCAAAGGTCTGACAATATGGCCGGCGAGGCCCCATATCTTGTCCGGCGCCGATCTCGGCGCGTCCTGAAGGCGATAGACCCATGGCTCAGTACGACGTCGTCATCATCGGTGGCGGTCCTGGTGGCTACAACGCGGCGATCCGCGCTGGCCAGCTGGGCCTCAAGGTCGCGATCGTCGAAGGCCGCGGCAAGCTGGGCGGCACCTGCCTGAACGTCGGCTGCATGCCCTCGAAGGCCCTGCTGCACGCCTCGGAACTGTACGCCGCCGCGACCGGTCCGGAATTCGCCAAGCTGGGCATCGAGGTGAAGCCGAAGCTGAACCTGCCCCAGATGATGGCCCAGAAGGCCGAGAGCGTCGAAGCCCTGACCAAGGGCGTCGAGTTCCTGATGAAGAAGAACAAGGTCGACTACGTGAAGGGCTGGGGCCGCATCGAAGGCGCCGGCAAGGTGGTCGTGAAGGCCGAGGACGGTTCGGAAACCACCCTCGAGACCAAGAACATCGTGATCGCCACCGGCTCGGAGCCGACCCCGCTGCCGGGCGTGACGATCGACAACAAGCGCATCATCGACTCGACCGGGGCCCTGTCGCTGCCGGAAGTGCCCAAGCGCCTGATCGTCGTCGGCGCGGGCGTGATCGGCCTGGAGCTGGGGTCGGTCTGGAAGCGCCTGGGCGCCGAGGTCACCGTGGTCGAGTACCTGGACCGTATCCTGCCGGGCACGGACACCGAAGTCGCCAACGCCTTCCAGAAGATCCTGACCAAGCAGGGCTTCACCTTCCAGCTGGGCGCCAAGGTCACGGGCGCGACGGCGTCGGCCAAGGGCGTCAAGCTGAGCTTCGAGCCGGTCGCCGGCGGCGACGCCCAGACGATCGAGGCCGACTACGTGCTGGTCGCCATCGGCCGTCGTCCGTACACCCAAGGCCTGGGCCTGGAGACCGTCGGCATCACGCCGGACAAGCGCGGCATGATCGCCAACGACCACTTCAAGACCGGCGTCCCCGGCGTGTGGGTGGTCGGCGACGTGACCTCGGGTCCGATGCTGGCCCACAAGGCCGAGGACGAGGGCGTGGCCTGCATCGAGATGATCGCGGGCAAGGCCGGCCACGTGAACTACGGCATCATTCCGGGCGTCGTCTACACCAGCCCGGAAATCGCCACGGTCGGCCAGACCGAGGACGAGCTGAAGGCCGCGGGCGTCGCCTACAAGGTCGGTAAGTTCCCGTTCCTGGCCAACAGCCGCGCCAAGATCAACCACGAGACCGACGGTTTCGTGAAGGTGCTGGCTGACGCCAAGACCGACCGCATCCTGGGCGCCCACATGGTCGGCCCGAACGTCGGCGACATGATCGCCGAGTACTGCGTGGCCATGGAGTTCGGCGGCGCTTCGGAAGACGTGGCTCGCACCTGCCACCCGCACCCGACCCGTTCGGAAGCCCTGCGCCAGGCGGCCATGGGCGTCGAAGGCTGGACGATGCAGGCTTAAGGCCGGCTTCCTGTCCCAAAGTTAATGTGCGGCCCGCCTTGGCGGGCCTAAGGTGGCGGGGTTCCAGATCAGGAGCCCCGCCATGCTTTTGTCCGGACTACTGCTCGCCGCCGCGCTTCAGGCGCCGCCAGAGCCGACCGCCGCGCCCAAGCCCCAGGGCCCGCCCGCGCGGGTCGCCGTCCCCTTCAGCCAAGCGCCGCGCATGAAAGGCCAGCGTCCCGCCTGGGAGTGCCGGCAACGCGCCACGCTCGCCCGCAAGACCCAGGACGAGACCGCCAAGCCGCTGAACCGCATGCCGATGGGGCTGGGCGAGCGCGCGGTCATGCGCATGGTCGACGGCTGCCCCGTTCGGACGCCGATCATCCAGCCCCCGCCGCGCCGCTGAGGCCAGAAAAAAGGCCCCGTCGGGAGACAGGGCCTTGAAGTCGCTTAGGGAGGAGACGCCCCGCCGCATGAACGGGGCGCTACGCTTACTGGAGCTTAGAATTCTTCCCAGTCGTCGGCCGAGGCGGCCGGCGCGGCCGAGCTCTTGGCGAAGCTGGCGACCTTGGCCTGGGCCGCGGCCACCGGGTTCAGGCCCGGGCGGCTGTTGGCGGAGACCGGAGCCGGCCCCTTGGCCGGCGCGGGGGGCGGACGCGAGGGGGCGGGCGCCGGACGGGTCGCGGCGCGGGCCGAGCTGGCGCTCGACGACGGGGCGGCGGCGGCGGCGCCGCCGACGCGGAAGCGGCCGATCATCTTCAGCAGGTTGCCGGCCTCGCCTTTCAGCGAGTGGGCGGCGGCGGTCGACTGCTCGACCATGGCGGCGTTCTGCTGGACGGTCTGGTCCATCTGGTTGACGGCGGCGTTGACCTGGTTGAGGCCGGTGGCCTGCTCCTGGCCCGAAGAGGCGATCTCGCCGACCAGGGCGTCGATCTCGCCGACCTTCGAGACGATGGCCTGCAGGGCCTCGCCGGTCTGGCCGACCATGCTCACGCCTTGGTTCACTTGCTGGCTGGAGGTCGAGATCAGGGTCTTGATCTCCTTGGCCGCGTCGGCCGAGCGCTGGGCCAGGGCCCGGACTTCCTGGGCGACGACCGCGAAGCCGCGGCCCGCTTCACCCGCCCGGGCGGCTTCGACGCCGGCGTTCAGGGCCAGCAGGTTGGTCTGGAAGGCGATCTCGTCGATCACGCCGATGATCTGGCTGATCTCTTGCGACGACTTCTCGATCTCGTTCATGGCGTCGACGGCGTTGCGAACGACCACGCTGGAGCGTTCGGCGTCGCCGCGGGTCGAGCCCACGACCTTGGCGGCTTCCTGGGCGCCAGCCGACGAGCGGCGCACGGTGGCGGTGATCTCGTCCAGGGCGGCGGCGGTTTCTTCCAGGCTGGCGGCCTGCTGCTCGGTGCGACGCGACAGGTCGTCGGAGGCCGAGGCGATCTCGTCCGAGCCGGCGCCGATGCTGCTGGCGGCGTGGACGATGGTGCGCATCGTCTCTTCCAGCTGCGTCACCGCGCCATTGAAGTCGGTTTGCAGGCGCTTGTAGCTTTCGGGGATGTCCTGATCCAGGCGGTAGGTCAGGTCGCCCTCGGCCAGGCGGTTCAGGCCGGCGGCGATGATTTCCATGACCGCGGCCTGCTCCTTGGCGGCGGCTTCGGCCATTTCCTGGTTGCGGCGGCGCTCGGCCTCGGCCTCGGAATTGGCGCGAGCCTGGGCGGCCTCGGCCGTGCGCAGGGCCACGGCGTTGTCCTTGAACACCTGGACCGAGCGGGCCATGGCGCCGACTTCGTCCTTGCGATCGGCGCCCTTGACCTCGACGTCGACCGAGCCGCCCGCCAGGACTTCCATGGTCTTGGCGGTCGCGTTCAGCGGGGCGGCGATCTTGCGCGAACCGATCCACAGGGCGAGCAGCAGGGCCGAACCGGCCGCGATCACGCCGAACAGGACAGAGATGATCGTGTTGGTGGTCGCCTGCTTGAGGGTGGCTTCCACCATCGCATCGGTCTCCTTCGAGTGGACCGAGACGAAATTGTTGACGTCCTCGTTCAGGCTGGTGATGTCCGGGTCGATGATCGCCATGATCATGACCGCCGCCTCATTGGCGTTCTGCAGGCCCATGTCGGCGCCTTGGCGCGCGTTGGTGTAGATTTTCTCCAGGCGAGCGGAGAAGTCGGCGACCTGCTTGGCCGAGGTGGGGTCCGCCTCCTTGATGGCGGCGAGGTACTTCTTGCCTTCCTGGTAGGCCTTATCGACGTCATCGCTGGCGGCCTTGGCCTCGGGCGAGCTCCCGTCGTACGACACCGTGCGATAGGCGCCGTAGCCGATCCCGGTCACCCGACGATTGAAGCGAGCGGCCGCCAGTTCGGCCGGCGCGCGCTGTTCGACCAGCACCTGGGTCGCCTGCTCGGCTTGGCGCGCCTGCCAGGCGCTCATGCCCACGATCGCCAGCGCCACCACCGTCAGGATCACGGCGGGCAGGGCGACTTTGGTCGAAATCTTCAGATCGTCGAACTTCATGATAGCCTCTCGGGGGCTGCGTCCTCCGCAAGGGCGGAAAGCGCGTTTCTCGCGAGGACGAAGCTCTGCCTGCCGTAAAATCGCGGTTAATTTCACCGGCCTGGCCGGTTAACGCGACAGTCTGTCGCAGATAACCCTACATCAAATGTGGTCTCACGCCTTGGGATGCGCGGCCTGGTAGGCGGCCAGCAGACCCGCCGCGTCCACCTGGGTGTAGCGCTGGGTCGTCGACAGCGAGGCGTGGCCGAGGAGCTCCTGGATCGTCCGCAGGTCTGCGCCCGCGCCCAGCAGGTGCGTGGCGAAGGCGTGGCGAAAGGCGTGCGGCGTCACCCGGTCTGAGAGGCCCAGGCGTCCCCGCAGGGTCTGGACCAAACCCTGGACATGGCGCGGCGACAGCGGCCCGCCGCGCTTGGCCCGGAACAGCGGCTCGTCAGGCCCGAGGACGAACGGCAGCTCGTCGGCATAGACCGCGATCGCCTCGCGCACGGCGTCCAGCACGGGGGCGATGCGGGTCTTGCCGCCCTTGCCGGTGATGCGCAGCGCAGCCCCCAGCGGGACGTCGCTCCAGGTCAGGGACAGGGCCTCGGAAATCCGCAGGCCGCAGCCCCACAGCAGGGTCAGCACCGCCGCGTCGCGGGCGGTTTCCCACGGCTCGCGCTCGGTGTCGCCCGAGGCCTCGGCGATCAGGTCGCGCGCCTGGTCCTCGGACACGGGGCGGGGCAGGCCGATCTTCAGGCGCGGGCCGCGCACCAGGCCGATGGCGGCGTTGGCCACGCCATGACGCTGGTCGACATAGCGATGGAAGGCGCGGATCGAGGACAGGGCCTGCGAGATCGAGCGCGGCGCCAGGGCGTCCTCCCCCTGGCGGCGGAAGGCCAGATAGCCGCGCAGGTCGGCGGCGGAGATCTCGCCCAGGGCGCCGACGCTCAGCGCCTCGCCCCGGTGGGCCTCCAGGAAATTCAGATAGGCCAGGACGTTGTCGCCATAGGCCCGCACCGTGCGCGGCGAGGCCCGGCGCTCCAGCGTCAGGTGGTCCAGCCAGGCGGCGAGGGCCTGGCGAGCCGTCACAGGACCGGCCAGCGTTCGGCGGTGCGTTCGACCACCCGGCCCAGGAAGTTCACGAGCTCGGTGCCCATGTCGGGCATGAAGGCCTCGGGATCGGTCGAGCCGAAGGCCAGCACCGCCTCGCGGCGCGGCTCCCAGATCGCCATGCGCACCAGGGCCATGCTGCGGATCAGCTCGGCCTTGTCGCCGAACAGCGGCAGGGCGGGCGCGAAGAAGCCCATGCGGGCGATCGGCGCGTCGCCGACCAGCATGTCGGCCTGGCCCTCGGCGAGAGCGCGCCAGCCGGCGGGGACGCGGTTGGGACCCTCGAGGGCGATGACCCCAGCGGCAAGGCCAAAGCGCAGCACCGACAGCTCGTCCACGCGGCGCGCGAGGTCGGAGTGGTTACGGGCGTCGAGCATGTCGATCACCGCGGCGTGGGTCTGGGCCTGGGCCGAGTAGTTGGCGCGGGCGTTGGCCTCGATCGCCTGGCGGGCCAGGGCCTCGCGCTTGTGGGCGGCGGCCACCTTGGCCAGGGCCGCCGGGCCGAAGTCGAGGACGTTGCTGGCGTCGATCTTCAGGCCCAGCTCGCCCAGCAGGTGCTCGTCCTGACGCAGGAACTGCGGCTGGGTGCGCAGGAACGCCCGGACGCTGTCGGCGTCGACCGTCGTCTTCTTGGCCGCGCGAGTCGCGTCGCTCATGGGTGCCCCGAGTCTGGTGAAATGACGGGTCGATGAAGCCCCAAGACGGTTAACGGGGTCTTGATAAGCGGCGCCGTGCGAGCTCTCGACCTGGGGAGCGTTTCGCGGCAGAAGCGTCTGGCCATGCCGCGTATCGCTTCCGTCCTGCTGCCGATGCCCTTGCCGGAGGCCTTCGACTACGCCGAGCCGGAAGGGCTGGACCTGGCCGTCGGCGACCACGTCGCCGTGCCGCTGGGGCCGCGCGTGATCCGGGGCGTGGTCACGGCCCTGCGCGATGGGACGGGCGGCAACCGGCCGCTGAAGGTGGTGCAGGGCAAGGTGGACGATCCGCCGCTGCCGCCGGGCGTGCTGACCTTCGTCGAATGGGCGGCGCGCTATTCGGTCGATGTTCCCGGCTGGCCCCTGGCCATGGCCCTGCGCGGCCTGCGCCATCCCCCGCCCAAGCCTGACAAGGTGCTGGTGCTGACCGGCGTCCAGCCCGCGCGGATGACCCCGGCGCGGCTGAAGGTGCTGGCCGCCGCCGAGGGGACGAAGCTGTCGAGCGGGGCCCTGGCCTCGGCCGCGGGCGTCTCGACCGGCGTTGTGAAGGGCCTCCTGGACGAGGGCGCTCTGGCGATCGACTTCGTCGAGCCCGAGCGCGGCTTGCCCCAGCCCGATCTCTCCTTGCCCGCCCGCGCGCTCAATCCCGGCCAGGCGGCCTGCGTCGATGTGCTGAAGGAGATGCTGGACGCCGGCGGCTTCCAGGCGGCGCTGCTGGACGGGGTGACCGGCTCGGGCAAGACCGAGGTCTATCTGGAGGCGGTGGCCGAGGCGCTGAAAGATCCCGAGGCCCAGGTCCTGGTGCTGCTGCCCGAGATCGCCCTGACCCAGGCCGTGATGGCCCGCTTCGAACAGCGGTTCGGCGCGGTTCCGGCCGAGTGGCATTCGGGCGTCTCGCCGCCGCGCCGTCGGCAGGTCTGGGAGGCCGTGGCCAGCGGGAACGCCCGCATCGTCGTTGGCGCCCGCTCGGCCCTGTTCCTGCCGTTCCGCAAGCTGCGCCTGCTGGTCGTCGACGAGGAGCACGACGGCTCGTTCAAGCAGGAGGAGGGCTTCATCTACCAGGCTCGCGACCTGGCCGTCGCCCGCGCCAAGATCGAGGGGGCGAGCGTGCTGCTGGCCTCGGCCACGCCGTCTCTGGAGAGTCTCTACAACGCCCAGATCGGCCGCTATCGCTGGCTGCGGCTGTCGGCGCGCCACGGGGCGGCGCAGCTGCCCGACATCGGCCTGATCGACATGCGCCAGACGCCGCCGGAGCCCGGCCGCTGGCTGTCGCCGCCGCTGATCAAGGCCATGGCCGTGACCCTGCAGCGCGGCGAGCAGGCCATGCTGTTCCTGAACCGGCGCGGCTATGCTCCCCTGGTCCTGTGCCGGGCCTGCGGCGAGAAGATGAAGTCGCCCGACACCGACAGCTGGCTGGTCGAGCACCGCTACACCGGACGGCTCGTCTGTCACCTGACCGGCTTTTCGATGAAGAAGCCCGAGGCCTGCCCCCACTGCGGGGCCAAGGACTCGCTGGTCTCGATCGGCCCGGGCGTCGAGCGGGTCGAGGAGGAGGCGCGGCACATCTTCCCCGACGCCCGGGTGGCGGTGTTCTCGTCCGACACGGTGATGGACGCCGAGGCCGCCAAGGCGCTGGTGGCCAGCATGGCGGCGGGCGAGATCGACATCCTGGTGGCGACCCAGGCGGCCGCCAAGGGCCACAACTTCCCGAACCTGACCCTGGTGGGCGTGGTGGACGCTGACCTTTCCCTGCGCGGCGGCGACCTGCGGGCCGGTGAGCGGACCTTCCAGCTTCTGGCCCAGGCGGCAGGACGCGCGGGGCGGCACGAGAAGCCCGGCCGCGCCCTGCTGCAGACCTATGCGCCGGACCACGCGGTGATGCAGGCGCTGGCCGCCCAGGACCGCGACGCCTTCGTCGAGGCCGAGATGGCGATGCGCCAGGAGGCGGGTCTGCCGCCCTTTGGACGGCTGGCGGCGCTGATTGCTTCCGGTCCCGATGCGGCGGCGCTCGAGGCCTATGTCGAGGCGCTGGCGGCGGTGATCCCCAACGCCGAGGGGGTCGAGGTGTTCGGCCCCGCCGACGCGCCGCTGTCGCTGGTGCGCGGACGGCGCCGCAAGCGGTTCCTGGTCCGCGCCGAGCGCAACGTCGACCTGCAGGGGTTCATGGCCGCCTGGCGGGCGCGGGCCAAGATCCCGAACTCGGTGCGGGTGGTCATCGACGTCGACCCCTACAGCTTCCTCTGAACCTGAAGATTCGCGGCGCCCGTTCCGAGCGCGGGGGCTACGGGGGCAAACAAAAAAGGCCCCTGGAGATCCTCTCCAGGGGCCCCTTCTTGACGGCCTAGGGTCGCCTATCCGGCTTTCTTGGCGTCGCGTTTCCGGGCCAGCATGTTCAGGCCCTCGACCCCGGCCGAGAAGGCCATGGCGGTGTAGATGTAGCCCTTCGGCACATGGGCGCCGAAGCCCTCGGCGATCAGCACGGTGCCGATCATCAGCAGGAAGCCGAGCGCCAGCATCACGACGGTCGGATTGTTGTTGATGAAGTTGGCCAGCGGGTCGGCGGCCAGCAGCATCACCGTGACGGCGATAATCACGGCCGCGACCATGATCGGCAGGTGATCGGTCATGCCCACGGCGGTCAGGATCGAGTCGATCGAGAACACCAGGTCCAGCAGGATGATCTGGAAGATCGCGGCGCCGACGTTGGAGATCACGACGCTGGCCTTGTCCTTCTCCAGCATGTCGTCGCTCTTGTCGGGATCCACGGTGTGGTGGATCTCCTTGGTCGCCTTCCAGATCAGGAAGGCGCCGCCGGCGATCAGGATCAGGTCACGCCACGAGAAGGCGGTCTCGAAGCCCGGCTCGCCATGCGATCCCATTGGACCGGTGATCCCCAGGTTGAAGACCGGAGCGGTCAGGCCGACGATGAAGGCGATGGTCGACAGCAGCACCAGGCGCATGATCAGCGCCAGCGAGATACCGATCCGGCGCACCCTCTGGCGATGCTCGGGCGGCAGCTTGTTGGACAGAATTGAGATGAAGACGAGGTTGTCGATCCCCAGGACGACTTCCATGACGACAAGCGTGACCAACGCGGCCCAGGCGGCTGGGTCGGCGAGCAGGCTGAGTATTTCGTTCATCAATCCCCACAAAGGATGTGGCTCCGCGCCTCCCCGCGCGAAACCGTCTAACGCCATGAGATGGGGGCGAACACCGTTCTTGTCGAGACCGGCGAGGGCAAAAAACCAACCGGCGCCCGCGCCGCCGCGGTCAACGATTCGGCGGGGCTTTTCCGGGCTCGCGCGCCGCGACGCCGATCAATTGATCAACGTGGTTTTTTTGGTCGCAGCCGTCTGCTTTCGAGACCATTTTTGAGCAGTCATTTCGTCTTGGATCTTTAAGATGATCAAGGACGCCGATGAGATCAGCTGTCAGTCTTCCAGGTCACCGAGCGACGCGAACTCGCGGTGGAAAGGACGGGAGTCGGGGTGTCCAGTATCGGTGGAGATGACGTCGAAATTTCCGGCGCGGTCTTGATTGCGATCGAGGACGGAGAAGCTGGTGAACAGCGTTCGCATGTCGAGCCGGAAGGGGCGTCGAGCGACGCTGAAACTTCCTCGCCCTCCATCAAATGGCGCCGCTCGCGGGTGACATCTGCGACATAAAGACTCTTTTCACACGTCCATGGGAAGGTTATCCCTTAACCCAGTAACGCGGGGAGTACCCACAGCATGACGAAACGGACGAGGGCCCTCCTGGGTTCCCTGGCCGCTGCCGCCATGATCAGCCTGGCGCCGGCGGTGGCAACCGCCGACGGCTATTGGCAGTGCGTTCCTTTCGCGCGCCTGATGTCCGGCATCCAGATCTTCGGCGACGCCCGCACCTGGTGGTCGCAGGCCGCCGGCAAGTACGAAACCGGTTCGGTGCCGAAGATCGGCTCGGTCCTTTCCTTCAAGCCGACCGCCCGGATGAACCTGGGCCATGTCGCCTTCGTGAGCCAGGTGCTCACCGACCGCGTCATTCAGGTCACCCACGCCAACTGGTCCGTCATCGAGGGCGATCGCGGCCAGATCGAAAAGGATGTCACCGTCGTCGACGTCTCCGCCAATGGCGACTGGAGCCAGGTCAAGGTCTGGTACGACCCGATCCGCGACCTCGGCAACACGGTCTATCCGACCAACGGCTTCATCTATCAGGACGCCCAGGCGATGAAGATCGCCATGGCCACCAGCAAGATCGCCATGGCCCAGAACGCCGTCGTGTCGGCCGCCAAGCAGGCCGCCAATCAGGTGGCTTCGTCGGTTCGCGCCTCGCCGCTGGACATCATCAGCCAGGCCGCCGATTCGACCGATCGTATCGCCGCCCTGATCGAGGCCGCCACGGGCGGCGGCTCTTCGTCGACCACCGACGCCAACAAGCAGAACGCGCCGCGTTGACCTGAAGCGCGGGGCGGGGCACACCCGACCCGCAGCGCTTTGCGCGAGGCCTTCCAGACCTCGCGCGACGCCTGCGTCTCCAAAGGGGCGAGCCTGCTCGGCGGCGGGCTTGAAGGGCGGCGTCCATGCTGAGAATCCTCCGTCACGGCGCGCCCGGTTTCGAGGCGGGCGGCGTGTCCCCGGACTGGCGCGTGCCCGCGGACACGGTCTGGATCGAGCTGGTCGACCCCACCCGCGCCGAGGAAGTGGCCGTCGAGCAGTCGATCGGCCTCTTGCTGCCCACCCGGGAAGAGATGGCCGAGATCGAGGCCTCCTCGCGCCTCTACCAGGAGGACGGCGGGACCTTCATGACCGCCACCGTCCTGGTCAACGCCGAGGGGGACCTGCCCACCGCCGCGCCGGTGACCTTCGTCCTGGCGGGCGCGCGGCTGATCACCATCCGCTATGTCGAGCCCCGCGCCTTTTCGGTGTTCGCGGCCCAGGCCGAGCGCCAGCCCAGCCTCTGTCCCAACGGCCTGCAGACGTTCCTCGGCCTGCTGGATGCGATCGTCGACCGCACCGCCGACATCCTCGAGCGCACGGCCGCCGAGGTCGAGGTGCAATCGCGCGCCATCTTCGGACGCCCGCGCGGCGCGGCCTTCGAGCAGATCCTGAAAAGCCTGGGCCGCGCCCAGAACATCAATTCCAAGGCCCGCGACAGCCTGGTCAGCCTGGCGCGCCTGCTGAGCTTCGCCGCCCTGGCCGAGCAGTTCGACGGCGAGCGCGAGCTGCGCGATCACCTGAAGTCGCTGCAGCGCGACGTCCAGTCGATCACCGACCACTCCAGCTACCTGGCCGGCAACATCACCTTCCTGCTCGACGCGGCCCTGGGCCTGATCAACATCGAGCAGAACTCGATCTTCAAGGTGTTCTCGGTGTTCTCGGTGGTGCTGATGCCGCCCACCCTGATCGCCGGCATCTACGGCATGAACTTCGAGCACATGCCCGAACTGCGCTGGATCGAGGGCTATCCGATGGCCATCGCCCTGATGGTCCTGGTCGCGGGCGCGCCGCTGCTGTGGTTCAAGCGCAAGGGCTGGCTGTAGGCGCAAACGCGACTTTTCGTCGCGGTTTTGAACCTTGCCTTAAGGCTGGGCGGCCCATGTTCGGCGCTCAACGATCCTCCGAACAGAACGCTCCTTGCGCCGATGCGTCCCGCATCTTCCCGACCCAGCCTGATCCGCAATCTCCACCCTTCGGTGGTGCGCGAAGCGGTGGAGGCGCATGGCCGCTTTCTGAAAGGCCTGCCGGCCGGTCGCCGGGCCGTGCTGTCCTATGTGAACCTGAACAATTACGACCTGGACGGCGTCGAGCTGTCCGAGGCCGACCTCACGGGGGCGCTCCTGGGCGGAGCATCGCTGCGCGGCGCGCGGCTGGTGAGGGCCACGCTTTACGGCGCGGACCTGCGCGACTCGGACTTGCGCGACGCCAACCTGTCCAGCGCCGACATGCGCGGGGCCTGTCTGCGCGGCTCCAACCTGGGCGGCGCGGACCTTTCTCGCTGCGACCTGCGCGAGGGTCTGACGGCCGTGCAGGACGACACCAAGGGCCTGCGGATCCTGGACCACGCCAAGCGTCCCGGAGAGTTGGACTACGCCCTGCTGCAGGGCGCCAACCTCAGCGGCGCCCAGATGTCGGGAGCCCTGGCGCGCAGAGCCGACTTCACGGACGCCGACCTCTCCCATGTCAACCTGCGGGGCGCCAAGCTGGCCAACGCGTGCCTGGACCGCGCGGACCTTTCGGGGGCCAATCTGCAAAGCGCCGACCTGACCAAGGTCTCGCTGCGTCGGGCCGTGATGGTGGGCGCGGACACCAGCGGCGCGGATCTGAGCGCGGCCGATCTGAGCGAGGTGCTGCGCGCGCCCCCGCCGCTCATCTATATCGACGACCTCCCCCTCAGCGAGGTGATCGAGGCCCATGAGCTCTTCTGCCGGTCCCACGGCGCCGCGGGGAAGGCGGCCAAGGCCAAGGGCGTCGACTTCCGTCCGTTACGGCGGCTCAAGAACCGTCTTCTCAGCGGGCTGGTCGCGCCGGAGGCCGTGTTCTTCGGCATGGACCTGGAAGGCGCGCAACTGCAGGCCGCCAATCTGGTCGGAGCGGACCTGCGCGGCGCCAAGCTGCGCGGGGCGGATCTTCGGGGCGCGCGGCTGATGGGCGCTCAGCTGTCGCGCGCCGACCTGTCGAACGCCAAGCTGGGGCCGCTGAAGATCGGCGAGGGCCGCGTGTTGCGCACGGACCTTTCCCGGGCGGTGTTGCGCGGCGCGGACCTGCGCGGCGCCAGCGCCGCGCGTGTGCGGCTGCTGGAAGCCGATCTCGATCGCGCCAAGCTGGACGGCGCGGACCTGCGCGGCGCCGAATTTCCGGCGATCTTCGGCGTCTAAAAGCGCGTTTCATGCGTAAAGGCTTCAGGGATCGTACTGATATGATCCCGTCAATGGACGTGGCCAATCTGCCCTCGGCGGCGGAGGCCGCTCGAACCCGGAGCCGCCCATGACCCGCGCCGCCACGACTGTCGCCCTGTCCTGCCTGATCGTCGCGTCGGCGGCCCCCGCCCTGGCTCAAGATCGTGATCAGAATCGCGCTGTCGTCGGCGTGGCCGGCGTGTACGCGCCCGCCTATCAGGGCGCGGACGATTATCGTCTGATCCCGTTCCCGGTGCTGGATCTCAAGTACGGCCGCTTCTTCGTCAACACGCGCAGGGGCGTCGGCGCCACGCTGTTGGAGGGCTCGGCCGTCAGCGTCGGCGCCGGGGTCACCTATGTGCCGGGCTATCGCCGCCGTGACGCACCGGAAGGCGTTGGGCGGCTGTCTGGCGGCGCGGGCGCGCGGATCTCCGCCGACGCCCGCCTAGGCGGGCTGGCGGCCAGCCTCGGCGCGACCCGGGCGCTGACGGGCGATGTCGACGGGACCCTGGTGGACGCAAGCCTCGCCATGCCCGTCAGGATGTCCTCGCGACTGACCCTGATCCCCAGCGTCTCGGCGACCTGGGCGGATGGCGCCTACCACCGCGCCTATTTCGGGATCGACGCGCGCCAGGCGGCCGCCTCGGGCCTGGCCGCCTATCGCCCCGGCGGCGGGCTCAAGGATGTCTCGGCCTCGCTGACCGCCAGCTATCGACTGAACGACAAGGTGACCTTGGGCGCGACGGGCGCGGTGAGCAGCCTGAGAGGCGACGCCAAGAAGAGCCCGATCGTGGTCGATCCGACCCAGCCGGCGGCGTTCGTCTCGGTCGCCTACCGGTTCTAGCCGCCGCAAAGGAAGCCTTGCGGCGCGCTTCGACCTTGGTGTTGATGCGATGAGAACCGCAGGAGCTTTTCGATGCCGCGCTTGTCCTGGATCGCCGCCGCCGGCGTGCTCGCCTTCCTTGGCCTCGCCGGCGGCGCCCACGCCGCCGCGCCCCAGTTCAAGCCAACCGCCTGCGCGGGCGACTACAAGGGTGTCGATCTCAAGGTCCAGTGCGGGAACCTGATCGTCGACGAGACGCGCGGCGATCCCAAGAGCCGCCGGATCAGCGTCGCCATCGCGATCGTCAAGGCCTCCGCGCCCAAGCCCGGCCTGCCGCCGGTGGTCTATCTGCATGGCGGCCCCGGCGGCTCGGCCCTGGCCGGCCTGCCTCGAATGCTGAAGAGCAAGGCCGCGCGCGAGTACGTCGCGGTCGACCAGGACTGGATCTTCATCGACCAGCGCGGCGGCGGCCAGTCCAGCCCCAACCTCGATTGCCCGGGGACCAACCTGACCGACGCGGGCCCGCCCTCGCAGAAGGACGCCGACGGCGTCGTCGCCTGCCTGAAGGCCTTCCAGGCCAAGGGCGTGAACCTGTCCCGCTACAACGCCGTCGAGGTGGCCAAGGACGTTCAGGACCTGCGCCAGGTCTTGAAGCTACCGATGATCGACCTGTTCGGCGGCTCGTACGGCACGCGCATCGAGGCGGCGATCCAGACCCACGCGGCCCAGGGCGTGCGGGCCGTGGTGCAGGACTCGCCCTGGCCGCCCGAGGCCGACTGGACCGTCGGCGGCCCAGCCATGGTCTCGACCTCGATCGACATCGTGATGGCCAAGTGCGCGCTGGTCGCCGAATGCGCCCAGCGCTATCCGGACCTGAAGGCCAAGCTGGCCGTCGTCGCCGAGCGCTGGCTGGCCGGGCCCCAGACGATCAACGGCAAGACCTACACAGCCGACGACCTGGGCGGCTATCTGATGGACGCCAGCTACTTCACCGCCGGCGTGCTGCCGCGCGATCTCTGGAAGATCATCCAGGGCGACGTCTCGCCGGTGCAGGAGTTCGTCGAGAGCCGCGACTACTACAGCGAGGGCCAGTTCATGACCCACCTGTGCAAGGAGGAGATTCCCTTCGAGGCCCGCGCGGACGTCGCCAAGGGCACGGAGAAGGATCCGGTCGCCCGCCTGATGGTCGCCTCGATGCAGCGGATCCACGACGTCTGCGCCGCCATCGACGTCGGCCCGATCTCCAAGGCCGAACAGGCGCCGGTCAAGACCGCCATCCCGACCCTGTTCCTGGCCGCCGAGATCGATCCCGGCTGCCCGCCGGAGCTGACCCGCGCCGCCTCCAAGGGTTACGAGGGCTCGCAGGTCGTGATCGTCACCAACGCCACCCACGGCGTCTCGCGCAGCAGCCCGTGCGTCCGCAAGATGATCCGGGGATTCTTCCAGGATCCGACGAAGGCGGTGGACCGGAGCTGCCTGCCGGCGGCGGATGAGGCGATGGTGTTTATGTACGCCGGCTGACGCGGCTGAAACCCTCTCCCGGCGGGAGAGGGCGGGGCCCATCGCGCAGCGATGGGAGGGTGAGGGGTTTCGCCGTCGCCGCGGAGTGACCTTGGAGCGGACGTTCCGAAGGACTGAGAAGGGTGGGGTGCGGCCGTTCAAAATCCCTCTCTCATGGAGAGAGGGAGGGGCCCGCCGCGAAGCGGTGGGAGGGTGAGTGGGTAGGCGAAGCCCGAAGACGATCTTGACGCGACTGCGGATTATGCGCCGGCACGCCGGCTAAGGGTGTAACCACTCACCCTCCCAAGCTTCGCTTGGGCCCCTCCCTCTCTCTAAGAGAGAGGGATTTCGCTCCAATGTCCGCAACGGGTCGGATCCAGAAATCAGGCCGCCGCCGAAACCCGACATTCGTGGACGTCTAAGTCCCGCCCAATCCGGCCAGCCCTGAAACCCCTCACCCTCCCGCCGCTGCGCGGCGGGCCCCGCCCTCTCCCTCTGGGAGAGGGTTTCACAACCGCCCTTCACATCTTCTTCTTCAGCGGCAACAAATCCGGATACACCGCGTCCCGCTTCTGGGCCTTGGCGGCGAACGCCTCCGCCATGTGCGGGCCGGAGAACATGCCCGTCTGCCAGGTGGCGATGTAGTCGAGGCCGTCGGCGATCGAGTGGTCGCGGGCGTAGTTGATCATCACCTTGCTGCCGGCGACGGCCAGCGGCGATTTCTCGGCGATCTCGCGGGCGGTGGCCAGGGCGTGGTCGACCAGGGCCTCGTGGGTGTCGAAGAGCTCATTGACGAGACCGATGTCGCGCGCCTTGGCGGCCGGGAGGCGACGGCCGGTATAGGCCAGCTCTCGCACCCAGCCTTCGGGGATCAGCTTGCACAGGCGCGGGAAGGTGCCGACGTCGGCGGTCATGCCGATGTTGATCTCCTGGATCGAGAAGAAGGCGTCGGTCGTGGCGTAGCGGATGTCGCAGGCGCTGACGAAGTCGACCGCCCCGCCGATGCAGCCGCCCTGGATGGCGACGATCACCGGCATCCGGGCCCTGTCCAGGCAGCTGAAGGTCTCCTGCAGGTGATGGACGAAGCGGCGGAAGCTCTCGGCCGCCACCCAGCGGTCGGCGTCCTGGCGGACGGTCACGCCCTCGTCGTCGGTGAAGACGGAGAGGTCCATGCCGGCGCTGAAGTGCTTGCCGGTCGAGGAGATGACGATGCAGCGGGCGCGGGCGTTGTCGTCGATGTCGCGGACGATGGCCGGCAGCTCGTTCCAGAACGGCCGGGTCATGGTGTTCATGGCCTCGGGGCGTTTCAGCTGGATATGCGCGACGCCGCCTTCGATCTCGACCTTGAAACAGCTATACTCGACCTGATCGTGGCTGCTCATGCCGGCCTCCTTTTTTCGCTTGCGGCGACTATCGGCCGGGCGGCGGGCGGCGACAACGATGACCTGACGGAAGAGGCAACGAGATGAACGCGCGCAAGCTCTCATCGGTTCTGGCGACGGCGGCTCTGACAGCGTCCGCCCTGGCGGCGACCCCGGCTCCGGCCCTGGCGCAGTCGCGGCCGCTGAACGGGCTGTTCTCGTGCGAAGGGTCGGGCAAGAAGCAGGAGGGCGGCGCCCTGATCGGCGCGGCCGCCGGGGCCCTGCTGGGCCGCAGCCTGGCCAAGAACGAAAAGACCCTGGGCACGCTGATCGGCGCGGCCGCCGGCGCGGCGGCGGGCTCGTACATCGGCTGCCGGATGCAGTCGACCGACGCCGCCCTGGCCGAGCAGGCGACCAAGAAGGCTCTGGAAACCGGCGTCGCCCAGAGCTGGTACAACAAGCGCACCGGCAATTCGGGCCGCGTCAGCGTGGCGTCGTCCAGCTATGGGCCGCCGATCGACAGCCGCAACATGCGGTTCGCGCCGGGTGTCCAGGCCCTGCCCAGCTACGAGGCGGCCGGCGGCGCCTATGTGGCCGGATCGACCGCCAACCTCCGCGCCGGCCCCTCCACGCGGACGGCGGTGGTCGGCAGGCTCGCGGCGGGCGAGACCTTCGACGCGCTCGGCCTGGCGCCGGCGGGCGGCTGGGTGCTGGTCGGGCGCGGCGGCGAGGGCGTCGGCTATGCGGCCGACTCCCTGGTGCGGCCGGCGGGCCAGACGATCGCCAGCTGCCGGGTGATCGACGCCTCGGTCTCGGTCGGCGGACGCGGAACCTCCAGCCAGCGCTACAGCGCCTGCCGCGACGCCCGCGGCGAATGGCAGCTGACCCAGGCCTAGGACCCTCTCCAGGGCGCCGGGGCTACAGGTCCACGACCTCGCACTTCAGGGTCGCGCGGATGCGGTCGGCGACGATCTGGCGGTGGCAGCAGTTGGGATCGTCCTCGTAACAGAGCAGGGCGATCCGCTTGTCCTTGGCCAGCTCGGTGGCCTGAGCCAGGGCCAGCTGCGCCGCCGGCTCCTCGAGGTGGGCGTTGAAGATCTGGCGCATCTCGTCGGTGCGTCCGGCCCGGGCGGCGTCGCGGCCGGGCTTGGGCGTGCCGAGCGCGCGCAGGTGCAGATAGCCGACGCCCTCGGCGTTCAGGCTGTTTCCCAGCAAGGTCTTGGAGAAGCCAGCCTTGCGCGAGCTGGCGACGGCGCGGACGTCGACGACGAGCTCGACGTCGGCGGCCTTGAGGCGCTGGATCATCCCGGCTTGGGTGTCGGTCTCGTAGCCGATGGTCGCCAGTCTGTTCATCTCTCGCCTCTCCATGGACGCGCGCCGATCGCGAGCCTAACTTAGTCTCGTCTGGACCACAGGAGCCCGCCGATGGACGCGGCCGTCTTTCGCGAACCGCGCAAGCGCGCCACGCCGGTCGCCGGCGGCGTGATCGCGGGCCTTGAATTCGGCCCGACCGATCGGCCGATCGACATCGTCTTCGTCCACGCCAATGGCTTCAACGCCCAGACCTATCGAACGCTGCTTTCGCCCCTGGCGGCCAGCCTGCGCATCCTGGCGATCGACCAGCGCGGTCATGGCGCCACCACACTGCCGGCCGAGCCGGAGGGACGGCGTTCCTGGCGCGACCTGCGAGACGATCTCGTCGGCCTGCTCGACGCCTTGGGCGGCCCTCCGGTCGTCCTGGCGGGTCACTCGATGGGCGGGACCGTCAGCCTGCTGGCCGCCGCCGAGCGGCCGGAGCGGGTCAGGGGTCTGGTCCTGCTGGATCCCGTGATCATGCCGTGGCTGGGCATGCTCTACGCCAAGGCCCCTTGGACCTCGGGCCGGATGTGGAAGCGCATGCCGATGGTGCAGGGGGCCCTGCGCCGCCGCGCGGTATTCGACAGCCGCGAGGCCGCCTTCGCCGCCTACAAGGGCCGAGGCGCCTTCAAGACCTGGCCCGAGACGATGCTGGCCGACTATGTGGCCGGCGGGTTCGTGGAGCGGCCGGAGGGCGCGGTTGGCCTGGCCTGCGCGCCGGCCTGGGAGGCCTCGAACTACGCCGCCCAGGCGCATGACCCGTGGCGCGCGGTGCGGCAGGCCAGGGCCCCCGTCCGGATCCTGAAGGCCGAAAAGCACTCGACCTGT
>Ga0247725_1000390_pt1 | contig 35028 bp, 36 predicted proteins | sample OKSTACKMCFT3sol_FD_183021 | JGI IMG/M metagenome (GOLD analysis project Ga0247725, IMG submission 183021) | Subsurface sediment microbial communities from gas well in Oklahoma, United States - OK STACK MC-FT3-sol | ecosystem: Environmental > Terrestrial > Deep subsurface > Rock core/Sediment...
AAGTAGATGGCTGCTAGTACGTGGAGTCCGATTCCGATATAGGGCATGTGTGCCGCCTCGTCCTTGTGGGGGTTGGCACTATAGTGGGAGAGGGGTGGGGCGCCAATGGGATAGGGTGATCGGGCGTGACGCGTCACGTTAATGGAGTGGGTTCTGCAGGGCGGAGCGCTGCATGTCACTATGTGGCGCGGATGAGTGGGCTCACAGCTAGCAGGGATGATCAGAGTTGCCTGACGGCAGGCGCCACAAGGCGCGGCCGCCAGGGCCATTTCGAATCGACTACGACGTCTTTCAAGGCGTAGCAATTGTCATGCGCCGATCCAGCGTTTGAGGGAGCTCAAACAAGGGCTTTGCCTGCCGATACCCTGTCAGGGCTGCAAGTGACGAAGTGGGCGATTGCGCGTGCCCCGCAGCGCTTGACTCGCACGTCAGTGGCCGCTGCATCAGAGAGGGCGTGGAAGGAGAATCGCATGCAACTTTACAAAACAAGAGCTGCCATTCGGCTTGCCGAGCGAGCTGTGATTGGACGGACTTGGCTCTGGGAAGAGGATGGAGTGCCGCCGGATAGCCGGTTGATAGCTCTCGCAGAAGAGCTCCTGGTCGCGCCATGGCTTGTCCAGGCAGGCCTCAAGGTGATCTGGCAGCGGCTTGTCTGGATGGCCGCGCTGACTTCGATCGTCGCATGCGCCTTTTGGTTCATTGAACCGACTTTTCGTCAGGAAATGGTAGTTGCGTCGTTCATTGTCGGCGCAACATGTGTCTACTTCGGCCTGCCAAGCAGAACCATTTTCTCTGGATTGTCAGCTAAGTCGGTTGCCAGTCTGACAAAACAGCTAAACAGCCTAAGCGAGTCGTTAGCCGAGTTGGATGGACTTGAAAGAGGCGTGCAACTAATAAAGGTTCAATCCGTAGACAGACTGGGCCGTTTCAATGTCTTCGCCGGGATTCTCTGGGCGGCGTTCTTTTGGTTCGTTGGATCACGACTTTTATCCCCCAGTGTAAGCACTGAGGTATTCCGGGAAAGCGCAGTCCCGGCAGTGTTCGGTGGTGCAGTTTTTTTTGCTCTTATGAGCGTGTCGGCCGCATATGCAGTAGCTGTGCGAATTGTATTTCTTGCCTTAGACTTTGCACTTCTGGATGCAAAAGCCACCATGGCCGCCACTTCACCCGCAATCTCTAGGCCTGGGATGTCGGATACGCCGGGAAGCGGGCTGTAGAGTCCTACTCCCTCCACTCTGGCACTTACTCTGGGAGAAAGAACCAATGACAGATCGGCCAAGGAGGAGATTTTCGGCAAGGTTGGCGACGCCACGAGAGCCCATTCTTGATGATGCTCCTGCATCACTTCGGCTCGGTTACATCAAAATTGTGCTTCCTCCTTATCTGGGCGAAGCGAATGCGCCTCGCCACTTTCGCAAGGAGCCCCTCGACACTTATGAAACACACGAGATTTTCCTAGCTCGGTGCAGAATTGATGCTGAGCCTCACGACTGGGCAGAGTCAAGTTCGTGGCAGGCGCTCACGAGTCACCTCAAACATTGCGAATGGTCGTTGTTCTTCGACTTCGTCGAGCTAATTGCTGAGCTTCTAATAGAAAAGGATGATTCGATTCCCTTCGACAGCGATGTTCAGTTCAGCGCATATCGGGCGCAAGTGAACATCCTGCTCGAGGAGGAAAGCATCGGCTGGCAAATGGATGCAGACGGTGAGTTGCGTCGCAAAACTCAAGCGATGAAGAGCGCGATTGTCGCAACAGACGCGGCGCTGAAGAAGCCCTACGCATTAGCGCGGCAGCACTACAAGCGCGGACTTGCCGCGCTTTTTAGCCACCCAATGGATGAGGCAACGGCGATAAGAGAGATCATCAGCGCTTTGGAAAGTGCTGCTAAGGTGATCGTGCCGAAAGCCAAGACGCTTGGAACCGCTGTCATCGAGCTGCGAAAAGATCCCAGATACAACCGTTGGGGCCTGGAAATCATTGAAAAGCTATACGCCTACTCCAACAATGCGGCGTTCGTCAGGCATGGGCAACGAAGCGGCGATGCACCGCATCGCACCGAAGCGGAGATGATTTTTCAGACAAGTCTGGCCATGATCTGCTACCTCATCGAGATGGCAGGGACGGAGGACCAGCAATAGGCTCGCCGCGGGGCGCGGCAGGAACAGTCCAGTAGCGATACATCTGATCCAGCATTGGGCGAGGTGGCGACCATGAAGGCGACCATGAATCTGATGACTACGGTGCTCCGTACGTTCGTCCAGGCCGCAAAGGAAACCCCGGCCGGATCCGCGTCAACGCAGGAAACAGGGCGTCTTATCCGGGGATTGGCGAAAACATGGGCGAGTTTCCGCGCCAAAAGGGGCGGGTTTCCTTGGGAACAGGGCGACTTATTCGCGGCAATCAATGTAGGCAAGCGCCAAGCCAGAGCCGCAGCCATTACCACGCCCGATACAACATTTCGCAATCTTGGTACTAAACAGTCCTGTTGCCATAAATAAAAGTCTAAAAATCATTACCTTATAGGACTATTGCATCCAAAGGCGTTGCATAGATCCAACTGACGCCAGTGTTGCGTAGGCGAGAGCCTCAGCAGCAACACATACGCGATAAGTTCGTCGTTAGTGTTGCGCAGTGTTGTGCGTCATCTATGCTGAAAACTGCTCTATCGCCCAATCGTTAGGAAGATGGCATAGTGGGCGGCGAAATTTGGGAGGGAGCCCTTATGCCGAATGCTGCAACGATCACGATTAGGGAGACCTTAGAGCTACTCGATGGTCCGTACGCAGGCGTTAGCGCGGGTGTTAGCCAAGGCGCATACGGATTTTGGCTGGGCTCCGGCATCTCCCGCGACCGGATTGTTGGACTTGATGGCGTCTTAGCGAAACTTCTTGAATTCCTTCGGAGTCATGAAGCAGGCGCGCCGGGCTGTCCTTACCATGACGCACTGACTACGATCATAAATATGGCGGCGCCCAATGCGGGCGAACGCGCTTTGATCAACTATGCGACCCCTGTAAATAGCTGGGGGTGCTTACCAGATCTGCTCAAGCGGTTATGGAAGCAGTACGCCGCAGTGTTGTCAGTTCCGTTCGGCAACGAGCGAAGTGACTACCTGGTCTGGGAAGGCCTTGATTTCACCCATACTTTTGCAGGCCAAGAGGCAGATGCTGAGCATCTCGCCATAGGCATGCTTGCACTGGAAGGGGCTGTCACAGAGTTGGCTTCCGCCAACTGGGATGGACTGCTCGAAGCCGCCATCGAAGAACTCGGTCATGGCAGCAATTTTTATCGAATTACCGTTACGGGCGAGGACCTTCGCCAGGGAGCCGCCAACGCTACGCTCTACAAGTTTCACGGTTGCGCACTTCGGGCTATTGAGCACGAGGATACTTATCGTCCGCTTATTGTTGCGCGATCCGCGCAGATTAGCGGCTGGAACACCAATCAGAAGTTCAAGATTATCCGCGACCAGCTGTCAGCAGTTGTCCAAAGGCAACGAACACTCATGATTGGCTTGTCTGCGCAAGACGCGAACATCAAGCATCTCTTTGCTGCCGCAAATCAACAGCAGGGCTGGCAATGGAATGCGCAACCCGCACCGATTGTGATATCCGCACAGGATCTCGAGAACGATCAGCGTGAGTTGCTTAGCCTTGTTTATCAGGAAGATGTGTATGAAGCGCATCGTCAAGACATTTGCGAGTCTGCGAGACTGCAGGCCTATGCCAAGCCTCTACTGTTGGCGCTACTACTCCAGGTGATGGCCCTCAAGCTTGAAGTGCTCGCCAGTGACGTTAACGCCCCCAATCTCGATTCGACTGCACGTGAGGCCTTTAGCGTGGGTATCCGCCGCCTCAGAGATCGAGCCGCTGAGGCCGGCAACGATGATCGAGCGAAGTTTGCACGCGCCATTGCAGCCACATCAGCTCGGGCGCTTCATCAACTAAGGGACGGTAACAGCCCCGCGGGCGGACAGATCTACTACCCGCTAGACGTACAGCCTGCCCATCTGATGAAAGGCAAGCTTGCGCTGAAGAGCACGGGACAGCGAGAGGCGGCGGCGGGACTGGGATTGATCGGGCTTGGTGAAGCGTCAGAGGCTTGGGCCGTTTCACTTGACGACCCGTTTGACTCGCGATCTGGCGCATTGCGCCTTGTATCGCAACAATCGAGCACCAGGGTCTTCTTTGCAGCGGATGACGACAAGATCACCAGCCTCCTGGAAAGCGGCGCATTCGACGAGGAAGAGGGAGACGTAGTAGTTATCTGCTCCGGCCGAATCTCGACGCGACAGCAACGTAGCCCAAGGGGAGGTTGGCGTGACGGCAACGTCGGCCCGCGCTACCTACCACTGGGGCCCATGTTGTATGAAATCAACAATATAGATGAATTGCAGGAGCGATTCAGAGGAGAGATCGGCCTGTGAGTACGAGCGATCAAGTAGTCGACATCCTCGTGGAGCAAGGCGGCTATCGCTTGCTCCCGCAGCCGCTCAAAATCGGATCACAGCCATTTGAGTTTACTCATGCGCTGGTCGCCGAAAGACGGGCGAATGACTTGGTCATTGTGATGGAACTTAAAGGAAGCACCGCCGACCATCTAGTTGCACGTCGGATGCTCGCGCTCACCCGCGCGCTCGATGTTCTGCACTCTAAGCGCCCGGTCACGGTCGTGTTCACAACAGGCCAGCCGGGCCGCGAGATATTGAACTCTATTGGAAGGGTGTGTCGGATCCTGTCCGTCGGCAATCCCACCGGTCCCGAGGCGACTGACACTCTCCGCGACTGGCTTGCGGCGTTGCTCCCATTCGTGCAGCCGGCCGCTACCGATATCAAGCTTGACTGGGAAGCCGATCTACGACGATTGATGCCAGACAGTGCAAGCGGCCCTCTCGCGGAAGCACTCATCGCTGCTGCGCCACAAGGGAGAGAGTGTGTGGAGTCAGTACTCGCAGACAGCTTTAATCGGACGATTCAGCCTTCACTGGATCGCGCAGGAGCGCCGGAATGAACGCCCCTCGGCTCAAAAGTATCGTAATTGAGAATTTTCGCAGCCTGCATGGAAAGGTTGTAGTGCCACTCGATGCTCAAGTTGTGCTGATTCACGGAACAAATGGCATGGGCAAGACGAGCATCTTGTCTGCCATTGAATTGGGCTTGACTGGTCGTGTTGCACACCTCTCGACGCAAGGTGAACTTTACAAGTCATATTTGACGAATCTTGGATGCAATGAGGGATCAATTTCTATCGCCACGACTTCGCCGCTCGGTAGCGGTGGCAATGCCGCCGGATCGGTGAAGTTCAGCGATCGCACCTTCAGTGCTCAGGCACTGCTTGGTACAGATGACTGCCAATTCTTCAGCGAGCGCTGCTATCTGCCACAGGCAACCCTTGGTCGATTGTTGGAAATCTACGACGAGCAGAAGACTGGATCAGCCTCACCACTTACGCTGTTTGTAAAGGAGCTACTGGGCCTCGATCCTCTTGATGCGCTTGTCGATGGGCTCGATCCTGCATTTCACGTTGCACGGGTTCGCAGAATCGCCCCAGACTATCGACACCTTGAAGCGCTGAAGCAATCCATCTCCAATCAGGCGGGAGCGCTAGAGAAGGAAATTGCTGCGGTGACGCAGGACGCGGAACGTCGTCGCGACGATCTGAACGCATTGCTTGTTGAGATTGCCGTGTTGGACGGTGAAGAGACTGCCGCAGAAGTAACTACCGCGTCCGCGCTGCCTCTAATTTCCGCTGCGCTCATGACCTCACACGAACAGGATCGTAGGCTGGGTGAATTAGGGCGGCGGTTGACTGAACTACAAGGCCTGGAAGCACGATGGAAGGCTTTGCCGCCAGGAGACGCCAATAGAGATCAGGCCGACAGGGAGCGTGCCGCTCACGCTGCCGCGCACGCTGTGGAGGCTTGGCGTGACCAAGATGGTACCGCCCTGGAAAGTGCGATTTCTGAAGTACGTGCTCTTTTTGCAGATATCCCCTCGCTGGAAGATGGACCCGAGAAAAGCAGAGTCGAAGCCTTGCGCCGCGCCGAGGTTGAGGAGACGCGGTGCTCCAAACTGTTAAAGCTGCACGGTGAAGCCTTGGATCGTGGCAATCAATTGCGTGCCGTAGAGCAACGGGCACGAAGCAGGGTGGACGAAATCAACGAAAGCCTCTCTGGAGCAATGCGAGACGCGAAAGCTCTTGCAAGTGCACTTGCTGGCATTGTTCCTCACATCGAAGACGAAATCTGTCCGGTTTGTGATCGCGATTTTTCTGATCTTCATTCCGGTCCGCTTTCGGCGCAAGTCGCCGCACGGATTGCGACGCTTACAAGCGAGGCCGGGCGTCTTCAGGCCTTGGCCAGCGAGCGCGCAGAGGAGGCTCGACGCATTACGGAGGCTCAACGGGAGTTGCTTGGCCTGAATGGCGCTGTGCTCTCGGCAGAGGATCTCGCGGAGCACACGCTGCGACGCGCGCGAATGGCGGATTCTTGCAGACAACTGCGCGAACTCGCTGAGGTTGCGGAACGTGGCACCTCACTTATGGCCAGCGCCTCTTCCGCACGAAATGAGGTCAGTATGGCACGCCGCCATAGCGAGCAAACGAACTCGGTGCTGCCGGACTTGCGCGAGCTTGTTGTTCAGATCACTGGACGGGAAGTATCTACCTATTCTGGCCTTGATGAAGCCATTGCCAATTCGTTCGTCGAAATTAGCTCGGCAATTGATAGCGCATCGCGCTTAGCAGACCTACGCATGAAGTGCATCTCAGAGATCAGCCGCCATACTCATGAATTAGAGAGAATTCGTGATCTGAAATCTAGCCTGGGCGATAACCTGAAAAGGCTTGAGGACACCAAACAGGCGTTGAAAGAAGTTGAGAATGACCGTATTCGAGCGAAGCAGGTATCCGAGGCTGCCAGTGCGGTTCGATCCGGGATCATCCATCAGGTGTTCAGCACCTCGCTCAATCGAACATGGCGCGATCTGTTCGTGCGGCTCGCGCCTTCAGAGCAGTTTGTGCCGGCTTTCCGCCTTCCACAGGATCGGTCTGGCCAGCTCGAAGCCGTCCTGGAAACCATACACCGGTCAGGCAAGCCATCTGGCTCGCCAGGAGCGATGCTAAGCCAAGGTAACCTCAATACGGCGGCACTTACGCTGTTTCTTGCTCTGCACTTGTCAGTAGAAGCACGCATGCCTTGGCTGCTACTAGACGACCCCGTTCAGTCGATGGATGATGTACATATCGCCCAGTTTGCTGCTCTTCTGCGAACCCTAGCAAAGGGGTTGGGCCGCCAAGTCATCATCGCAATTCACGAACGCGCCTTGTTCGATTACCTCACTCTCGAACTTAGCCCTGCGTTCCCAGGCGACAGCCTCATTACAGTGGAGGTCTCACGCACATTCGAAGGAGATGCTGTCGCCAGCCCCACTGTCCACGGGTTTGTGAGGGATGGCGCCATTGCGGCGTGACGATGCGTGCGAGCGATGTAATCATCAGCTAGAAGATCAGTGAGAGAGGATCGCTGGCTAGGCTACCATTCCGCATCGGTCCTTTTTGGATGACGTTTTGCTCCAGCTCGAACTTGATGGAGGCGCTTTGCCATCCGGCATTCAACTTCGGAATGCGTAAGATTAGGGCGAGTATTCGCCAGACTAGTAGCGACCTTCTCCTTCAGCCATGTGTCGTAAGGCAATTGGACTCTTTCGTCTCCTGCCTTCACTGAACCTGGATCACGATGATCATTCATAGCTAGGATGTACTCCTGAGGACGTGATCTTAACAAGAAGAGTTACTTCTTATTCTCGAAGTGCTTCCGGATGCCAAAGGGACACTGCAGCTCAACGCTTTTACGAAGGCCATCGCGCGATGTTTGCCACCGACAGTCTGCTGGGGCGACTGACCCGAAGACCTTCGCAGTGGCGGATTGGTCTTTGCGTATCCAGAGCACGATAGGCTTGCATCCCGGCTGTTGATGCCGGCGTGCCGTTGTACCGGCTCAACCAGTAGATCATCTGAAGGAACTGCCCATGACTGAAGGCAATAACATGTGCATCGTCAGTTCCCGAATCAAACAAGCTAAGCGCGCTATATGCTCGCTCGACCAGCATGGAGAATGATTCGGCACCTGGCCCATCCACGTAGTGTGGGTCTCCGCGCCACCAGTACTCATCCACCCATTGCTTTCGCTCAGCAGGGGTTGTTCCCGCACACCTGACGGGGCATAGATAGGTGAACTCCTGTAAGGGCTGCTGCTGGACAACGAGACCAAATCGCTCTGCAGTGGGTGACGCTGTCTGAAGTGATCGCAGGTAGGGGGAGCTCCAAACAGCTGTCACTGGGGACGGGAGCGCGGACTCTGCCAACTGCCTGGCCTGCGCCTCGCCCGCAGATGTCAAGGGAATTGATGCAGGATCCTGCGTTGCCAGGCCGGCATTTGCCGAGCTTTCTGCGTGTCTAATCAGCGTTAGCATTTCCCACACCCCTTGATCGGGCCCGTAGCGGGGCCGCTTGAGCTCGCCCCTCTGAGCATCACGCGGACTTCGGTGACTTCAGTCGGGGGTGAATACGCTTTGCACCGATGATGAGGTCTGTGTTGGCATCAAGAAAGGCCCCCATGTCGCTGCGTCGTTGAAGCACCTTCGCAGGTATTTCAATGTTCAGCCTCCTTGCAATCGATACGGCATAGCTCAGCTGGGCAGAAGTAGGAGGCTTCAAGTCCCAATCGAGACAATCTGAAAGCACGGGCAATAGTCGCCTCGAGATTCGTGCGGCAAATTCCTGCCGCTCGGGATCGTGGGCGAGACGCTCCCATTGCTCCTGTATGGCCTCAAGCAGGCCAGGCGAGGCGCCTAGATCTAGCAGGAGGTCGTAATCGGGATCAATTAGAAGCAGCGTCATGGCTTCGCCCTGTGATACCTATAAGTAGTCTACCTTTGAGGTGGTAGCTATAGAAGTAGCCGAGGGCCAATCCTGTGCGTCATGCAGGAAGAGAACTTCGCCCTCCGACTTGGCTCCGCCATTCGAACCAGCCGACTGGCGACCGGCTGGAGCCAAGAGCGATTCGCGGACGCGATATCGATGCATCGCGCCTACTACAGCGCGATAGAACGCGGCGAGAAGAACATCACCCTTGGCACTTTGATCCGGCTTGCCAATGGGCTAGGCCTCAGGCCCTCTGAGCTTCTTGCTGCTGCTGAGCTCTAACCTAACGGGCACGCGGCGGAGGGAAGGAGAGGCCTTGACGCCCAGCTCGCTCACCCGAATCCTCATCGGACCCATGCTGGCCGCGAAGGTTTTGCGCGTCGCCGCATCGAGGTAGCGGTCTAGTTCGGTCACCGATGTATGGCCTCGACAGAAGCCGGCTGTCGGAGGCTAGACAGGATCGTGCATTCAGCCCGCTGCCCGCCATGGCAACTGACAATCACCCGTTCCAGCTCGCTGGCCATGCGCTGTAGGTCAGCCATCCGCGCCCGGATGTCGGCCAAGTGGCTGCGGGCCAGTCGATCCACGTCCTCGCACGAAAGGTCCTCATCCCCGGCCAGCTGCAGCAAGCTGCGGACCTCTTCCAGGCTGAAACCCAGATCCCGACCTCGCGCAATGAAGCGCAGCCGGTCTATGTCCGCCGCGCCATACACCCGGTAGCCATTGTCCGAGCGCCCGGGGCGGGGCAGAAGCCCAATCCGCTCGTAGTAGCGGATCGTCTCTAGGTGGCACCCGCTGGCATCGGCAGCCTCACTGATTTTCATTCGCAGCACGCTTGACTCCGTAGTAGCTACGGACTTTACCCTTGCAGCCTCTGCCATGCCAGCGGCTGCGTCCGGGCCCGGCTTCCCTGCGTCTTGAGAATGATCCGATGAGTGACTGCGGCTGCCATCACGAAGCCAAAAACGCGCAGGAGCGGCGCGTTCTCTGGATTGCCTTGGCCTTGAACGCGGCCATGGCCGTGATCGGCGGCATTGCCGGCTGGGTCGCCCATTCCACTGGCCTGCTGGCCGACGCCCTGGACATGCTCTCCGACGCCACCGCCTATGCCATTGGCCTGGTTGCCATTGGACGCACGGCGCGCTTCAAGGCGAATGCGGCGTGGGTCAGCGGCAGCGTCCTGCTGGTTCTAGGCGTTGGCGTGTTAGTTGAGGTCGGCCGTCGCGTCTTGCACGGCGCCGAGCCGGTTAGCAGTTGGATGATCGGTACAGCCATTCTGTCCCTGGTGGTTAATGTGACAGTCCTGCGCATGCTCGCACCGCTGAAGTCCGGTGAAGTGCATCTGCGGGCGACCTGGTTTTTCACCCGGGCTGATGTAGTCGCCAATGCGGGGGTGATCCTGGCTGGCCTGCTGGTGTGGTGGCTGGCCAGCCCGTACCCGGACTTCGTGATTGGCGCCCTGATTGGTGTGTATGTGATCAAGGAAGCCTTTGAAATATTGGGGGACGCCCGCCGGGCACGTGCCGACGCGCGCAAGACGGCTGCATGACCGGGCTTTGCCGATTGAGTCTGGGCTTACGGTGGCTCCTGCTGGCGCCACTAGCCGTGTGTCTAGTGGCACCGCCGGTCCTGGTACTGGTCGGACAGATGCACGCCCAAGCCCATCTGACCACTACGAACCGCGGTCCTGCAGTGAAGGCACAGACTTCCGAATATGGGTTAGACGTGGCCCTACACCGGCTTCAGCAGCTTGTGCTGTGCTGCATCCAGACCGGGCCGACTCCTGAGATCTTGCTGGCCGTGGAGGGCATCGGCCGGTATTTGCAGCTGCTGAAACCTGGGGTTCACACATATCCGCACAAGCACCCAATCGCGCCGTTCCGACCGCCTATCGCAGGGTGATGTCCGCCGGCGTGCGCCGGTCCCCTGACGATATTGAGAACCTTCGGAGTACTTCCATGCATGTGCGATTGGCGGCTATTGCCGCATGGCTGCTGGTGGGCGGCGCGGTGACGCCGGCGGCGGCAGCCGAGTTGATGACCTTGGACGACGCGTTCGCCCGTGTGGCTCAAACTCATCCAGAGCTGCGCCTGGTCGATGCGCAGGCCACCGTGCTCGTTGCCGAACACGATCAGGCGGTGCAGCGCCCACCGTGGACGCTCGGCATCGAGGTCGAAAACGCGCTGGGCACGGGTGCGGCCCGTGGCCTGGACAGTGCCGAATTGACCTTGAGCCTGAGTTCGGTGCTGGAGCGCGGCGGCAAGCTCGACGCCCGCCGTACCTTGGCACAAAGCCGGATTGATGCGCTGGCCGTGCAGCGCGAGACCGGGCGCCTGGACTTGCTAGCCGAGACGGCGCAGCGCTATTTGGCTGTCGTTGGTGCCGACCGGCAACGAAGCCTAGCGGACATCGATGTTGGCCAGCGCCAGCGAACCGTGGCCGCCGCCAGGCAACGCCTGCAGGCCGGCGCCTCACCCGAGTCGGTGCTGCTCACCGCGCAGGCAGCGCTTGCGCGGGCCGAGCTGAAGCGTGATCGGGCCGAGCAACAGCGACTCGCTGCTCGTCAGCATCTGGCTGCTTTGTGGGGCGAACGTAGTCCCACCTTCGAAGTGGTCCCGGCCGATCCGATCGCCCTGCCGGCGATCGCCTCCATGCAGACGCTGGCCGATGAGTTGGAACGGACTCCGGAATTGGCGCAGTTTGCCGACGCCCGCCGGATCGCGCAGGCACGACTGCAGCTGGCGCGTTCAGCGGCCTCACCGGACCTGTCCTGGCAGCTCGGAGTGCGCCGACTACAGGAGACCGATGACACCGCGCTGGTCGCCAGCTTATCCATTCCTCTGGGCAGCCGCAGCCGCGCACAGCCAGAGATTCGAGCCGGCGAAGCCGAGCTGCAGGTCCTGACGATCGAGCGCGAGGCCAAGGGCCTGTCGTTGTACTCCACGCTGGTCGAAGCCCATGGCCGCTACACCGTGGCACAGGCCGAGGTAGCGCGCCTGCACGACGACGTGTTGCCGAAGCTGGCCCGAGCCGAGCAGGCCGCTGAGCGTGCCTATCGTGCTGGGGCGATCAGTTACCTGGAATGGGCACAGTTGCAGTCCGAGCGCACCGCCATGGCCCAGCAACAGCTGGACGTCGCCTTGGAGGCGCAGCGCTCCCTGATCGAAATTCAACGACTGACTGGCCAGGCGCTTGTCACGCCGCCGGCTGCCGCTTCCACTGGAGAGACCCCATGAATCGCTTTTCCTGGATCGCACTGGGCATGGCCCTGATGCTGGCGGCCTGCGACGCGTCGACCCCCAACGAAGCATCCGAAGGAGGCCACGCCGCCGAGGGCGAAGAGCACGGCGAGCACGAGGAAGCGCCGCTGGAAACCGAGATCGCCGCCAAAGCTGCGCAGGCGGCGGGAATCCAGGTCGCGCCGGCTGGACCCGGTGAGATTGCCGATGAGCATGAGGTGCAAGGGCTGTTGACCCCAATCGATGGGCGCATCGCGCAGGTCACTGCACGCTTCCCCGGACCGGTCCGTTCCGTGCGGGTGGGTGTGGGTGACCAGGTACGTGCCGGCCAGGTGCTCGCGACAGTGGAGAGCAACCTCAGCCTGACCACCTACACCGTCACCGCGCCGATCAATGGCGTGGTCATGGCGCGTACGGCCGCCGTGGGCATGTCGGCGGCTGAGGGCGCCCCGCTGTTCGAGATCGCCGATCTGTCCACGCTGTGGGTGGACCTGCACATCTTCGGCGCCGACGCCCAGCACATCGGTGCCGGCGTGCCGGTGGCGGTCACCCGCTTGAGCGATGGCGTCACGACGCAGACCACATTGGAGCGCGTCCTGCCCGGCACCGCAACTGCCAGCCAAAGCACAATCGCCCGCGCCACCGTGGCTAATACCGATGGCCTGTGGCGGCCGGGTTCAGCCGTCAAGGCGCGGGTCACCGTAGATCGCCAATCGGCGTCGCTGGTGGTTCCGATCAGCGCCCTGCAGACCACACAGGACCAGGACGTTGTCTATGTGCAGCAGGGTGAGACGTACCACACCCGGCCGATCAAGCTGGGGCGCCGCGACGCTGAACGCGCCGAAGTGCTGGAAGGGCTCAAGGCGGGTGAACGAGTGGTAGTGGCCCAAAGCTTCTTGATCAAGGCCGACATCGAAAAATCCACCGTGGAAGAGGAATGAGGCCCGCCATGCTCGAACGCCTCATTGGGCTGTCCATCCGCCACCGCTGGCTGACGCTGGTGCTCACCGCTGCGCTTGTTGCGCTGGGCGTGTGGAGCTACCGTCACCTGTCCATCGACGCGACGCCCGACATCACCAACGTCCAGGTCCAGATCAATACCCAGGCCCCGGGTTACTCGCCGCTGGAGGCCGAGCAGCGAGTGACCTTCGCCATTGAAACGGCCATGGCCGGGCTACCCAAGCTGGACTACAGCCGCTCGCTGTCGCGCTATGGGCTTTCGCAGGTCACCGTCGTCTTCAAGGACGGCACCGATCTGTACTTTGCCCGCCAGCAGGTCGCCGAGCGCCTGCAACAGATCGCCTCCCAGCTGCCCGAGGGGTTGGACCCGGAGATGGGCCCCATCTCAACCGGACTGGGCGAAATCTTCATGTACACCGTGGAGGCCGAGCCTAACGCCCGCAAACCTGACGGCACGCCGTATACCGCCACCGACCTGCGCACCCTGCAGGACTGGGTGATCCGGCCGCAGCTGCGCACCACGCCTGGCGTCACCGAGGTCAACACGATCGGCGGCTTTGAGCGGCAGATCCACATCACCCCGGATCCGGCCCAGTTGGTGGCGCTGGGCTTTACGTTGAACGACGTGGTGGCGGCGGTCATGCGCAATAACCAGAACATCGGTGCCGGCTACATCGAGCGCAATGGCCAGCAGTTTCTGGTGCGCGTGCCCGGTCAGCTGGCCAATCTGGACGCGATTGGGAACATCGTGCTGGATCGGCGCGATGGCGTGCCCATTCGCGTGCGCGATGTCGCCAGCGTGGGCGAAGGCAAGGAGTTGCGGACAGGTGCGGCGACCCAGAATGGCCATGAGGTCGTGGTCGGTACCGCCTTCATGCTGTTCGGCGCAAACAGCCGGGAAGTCTCCCAGGCAGCCGCGGCCAAGCTGGACGCCGCCAACGCCAGCTTGCCCGCTGGCGTGCATGCAAAGGCCGTCTATGACCGCACCGCGCTGGTGGATCGCACCATTGGCACGGTGTCCAAGAACCTGATCGAAGGCGCGCTGCTGGTGGTGGTCGTGCTGTTCCTGCTGCTGGGCAATGTACGCGCTTCGTTGATCACCGCGGCAGTGATCCCGTTGGCAATGCTGTTCACCATTATCGGCATGGTGCGTGGCGGCGTGTCGGGTAACCTGATGAGCTTGGGCGCCCTGGACTTTGGCCTGATCGTGGATGGGGCGGTGATCATCATCGAGAACTGTCTGCGCCGGTTTGGGGAGGCGCAGCACGCACTGGGCCGCCAGCTCAACGACGAAGAGCGCTTTGATCTGACCGCCTCGGCCACGGCTGAGGTGATTCGCCCCAGTCTGTTTGGTCTAGGCATCATCGCGGCGGTCTACCTGCCGATCTTCGCGCTGTCCGGGGTGGAAGGAAAAATGTTCCACCCGATGGCGATCACGGTGGTCTTGGCTCTGACCGGTGCCATGGTGCTGTCGCTGACCTTCGTACCGGCGGCAATTGCCACCTTCCTGCGCGGCCGTGTGGCCGAGCACGACAACCGCTTGATGCGCTGGTCACGCGCCCGCTACACGCCGCTGCTGGAGTGGGCGCTGCGGCGGCGGGTCGTAGTGCTGACAGGCGCGGCCGTGCTGGTGGTGGGGTGTGGCGTGCTGGCCACCCGTTTGGGCTCGGAGTTCGTGCCGAGCTTGGATGAAGGCGACATCACCTTGCAGCCCATGCGTATCCCCGGCACCAGTCTGGAGCAGTCGGTGGCCATGCAGGAAACGCTGGAGAAGCGCTTGGCCCAGTTCCCGGAGGTGGCCAACATCTTCTCCAAGATCGGCACCGCCGAGGTGGCCACCGACCCGATGCCCCCCTCCATGGCCGATACCTTTCTGATGCTCAAGCCCCGCGACCAATGGCCGGACCCGCGCAAGCCCAAGGCCGAGCTGGTGGAAGAGCTGGAGACGGCGGCCAAGGAAATCCCGGGCAGCAACTACGAGTTCACCCAGCCCATCCAGATGCGCACCAACGAATTGATCTCTGGCGTCCGCTCGGACGTTGCGGTCAAGGTCTACGGTGACAACCTCGATCAGCTGACGCGTCTGGCCAGCCGGGTCGAGCGCGTCATGCGCGGGGTCCCCGGCGCCGAAGACGTCAAGGCCGAGCAGGTCACCGGCCTACCACTGCTCACAATCACGCCGGATCCGGCGGCATTGGCGCGGTATGGCCTGAATCCGGGTGACGTGCAGGACACGGTGGCCACCGCCATCGGCGGTAGCGTCGCTGGCCAGCTGATCGAGGGCGACCGCCGATTCGACCTGGTGGTGCGTTTGCCTGAATCGCTGCGGCAAGACCCGGCTGTGCTTGCGGACCTGCCCATTCCACTGCCGGAGAGCGCCAGTATCGATGAGTCCAGCCGTGTAGCCGCTGGCGCTAGCGGTGGGCCTCGCACTGTTCCACTACGAGAAGTGGCGAAGATTCAAGTAGAGCGCGGGCCCAATCAGATCAATCGTGAGAACGGCAAGCGTCGGGTGGTGATCACCGCCAACGTACGTGAACGTGATCTTGGCGGATTCGTCGGCGATCTACGCACCCGCATCAGCCAGGATGTGGTGCTTCCAGAGGGCTACTGGATCGATTACGGCGGCACCTTCGAGCAGCTAATCTCGGCCAGCCAGCGCTTGGCAGTGGTTGTTCCGGTCACGTTGGCGCTGATCTTCGCCCTGCTGTTCATGGCCTTCGGCTCGGCCAAGGATGCCGCCATCGTGTTCAGTGGCGTTCCGCTGGCCTTGACCGGCGGGGTGATCGCGCTGGCTTTGCGAGGCATTCCGCTGTCGATCTCCGCGGGCGTGGGCTTCATCGCGCTCTCGGGGGTGGCAGTGCTTAACGGGTTGGTCATGATCGCCTTCATCCGCAAGTTGCGTGAGCAAGGCGATGCACTGGACGACGCGGTGCGCGACGGCGCATTGGGTCGCCTGCGGCCGGTGCTGATGACAGCACTCGTGGCCTCACTGGGTTTCCTGCCCATGGCGTTGAACGTCGGCGCCGGTTCGGAGGTGCAGCGGCCGCTGGCCACCGTGGTGATTGGCGGCATCGTCTCCTCGACGTTGCTGACCCTGCTGGTGCTGCCGGCGCTGTATCGCTGGCTGCACGGGGACGTGGAGACGCGGAAAGAACTGCTGCACGGCTAAATTCCCCGCGCCCCCGCCGAGGGTTGCACAGTCGCGAAACGACGCATGGCGACACGGTCGCCATGCGTCTCCATCGAGTTCATTCAGCCGATTCGATCGTGGTGATCGTGGCCTCCATGTCCTGCGCCTGAAACTCGAAGCGCACCTTTTGACCGGCTTGCACCGAGGCGATCTGTTCAGGTGTAGCTTTGAAGCCCATCTTCATTGCCGGCCACCCCAGAGCATCCACCGGGCCGTGGGCGATGGTGATCTTGCCGGCGGCCGCGTCGACGGTTTCGACCGTACCCGTGGCGGAGGTGGCCTTGGCCGGCTCCGCCACGTCGCCAGCGGCCGGTTTTGCCTGGTCGGCCATTTGCGCGTGCTCCGCAGCCGGCATCGGCGTGTTGTCGGTGCCCTGTGTACCGGAGTCGCTAGGCGGCTGTGAACAGGCCACCAGTAGCAGCATCGTCATTGCGGGAATAAATGAGGTCAATTTCATACGGATCTCCTTGGGTAGTTGAGTGGTTCGATTGCAGGTCAGTGCGACGGCAGCGCAATCGAACTGCCGTCGTTTGTTTCGATGGTGCAACCTCAATGCGGCTTTCGGTCAGCCAACGCCGGATGCACCTCATCTAAGCGGCGCGTCTTGCCTTCGAACAACGTGGCGGCCACGCAGCGCCCGGCTACGTCGGCGCCGATCTGCGCCGTGCCCACCGGACATTCGCGGAAAGCGGGCGGGAACTTTGGGTTCCCGAACTGCTCGCGGCGCACCAGCAGAACCTGCTAACGCGCGACCGGTGGCGTGGCCTGTGGATCGAAGCACAACTGCAGGGTGTGGTCGAACACGGCCTTCACCGAGCCCAGACGATACGCGGCCGACGTAGTGCTGCAGGCGCTCAGCAGTCCGATGACGGTGGTCAAGGTTGCGATAGCGAAAAATCGCTTCATGACGAATCTCCAAAGTTGTGAAGTGAGCGAACCCAACGCGCCGCTCACGTCGCGGTGTCCGCCGGCGAAGCGGCAGACGAAGTTCGAGACAGAGCGCGACCGCGCAGCAGGCGGTATGCGGCCGGAATGACCAGCATCGACAGCAATGGCGCGGTCACCATGCCGCCCAGCATCGGCGCGGCGATGCGCTGCATGACCTCCGAGCCGGCACCGGCACCGATGAACAGCGGGAACAGGCCGGCGAGGATCACGGCGACGGTCATGGCCTTGGGGCGCACACGCAGCACCGCGCCTTCACGGATCGCCGCTTCCAGCGTGGCGAGCGTGGCCGGTTCGCCCGCGGCCAGATGGCGTTCCCAGGCGTGGCGCAGGTACAGCAGCATGATCACGCCGAACTCGGCGGCCACGCCGCCGAGCGCGATGAAACCGATCATCGTCGCGATCGACACCGCGTGGCCCAACGCCCAGATCAGCCACAGCCCGCCGACCAGCGCCAGCGGCAAGCTGAGCAGGATGATCGCGACCTCGCCGAAGCGTCGGAACACCAGCCAGATCACCAGGAAGATGATGGCCAGCGCGGCCGGCACCACCCACTGCAACCGTGCCAAGGCGCGTTGCAGATATTCGTACTGGCCCGACCAAGCGATGCCGTAACCTGGCGGCAGTTTCACCTGTGCGGCGACAGCGCGCTGCAAGTCGCCGACCACCGAGCCTAGGTCGCGACCGGCGACATCGACGTAGACGTAACCGACCAGACGACCATTGTCGCTCTTGAGCATGGGGGGTCCAGGGCTCAACGACACGTCGGCTACCTCACCCAGGGTGAGTTGTACGCCGCCCGGCGCGACCAGTGGCAACTGCATCAGCGCCTTCAGCGAGTCGCGTTGCCCGCGCGGGTAGCGCAGCACGATCGGGTAACGCTCGCGGCCTTCGATCGTCTCGCCGATGGGATCACCGCCGACTACGGTGGTGATGAGCTTCTGCAAGTCGGCCTGGCTCAGGCCGTAGCGTGCTGCAATCTCCGGGCGAATGTGCACGTCGACATAGCGCCCGCCAGTTACGCGCTCGGCCAGCGCGGAACTCACGCCCGGCACGGTCTTAGCCACGCGTTCGACGTCGCTGCTGAGCCGCTCGATAACGCCGATGTCCGGCCCCGACACCTTGATGCCGATCGGGCTCTTGATGCCGGTGGCAAGCATGTCGATGCGGTTGCGGATCGGTGGCACCCACAGGTTCGTTAGGCCCGGCACCTTCACTGCGGCGTCGAGTTCGGCGCGCAGCTTCTCCGGCGTCATCCCAGGCCGCCACCGATCGCGCGGCTTGAACGTCACGGTGGTCTCGAACATCTCGATCGGCGCGGGGTCGGTCGCCGTCTCGGCTCTACCGGCCTTGCCGAACACGTGCGCGACCTCGGGCACGGTCTTGATCATGCGGTCGGACAGCTGCAGCAGTTGTCGCGCCTTGTCCGCCGACAGGCCGGGCAACGCCGTGGGCATGTACAACAGCGTACCTTCCTCCAGCGGCGGCATGAACTCGCTGCCGATGCGGCTATACGGAATCAGTGTCAGCAGCAGCAACACGCCGCTCAGGCCCAAGGTCAGCCACGGATACCGCAACACCCAGTCCAGTAAGGGTCGGTAGCCGGCGATCAGCACCCGGTTGATCGGGTTCTCCTGCTCAGGGCGGATGCGCCCGCGGATCATGTAGCCCATCAATACCGGTACCAGCGTCACCGACAGGCCGGCGGCGGCGGCCATCGCATAGGTCTTGGTGTAGGCCAATGGCGAGAACAGCCGGCCTTCCTGGGCCTGCAACGCGAACACCGGTACGAAAGACAACGTGATGACCAGCAAGCTGGCAACCAGCGCTGGGCCGACTTCGGCGGCGGAGCGCGCCATCAATTGCCAGCGTGCTTCGCCTTGCGGTTCATCACCATGTTCCTCGCGCCAATGCTCCAGGTGCTTGTGCGCGTTCTCGATCATCACCACGGCCGCATCGACCATCGCGCCGATCGCGATGGCGATGCCGCCCAGCGACAGCAGGTTGGCGGTGATGCCCTGGTAGCGCATGACGATGAAGGCGGCCAGTATGCCCAGCGGCAGCGTGATCACCGCCACCAGCGCCGAGCGCAGGTGCCAGAGGAACAGCGCGCACACCAAGGCCACAACCAGGAACTCCTCGCCGAGCTTGTGGGTGAGGTTGCGCACCGACTCATGGATCAGTTCGGAGCGGTCGTAGACCGGGACGATCTCGACGCCCTTGGGCAGGCTGCCCTGCAGTTGCTTGAGACGTGCCTTGACGTTCTCGATCGCGGTCAGCGCGTCCTTGCCGGTACGCAGCACGATCACACCGCCTGCGACTTCGCCTTCGCCGTCCAATTCGGCGATGCCGCGGCGGAAGGTCGGGCCGCGGCTGATGGTCGCGACCTCGCCGAGCAGCACCGGCACGCCCTCGGTCGTGCTGATAATCGGGACCTGCACGAACGCGGCTTGGCTGCGCAGGTAGCCTTCGCTGCGCACCATCAGCTCGGCTTCGCCCTGTTCGATCACCGAGCCGCCGGTGGCGCCGTTGGCCGCATCGACGGCCTCGATCAACTGCGCCACGGTGAGGCCGCGGGCGGCCAGTGCCTGCGGATCCGGCACGATCTGCCAGGCGCGCACGGCGCCGCCGATGCTGGCGACCTCAGCCACGTCGGGGATGGTCTTGAGCTCGTAGCGCAAGAACCAGTCCTGCAGGGCGCGCAACTGACCCAGATCGTGCTGACCGGTGCGATCGACCAGCGCGTACTGGTAGATCCAGCCCAAACCTGTCGCATCCGGACCGAGCACGGGGCTCACGCCTTGCGGCAGCCGGTCGCGCACTTGACTGAGGTACTCCAGCACACGCGAACGCGCCCAGTACAGGTCGGTGGCGTCGTCGAACACGATGTAGACGAAGGAATCGCCGAAGAACGAAAATCCGCGCACCGCCTTGACACCCGGCACCGACAGCATTGTCGTCGCCAGCGGATAGGTGACCTGGTCCTCGACGATGCGCGGGGTTTGTCCCGGCCACTGCGTGCGGATGATCACCTGCGTGTCGGACAGGTCTGGCAACGCGTCCAGCGGCGTGTGCCGCACCGACCACACGCCGGCGACGGCGAGCAGCACGGCCGCCATCAGCACCAGCACACGGTTGGCGATGCAGGCGTGGATCAGACGGGCGATCATGGCTGCTTCTCCAGGCCTGCCGACGGCACGTCGCGGACAGTGCAATCGGGTGCCGCATCCGGCGCGAATTTCGGCACCAGTTGCATGTCCATGAAGGGCGACTTGCCGGGCTGGTCGAAGTGCTGGTTCGGCTTCATCGGGTCGTACCAGTACTGCACGGGGCACGAGCGCGCAGGTGCCGCAACAGCGGTCTTCGTCGGTGCCGGTGTTGAAGCGGTTTCCGTCGTGCTATCCGGCGCTTCCATGGGCGTTGCCGGCGGTATGGCTTCTGGCGCTCCCAGTCGCTCCAGTGCACCCGACAAGCTGGCCTCCGAGTCGATCAGGAATTGGCCGGACACGACGACGCGCTCGCCGCCGGTTAGCCCGGCAAGAACCTCGGTGCGCCCACCGCCGCTGCGCCCGGTGCGCACGCGCACGGGGCGGAAACTGCCGTCGGCGTTTTGCACGATCACCCGGCTGTCGGCGCCGGTGGCGATCAGCGCCTCGGTCGGCACCAGTGCCGCCGCCGCCCCGGTCTGCGGTTGCAGCGTCACTTCGGCGAACATACCGGGCGCGAGCAGACCGTCGGGATTGCGCAGCACGATGCGCGCCCGCTGGGTTCGGCTGGCAGCATCGAGCTGTGGCAACAGCGCTTCGACTTCCCCGACGAAGGTCTGGCCGGGTAGGGCACTGACCCTGGCTTCCACCGGCGTGCCGGGGTGCAGGGACGTGGCGCTGGCCTGCGGAATCGCTGCTTCCAGCCATAGTGTGTCGATGCCGTTGACGCGGAACAGCGGCGTACCCGGCATCACCGTCTGGCCTTCGCGGGCGAGCACTTCGGTAACGACACCGTGACTGGGCGAACTCAGCGTCGCGCTGCCGTCGCGAGCCATGCCGCCAGGCACGCCCAACACGCGCAGGCGTTGCTGGGCGGCAGACTGCAGCTCCCGCGCCGAAGACGACTGCGCCTGACGCAATGCCTCGGCCTCAGCTGCCGCACTGCTCCAACTCGGCGCCAGAAGCGAGGCCAGCGGCTGGCCGCGCGCTACCTTCGTATACGGGGCTTTCACCTGCACGCGGCTCACGAGGCCTTCGACGCGTGCGCTCACCACCGATTCGTGACGCAAATCCCAGGTCAGCGTTCCCGGCACGCGCATCGTGGACGCCAAGCGACCGATTTCGACTTGCGCAGTGCGAATGCCGACGCTCTGCTGCAATCCGGCGTCGATGCGCACGCCGCCGTCGGCGACTTCGTCGGCGTACTTGGGCACCAACTGCATGTCCATGAAGGGCGACTTGCCGGCCTTGTCGAAGTGCTGGTCCGGCACCATCGGGTCGTACCAGTACAGGATCTTGCGCTCGCCCTGGCTCGCCATGGGCGTGGCCGTTTGCTTCATGTCGTGGCCGGCATGGCGCTGCGCCAACCAGTAGCCGGCACCGAGTCCCACGGTCAGCAGCCCAACAGCGGCGGCCGCCAACATCAAACGGTTCGTCGTGGATGTCATGGCGTGGTCTCCGCGGGCAGTAGGTAGGCAAGGGCCGCCCAAGCGCGGCCAAGTTCGCCCAGATGGCGAGCGTGTTCGATGTGCAATTCGATTTCGTCGCGGCGCGCTTCCAGCCACGGTTGCAGATCACCGCCGCCGGCATAGGCAGCCAGCGCTGTCTTCGCGCGGTCGTGGGCCAGCGGAAGGGATTGGGTTTCCTTGCGGGTGACCTGGCGCTGCAGGCCCTGCCAGTCGGCTAGGGCGCGGCGGACGGCTTCGGTCTGGACGCGGCGGGCATCCTCGCGTTCGGCGACCACCGCATCCAACTCGGCTCGCCGTGCTGCCACGCCCCGGTCCTGCCGATTGCGTGGAAACAGGGACAGGTCGATGGCGAACTCGACCATCAGCATGTCGCTACGGGAAACACCGTTCGGCATCCGGTCACGTTGCCCGTAGGTCACGCCGAGACTCCAATCGGGCCGCTTCTCGGCGATGGCAGCGTCGACTTCCGCTTCAGCCAGGGCTTCGCGCGAGCGCCATGGCAGCAGCGGCCCTTGGCTGTCGATCGAGACCAGCAGCGTGGCCGGGGCAACGGGGAGTTTCGTCAACTCGGGCGGTGCATCCTCGGCTTCCACATCCATCGGATCCACCCCAAGCCACCGCGCCAAGCCAGCGCGAGCGGCGTCCAACGTGGCCAGCGCGGCATCAATCCGATTCTCCAGTTCCAGCGCCGCCGCTTGCGTGGCCAGGGTGTCGGTCACCGTGCCGATGCCACCCGTCAAACGCGCCTTGGCGGTGCGGACGGCGATGGAGGCCGGTTCCCGCAGGGTCTGCAGCGCAGCAACTTCGCGCTGAGCGGCCCACAGGGCAATCCAGGCCTCAGCCGTGCCGCGCCGAACCGCCAACTGTTCGGCCACCGACAGCGCTTCGGCTTGCTCGATCCCGCGATCGGCCACGGCCTGGCGCGCTTGGCGTTTGGCGCGAGCCGGGAACTCCTGCATCACGCCGATCTGCTTCATGGTCATGTCGTCGGCGCGAAAATCGAACGCATCGGCGCCGGTGACCGGCCAGTTGGCCAGACCCAGCGTCAGCTTGGGATCGGGCAAGGCTGAGGCGCGGGCGGCCTCTTCTTGGGTCGCCGCGACTTGTGATTGGCGCGCCTTGAGCAAGGGAGCTCGTTCGGTCGCCAGGCGCTGCGTGTCATTGAAAGAGATGCCGGCCGCGACGGACCAAGCAGGCATGGCAACGAAACCGACGGCGAGCATCCAGGCAAGCCAACGGCGAGTCCTGCACCGGCGGTGCAGTGAGAAGGGAAAAGGCATGAGACCTCCGAAAGCGCAACGACAAGCGCGCCGCCGGAATCGGCAGCGCGGAAACAGGTCGCGGACGGGGTCTAGATCTGCAGGCTACAGAAGCGCTGCGCTGGCGGTGGATCGGACCGGCAAGTGGGCACGTCTTCGTAGTTCTGTGCTTGCACCGGCGGCAGCAGGGCTGCGGTCAGGGGGTAGTGCAAAGCCGGCAACGCCAGCGGCGGTACCTGGGGAGCTTTGAGGTCAGGATTGGCGACATGATCGCGCTGGCAGTGCTGGTCGCACAGCACCGGCGCGGCCGGGTCCGGCATTTCCATGCCTTCACACCCGGCCATCATCATCTTCGGTTCCAGCGGCGTCTCGGTGATCGGGCATGCATAGGCGGCGAGCGCAACCTGCTGGAACAGCAGCGCCAGCAAAGCCAACCAGGCAAAGCGGAGACGAAGTGATCGAGTCCGGAACGCCCGCCGTTTCATGGCCATCTCTCGCAATACAACGCGACCCCGTGGTGGCCAGCGGGCACCACGGACAGACTTCGCGTGAGAGGGGCCAAGGTTTGGGTCATTGCCATGCACAGTGTACTGCGGACTGTTCGCTTGGAAGCGCACCGAATCCCGAAAGTTCCCGGCATAGGCAATTTCGTCCTACTGGGCGGCCCCCAAGTACCGACTGCGAGGGGTCAGGCGAGACGGAGACGTTGCGCGCGACCGCGCGCCTGAGCACCTTGGAGCCGCTTCTGGCCCAGTTGCAGCCGACCAGTGCCGGCGGCAAAGGCGCCAAGCGGATCTCATCGAAGAGACGCTGCCACTATAGGCTGGGAAGAGAACATCAGGCGCCACGATCGCAGGGAGCCTTGCCATGAGCGCCCCCCCAAAAAAAATCACCCGTGCTGTGCGACGCTTACCGCTCGGCGTCCAGTGCAGCCATGCAGCCGAAGGCGGCCGAGGTGATCGCCTGGCGGTAGTTCCGGTCGGCCACGTCGCCTCCGCCTTCAGGGTGTCGCGGCGGTGGACCAGGTAGACCTTGCGGACGATGTCGGACAGGTAACAGGGCCTCTTCCACGGCGGTGTTGCCGCCACCGATCACGACCACTTCCTGGTCGCGGTAGAAGAAGCCGTCAGAGGTGGCGCAGGCAGACACGCCGGGGCCCTTGAATTCGTCCTCGGTCGGGATGCCCAGGTGCTTGGCGGTCGCGCCGGTGGAGATGATCAGCGCATCGCAGGTGTACTCGTGGCTGCCGCCGATCAGCTTGAACGGGCGCTGCGACAGGTCAGCGGTGTGAATGTGGTCGAAGATGACCTCGGTCTCGAAGCGCTCGGCGTGGGCCTACATGCGCGCCATCAGGTCCGGGCCCATCAGGCCGTGGGCGTCCCCCGGCCAGTTGTCCACCTCGGTGTTGGTCATCAGCTGGCCACCCTGCTGCAGGCCGGTGATGACGACCGGCTTCAGGTTGGCGCGGGCGGCGTAGACGGCGGCGGTCCAACCGGCCGGGCCGGAACCGAGGATAAGCAAAGGGATGTGTCGAGTCGCGCTCATGGCTCAATGGCTCCTTGCATCGCCAGGAAAGTAGCGCTTGCCCAGTCGCAGGGCGACATGGACCAGCAAGATCAGCACCGGCACCTCCACCAGCGGACCGATGACCGCAGCGAAGGCGACCGGCGAGGCCAAGCCGAAGGCAGCGATGGCAACAGCGATAGCCAGCTCAAAGTTGTTGCCCGCCGCGGTGAAGGCGATTGCGGTCGTGCGCGGATAGTCCTTGGCAATTAGCTTGCCCAAGAAGAAGCTCAGGACGAACTGAATGATGAAATAGAGCGTCAATGGGATTGCGATTCGCACCGCATCCATCGGGATACGCACTACATCGCCCCCCTTCAGGCTGAACATGGCGACGATCGTGAAGAGCAGGGCTGCTAGAGTGATCGGACTGATCGCCGGCAAAAACTCTTCCTCATACCAGCGCACGCCCTTGCGCGCCTTGAGCCAGCGGCTGGTAAGGAACCCCGCAAGGAAAGGGATGCCCAAGTAGATCAGAACTGCCTCGGCAATGGTCCAGAAGCTGACGTCAATGACGCTGCCCTGCAGACCGAACACGGGCGGCAGCCACGACAAGAAGAACCACGCATACACACTGAACAGCGCTATCTGGAAGATTGAATTGAAGGCCACCAAGCCCGCCACATACTGCCCGTCACCACGGGCTAGCTGGTTCCAGACCAACACCATGGCGATGCAGCGTGCCAAGCCAATCAGAATAAGGCCGGTCATGTATTCGGGGTAGTCGCGTAGAAACAACACTGCCAGCCCAAACATGAGGAACGGACCGATGATCCAGTTCTGCAGCAGGGAGAGCATCAGCACGCGCTTGTCGGCGAACACCTTGGGAAGCTCTTCGTACTTCACCTTTGCCAGCGGCGGATACATCATCAGGATCAGCCCAATCGCGATCGGGACGTTGGTCGAGCCTATGGACAGGCTGTGGAGCGCCTTGGGCACGCCGTCGAACATTGCGCCCAGGCCGACGCCCAAGGCCATCGCCATGAAAATCCAGAGCGTCAGGTACCGGTCCAGGAAGGACAGGCGAGGGGAATCAGTGGTCATGGTAAGTCTCGAGAAAAGCGATTAATCGATCTGCGCAATCGGGTCGAGGCGGGCCTTCAGCCCCGCGCGGTCGTCCCATGCGCTTTCGGGGATGTCGAGGAAGGCCTGGAGGCGTCGCTTGATGATCTGATGGGCGCGATCGAAGGCTTCTGCCTTCTCCGCATCCGAACCGCCGACGCCTGCCGGGTCGAACAGGCCCCAATGGACGCGCACGAAGTCACCAAACACCACCGGGCATGCCTCGGCGGCGGCGCTATCGCACACAGTGACGATCAGATCCATCGCAGCCGAATCAGCTTCGGCAAATTCGTCCCAGGACTTGCTTCGCATTTCATCGACAGGAAAGCCTTCGCGCTGCAACTGGGCAATTGCAAACGGATTGACGCGACCGGCCGGCTGGCTGCCCGCACTGAAGGAGAGATAGCGCCCTTCGCCCCATTTTTTGAGAGTCGATTCAGCCAGCACGCTGCGAGCAGAGTTGCCAGTACACAAGAACAGAACACGACGGATCATTTGAGCTATCTCAATGAGGGGAGGGTCAGCAGCCAGCGGGACGTTCGCAGGCTTGCTCGTCGGCGCAACAGTTTTCGGTCAGGTAGGCCACAAGCGCATTCATCGCATCGAACTCAGCTCGATAACAGATCGTGCGACCACGCTGCTCAGCGGTGATCAGCCCGGCCGCCAGCAACTCCTTCAAATGGAAGGAAAGGGTGGCGCCGGGAAGGGAGAGGGCTTGGGCTATGTCGCCCGCCAGCTTCCCGCCACCGCCTGCTTGGACCAGCAGACGGAAGATCGAAAGTCGAGTGGGGTGGCCCAAGGCAGTTAGAGCGTGGGTTGCGTTCTTATGTTCCATTCTTCTAGAATAGTCGAATCGAATTGGCAGGACAACCCCGTGCAACAGCTTCCCAACCTCGTCCCCGGCGCCTTGGAGCACCCCTCGGTCGAAAAGCTGAACGAACCCAATCCCGCGCCACATCGGCCCCGCATCTTGATCCTGTACGGCTCTCTGCGGCCGCAGTCATTTAGCCGGAAGCTGGCTTTGGAAGCGCAGCGGTTGCTGGAGCACTTCGGGGCTGAAACGCGCCTATTTGATCCGCACGAGCTCCCGATGCTTGACTCGGTGGCAGCCTCCCACCCCAAGGTCCAAGAGTTGCGTCAGGCGTCATTGTGGTCCGAAGGGCACGTGTGGGTCAGCCCGGAACGCCATGGCACCTTGACCGCTGTGTTCAAGAACCAAATTGACTGGCTGCCACTGGAGGAGGGGAGCGTACGCCCGACCCAAGGTCGCACTCTGGCAGTGATGCAGGTCTGCGGTGGCTCCCAGTCCTTCAATGTGGTCAACGCTTTGCGCGTTCTCGGCCGTTGGATGCGGATGGTCACGATTCCGAACCAGTCCTCAGTGGCCAAGGCCTGGCAAGAATTCGATGACGAGGGACGCATGAAGCCTTCGGCCTACTACGATCGCGTCGTGGATGTGATGGAAGAACTGGTCAAGTTCACTCTCCTGGTCCGTGGCCGCAGTGACTACCTGGTTGATCGCTACAGCGAACGGAAGGGGGCTGTCGAAGCGGCCGCCCTGACCGCTGCGGCCGGCGTCCTCGAGACTGCATTGAATGAAAAGGAGAGCGCATGAACGCTGTCATCTATCACAACCCCAAGTGCGGAACCTCGCGAAACACCTTGGCGTTGATCCGCCATGCCGGTATTGAGCCTGAAGTCACTGAGTATCTGGTCGACCCACCCAGCCGAGCGCGCCTTGTCGAGCTAATCGCCGCCGCCGGATTGGATGTTCGCGGTGCGATCCGCCAGAAGGGCACGCCATATCTGGAACTGGGGTTGGACGATCCTGCGTTGAGTGACGACGCACTACTGGATGCGATGCTGGCCAATCCTGTTCTCATCAATCGACCCTTCGTTCAGACCACGATGGGCACGCGTCTGTGCAGGCCCTCTGAGATGGTCCTGGACATCCTGCCAGAAGTGCACGAGCCGTTTACGAAGGAAGATGGCGAAGTGGTGATCGATCAGGACGGCAAGCGCGTTCTCTGAGTAGCTAAAGCGGCAGGGAGGGTTCGATAGCGTGCAGAGCCCGCCCACCCAGCCGCAATGGCCGGCCCGGGATCCTTGCGCTGGAGAGGGGGGGCTGACGCACCTGGCCTGCCGTACCATCGACAGGCGGGGAGGGCGCACCGTGCTGGTGGCTAACGCGGTAGTGTCGGCCATTGGTAGGCCGCACTAACCGCGGCCAACTCCCCATCTGACCACTGGCTAGGAGACAACCTAGGCACAGAAGTAGCCCACGCCACGCCAGATGGACCGAGCCCGCAGGGTGAGAGAGACTGGCAAGTGGCCGTCTACCAGGGCATCCTCCCCTAGAGGCCTCTCGCCTGAATTGCACCCCCACCCGGAAGGAAGCACCAAGTCCGACCCAATGACGAACGCTAGGCGGACCAATCGTGGCTACATCAATCAGACCTGTATTGCTAAGTGCTGAAGTTATTGAGCTACTCAAAGAGCTGAAACTTCCTACCGAGGACCTTCTCGAAAGACCAGATCGAGCCATCTTCCATGGAATTTTTGAAGATCACGAACTCCGTGGTGTGGTTGCGATAGAAGCTCACGGCAATCTAGGCTTGCTCCGCTCACTCGCCGTGAAAAGACAGCACCAACGAAACGGATTTGGGCAGGCCCTCGTGGCTCATGCTATCGAGGTTGCACGGAAATCAGGCATAGAGGCGGTCTACCTTCTGACAGAGTCGTCGAGCCATTTCTTTCAGGGGACTGGCTTCAGCATCGTCGCAAGAGAAGCTGCTCCATCCCAGATACGCGAGACCAGCCAATTCTCCACTCTATGCCCCGCCACATCTGCGGTCATGCGCAAGGAGCTCTGAGAGCCACTCCCATGAGCGGCCAACAAATCAAGAACGGTCGAGTTGAACAGCTTGCTGGCCCTTCGACAGTTCGGCAACATTTTCGGCCTTTACGCTCAGGGGCATAGGCTTTTGCAGGGGCATAGGAACCATTGACTGGTAGCGCCCACATCTAGGGGAGGCTCGACGGGGGCGCTTGACGCGTGCCAGGCTCAATTTCATGCGGCCTCCTTCCATCAATCCGCTGAAACGACTAGCTCAGACCTAGGCCCCTCCCTGTCATCCCTCTGAACTGCGCGACTGGATTGAGCTGACCTGGGCTACTGGAAGTGCTCCAAGCTTCGCGAGTTGTTCCCTGGACTCACGGTACTCGTTGTAGAACGACGACCACCTTGTGTACCCACCAAGCTCACCTACTGCCCGAAGCAGCGCAACGTGAGACGCGGTGAGCAGAGCAACCTGTGACTCCAACTTTGCAATGTAGAGATCGCGATCTGCGAGCGCCGCTGCGGCTTCGGTGCTAGCCAGCTTTCCGGGTCTCCCACGCCACTTGCGGAACTCAGCTTGTCGCTCCTGATACTGCGACAGAAGGCGACTTCGCTCCTTGCTTCGCGTAACTGATGACGCCGCACTGATGCCAGAATGCAGCCGAGCGACGGCACGCGCAGTAATGTTCACGTCGCGGGTTAGAAGATCATCAAGAACCCGCAGCATTTCAGGGTCTGCCCTCTCCTGACTCCCATCCAAGCTATCAGTACTCATCAATGACTCCGTTGCGGCGGGGAAGTGAAAGGTCCGGACCATCGGGAAATGGTTTCTCGCCGGAGCGTGTGTTCAAGAGTGTGCGTACTCCATCAAGCCTGACCTTCGCGTGGTCGATCTGATTGGTTCGTCCAACGCTATTTGATGGCCTACCTTCTGCCAGTTCGATTGCAGCAATCAGCTTCACTTCCAGGGATCGAAGATGAGACCGATTCTCTGGCAAATCGGTCGCCGAGAGATGTCTACAGCCCGAGAAGCACTCAAGGTGCTTCGGACAAGGGTCAACGGTGAAGCTATTCAAGCAATGACCATAGGGTGTTGCGTGAAATCCGTCGGCCTCCACCTTCAGGAATTCAAAGGCAGCCACATCGCCTTCTTCTCTCTGTATCCTCTTGAAAGAATCCACGATTGGACCTGTAGCCCGACCAGCTTGTATCAACCTTGCGACCGTGCTTGCTTTGTCGCCAAGTGAGGCTTCAACGTCGACGGGAAGCTCCAGCTGATCCAGGTCCTCAGCGAGACTGCGATGATCATACTCATAACTCTGAGCAACACTTCGACGGTTGAAGCGCTTTGAAATTATTGTATCTGCGATCCCGAGGCGAAAAAGTTCAGTGTTCTGCAGGTGGCGAAGGGAGTGAGATGTGAGCGTTAAGCTCCGATCTTCATCGGACTCACCATAGCGGGTGAATAGCGTTTCATTAGACTTTTGATCGCCAAGATACATGCCGACAAGCGACTGGTCAGGTCGCCCGACAGAGAAGTACCGCGTTACATCGCATAGACCACCATTCCTCTCTTCACTTAGAGATCGTTTCGGGTGGAGGAAGAGGAACTCCCAAGAAGCGAAGCTGCGATCCACCAGCTCAAAGTACTCTGTATCAGGAAGCTTGGAGGTCGTCACCGTCCGAACATAGTTCTCGACATCCTCAATCCTCACATAAACAGAGTGAAGATCGCGACCAGCGCGGAATGAAATACACTCTCCAGTGGAGTTTCTGAGCACCAGAGGGTGATTGCGATCGCCCGCAAGCCGTCGAAAGAACACTTCGATGGCAGCACTAGGTTTCGCATCCCTCTGAGCTAACATCTGCATCTGAGTGAGCTGAATCTCATCAAAGCGATCACTGGAGTAGTCCTTACGACAACGCGCTATCCATTTCCTCCTGAGATCGTCGGGCAAATCGAGCCAGAAAGAGTTTCCCGTTAGGTGCGGGTAGATCTGAGTCACACGAACGAGATCGGAAGGCTCAAAGCTGGGGAACGCGCGGCCCAATTCGGTCTGCTTGCGCAGTGTCCGCCTCATTGGGGCAGTGATTGCCTCCGCACGGCTTAGAGTGTCCGAAACAATCTCCTCAAATATCGCAGGTACGTAGTGCGTCTTCTCGATTAGAGCAGTGCTTTTCGCTGCCTTTGACCGCTGCTTCTCCGCAAAGTGACGAATCATGAGCGCCTTCGAGAATCCACCTAGACGATCCGCGGACTTCCCTCCCGCGTCGTAATAGTGACGCTCGGTGCGCCAATCCGCCGGCAATGAAGTGGCCTCACCAATTCTGAAACCAGTAAGAATCATCGTTCGAATGGCTGCAAATCGCAGTTCGTCCATGAAACTCAAGGGTTGCTCCGTCATGACAATTCTCACCAACTCCCAGAATGCGCGACGTTCCGGCAGGCGCTCAGAGGACTTCCGATCCTCAAGACTCTCCCTGATCTCGGACTGCGACTTCAGATAGCTGGCACGTTGGCTCTGGCGAGGTTTAATCCGTTGAAAAGACAGGGCAGGGGAGAGCGGGCCATGATCCGAAAGGTGATTGCCATCGAACACGACCTTAACAAGTCCAACGATCAGGTCCCTCAGCTTTCCTGATGCCTGGAGTCTACCCCCAACCTCCATTGCTGTAGAGATGTCGTCAATCGAGATGTCCCATGGCTCTGTTTCACCAACACAAGTGGCCAGAACTCGAAGGGGGCGTACCACGTTGTTCGCCACATGGCCGGGCGAATTCCGGCGCATGAAGACCTGCTCCAGGACCGTCGCTTTGATAAGGTTTTGCCAGCTCTGCGAAAGAATGACAGGCTGGCGCATAGGTAGTGCGCTAGACAGACGAATCTCGTTAAGGACAGCAAGTGCTGCAGGCTCTGACCCGAAGTGCCGGAGATACAGTTTAGGAGTGACCCCGCCAGCCAAGGCTGTGATGTTCCACTCATCGCCCCTGACCGCCGACCCAGTAGCGTCTAGAGCAATATCCCACGTCAGGAGTTGAGCTGCGGCAATTTCCTTTCCAAGCTGGACAAATGCCTTGAAGTGCAAGCTCATTTGACAAGATCCTCCAGTTCCGCAACGACAGCCTTGACATCGGAGATTGTTCTCTGCAACTGAAGATAGGTGGGCGAGACCGAGTCGCTACGCGACGAATCAAGGAAGAACCTGGCGATTCCGCGAAGATCATCCAGAACCCTAGAATGCATCTCTACATCTTGGACGGGCATGAACCTTCTGCACCCGTAGCACGACATTATGGGATTGAAGGGGCAAGCCGGCTGGCCCGATGTACAACCACCTATTCCCGCGATCGCCACACCGTGCGGAACTCCAGCAATCTGTTGGTCACCCTTGAGTCGAGCAAGCTCCTCCGGCGTGATGTATCGATGATGAGCTATGCTCGCCACGCGCTGGTAGATCTCTGATATCCCGAGCGCTCGATTCACCCGTTCGGCCTGATTTACGGACGTCTCGTAGTAGACAAGCGCTGTCGATGAATTTGAGTGACCAAGAAACTCGGCCAGCTCTTCATGACTGGCGCCAGCGTCCACCAGTCGTTGAGCGGCAGTGTGGCGGAGGTTGTAGGTCGACTCATCGCCCCCCGTCAATCTTCGCAACAGCGCGCTGATGCGCAGGCCAGCTTCATACGAAGATTCAACGCCAAAAGCTCTATCCGCAGCTTCCGCGCCATTGGATTGCGCCAGCATACTGAGGGAAACGAAGATGGAACCCCACTCAAACTTCACTCGGCGCAACAGCGCCTTGGCTACCACATTGTTTCTCTGCTTCACCATGCGGAACGTCAGATGCACCGAGGGGGTTTGCCCCTTCGGATCGGCGCGAATCCGAATGTCACGAAAGGTAAGCGACGCGATTTGCACGGGCCGCATTGCAAATTGATAGGCGCAAAGCAGCATTGCAGCATCTTGCAGCGATACTTCATCGACTTCGCCCCCATCCAGGCTGCAGGCAGCCTCATCCAGGAAACGCACAATCGTCGCTTCCGCCTCGGCGGAAAGAAATGCACCGCCGGACCGAACCACCGCGTACTTGTCGTAGAACGGCAAGGGCAGGGTGGTGAGCAACTCCAAGTAATCTTCTGACCACCCGTTAAGGCGATGCTTCGAGAGAAGATGCAGCATCGCCTTGGCGCATGCGTATGTGTGCCTGGGAAGATCTAACTCCATAAAACTGGCCCAAACTGCCGCAACTCCCGCAGGTCCAGCTGACAGCAACCTAGTGGCATACTCCGGAGAAATGTTCCTTCCAGCAGACACATACTGCAATGCAGTTACTGAAGCGACATCTTCCCCGATCAGAAGCACGAAAACGTGCTTCATTAGCTGAGCAAGGTGCTCGGAGCTGTACTCAAAGGAGAGGGGAGTGACACGTCCCGCGTAGTGGACACCTACCTTTCTACAACTTGCAATGTCCCTTATGGAACGTTGCTTGTCATCAAAATCATCGTGGTATCGGACAAGTGATGGCAGGGCGGGGAGTGCGGCGACGACCTCACGTATCACACCCGAATCACCTGCAGGATAGGCCTCTTTGGATAGATCCATGTCATACCCCCGGCATCTCTAGAAGTTAAGCGCCCTTAGGACTTCAACCCTTGCATCAAACTCGCTGTTCCAGACGGTCGACAGGCGATCCTCGAACACCGCTCGGGCATAGTGGACCGGCATCTGCGACTCCCTTGACCATCCAAAGAACGAACGAAGCTTCTGCAGAGCCTCGTCCATGCAATCGCCCTGACCGAGCAATTGATTCAGCCGCATCACGGCGCACGTGTGCCTTAGATCGTGAGGTGTAACGGTGATTCTTCCGTTGCGATCACTGAGATCCTTGATGACGGACCTGGGAAGGCTCATGGACACCTTCGCAAACATCTTCGTCAATGACTCTGTTGAAAGCGGAGTGTTCTGCTGTGTGTTCAAGAGAAATGCATGATTGGGCCTGCCTCGGTAGTTCTCCACATAGACCTGAACCATCCCCGCGACCATGTCGCTTACCGGAAGCTGACGAAGGGCGTTGGCTGACTTGATGCTCGGCCGTGAGTAACGCGGATCGTCATCGTTGGAGTACTTGCTTTCCTTGATGTCGAGCCAATTACGAACTCGGCCCAGCCTTTCATCAAAGCCTCCCTTTACAGCATCTGCGGATAGCAGCAGAACCTCTCCGCGCCGTAGCCCCTGATGAAGCATCAACAGAAATGCAAGGAAGGCAAGCCAGCGCGTGCGCTCTCGTGGAAAGGGATTCGCGCACGATGAAGGGTCAAGCGTTTCGTACAGCGCCGATACCACGCTCGCAGGCAGAGACCGCAATTGAGTTGTGCGCCGGCGTCCTTGAACATGAAGCTGCCCATAGAGGTGCGACATCCGGTGCAGCCTCGTCTCCATTTGTCGGAGACGATCTGCTGGAAGCGACGTCTTGGATAGCCTGGTAATGACGGATGTTGCGAAGGAGTAGCCAGTCTTCCAGCGCGCATCATCTGCTGCCCCTGAGAGCGGCCGATTCTTGATTGATACGAACCAGGACTCCAGTACCTCTGACAGACGAGCGTCGTCCATTGAGCCAAGAGCGTCATCCAACGAGCCGTGGCCGAACAGAGCGTCAGCATGGGCATAGAGGCTCTCAATGTGCCGGAGCTTCTTGATCAAGCTGGATCGAGCGAGTGATGAGCCATCCATGAGGGCCCAGACGGTCGCCCAGTACCGAGGAAGTCCGTGAGCGTCATCCACGAGTAGTGGGCCGTGGAGCACGCTGGGCACTTGAGCACCGCTAAGCTGCTGGAGCAAGACGTAGTCCTCGCTGCACTGGCTAGGGAATTTGTACCATTGATCAGGTTTGCGTTGCGGTACCTAAGCCCTGAACAGGGGCTTCAACGCAACAGAAGTAAAAGTACCAGCTTTTCGCATAATGTATATTATGTTACGGGCAAGATCGCTACCCAAGAAGCCAGAGCCTCACCAGTCCTCAGATCCCTGACTTCACTCCTGGCCAGCGTTCCCACTCAATCCCCGCAGCGTTGATAGTCAAACGGAATCCGCAGGATCTTCCCGTCATCACCCGGACCGGAGATGCTCGCCTTCAGCGCAGTGCCATCACGCCGGTACTCGATGCGCTTCGGGAAGTCATTCTGCGGATTCTCGAACACCACCCAGTTCGCGCCATGGTCTGCAATGACGAACGTGGTTGGCGCCACGCCATTGGGCTGCACATGCAGGCCAGCCGCTTTGCCCGCCGGCACCAGGCGCATGTACTCGAATGACTCCATATCGCCGTGGCTCAGCGTCCGTGACATCCCAAGTAAGGCCCCGCCGGCCTCG
>Ga0247725_1000393_pt1 | contig 34973 bp, 28 predicted proteins | sample OKSTACKMCFT3sol_FD_183021 | JGI IMG/M metagenome (GOLD analysis project Ga0247725, IMG submission 183021) | Subsurface sediment microbial communities from gas well in Oklahoma, United States - OK STACK MC-FT3-sol | ecosystem: Environmental > Terrestrial > Deep subsurface > Rock core/Sediment...
ACCAGGGTTGCTGTTGCTGCTGAGCAATAAAATCTTGTTTGCTGCTTAATCCGTGCCAGTTCAGTTCAATCAAGGCCTGGATCACAGCACCTGCTAAACCATTACCCGGTCCCAGAAGCACTATACGCTGAGGACAGAATTCTTTTACCGCGACCTGAATAGATGCGGTGAAATTATAGGTTTCTGTTACTTGCTGTCGCAAAGTGTAGTCACGCAGCTTGTTCAAATCGCTGCAATCTGGCTGCCAGATCCGGCCACAGCCATCAACCAGCGGCACTGCAGTGGCCTGAAAGGATGAATGACCTATGTTCTGAAGTGCCTGCTCTGAAGCTTGCGCCATAAAAGGAGAATGAAAGGCCGAATGACCAGGCAACAGCAGCGGAAAACGTTCGTCAATTATAGGCAAAGTCTGCATGGCCAGACTGATAGCCTCACTGCTGCCTGCTAATACTGCATAACCACCATAAAGAATGGACATATACAGCTGACCACTGCAGCGTGCTAATAAAGCGTTAACCTGTTGTTGGTAGTCCAATTTGGGGCGCCAATGCTCATCCACTAATGGATAAATGAGCTGACCGCCATTGTCATCTTTATAGTGGCTTTGGGATGTGTACTGAGCCATCAGGCTGGCTATCCGCATAGCCTCAGTGCTCTGCCAGACTCCGGAACAGGCCAGCGCCGTGTACCATCCCATCGAATTCCCTGTGATCACTGCGGGTTGATAACAGCTTTGCTGCAAGGCTTGATAATCAATGAAGCCACTGGCCAAAATAAGTGCGGCGGCATTGTCCGCTTGCTGATAACGCCTGAAATTAAATTGTGGAGCCTGATCCAGGCTACTGACAGTGCTTAATCCAAGCTTTATTCTGCTCTGATCAAAGCCCGCTAATAATTCGGCGCCCTCAACTGTGTCGCTCAGGTTTTGGCTGATATAGCCCAATTCTTGTTTCTGATAACTGCCCCTTCCCGGAGCTACCACTAACGTTGAGTAATTCATACAGACTCCGCTAAGGATGAAGTGTGAACCGATAGATGAGAAAGAACGGCATGCATTATGTCGTCAACGCTGGGTAAAACGTCATAGGCGGCTTTGCCCAGAGGGATAAAACTATCGACAGCGCAGAGTCGTTGAATTCTAAAGTGCTCAGGTTTAGCTTCATGCAACAGGGTATAGAGTTCCTCGCTTAATGAACCACGGCGTCTGCATTCATCTACGATCACTATGTTCTTACATCCATCCAGGTGCTGCACTATGGCATGTATGTCTAAAGGAACCAGATAACGGATATCAATAATACGAACAGCAATATTGCGACAAGCCAGATGTTTTGACGCCTGCTGACATAAATAATGACCGTTGCCATAGCTTAACAGCGCAACATCTTTGCCTGCGCCATAACTGCGGGGGGCGCCCAATTCAGGTAAGGCCGCATTGATATCCGGCATGTTGTTCAGCCATAAGCCGTCTTTGCTCTGATGTAAGTCCCGCATCATATACAGTGCTATAGGCTCCAGAAAAATCACAACCCGTTTTTGCTCATAGGCTAACCGGACAGCCTGACGCAGCATCAGAACAGCATCTTCTCCGGTCGAGGGACAAAACACCAAAAGGCCCGGTATATCGCGAAATACCGCAAATGAATTGTCGTTATGGAAATGGCCACCAAAACCTTTTTGATAACCTAAGCCTGCAATACGGATCACCATACCATTGTGGAGTTGACCGTTGGAGAAGAAAGGTAATGTTGCCGCTTCTCCTCTGATTTGGTCTTCAGCGTTATGCACATAAGCTAAGAACTGGATCTCTGGCATGGCGATAAAGCCTTGTTGCGCCAGACCTATCGCCAGCCCCAGAATACTTTGTTCATCCAGCAGAGTGTTGATCACTCTTTTATAGCCAAAATCCTGCACTAAGTGTTGTGTGATGCCATAGACGCCACCTTTTTTGGCAATATCCTCGCCACATAAAATAAGTTCAGGGTACTGGCTCATCAATTGATGCAGAGTCCAGTTCAGTAATTTGGCGATGTGTTGCGGCTTTTCTAAATTATGTTTGTCAAACTGCAGCGCGAGTTGGTTGTTAACTGCTGTCAGCGTTTTGGTCTTTATCGGATGGACTTTAGCAATAATGCTGTCGGTAATGGCCTCTGCACCTTGTAGTTTGGGTTGTTTGATGACACTTTGGCTGACCCGAACTATTTGTTGATCTAGATTGTGTAACCAGAGCAGCAGTTGTGCAGCGCTCAGCCAGCCTTTGGACAATATATAAGCCGCACCAAACCACAGCGGATCATTGGCGTGGTTCTGGGCGATTTGGCTTTGACTTAAGTAGGTTGCTTCGGCATCAGCACCGGCATGACCGAACAAACGTATTGTTTTTAGATGTAAAAATGCTGGTTTGCGGTTAAACCTGACATAGTCGGCAGCTGATTTTGCGGCATGATAGCTGGCGGACAGATCCTTGCCATCTGCAGTAAAATAGGCGATATCAGCATAACTCTGTAAGCGCCTAGCTATCCATCCGGCAGGAGTGGGTGTTGAAATCCCTATCTGATTGTCTTCACAAACCATCAGCAGAGGAAGAGCAAGCCCTTGATAACTGGTCCAGGCCGACGTATTAAAAGCTGCCTGAGCGCTGGCATGGTTGGCTGATGCGTCACCAAAACTACAAATGACGATTGGATCTGCAATACTGGCATCAGGCAAAGGCACAGAGGTGTCCGTCTGATTTTTATCAAGACGCTTTTTTAATTCAATGGCGAAAGCTGCCCCCAAAGCTTTTGGTAAATGTGAGGCAATGGTACTTGTTTGTGGCCATATATTTAATGGTACGCTGCCCAGCACCTTATGCCGTCCACCGGAGATTGGATCCAGACAACTGGCCGTGAAAGACAAAAGTAAGTCATACAGAGGCGTTTGCCCTGGGACTTGCTTGCTACGCTCAATAAAAAACGCGCCACTACGGTAGTGAAGTAAAGCCGGGTCCTGTGGTGTTAAAGCTGCTGCAATGGCCGCATTGGCTTCATGACCGCAGCTACCTATAGTGTAAAAACTCTGTCCCTGGCGTTGCAACGTGCGTGAGCGTAAATCCAGCAGACGACTTTGCCATTGGCTTTGATACATTTGCATGAACTGTGCCTGGTCCAATGCCGCTTGCTGTTCTTGACGAGGGAGTTGATAGCTTTGCCAGAATGCTTTGTCTGCCTGTTGCAATTGCGCGCAAAAATCGGTAAACCATGGATGACTTTGAGACTCTGCTGAATGATCAGCAGAGTCTTCTGTGAATGACGCCCAGGGCCAGGGGGATTGCTCCATTTTCTAACCTCTAGTTGGCAAATGCTGCAAGGCCTGTTTGCGCGCGCCCCAGTATTAACGCATGCACGTCATGTGTTCCCTCGTAGGTATTGACGGCTTCCAAATTCATCAGATGACGAATGACATGAAACTCGTCCGCAATACCATTGCCGCCATGCATATCGCGAGCGTTACGCGCTATGTCTAATGCTTTGCCACAGGAATTTCGTTTGATCAGTGAAATAGTTTCAGGGGCGAGTGTGTCTTGATCCATTAATCGTCCCGCCTGCAGGCAAGCCAGCAGGCCAATACTAATTTCCGTTTGCATGTCTGCCAGTTTCTTCTGGATCAATTGATTGGCGGCTAAAGGCCTGCCAAACTGACTGCGATCGAGAGTATATTGGCGCGCGGCATGCCAACAAAATTCTGCAGCCCCCAATGAGCCCCAGGCAATTCCGTAGCGAGCTTTGTTTAAGCAACTGAAAGGACCTTTTAGACCTGTCACATCAGGCAATAACGCAGATTCAGGCACATGAACATCCTCCATCACAATTTCACCAGTCACAGAGGCTCGTAGCGAAAACTTACCCTCTATTTTTGGAGTGCTCAGACCTAGCATTCCTTTTTCCAGAATAAAACCACGAATTTCACCCTCAAGCTTGGCCCAGACAATAAATACATCGGCAATAGGAGAGTTTGTTATCCACATTTTATTGCCATTGATGGTAAACCCATCCTGGTTGCGTGTGGCTACTGTTCGCATGCTCGCCGGATCTGAACCCGAATCTGGTTCTGTTAATCCAAAGCAGCCAACCCATTCGCCTGACGCGAGTTTCGGCAGGTAGTGCTGTTTCTGTGCTTCACTACCATAAGTGTAAATCGGGTGCATCACCAAACTTGACTGCACACTCATTGCACTTCGATAGCCGCTATCCACACGTTCTATTTCGCGCGCAATCAGGCCATAGCTAACATGATTGACGCCAGCGCAACCATAACGCTCTGGTAAGGTTGGGCCTAACAGGCCTAACTCACCCAGTTCGTTCATGATTTCCCGATCAAAATATTCTTTACGGTTGGCCTCCAGAATTCGAGGTTGTAATCGATCCCGACAAAAACTATGCGTCATATCACAGATCATTCTCTCGTCTTCAGACAGTAATTGTTTTAATAAAAATGGGTCTTGCCAATCAAAAGCTGCACGCATCTTAGACTCCAGATAGAAAACACAAAAAGTGCTGGGAGCTTAGCTTGAGACCATGTAAAGTTAAATTAGATGTATCCTTTGGTATCTATAGCTTTTATCTATGGACTTTAGACAATTAAATTATTTTATTGCTGTTTATGAGTCAGGCTCTGTGAGCGCTGGCGCGCGACGGCTGGGTATTAGCCAACCCACGTTATCTGCCGCAATGATTCAACTTGAAACTCAACTACAGGTTTGTTTATTCAGGCGTATTCCTAAAGGAGTAGTTGCTTCAGAAGACGCTGAGCGTCTTTATGGGCATGCCTGTAATTTATTAAATCAACTACAAGCCGTACAAAATACATTTTCACCTGCGCCAGAAAGGGTGCAGTTCAAATTGGGATTGGTAAAGGCGCTTGGAGTTGAACGAATGAGCCAGCTGTTAAAGGATTTTCAACAGCAGGCAGCGAATCTTTCAGTACAACTAGAATTGGTACTTGTAGAGCCAGATGATCCCTGTGATGCAAGAATTATCAACATTAAACATTTGCGTGCAGGGGAAGATTTTACACCGCTTTGGAAAGATCTATACCAATTAGCACTGCCAGCCCAACATCCTTTAATGTTAAAGCCTCAGTTAACATTAAGTGATTTCCATAAGTTACCCATGATTAAACGCACCCCCTGCGAAGCCTGGTCTGTTTTATATCCGCAATTGTTGAGGCAAGGTATCAAGCCTGACATTCGTGCAGATATTCATACCATAGAGTATGCGGTTGGATTGGTAACAGCCGGAGTTGGAGCTGCTCTCGTTCCTAACTTTGACGCATTTACTCAGCGTACTGATATTGTTTTGAAAAGCTTTAATGAGCTGACGCTCCCCAGGGAGTTGGGGTTAGCGAGCCCACGCTTAAGCTGCAGTCCACTGTTAAATTGTTTACGACAGTTATGCAAACAGATTGGTGAATAGTTCTAGTTGTTGAACTCTTTGTCTGATACGACTTAATGCTTACCTTTTGGAGGTATAACCCCATTGGGTAAGATATTTTTTCTCTTTAGAATGTTAATGTTGTCCGCTTTTCTACGGCTTTCACTCTTTAACGGTAAATTGAGCCACCAAAAGAGAATTTGGGAAATCGATAATGAAGACTACACCCCGGCACAAAAATTCAGATGACTCTGTATTATCAAGGTATGAAAATATTATTCAGAGTATGGAGCAGAGTGTTGCAAGCAATAGCGAAAATTACCGGGCCTGGTGCGTTACTGTCGTAGCTGCGATTTTGCTCGGTGCAGTTTACAACAATCAACTAACTTATACTTTTGTTGCAGTCCTGCCTGTTTTTTTAAGCGCTTTAATGGATGGTTACTATGTTGCACTGAGAGTGATACTTAAGCAGTACCAGAAATCCAGAGCAACTCCTGATGAGTGGGAGCTCAAAGATGTTGCCAATGAGCTAAGTAGTGCCATGTCCAGGGTCAAAATTCTGCAACTAGACAATTTGGCGGCACCCGCAATAAGACGATTTTATTCCCCAATACTCGTACTTCTGGTGCTCTGTCAGATAACAGCTTTCTTTAATGGTAAATGAGACAGCTGGGTTATTACGCTTTACAGCCTGAATTAACACCTTTTAAAAACATGGTTTCCATACTGCAGAGTATTTCGGATTCTGCTATCCGACCGACTCGTGCTGAATTTATGAGAGCCAGCAACATACCGATAAATACCTCACTCATGGCGGCTGCACTTACGTCGTTGCGGAGCGCGCCTTCGAATTTTCCTCTCAGAAAAAAACGATCAATTTTAGTTTGAAATTCTTGCCAGGAAGCTTTTCGGGTGCTCAACACTTCTTCATTTAATTCGAATCTGTGCGTTAGAAAAATAAGGAGCTCTTTATTTCTCAATAAACCCTCCGTAAGAGATTTAAAAGATTCGTGTATTACTCCGGAATCCAGATGTGCTAGTTCAATAGTCATATTGAGTTGCTCTAAAGATCTGCCATACAGCAGTTCAATTAAATTATCCCGGTCTGAGCAAAAACCACACAAAATGGCTTCGCTAACACCAGTTGACTTAGCAAGTTCCTGTAGTGAGGCGAAAGGTTTATCAACCAGTGCTGATGCAGTTGCACGCAGAAGCTGATCGGGTAAGCTACCGCAGCTTGATACCGCGGATAAGAGTACATGTTTCATGTTGCCTCACAGTCAGCGTCTGCTTGAAAAGTGAGGCTCTGTTTATATATTCAGAATACATGGTCATTTCGGCCCCAGCACCAGAGGTAAGGATAATGAAAGTAAATAAAAAAAGTGGTCTCTCAAGGTGGTAGGTTTTAAGTATATAAGGGGTATTTGAAGGTCATACTGAAGCAGGCTAGAGCCCGGTATATATTCAGGCTTCTTTGTCATAACATAACTTAAAGTCTTAAGTTTCAGGCTGTCTGACGGCCGCAGTTCAGCCGGTTGCTTTCTGTACCCTATACACTTCTGCTTTTTCTGACTTTTTTGCCCTTTAGCTGTGTTTACCGTATTAGAATGCAGCATCATGCCTGTACTGATGCCGGAGCCTTTATGATCAAAACAGCCGTTATTGGCTATGGTTTGTCTGCCAAAACCTTTCATTTGCCTTTTATTAGCTTACAGCCCGAGCTTGAATTGGTCGCAATCAGCAGTAGTCAGTCTCAGTTGCGACTGGATTATCCGGACATAAAGCACTACGCAAATGGCGATGAGCTCATTCGTTTATCCGATGCTGAGCTGGTGGTAATTACCTCACCTAATGACAGCCATTATCCTTTGGCAAAACAAGCTTTGCTGGCAGGGAAACATGTGCTGGTGGAAAAGCCCTTTGTGCTGACAGAGGTACAAGGACAGGAGCTGTTTGAACTGGCGGACAAGCAACAACGCCAGCTGTTTGTTTACCATAACAGGCGGTTTGACGGCGACTTTCTGACTTTACAGCAATTGTTGCAAACAGGAGGGCTCGGAACTATCCGTTATTTTGAATCGCATTTTGATCGTTTCCGTCCTGTTCCCAGACCACGCTGGCGCGAATTGCAGGGAGAGGGAAGCGGGATTTTGTATGATTTGGGGCCGCATTTAATTGATCAGACCATCGCGTTATTTGGTGCACCAGAGGCACTGACAGCCCGCTGTCGTGCGTTACGTCTGGGCAGCGACACTGTGGATTATTTTCACCTGTTATTGCATTACGCCGACAAAGAAGTGGTGCTGCACTCCAGCCCTTTTTCTGCGCATCCAACCACACGTTTTATTCTGCAGGGTGATTTAGGGTCTTATCATAAAACAGGTCTGGATCCGCAGGAAGATGCACTAAGAGCAGGGCAAAAGCCTGGTGGTGCAGGTTGGGGGCAGGAGCCTGAAGCTTTGTACGGTGTAGTGGCTGATGCGCAAGGACAAAAACCTTATCCAACTTTAGCTGGTGATTATCAGAAGTTTTATCAGCGACTGGTCGCTGCTTTGCAACAAGGTAAACCCCACTTGGTTTCTGCCACCGAAGCTTTGCAAGGCATCCGTTTGATAGAGCTGGCGATGCACAGTCAACGCCTTGGCCGGACTTTGGATTTTTAACCGCATGCCTGACCGTATCATTATAGTTTTACTTTGCAGCCTGCTGTGCTGCGGTGCTTTTAGTTCTGCTCAGGCTCAAGAGCTGTTGCGGGCGACGACTCGGGGTGTCATAGCGCAAAGTCTGGAGTCCGATTTATTTCTACCTCAGAAAAAGCCTGCAGCACAAGGATTGAACGAACAGATACTGCAGCAACTGCTGCTACAAATTCAAAACAAAACCAAGCCGGGTTATCAGCAGGTGCATAGCCTGCTGTTGTATAAATCAGGCGCTTTAGTTCTTGAGCATTATCAAAAGGGCAATAACAACCTGATTAACTTTGAACAAGGGATACGGTTAGAGCAGGGACAGCAGGATTTTATCTGGCAAGCAGAGGAGCCTCATTATGTGGCTTCTGTCACTAAAGCTGTTACTGCAACTTTAACAGGTATAGCTTTGCACCAGACGGGGTTAAGTGTCGATAGCACTTTAGCGCAGCTGTTACCTCAGCATGCCGTGATCAAAGCAGATCCGATCAAAGCCAGTATTAGCCTGCACCAGTTATTATCGATGCAGGCAGGTTTTGTCTGGGATGAATGGGCAGGCGATGATTTAGTAAAGCTGTGGCAACAGCAAAATTTTGTCGATTATCTGCTGCGACAGCCGAATACCGGACCAGGTCAAAGCTGGGCTTACAACAGTGCTTTACCTAATCTGGTATTACAGCTGATACAACGTGAGCTAAAACAGCCGTTGCAGCCTTGGGCTAAACAGCAGTTATTTGATAAGTTAGGTTTTGGTTCTTATCGCTGGGAGACGCAACCCGATGGTGTGCCCGAAGGCTCGGCTCGTTTATGGCTCAGACCCCGCGATATGCTTAAATTGGGGGTTTTGTATCTGCAGTTGGGGCAATGGCAGGGGGAGCAGTTATTACCGCCGGGTTGGGTGCACCAAATGACCAGCCGCCAGGCTACAAGTCCTGCTGGTGATTACGGCTACTACTTCTGGTTACGACAGCAAGACGGCATTTCTTATTACACAGCAGAAGGTGACGGCGGTCAGTATATTCCCGTATTCCCAAGTTTGGAGATGGTGCTGGTAGTGACCCAGGGTAACTATTTGCAATGGCCACTGTATAAAGCTCAGGCGGATGGTATTATCCGCCAGGTGCTGCTGAGCGCCCGGCATCAGAATGTCGGCAACGCGGGCGGTTGAATCCCCGAAATCTGTTTTGCCATGCTGCTTTTGGTGCCACAGCCAGTGCCATCGGCAGTCTGCGCTGAGCATTGGTAAACCCGGACATAATCTACCACCATCTGGCGCGGCCAGTGATCAGGATCCACTCCTTTTTCATTGACGTTTTCAGGCCAGTGACCACCCACTGCCAGATTCAGCAGTAAATGAAAAGACTGATCAAAAGGTGCCGCGCCCTTGGCTTGTTGCCAGACACCATCCGCGGTCTGGAACTGACTGTACCAGCCCTGTTCAGTTTGAGTGGCATAGTGCACATCATCAATATACCAGCGAATTTCACCTTTTTCCCATTCCAGCGCATACAGATGGAACTGCTCTGTCGGCTTAAAGTCATTGGCTTTGTAGCTGGTCCCCGAATACACATTTCCCGGCGCTTGCCGGCCATAATGCAAAGTACCATGAACTCTTTGCTCTGTTTGGCCCACTGCGGTTACATCGTCTGTGATGGTACCCAGATTTACCGCTTCCATGATGTCAATTTCACCAGAAGACGCCCAGCCACCATAACGCCAGTCTGTAGGTAACATCCAAATGGCAGGCCAACTGCCCTGGCCTGAGGGCAGCTTAGCTCTAATTTCAAATCGGCCATAGGTCCAGTCACCTTTGCCCTTTGTGCGAAGACGGGCTGAGGTAAATTCACGGCTGACAGTCAGTGCAGGGTGGTAATCAGGTGAGTCGTCCTGAGCCGCCGGGCCTGCAAAGTTCTCTTTGATGGCCGTGATGGTCAGAACTCCATTTGCTACAGCAGCGTTTTCTGCCCTATTGGTGTAACACTGGCGTTCGTTGTTGCCACCTCCGGCGCAGTTGACTTCAAAGCTCCACTTGGTTAAATCCAATTGCTGACCAGAGAATTCATCCTGCCAAATCAATTGCCAATCAGAGGAAGAGTCATCTACAGAGATTGATGCCTGATCTGTAGTGCCACAGCCGCTCAAGAGCTGTGTTGCTACCACTGCAGCGCACACTGAGCATTTTTTGTAGTCCATCAGGCTATCTCATCTAGTTGAAAGAGCTTTCATCTATAGCAGAAACTGACGGACGAACAAAGAGAGTGAAGTGGTTTTGTTAGCTGATCATGGCAGGACAGGCTTTGTTGCGGCCTCCGGCTTTGGCCTGATACATGGCTTTATCAGCCAATGTCAGCAAATGTTCGGCTTTAGCGCCGGGATAGACAGTGACGTAACCTAAACTGGCATTAAGCTCTATTGGATTGTTTTGCCAAATTAACTGACAGCCAGCAAGAGTCGTTCTGATCTTTTCTGCGATCAGCGGTAGTTCAACAGCTGTAACGCCGGGGAAAAGCAGCAGAAACTCCTCACCACCATAACGACTGACCAGATCCTGAGTTCTGACCACAGCAGACAAAGTCGTAGCACAGCGGCGCAAGGCGGCATCTCCGGCGTCATGCCCTAAGCTGTCATTAATCTGCTTAAAGTGGTCTAAATCCAATAAAATCAGACTGTAGCTTTGCTGTTGTTTTTGCCATAGGAGGTGCATTTCCTGCAGCTTTTTTAGCACTGCTCTGCGATTCCACAAACCTGTCAGTTGATCCCGTTCAGCAAACTGACGGATTTTGGCGACCAGGCGAGCTAATGCTCCTCCTATCATCACAATATTAATGGTCAGTGTAAGGATCACATAACACCATAACAAAGGCATGGCTTCGGCAGTGTAAGTGGCAACAAAGGCGTCTGTTTCAGTTTCTGGCCACGATAAAATCAAAGCCCGGACTAAAAAAATCAGAGTGACCGCATATAAAGGGGCAGACATCAGACAGGCAGCAACAGAACCAAAATCTTTTTGGATTGCCTGAAAGTTGTTTCTACTGGCAGAGTATAAAAATACTGTGGCTGTGACTGAAAAGAGGATACCTAAAAAGATGGGATGAGGGTGCTGCAGATGAGCAAACAGCATCAACAGGGCTGTAACCAAAAAGATCAGACTGTCGCGTGCTGCAGTAGAGTGCAGTTTGAACAGCTGTTGTATACCCCAGCCAATCAGCATAAAACTGCATAAAATAGCCAGATCAGCAACAAACCAGGTGAGTAACTCAGACTCAGCTGTATGCAAAGTAAGCAAATAGATCCCTGAGCCTAACGTCAGGTTTGCAAAAAAGAACCTGATACTAGCCTTGGGTGCTATGCGCAAAGGTTGGGTCATTAAACCCCAGGCTATACCTGCAACAATAGTGAGTAACCAGATAAAAGAGATCAGTAATTCTGATTCAGGATGATTGTTCATAAATTTTTAGTTCTATCCGGCGAGCAATAAAACCAGTTTATTAAACGCTTTGAGTCGTCTGCAAACCAGCAGTTAAAAAATTCAGCGTACTACATCCTGACAGCTGAGCATTGATTTATATACAGAAGTTAAAGAGAGCTTTACAACTGGTCCGACATTATAAAGCGAAATAAAGTATTCAGTTAGCAGAAAATGCTCATATTTCAGCCATTGCTTTGAAGCCATTGACCCGACTCAGTTTTTTTGTTGTACAAAATAACTGACCTGAGCTCTTGGGTTTAAATAGGCAAAAACTTCCGGTGGTAAGGCTTTAGGTTTGATTACTTTTTCAATTGAAAGCTTGTTGGCTTCTAAAGTGACAATAGCGGCTTCAAGTCGCGGTACGTCTGCGTCATAAATCAATACATCGGGGTAGAGCATCGAGTCGGAATTGACTGCCATGACAATACCTACTCTTTTATCCGACAACATCACCACAGTGCCGGGTGGGTAAATGCCCATCATCTTAATCATCACCTTCATTTCCAGATCGCCCAGCTTACCTTTCATGGTTTTATACATCACTGATAAGGCATGATGAGGCGAGCGGGCTTGTGATAGATCGGCTGGATGACAGAGGTTATCGAATTCATTGACTACTGCAACTATGCGAGCGAGCTTATTGATTTGATCCGTTTTTAACCCTGCCGGATAACCGCTACCATCCAGATATTCATGATGCTGTTCCACGATAGCTTTAGCTTCAGTCGGAAATTGTTGAGTTAAACCCAGCAGCTCCAGGCCGAGTTTTGGATGAAGTTTGATAAAGTTTTGTTCCGGAGTGGTTAAGGCTGTAGTTTTACGCAAAATCTGGCTAGGGATTTTTAGCTTGCCTATGTCGTGAAACATGGCCCCCAAACCGACCCATTTCACTTCGTCTGCGCTGTATTTTAAGTTTTTCGCCAGCATCATCGCCAGAATCGAGACGTTCAGAACATGAAAGTACATTGATTCTTGTTCTTTACCTGCCTGCGAAATCAGATGCAACACCAGTGCGTCTTCACTCAGGATGGTGTCTGCTAAATTACTGATCAACTGAGTGGCGTCTTCTATCGCATTCAGTGGGCGCCCCTGAACTTTAGTCATCAGATTACGCACTTGTGCCATAGACTGAGCAAAAGCTTTTTCAGTTTTTTGTAATTCTCGTCTGTGGGCTTTGGCTTGCTCTATACGTTGTTCTTTATCCAGCTGCATTTCGGTGCGTAGCTGCACATCTGCTAATTCTTGTGTTACAGAACAGTCTGTTGTATCCGTAGAACTTTCTGGAACAACAGAGCTGCGTTCCGGGTAGAAATAGACAAAATCCAGCTCCAGAGACTGAATAATACGCAGCTGCTGCAAAGACTCTACTACCAGTTTATTGGTCAGAAAAGGATGTTTCATCCAACCGACAGGCAATTTGATGGCGTAACCGAGCTTAATGTCTTTTGGTGCTATTTTGACGGGCAATTAAAGGACCACCTCTGTAGAGTTTTACCTACTGGCAAAACGGACGATTTCATAAATAATAACCAGTATAAATGCAATATCGAATTACAGATTTTATCAATTAAACCCTTCACTCATCGGCCAGTGAAAAAGTAATCAACAGAGGCAAGGCCCTGCTTTACTATGGCTTGAATATTGCTATTTAGTACCTTAATGCCTATGATTTTTTGTGCGCTTATTATGAAAAACTAATGAAATCAGGCTGCTGTTAGGTTTTTTAGCAGTAAATCGGTTAACATAAATCCTATTATAGTAAGAATTTGATTCTGGCCTGAATTGCAGGTCGATGTTTAGGGGATCTGCATGGCAAATCAGTTAAAAAGCCGACCTCAAAGTATTCATGGCTGGGTGGCGGAAGAATTAGGCACCCGTATCGTCAGTGGCATTTATTCGCCAGGTGAATATATTCCGAATGAAACCACTATAGGTGAAGAACTGGGGGTGTCCCGCACAGCGCTACGTGAAGCTTTTAAAATTCTGACTTCTAAAGGGTTACTGGAGTCGAGGCCTAAACTGGGTACCCGCATTCGGCCACGTAAGCACTGGAATATGTTCGACAGTGAAATTTTAAGCTGGTGTTTTGAATCGAAACCCTCACCACAGTTTTTTATCTCCTTGTTTGAAATTCGCGAGATTTTTGAACCTGCAGCAGCAGAGTTGGCCGCAAAAAACCGTAGTGAAGAACAAGCTGTGGTATTGGGTGCAGCCTATGAGGCGATGGAAAAAGCCGAAATTGGCACTGATGCTGTGTTCTCCAGCGATTTGGAATTTCATATGGCGGTGTTGGATGCCACCAATAATGAATTTATGATTTCCTTAGGCATGACGATACAAACCGCTTTAATGGGCTTGTTCCGTTTAAGCAGTGCTATAGCGGAAGAGTATGTCGATTCGTTGCCCGGTCATAAAGCTGTGTATCAGGCGATAGCATCAGGTGATGCAGCCAAAGCAAAAATAGAGATGTTCCAACTGCTGGCTAAATCGAAAGAAAACTTAGAATACGCCTTAAAAAATCTGGCCAAGCAGCCGGATTAATAAAAATGGGGTCAGATCACATTGTTAACAGTTAACAATGTGATCTGACCCCATTTTTAGTTTTACAGCGTATTTACTTTCAGAGGCTGTTTGGTATCCACAGCCAGAGTATTACGCAGCGCTAACCCAAAGACCGGAGCTTCGATTTCAAATACATCACCGGCCTGAGTTTCAATACCATCTCCAAAACTTAAAGTGGCAGTGCCGAAGTAATGCAGATGGGCATCGCCAGGGCGGCAGAATAAATCGTATTTAAAGTGGTGATATTCCAGGTTGCTGATGCTGTGCGACATATTGTCTTCGCCGCTGACAAAAGCTTTTTGCCACAGTAATTTGCCGTCGCGGTAAATACGTGAGGTGCCTTCGATATGAGCGGGTAAATCGCCAAGCAGCAATTCCGGGCCTACAGCACAAGGCCGCAATTTGGAATGCGCCAGGTATAAATAATTCAGCCGTTCGGTTTTGTGATCGGAGAATTCATTACCTAAAGCAAAGCCAAGTCGCCAGGGCTGACCTTCAGCATCATTGATATAGACCCCAACAATTTCAGGTTCTTCGCCGCCATCTAAAGCAAAAGAGGGAGAGAGCAACTGTGCACCGGGGGACACCACTATGCTGCCATCTCCTTTATAAAACCATTCAGGTTGCACACCGGTTTCACCTGCAGCAGGTTTACCGCCATCCAGACCTAACTTAAACATTTTCATGGTATCAGTCAGTTCAGCCACTGCTTTGCCACTGGTTTGCGCATGCATGTTGGCACGGGTATCGGCGCTGCCTAAGTGAGTCAGGCCAGTGCCTGTGACCAGCAAATGCGCTTGGTCCGGATGATCAAAAGGCGCCAGTAAACGGCCTTCTGTGACTATGGCCTGATAATCCAGTTTCTGATCAGCAACCAGTTCTGTGACGAGCTGCTGTAATGGTTTTTTCTCAGCTAAGGCTTGATTTGCCAGCTGATAGACAGTCTGCACGCCTTCTAATGGCTGCACCTCGGTGCCGGATAACACCAGTGCCACAGCGCGTTGCTGATCTGGAGTCACAAATTGAATTAAACGCATCGCACATCCTCGTTAATTTATTTGTATTACAATACTATTAATATCTGATTTCTGTTTTCTGTTGTCAAGCAGAACCCTAAAATCGTTATGCTGGTTTATGCCCAAATTATTCCCAAAGTAATTGATGTTGCAGCTAGGCGGCAAGCGAGCGAGACCCCAGGAGCATAGTTGTCCTATGTGACTGGGGCGAGGAGCGCAGGCAACAACGCTGCGGCTTCAAGTACGAAGGGGATTAGTCTTTATCCAAACCTTCACTGGTCATAATCACCCGTTTTAAAGTGCCATCTTTGTTGTAATACAACCGGTCTATCGCCACGGAGCGGCGGAATTCGCCGCCGTCAGGTTGGGCTGCCCCTGTGTGGTAGATAAAATAATCTTTGCCTTTAAACTCGATAATCGCCTGATGGTTAGTCGGGGAGTTACCTGCGACTTCATTCAGAATGTCCTGATACACCCAGGGCCCGGTGATTTTTTTGCTGGTGGCATAGACAATTTTTTCCGGAAAACCCGAGGCATACGACAGGTAATACAAGTCGCCCTTTTTATGCATCCAAATGGCTTCGGTGAAATTCGGTAGATCCAGACTCTGAATAGGGCCATCCAACTCAATCATATTGGCTTTGAGTTTGGCGTAACGGGGTTTGGTATTGCCCCAAAACAAATAGGCCTGACCATCATCATCGATAAAGACCGATGGGTCTATGTCATCCCAGTCAATGTCAGTGTCTGTGGTCATATCGTTGGTAATAAGTGCCGTACCCCGCGCATCTTTAAAAGGCCCAAGCGGTGTGTCACCTACAGCTACACCTATAGCAAAACCATTGATCGTGGCGTGGCGCACTGTGACGTACCAATAAAACTTGCCGTCTTTTTCTATCACCTGAGAGGCCCAGGCATCGCCTTTGGCCCAGCTGAAATCTTTGGCTTTGAGTTTAGCGCCATGAGCCTGCCAGTTTTTCATGTCTTTGGAGGAGAACACCAGCCAGTCATGCATCATAAAAAAGCTGTTATTGTCTTTGGCTTCATCATGGCCTGTGTACAAATAAACCGTATCTTCGACCACTAAGGCAGCCGGATCGGCAGTGCGTACATCAGTAAATAACGGATTGGCTGCCCACAGGCTGAAGCTCACCAGATTCAGTAATCCGGTCAGTAGAAAAATGGTAAAAATCTGAACGTTTTTCATAATACCCCTGTCGTGATTTATTAATAATTATCTTATAGTATTACCAATATGCCTAATTTGAGCCGGATGTGCAAAAGTCGCACAAATCAAGAGCAGAAAAAATCTCCAATCAAATCAATGGATAGCTAAATCAGCTGCACTGCTTTGGTGAAAATTTTTTACGAACTGCTTGAACTTTGACTCAAGCTTGATGTATTGGTAATACAATATTATTAAATTAAATTGCTTCAGGATTCAACTATGGCCCAAGACGAAAAGAAAAAAGTGCAGCTTCGTTCTGCCAGCTGGTTTGGTACCAATGACAAAAATGGTTTTATGTATCGCAGCTGGATGAAGAATCAGGGTATTCCTGATCATCACTTTCAGGGCAAGCCGGTCATTGGTATCTGTAATACCTGGTCTGAACTAACGCCTTGTAATGCGCATTTTCGTCAAATCGCCGAACGGGTGAAAAACGGCATCCGTGAAGCCGGTGGTATTCCAGTGGAATTTCCGGTGTTCTCTAATGGTGAATCGAATTTACGTCCAACCGCTATGCTGACACGTAACTTAGCGGCGATGGATACCGAGGAGGCGATTCGTGGTAACCCTATTGATGGTGTGGTACTGCTGGTTGGCTGTGATAAAACCACTCCCGCCTTGTTAATGGGCGCTGCCAGTTGTGACTTACCGACCATAGTGGTGACAGGTGGGCCTATGTTAAACGGCAAACACCATGGCAAAGATGTAGGTTCAGGTACGCTGGTGTGGCAGGCACATGAAGAATACAAAGCGGGCCGTATCAGCCTGGAGCAGTTTATGGATATGGAAGCCAGCATGTCGCGTTCTGCCGGTACCTGTAACACCATGGGCACTGCATCTACCATGGCCTGTATGGCGGAGTCCTTAGGTACAAGCTTGCCACATAATGCGGCTATTCCAGCTGTGGATTCACGCCGTTATGTGCTGGCGCATTTATCCGGTATGCGAATTGTGGATATGGTGCATGAAGATTTAAAACTGTCGAAAATACTGACCAAAGATGCCTTTATTAATGCGATTCGCACCAACGCTGCTATTGGCGGATCCACCAATGCAGTGATCCACTTAAAAGCCATAGCGGGTCGTATTGGGGTGGATTTATCTCTGGATGACTGGTCACATGGCAAAGGCGTTCCTACTCTGGTGAACCTGCAACCGTCCGGTAAATACCTGATGGAAGAGTTTTATTACTCTGGTGGTTTGCCAGCTGTGCTGCGCCGCCTGGGCGAAAATGGCATGTTAAATAACCATGCCCTGACGGTGAATGGCAAAACCATTTGGGACAATGTCAAAGACTCTGAATGCTATAACGACGATGTGATCCGTACTATGGATAATCCACTAGTTGCCAGTGGTGGCATTTGTATTTTACGTGGCAACTTAGCGCCTCGTGGCGCTGTACTCAAACCTTCAGCCGCTAGCCCGCATTTATTAAAGCATCGTGGTAAAGCCGTGGTGTTTGAAAACTTCGATATGTACAAAGCCCGCATTAATGACCCAGAGCTGGACATCGATGAGAACAGTGTGATGGTGCTGAAAAACTGTGGGCCAAAAGGCTACCCAGGCATGGCCGAAGTCGGCAATATGGGGTTACCGCCTAAGGTGCTGAAAAAAGGCATTAAAGATATGGTGCGTATTTCTGATGCGCGCATGAGCGGTACAGCTTTTGGTACTGTGGTGCTGCATGTCACCCCTGAAGCCATGGAATTAGGGCCTTTAGCCGCGGTGCAGGAAGGTGATTACATTCAGCTGGATGCACACAATGGTGTGTTGCATCTGGAAGTGTCGGACGAAGAACTCGCCGCACGTTTAGAGAAATTAAAAGCCACGCAAGTGATTATGCGCACTGGTGGCTATCTGGAAATTTATCGCGAACGGGTGTTACAGGCCGATGAAGGCTGCGACTTCGACTTTTTAGTCGGCTGTCGTGGTGCTGATGTGCCGGCCCATTCGCATTAGTTTAGGCTTTACGCCGGATCGGCCCTGTGGGTGGTGCCAGCGGGGCCGATTATTTTATTTAGAAAGGACACCTTATGACGTTAAGCAATCAGTATCCAAGTCTGCGTCACAAAACCGTTTTTATCAGTGGCGGTGGTTCAGGCATTGGTGCTTGTCTGGTGGAAGCTTTTATCGCTCAGGGCGCTAAAGTGGCTTTTGTTGATATTTTAGAGGCTGAATCTAAGGCCTTAGTGGCTGATTTAACTGAAAAATATCCAGAAGCTGAGCTTAAGTTTTACGCCTGTGATTTGCTGAATATTGATGATTTAAAGCAAGTGATAGCGCAGGTCAAGCAACAGCTGGGTGCTATCAGCGTATTAATTAACAATGCTGCCAGTGATACCAGGCACAACTTCCTTGACGTAACGCCTGAGTATTGGGATCAGCGGGTCAATATCAATTTACGCCATCAGTTTTTTGCCATTCAGGCGGTGTATCCGCAGATGAAACAGCTGGGCGGAGGTTCCATTATCAATTTAGGTTCGATGAGCTGGTACGAAAGTCAGGGCGGTATGCCTGGCTACACCAGCTCTAAAGCTGCAGTTTTAGGATTAACCCGTGGTCTGGCTCGTGATTTAGGGCCGGATAAAATCCGCGTCAATACCCTAACGCCCGGCTGGGTGATGACTGAACGTCAGTTGAAGTATTGGGTCAACGAAGAAACAGCACGGGATATTGAAAAAAATCAATGCGTCAAAGACAGCCTGATGCCGGAAGATGTGGCAGCTATGGCGCTGTTTTTAGCTTCCGACGACAGCAAATTGTGCACAGCACAAAACTTTATTGTGGATGGTGGCTGGATTTAACTGCGTGTGCAGTGTTCAGCCATTTTTTTTGAATTGGTTACCACGAACAAGGGTTTAGTAAAGATGATTACAGGTCAACAACTGATTAATGGGCACTGGGTGCAGGGCGAATCGGGTCAATATCAGGCGGTTAACCCTGCGACCGCCAGTTTTATTGAACCTGTGATGAGTTATGCCAGCAAAAATCAGGTGCATCAGGCTGTGGCTGCAGCAGCTGCGGCTGCGCCGGTTTTTGCGGCTACAACACTTAAGCAGCGAGCTGAGTTTTTAGAGTTATGCGCCGATGAAATAATGGCTTTAGGTGATGTGTTGCCAGAGCGTGTCGCGCTGGAAACAGGGTATCCAAAAGCCCGCGGTGAAGGCGAGCGTGCCCGAACTGTTAATCAGCTGCGTTTATTTGCCTCTTCTATCCGTTCTGGCGAATACCTGAATATCCGAATTGATACCGCCTTGCCTGATCGCCAGCCTTTGCCTCGTCCTGATTTACGTTATACCAATCAGCCGATAGGCCCTGTGGTGGTGTTTGGTGCCAGTAACTTTCCATTGGCGTTTTCTGTGGCTGGTGGTGATACAGTTGCGGCTTTAGCTGCGGGTTGTCCTGTCATCGTCAAAGGGCATAACTCACACCCTGGTACGTGCGAGCTGGTCGCGCAAGCTTTGCATAAAGCGGTGCAAAAGAGCTGTTTACCTGCTGGTGTGTTTTCTTTGATTATGGGCGCTGGTCGTGAAGTAGGTTCTGAACTGGTGGTTGCGCCAGAAGTAAAAGCTGTAGGTTTTACCGGCTCTTTAGCTGGTGGCATGGCATTGTTTCAGCTGGCCAATAACAGACCTGAACCTATTCCTGTATTTGCCGAAATGGGTAGCGTGAATCCTGTGGTGTTATTGCCAGAGGCGCTGGAACAAAATGCTGAATCTATCGCGGCAGGTTTTGTCGGCTCTTTAACTTTGGGCGTTGGCCAGTTCTGTGTTAATCCTGGTGTGGCTGTGGCAATTCAAAGCCCGGCACTGGACAGATTCTGCAGTGCAGCTTCTGCTGCTTTAGCCAAAGTACCAGCTGGTGTCATGCTGAACGAAGGCATAGCTGCGGCTTATCAAAAAGGCACAGTGCATTTGGCGGAGCAGTCTGGTGTTGAACTGGTTGGCAGCGGCGAAGCTGTGGGCGATAAAGCAGGCTTCTGCACTCAGGCCAAACTTTTTAAAGTCACAGCCGAAGCTTTTTTAGCCAATCCACATTTGCAGGAAGAAGTGTTTGGCCATGTTTCTGTACTGGTGAGCTGTGCCGACCAGGCGCAATTACTGGCGGTAGTGCGAACGTTAAAAGGCCAGTTGACTGGTACTTTACAGGCAACAGCAGCAGAGCTTGCCACTCAGGCTGAACTCATCAGTCTACTGCGTCAAAAGGTGGGCCGTCTGGTGGTGAATAACTTCCCGACTGGTGTTGAGGTGTGTGATGCCATGATGCATGGCGGGCCTTTCCCTGCCGCTACTGATGCACGTTTTACCTCGGTAGGCACAGCTTCTATTGCCCGTTTTGTCCGTCCTATTTGTTTCCAGAATTACCCGGCTGAGTTATTGCCACCAGAGCTGCAAAACGCCAATCCATGGGCTTTACCGCGTTTGGTGAATGGCGTAAAAACCAGCGCAGCGATTGACGCTTAATATGGGCTTTGTTGTCACTACTGACACTTTGCAGGTGGCTGCGTTAAAGCGGCCCTTGCAGCTGATTCAACTGACTAATCCTGCCGGATTAACAGTGACATTAAGTAATTTAGGTGCAGGTTTATGGTCGGTGCTGATGCCAGACTTGGTGCCAGAATCAGGCTCGGCTGAAAAAACCGAACTGCTGCAAAACTATCAGGACCCAAGCCATTTTGCCCGCAATCCTTATTATTTTGCCGTGACTATAGGCCGGGTGGCGAACCGCATTGGTGCTGCCGCTTATATGCAGCAAGGTAAGGTGATAGGTTTGCTTGCCAATGAAGGGCCGAATCAATTGCATGGTGGACCAGATGGCTTAGGTAGTCGCTTCTGGAGTTTTGATATAGACCAGCAAAAAGACCGAGTCAGCGTCACTTTTCGTATCACCAGCCCAGAGGGCGATCAGGGTTTTCCGGGCCAGTTAGATGTGCAGCTGCGTTATACCTTGCTGGCTCATCATGAGCTGGTACTGGAATACAGCGCAGTGTCCGATAAAGACACGCCAGTCAGCCTGACCAATCATGCCTATTGGGCTATTGGCGGTGTAGGCAAAGGCACAGTGCTTGAGCAGCAATTGCAGCTTGATGCCGACTTTATTCTGGTGTTGGATAAACAACTGATCCCGACAGGCGAGTTAGTGCCTGCGGTTGGAGCTTTTGATTTTAAAGCGGGCAAGCGGATAGGCCAGGATATTAGCTTGCTTGAAAACGGCTACGACCATTATTTTGTCTTGAACAAAGACCGTGATTTGAGCAGACCTGCTGCGTTAGTGCGCGATCCTGTGTCGGGCCGCACTCTGCAGTTGTTTACTGATCAGAGCGGCATTCAGTTTTACAGCGGCAACTTTTTGGACGGCAGCATACTGGGGAATCAGGGCCGGCCCATAGAAAAATACGCCGCTTTATGCCTGGAGCCTCATGGCTATCCAAATGCAGTCAATAAAGCAAATTTTCCAACGGCTTTGCTAAAAGCCGGCCAGTTGTACCGGCAGTGCAGCCGTTTTGTATTGGGGTATAGCTAGGGCGTTATAACAACAGAGTTTAATAACCGCAGGTCTGTCTTTAAAAAATATCATAAGGACCTGTTTGACAAGGGGAGTCGACCTATGAAAATCAAATCCATAGTTGCAGGTTTGGGCCTGTGTTTAGTTTGCCACAGCAGTTTTGCTACCACTGTAGGTTTTGCTCAGGTAGGGTCGGAAAGTGGCTGGCGGACCAGTTTTTCCGAGTCTGTCAAAGCGGAAGCGAAAAAACGCGGTATAGAGCTGAAGTTTTCTGATGCGCAGCAAAAGCAGGAAAACCAAATTAAGGCGGTTCGCAGCTTTATTGCGCAGGGTGTGGACGCCATTATCATAGCCCCAGTGGTCGAAACCGGCTGGACTCCTGTGTTAAAAGAAGCCAAACGTGCCCGTATTCCGGTGGTGATAGTCGATCGTAATGTGCAAGTGCAGGACGAGTCGTTATTTGTCACCCGTATCGCCTCCGATTTTGTCGAAGAAGGCCGCAAAGCCGCGACCTGGTTAATGAGCCAACCCCAGGCTCAAAAACAGTGCAATATCATCGAATTGCAAGGCACAGTGGGTGCTACAGCGGCCATAGACCGTGCTAAAGGTTTTAATGAAGTCCTGGCGAAACACCCACAAGCTAAAATCGTCCGTAGTCAAACTGCTGAATTTACCCGCGCCAAAGGCAAAGAAGTGATGGAGTCCTTGCTCAAAGCAGAGCAGGGTGGCAAAGCCATTTGTGCACTTTGGGCTCATAACGATGAAATGGCCTTAGGCGCTATTCAGGCCATTAAAGAAGCGGGCCTGAAGCCAGGCAAAGATTTGCTGGTGGTGTCTGTCGACGCTGTACCGGATTACTTTAAAGCTATGGCCGATGGGGAGGCAAATGCCACAGTAGAGCTGAGCCCGCATTTAGGTGGCCCGGCTTTTGACGTGATTGAAGGGTATCTGAAGGGTAAAAAAGACACAGAAAAGCTGATCCGTACCACAGGGGATTTATTCCTGCAGGATACGGCTGCTGCTGAATACGAAAAAAGACGCCTGAACTAATTCACTTTCAGGTTACTCAGTTTGGTTATTCAGGAGTGTCTGATGTCAGAATCGATCAACAATGCCGCCAAGCCAGTGCTGCAACTGCGGCAGATCAACAAAAACTTCCCTGGTGTGAAAGCACTGCAGCAAGCCCAGCTGAGTTTGTATGCCGGTGAAGTGCATGCCTTATTAGGTGAAAACGGCGCTGGTAAATCCACCTTAGTTAAAGTGATGACAGGTGTGCTGCAAAAAGATAGTGGTGAGATGCTGCTGGATGCTGTGCCGCAAAGTTTTGTTACGCCCAAAGATGCGCAACAAGCAGGCATCAGCACTGTCTATCAGGAAGTGAATTTACTGTCGAATTTATCGGTCGCGCATAACCTGTTTTTAGGTTCAGAACCGAAACGTTTTGGCTTAATTGACAAAAAAGCCATGGCCAATCAGGCACGGCAGTTGTTAAGCAGTTTTGGTTTGGATATCACCGTCACAGCGCCTTTATCCGGGTTCTCAGTGGCAGTGCAGCAGTTAGTGGCGATAGCCAGAGGCGTAGCTTCGAAGCGAGGTGCGGTTTGCACCAAAGTGCTGGTGCTGGATGAACCCACCGCCAGTTTAGATGCCGATGAAGTACAAACTTTATTTCAGGTGCTGCGCCAGTTAAAACAACAAGGCGTGGCCATCGTCTTTATCACCCACTTTTTGGATCAGGTCTATCAAATCAGCGACCGTATTACCGTTATGCGTAACGGCTGTTTTGTTGGTGAATATCAGACTGCTCATTTAAATAAAGCTGAACTCATTGCCGCTATGCTCGGTAAAGAGCTGAGCCAGCAGCGCCATCAAACGCCTTGTCTGGCAGTGGAGCACTCCGAAGCTATTTTATCCGCGCGGCAGTTAAGCTCAGGCCAGTCGGTACAGCAGTTGGATCTGGATTTACCTCAAGGTCAGGCTGTGGGTTTAGCGGGTTTATTAGGTTCAGGTCGTACTGAAATTTGTCGTCTGCTATTTGGTTTGGATCAAGCCGATGGCGGTACCTTAAGTTTTGCAGGTTCGCCTATTAAACTGAGTAATCCGGCGCACGCTATAGCCCTTGGTATCGCGCTTTGTCCTGAGGATCGTAAAACCCAGGGCATGATTGCGCCTTTATCTATCCGGGAAAATATAAGCTTAGCGCTACAGGCCAAACAAGGTTGGTGGCGGCTGATTTCAAAAAAGAAACAGCAGCAACTGGCTGATTTTTATATTGATAAACTGCAAATTGCCACACCGGATGCGGATAAGCCTATAGGTCAATTGAGTGGTGGCAATCAGCAAAAAGTGATTCTGGCACGCTGGTTGGCGGTGGAGCCTCAGTTGTTGCTACTGGATGAACCGACCCGTGGTATCGACATTGGTGCTCATGCAGAAATTTTGCAGCTCATTCGTCAGCTTTGTCAGCAGGGCATGTCTTTATTGGTGACGTCTTCCGAATTGGAAGAACTCACCGCCTTTTCCAGCAAAATAGTGGTCATGCGTGACCGGAAAAAAGTAGCAGAGCTAAGTGGTGAGGATCTGAACCCGGATCGGATCATGGCTGCTATAGCGGGAGCCAGCGTATGACGAGCGAGGCAACAGTTTTGAACTCAACTCATTCTGATCCGTTAAAAGCGGACCAACTAAAAGCAGCAAGACAAGCGCGTTATAGCCCGGGCCAGTCAGCGCATAAATTCAGTTTATACCTTTATCCTTTAGTGGCTTTAGCCTTGTTATTACTGGTGAACGTGCTGCTGGACCCGCAGTTTTTCTCCCTGCAATGGCAGGATGGCCGCTTGTACGGGCCCTTGATTGATATTCTAAACCGCAGTGCACCTGTGGCTTTGTTGGCCATAGGTATGAGTTTAGTGATAGCCACGGGTGGTATTGATCTGTCCGTCGGCGCTGTAATGGCGATTTGCGGCGCAGTGTGCGCTAACTTATTACTACTGGGTGACTGGTCCATTCCTGCTGTGATAGGCCTGGCTGTACTGACAGGTTTAGCTTGTGGTCTGGTCAATGGCTTTATGGTCAGTTATCTCGGCATTCAGCCTATAGTGGCGACTTTAGTGCTGATGGTGGCAGGCCGTGGTGTGGCGCAGCTATTAAACCAGGGCCAGATTGTCACTTTTCAGAACCCTGACTTTGCCGCTTTAGGTTCAGGCTCCTTTTTAGGCTTACCTGTGCCAGTCTGGCTGGTGCTGCTGGCGCTGCTGATTATGCAGTTGCTATTGCGGCGCACAGCTTTGGGTTTATTTATCGAAGCTGTAGGCTGTAACGCCAAAGCCAGTCGGTATTTAGGGATAGATGACAGAGGTATTAAGCTGACTGTGTATTTACTGGCCGGTGGCTGCGCTGCTTTGGCCGGTATTATCGCGACAGCAGATATTCAGGGCTCGGATGCCAATAACGCAGGTTTATGGTTAGAACTGGATGCGATTTTAGCTGTAGTGATAGGCGGTGCGGCCTTAACTGGCGGACGTTTTTCTCTGCCTCGTGCCGTGATAGGAGTGCTGATTATTCAGGCCTTAAGCACCACCATAGTGGTCAGTGGTTTACCTTCTAAATTTAACTTATTGATCAAAGCTTTAGTTATATTGCTGGTGCTGATGTTGCAGTCGGAATTGTTTCGCAACCAGCTAAAATCCCTGTTGAGCTTTGGCAAAGCGCGTGGAGGAAAAGTCTGATGTCCCGCACTTATTTACCTTTGTGGATCACTTTTGCGCTGGTGCTTGCGATGTTTGGCGCTGGTGCCAGCCAGTTTGATGGTTTTGCCAGTCTGCGAGTGGTTACTAACTTAATTAGTGATAATGCCTTTTTGCTGGTGACTGCTTTGGGCATGACACTGGTGATTTTATCTGGCGGTATCGACTTGTCAGTAGGTTCTGTCATTGCCTTAAGCGGCGTGGCGGCGGCCTTGTTGATTGGGCCTTATCAATGGCATCCGCTGCTGGCTTTTGCTCTGATATTGCCTTGTGCTGCACTCTTTGGTGCTGGTATGGGCGCCTTAATTCAGTATTACCAGCTACAGCCTTTTATTGTCACTTTGGCGGGCATGTTTTTAGCCCGGGGTGTGGCGACGCTGTTGAGTGAAGAGTCTGTCGCTATTGAACATCCTTTTTATGATGCAGTGGCCGAGTTTGGATTAGAGCTGCCGGACGGTGGTTGGTTGGGCGCAACTTCTCTGCTGACCATAGCGCTAGTGCTACTGATGTTGGTACTTACTCACTACAGTCGCTTTGGCTCTTATGTCTATGCTTTAGGTGGCAATAGCCAATCGGCTCAACTGATGGGAGTGCCTGTCGCTCGCACTACTATTTTGCTCTACGCCTCAAGCAGTATGCTGGCCGCTACGGCTGGTATTATTTTTAGTTTTTATACCTACTCAGGTTATGCACTGGCGGCTGTAGGTGTCGAGCTGGATGCGATAGCTGCGGTAGTGATAGGAGGTACCTTACTGACAGGTGGCAGTGGTTTTATTATCGGCACTGTATTAGGTGTATTGCTGATGGGCCTTATTCAAACCTATATCAATTTTGACGGCAGTTTAAGCAGTTGGTGGAGCAAAATAGTGATAGGGGTTTTACTGTTTTTCTTTATTGCTTTGCAAAAGTTACTGAGTCATAGCTGGCAATCTAAAGCTGGAGGCAAAGCATGAGTGAATTGAAGTTATTGCATAGCATTCCGCTTAAAAACAAATTAGGTGAAGGCATCATCTGGCATGGCGCCAGCCAGTCAGTCTGGTGGACCGACATTCATGGCCGCTTTTTGTATCAGCTATTTTGGCCTTCACTGCAGCTCAATACCTATCCGCTGCCGGAACGCATCAGCTGTTTTGCTTTATTAAACGCACATGACCCCATGCGCTCTGATTACTCGATGCTGGTGGCTTTTGAGTCAGGTTTTGCTTTGTATCAACCTGCAACTCAGGGCATCTTCTGGTTGGCTAAACCTGAAACTCATTTATCTGGTAATCGAATGAATGATGGCCGAATCGATCGTCAGGGCCGGTTTTGGGCTGGCACTATGCGTGAAGTAAACCAAGGTCAGACCGGCACTTTATACCGGCTGGATCAGCAGGGCTGTCATGCGGTGATCTCCGGCTTACAGATCCCCAATAGCCTGTGCTGGAATAAAGACAGCAGCATTATGTATCACGCCGACTCACCGACAGGGCAGATTTATTCGTATCAGTTTGATGCGGTTCAGGGTTCTGTTTGTCAGCCAGAGTTTTTTGCCAAAGTACCCCCAGGGGCTGAACCTGATGGTGCTGTGATAGATGCAGAGGATCATCTGCTCTGTGCTTTATGGGGCGGTGCTGCGATAGCCCGTTATTCCCCTTCAGGGCAGCAAACGGCTTTACACCCTTTACCTGTCAGTCAACCCACTTGTCTGGCTTTTGGTGGCCCTGAATTGGACCTGCTATTTGTCACCACGGCTCGTCAGGGCTTAACAGAGCAGCAGTTAGAGGCAGAACCCGATGCTGGTAGTTTATTGATTTATCAGTCGCCTTATCAGGGCTTGCCTGAGTCTGAACTGGCCGTCATGGATTGGCTGGCGTTGCAAAAAAGCGGAGGTTGTGATGTGGAAGCTGGTTAGTTTTTTATTGATAAGTCTGCTGAGTTTTAATCTGCTGGCGCAAGATGTGATTGAAAACAGCGCCGGGCTTTTAATTAAAAACCGCGCCGATCCCTGGGTCTATCGCGCTGCAGCCGATTCTTATTATTTCACCGCTTCAGTGCCGGAGTTTGATCGGATAGAGTTACGTCACAGCTCAAGCATTAAAGGTTTAGCAAAGGCTGAAGCCAAAGTCATCTGGCGTAAAAAAGACAAAGGCCCTATGAGTGCCAATATCTGGGCGCCTGAGATACATCAGATCGATGGCAGTTGGTATATCTACTTTGCTGCCGGAAAGAATGAAGAACCCTTTCATATCCGCACTTATGTGTTAAAAAACAGCTCTGCTGATCCATTGCAAGGGCAGTGGCAGGAACTCGGACCGCTGAATACCGGCTGGGATAGTTTTAATCTGGATGCGACTCACTTTGAGCATCAGGGTCAGCATTATCTGATCTGGGCGCAGCAGGATAAAAAGCAAAGCTATAACAGCGCTTTGTGGATAGCCAAAATGCGCAGTGCCACAGAGCTGGAATTACCCGCTACTTTACTGACCGAACCTACTCTGGATTGGGAGGTTTTGGGTTATAAGGTCAACGAAGGGCCTGCAGTGCTGATTAAAAATGGCAAAGTCTGGCTGGCCTATTCAGCCAGTGCCACTGACCATCGATATGCGATGGGCTTGCTGAGCGCTTCAGCTGATACAGATTTGTTGAAGACCGAAAGCTGGATCAAAGTACCCAAATCAGTGTTTTATACCAACGACAGCCTCAAACGTTTTGGCCCAGGCCATAACAGCTTTGTACTGGCCGAAGATGGTGTGACTCATTTAATGCTGTATCACGCCCGAGATTACAAAGACATTCAGGGTCACCCCTTACAGGATGGTAATCGCCATACTCGTGTGCGGCCTTTGTACTGGACAGCGCAAGGCCAGTTAGACTTTGCTCAGGATAAACCCGACTAATTCCTTGTTCCTTTAAAGCCTACTTTTTACGCCTTGTAACAATTTTGTTGCAGGGCGTTTTTGTTTTTCGTTTAGTCTTAAGCTTTTGCAATTCGTTTCGAAAAAGGGCAGGGGAAAGTATGAGGTTAAAACAGTCGGCTTTGGCGCTGATGCTTGGGTTGGTGTTCAGTTCAGCACAAGCCACAGAAGCTAAAGATATTCAAAGCTTTACGCTTAAAAATGGCATGAAAATTATGGTGTTGGAAGATGCATCTATTCCCAATGCCAACAGCTATTTATTCTGGAAAGTAGGTTCACGCAACGAATACCCTGGCATCACCGGCATCTCGCATTTCTTTGAGCATATGATGTTTAACGGCGCCAAAAAGTATGGCCCTAAGATGTTTGACCAAACCATGGAAGCTGCTGGCGGTGCGAACAATGCCTACACCACCGAAGATTTAACTGTGTACACCAACTGGTTTCCGGCCAATGCACTGGAGACCATTTTTGATTTAGAAGCCGACCGTATTGCTCATCTGGATATCAATGCCAAAATGGTTGAAAGCGAACGAGGCGTCGTCACCTCTGAGCGCTCAACCGGTCTTGAAAACTCCAACTTCCGTACTATTCAGGAAGCGCTGAAAGGCGTGGCTTTTTTAGCCCATCCATACAGCTGGTCTGTGATTGGTCATGAGTCTGATATTAAAGCCTGGACTTTGGACGACTTAAAGCGTTACCACAAAACTTACTACGCGCCGAATAATGCCGTGATGGTGGTTGCTGGCGCGGTGACGTTAGCCGAAGTGAAAAAGCTGGCCGAACAGTATTTTGCACCTATTCCATCTCAACCAGAGCCTGAAGCTGTGCGTACAGTGGAGCCGGAGCAAAAAGGTGAACGTCGGGTTTATGTGCAAAAGGCCTCAGTCACCAGCCCAAACTTGTTGCTCGGTTTTCATATCCCTGCCAGCTCAAGCCCGGATTATTATGCGCTGGATTTACTGAACTCCATTTTAGGTCAGGGGAACAGCTCACGTTTGTATCAGGGCCTGGTCGACAAAGAACTGGCCGTGGATGTGTTTAGTTATTTACCTATGTCCTTTGATCCGAATTTATTTTATCTGATGGCCATCGCCAATCCCGGTGTCAAAGCTGAGGATCTTGAGACAGCTTTGATTGGTGTTGTTAATAAAGTAGCCAAAGACGGCGTCACTCAAGCTGAGCTTGAAAAAGCCAAAAACCAGAAACTGATGCAGTTCTACCGAGAAATGGAAACCATCAATGGCAAAGCCGATATTATCGGCACTTACGAGTTGTATTTTGGCAGCTATCAAAAGCTGTTTGATGCGCCAAAAAATTATCAACAAGTCACTCCTGCTGATATTCAGCGAGTGGCGCAAACCTACCTGAAAAAATCCAACCGCACTGTTGCTGTGCTGGACTCTGCTGAGGATAAAGATCTATGAGCCATTTCACTAAGACTTCAAAAGCAGCGGCGTTGGTTTTACTAAGCTCTTTTGTATTTGCCTTGCCAACCATGGCAGATCAAGCAAAAAGCCAAAGCAGTTTTCAGTTACCGGCTTATGAGCAACTAAAACTCGACAATGGTTTGACTGTATTTTTATTGCCCCAACATGAAGTGCCGTTAATCACAGTGCAGGCTACAGTGCGTGCAGGTGCCGTTAACGACAACGTAGCCGGTGTCTCCCAACTGACCAGTCAAGCCTTGTTGTTAGGTGCCGGGGGCAAAAGCAAAGCTGAAATTGAACAATTGGTCGACTTTTTAGGGGCCAGTTTAACCAGCGAAGGTTCAATGGAAGGTTCCAGCCTGCGCGCTGATTTTATGGCCAAAGATACAGAACAAATGCTTACTGTACTGCATAGCGTGTTGACGCAGCCAAGCTTTGAAATAGCCGAGTTTGATAAATTAAAAGCGCGTCAGATTGCTGCAGTGGCTCAGGCTAAAGAGAGCCCACGAATGGTGATGGAGCACTACTTTAATAAGCTGGTGTTTGGCTCACATCCTTATGGCAACGCTATTTCTGGCACTGCAGAGTCGTTAAAAAGCATTAGTCAGCAGCAAGTGAAAGATTTTCACCAGAGTTTTTATCAGCCAGGGAATACCGCCATCAGCATAGTGGGGGATTTTAAACCTGCGAAGATGAAAGCCCTGCTACAAAAACTCTTTGCCAATTGGAATAATGGCGAAGCAATAAAACGACCTGATTTAACTGCGGCTTTGCCAAAAGCAGAAAAAGCCAAAGTGTTGCTGGTGAATAAAGCCGATGCGATAGAAACCACGTTCAGTATTGGTGGTGTAGGTGTAAAGCAGAGTAACCCGGATTATGTCGGTATCAGTGTGGTGAACACAGTGTTGGGTGGCCGTTTTACCTCCTGGCTGAATGACGAGCTACGGGTGAACTCAGGTTTAACTTATGGCGCGCGTTCAGGTTTTGAGCGTTATTCTGCCAGTGGTACTTTTACTATCAGCAGTTTTACTAAAATGGATAGCACCAAAGCCGCTGTGGATTTAGCGCTGAAGACCTATCAGCGGTTATGGGATAAGGGCATAGATCAGGCGACGCTGGATTCCGCCAAAGCTTATGTCAAAGGTCAATTTCCGCCGCGTTTTGAAACCAATACGGCCTTAGCTGGTTTGTTGGGAGATATGTATCTCTATGGTTTTAATCAGGATTTTATTAACAGTTTCCAAAGCAAAGTGGACCAACTGACAGTGGCTGAAAGCAAACGTCTGATTCACAGTTACTTCCCGAAAGACAAGCTACAGTTTGTGCTGATTGGCAAAGCTGAAGCTATAAAAGACATCGCCAAAAGTTATGGTGAAGTCACTCAGCTTGATATCACTGCTGATAGCTTCTGATTGAAAGTGATGGCCCTGCACTAATGCAGGGCCTTATACTGCCCTCATATCCTCTTTAGATAAGTACTTCGTTTGAAAACTCAGTGTAAACTTCTCATTCTGTTATTTAGCCTTTGTTTGTTGTGTTCTTGTACACCTCAGGCCAGCTCTGGTTTTAGTCAGCATATTTATATCTGGCAGCGGGTGTGGAACTCGGATCATCGCCAGGCTTTGGCCCAAAGCAAAGCTGATTTCAGTGTATTGAGGGTTTTAGCCTTGCAGCACCATCAAACCAAAGTTGGCCCGGTCTGGACACAAGCTAAGGTTGATTTAGCTCTGCTTGCTGCGGACGGGCGTGCTGTACATTTGGTGGTGCGGCTTGATGGCCAGCTCAAACACTTACCAAAAGCCGTGTTGCAACAAAAAATACTGACACTGCTGCAGTTATGGCAACAGCAAGGTGTGAAAGTCACTCAACTTGAGTTGGATTATGACTGTGCCAGCAGTCAGCTTGGCGCTTACGCGAATTGGATCAATGAATTACGTCAGGTGCTGCCTCAGACTCTGGCTTTAAGCATTACGGCTTTGCCGGACTGGTTAGGCAAGCCTGGTTGGTCTGAACTGCAACAGCAGGTAGACCAACTGACCTTACAGGTGCATTCAGTGATATCGCCTGAACAAGGGCTGTTTCAGCCAAATCTTGCCAAAGACTGGACTGAGCAATTAGCAGCAGAGGCGCAGAAACCATTTTATATTGCGGTGCCTTCTTATCATTCCGCTTTACTGAAACAAGAACAAAGCACTCTGGTGGAAAGCGAACAGGCCCTACAAAGCCCAGGTGAGCGACAAGAGTTATGGCTCGATGCGTTAGCAGTGCAGGGCTTTAGCTTGTGGTTAAAGCAACAAAACTGGCCGCTGTTACAGGGGCTGGTCTGGTTTCGACTGCCTCTGGCATCCGACAAACGCAGCTGGTCTTATTCCCAATTGCAAGCTGTCAGTTCGGGTAAAACCCTCACTGCTGATTTAAAACTAAGTTTGCAAGGCGAAGCGCCACAGTTTGAGGTTGTGGCAGAAAACCATGGCTTTGTCGCTGCGTCATTACCGCCACAGATCAACTTATCTGGTGGTCACTGTAAAGCCGCCGATGCGGTATCCGGCTATCAGCTCAACTTTTCAAAAGATAAAAATCAGCTGCAGTTTGTTTTAACTGAAGCTGAAGCTATGCTGCAACCCCGCCAACGACTGGTGCTGGGCTGGGCCACTTGTCAACACTTAACCCTTTGGGCATTTAAAGGATGATGTATGTTGAAATTTAACAAAGCCTTACTGCTTAGCTGCATGACGTTAGCTGGCAGCGCTCTGGCTTGTGGACCTGACTTTCCCATGATGCTGAGTTCGGACAGGACCGAGACTTTTGCAGTACTGCCTGAACCCTTGTTTTTAGTGGAGGTGCAGGCTTTAGCCTCTGCTGTGCCTGATCTTTCTGCAGTATTAGCCAAACGCGGCGCTGTTGTATTTGAAGACTCCTACGATTATCAGAATGACAAGTGGATTAGCGCCACAGAACAAGCTGAGCAGCAGTTACTGACGAAAGAGCAGGCAAAGATTGTCCTGCAGATGAGACAAAGCAGCACAGCGCAGCAGGCTTTGTCTGTGGGTGAAGCTTTGCCCGCTGAATTACGTTTTTACACCGCAGCTGCTGTGGCTTTTGCACAGCACGACTATCAACAGGCCATTGAATTATTCCGCCAGGTGCTGGCTTTGCCGTTAGAGCAACAACAGCAAAGGCGCAGCTGGGCGTTATATTCGTTAGGACGTGCCTTACTAAAACAAAATGTGACAGAACACAGTGCCGAAGTTTCAGCTTTGTATAATCAGTTGCAACAAGAAGTAGCTGCCGGATTAGCTGATCCTTTGCAGTTGGCTGTAGCGAGTTTAGGCGAGCAGGCCAAACTGGCCAAACAACAAGGTGACTGGGCGGGCGCTATAGGATTATATGCAGCACAAAGCCGTTGGAGTGAAAGTGGTCGCGCTTCTTTATTGTTATTGAGTAAAGAATTGGCTGCTATGCCAGATCAGGAGTTAATGCCTTTAGTACAAACTCCAGCAGTGGCGGCTTTATTAAGCCGTTACCTGATGACGCAATTTAGCGCTTTAAGTTATCTGGAACCAGAACAGTTACAGCGTCTGCTGGTGGTACTGAATCAGGTTCCTGACATTCAACTGAAAAATGCGACTCAACTTGCCACAGTAGCTTATCAACAGGGCCAGTTTGATTTGGTAAAGCAGTTATTGCCTCATCTGGATCAAAGCCCGCAAGCCTGGTGGCTGCAAGCCAAAATGGCATTAAAAGCAGGGGATACGGCCAAAGCTGTGGAATTTTACGCCAAAGCCAGCAAAGCTTTTGCGCCTGAGCCTTTGCAGGCCGGGACTTTACCGGCACAACAAGACCCTTATGCGAAACCTTCAGTGAAGGAATTGCAGGAGCAGCACTATTGTCGTGTCCAAGCTGAGCACGGCATTCTGGAATTAAGCCGTGGTGATTATTTGCAGGCTATCGCTTTGCTGACAGCTGCAGGCTCTGAGTACTGGCAGGACACTGCTTATATCGCAGAGCGGGTTTTAACGCTGGATGAGCTAAAAAGCTTTGTGGCTTTGCATCCAGTAACCACAGTACCGGAAAAAGCGCAGTGGCATTATTTTGGTGATACAGCAGTTGAAGTTTTATTGCATCACTTAACCGCCAGACGACTGATGCGTGCAGGGGAATATCAGCAGGCACAAGACTATTTTGTTGACCCTGAATTAAAGCAACTGGCAAAGCGTTATCAGGACTATGCAGAAGCAGCCGCAAGCAGCTGGACTGACAACGCCAAAGCTGAAGCCTTATTCGAACAAGCAAAGCTGGCCAGAGAGCATGGTCTGGAATTATTGAGTTTTGAACTGGCACCCGATTATCAGGTGTTTTATGGTCAGTTTGAGCCTTATGAATTTGATACGAAAGCACCCACTTTGCCGCTGGCTGAGTTACAACGTGTAAAGAGTTCAGCTTCAAGCTACAGCAACAGATTCCATTACCGGCAACTGGCTGCTGAACTGTCTGCAGAGGCAGCTCAGCTTGTGCCACACAACAGTCAGGCTTTTGCTGCTACTTTGTGTCACTCAACAAAATGGCTGTTAATACGCCAACCTGAACTGGCACAGGGTTATTATCAAAAGTATCTGCAACAAGGGCCTTATGTCAGCTGGGGGGCAGAGTTCGGTCAGACCTGCCCTGAGCCGGATTTTGTTGCGGCTAAACAGCGCCACTACCATAACCTTGAACTTCAACTCCGAAAAATGTTGCGACCTTTTAAGTGGTTGTTGTTAACGTTATTACTGGCTGGCGTTGGTGTGATTGGGTGGTTCGGCATTAAAAGGCTAAAAAGGTCTTAGGCAACAGGCAGAGCTTTTACAGCGAAAGCTCTGCTTTTCTATTTGCCTGAAATCAAAGGAAATGTAGAGAGCAGAAAAGAAAAAACCCAGCCGAAGCTGGGTTCCAATTTATGGCAGGGGTACAGGGATTCGAACCCCAGAATGGCGGGATCAAAACCCGCTGCCTTACCGCTTGGCTATACCCCTGCAGAACTGT
>Ga0247725_1000394_pt1 | contig 34947 bp, 39 predicted proteins | sample OKSTACKMCFT3sol_FD_183021 | JGI IMG/M metagenome (GOLD analysis project Ga0247725, IMG submission 183021) | Subsurface sediment microbial communities from gas well in Oklahoma, United States - OK STACK MC-FT3-sol | ecosystem: Environmental > Terrestrial > Deep subsurface > Rock core/Sediment...
ACGATTGGCACCATCTTAGGCAACATCTTTCAAGCCCCAACTGCGGTGGCGCAGAAAATGACCGCCCCCATTCTGGTTTGCATATTTCAGATGGTGTTGCTGGCTGTGGCTCCCATCCTGCTGGTGTTCTCTGGCTTCAACATAAAAACAGCTCTCAGCATCTCAGGTCTTTATTTCGGGCTCGAGTTCACTCTGGTCATTATCAACATGGCCACCTGGGTTGATAACACCCTGAATATCTTCTTTTCATCATCCATCTCCGATATCGCTACAGCTGGCATTAGCGGAGCTGTTGGGGGAATAACTAGCGGCGCACTTGGCAGTGTCGATGCCATGTCTAAATACCAACCCCAACTAGCTCAGGCTGTATTGACCGCCGTGGGATATACCGGTTACGACCTCTTGCCCAAAGTGTGGATGGGATTACTTGGTTACTTAGGCATCAAGAGTGGAACTCAAATGCTGGGTAATGGCATGTCCGCGGTCGAACAAGCTACGCAACAAGGTGCAGCTGCATTTATGAAGATGGTCAGTATCGCGCAAGATCAGGCTCAAAAAGCCGCGAAGGGAAAGGCCGCGTTAGATGCGGCGGCAGCAAAAAGTGGAGCGTCCCGATGATAGCGAACCACTGGATTGATCCATACACCCTCGCCATGGGGGTTCACACGATGGATGTCGTCATCCAAGCCCTATGCGTCAGCGGGCTGGTTTATGCCCCATTCGCTATTGCCATCACGGTTTCGATTGTTGAGGCCATGACCCAGGGGGAGGACGAGGGGAATGCCGGGGAATTGGCCGTGAAGTTTTTACGGCAAAAAATGTTCATGATGATGCCGGTGTTTATGCTTGCGTTTATCCCGATGAGTGGTGGCTCTGGGTCCATCTCATCGACCACAACACTACCATCGTGCAGTAGTGCAGTAATTCAACCAGAAATATCAGCAACGACAACCAGCATGATCGGGCGCTTCTCTGGTTCACAAAGCCTCATCCCCGTCTGGTGGGCTGCGGTACATGACTTTTCAACAGTTATCACCAACGCTACCGTTGCCGCCATGCCATGCGTATCCGACCTCAATGCTGTTGCTACCAACATCAATTCAATGGCATTTACAAACCTTGAGGATCAGCAAATATCCCAGGCGTGGGGGAAAAGCTGTTTGTCTGCTGCCGCGAACTCAATATCTAAGACGGAAAAATACGATGATGCCTGGTGGGCTGGTCACCCTAAGTTCTTAACTGAATATGCTAAAGAGCAGAACACCATAACGATCCCAACAGAGTCGGCCACCGCTGCAGGGGTAAGCGGGGTCAACCAAGGGGCATCGACAAAGGTTAATTGCCTGACAGCGTATGAGCACCTCATGGGGCAAATGAAAGGCAAAATGAGCGATCTTGGTGTTACCGATGACATCGAAGATCTAGCAAAGGCGCAACACCTAACACCAGCAGAGGTGGTTAGTCGAACTGCAGCATCAACCTTTACCAGTGTCAAAAACCCTTTGGCAACAGTGAAGATGGTGAATGGTAGCCCGATAGTTATTGATGGCGCCGACACCAGAAGCGACACCGAAGACAACTTCATTACAGTGGCCATAGCCGAAGTTAAACAAGCCATGGCGAATGTGATGAACGCCCCTGACGCGGTTGCATATAGAGAGGCAATCCCTATTCAGATCGGCGTCAGCCAGATGGTGCTCCTGTCCGTTCTTCCATTGTTGCTCGTCTTTTCTGGCTATGACTTAAAGATTTGTCTTACCCTTGCGGGGCTATATTTCGGCCTTGAGTTCACACAAGCTATTTTGGCGTTTGCAACATGGGTGGACGGAGTGATCATAGTGATCAGTGGTAACTTTATTGGCGGGTCCCAGACGTATGCGCGGGGAGTGGGGCTGCAACTTTACACTTACTTGCCGCAGGCTTGGTTCATGACGCTTGGGTTTATCGGCGTTATAGCATTACCCATGTCATTTACCGAGATTGGCAGCGCCTCCCAAAACGCGATTAAAGGCGCGCAAATGGCAATGAAAATAGCCAAAGCTGTTAGCTCCGGCGGCACTTCGCTTGCGTCAAAATAATCCCCCAAACGTCAAGCGGCCTGATTAGTCAGGCCGCTTGAACTACCCATAAAAAATGCAGGGTTACTGGCGTCGCTCGTAATCTTGATAAGACGACAAATCCCCGGAATACTGATGGCTCTTGGTTGAACCACTGCCGTACCGCGAGCCACCACCCGAACCACCTAAAAATACAGCTAGCACAGCAAAACCAACCGAGAGAATGGCCAGCGTATTCCAGCGGCGCACCAAGAGTATTGCTGCAGCAAGCATGCCGATACCGGCCAGCACGAATCCAAGCTCGAGAACCAGGCCAACAATAACCAATCCAATAAGCGCCGTAGACCACGCGAATCGACCGCCTGCAATAGTCCCCCACTGCTTGTAATGACCACAAAGGGCGGCACCACAAACCCCGGAGAGTGCAAGCAGCAATGGCATGGCCACGAGCTCCCATTTATAAAACGGCAACATAATCAGTGAATGAAGAGAGGCGCCAATGGCCTTATGCTGCAATGCAAACCCAACCTTATACAGGGCATACAACACCAAGATCACACGGGTCGTTAATGTCAGATTCCCCATCCGGGCAAAGACCCACTTCAATAAGAAATCTGAGGCTTGATTGATTTTGTTGAGCATGTTCACTCCCTACGCATTCTTCATGCAATGGCGCTTTAGCGAGCAGCTATCACACTGCTTGGGGTTTGCCGCATAGACCCGTATCAACTCTTTTCTGCGGATCCGACGCGCCCATTCAATATACTCCGCTATCTCCGCATGCAACTTTTTGCTATCTGGATTGAGAGGTATCTCGACTGGACCATTACGGGTTACCACGAAAGCTCGTTGCAGGGGCATTTCCTCCCGAACTGCCAACGCAGATGCTTTCACCTGGGCCACATCGGAGCAATAGACTCGCCCCCCGCGATCCTTGTACTCAGCGATAGCATTTTGCCCGTCCCGTAATCGAAGAATGAAATCAGGCTTGGCCATGATCCCGTATCGAGAGCTGACAAACCGCTTGGCGCCCCGCCCCAAATCCGCATAGAGCAACTCGCCATCAATCCCAAGGTGGTTAGAAACGGTCGAACCACCTTTTCTAAAGAAGCCAAAAACCTGGTAAAGCAGGAATAGGCCAAAAAGAAGAACCAGAATCTCAAACATACGATCTCCTTAGCGCCTTGCGACCGAGCGGGCCAGGGAAATAACCATCCAACGGCTGACCGATTTGAATAGCGAGCTCCAACCCAACAAGCGAATGACCGCCGGCGACAGCGCGTAGTAAGTCGCAATGAACGCCCGCCCAAACCAATGCGGCCTCAACGATGCGTCGCGCCATACTCGCAACTGCTGCGTTACAACATGATCTGGGCCAAGAGCGTAGCTGGCTACGAAGCAACGCCGATCCTGAGTGGCCACGACCGCCTGAGTCAGACGCTCATGTGACCTAGTACCCCGATCGGTTCTTTCCTTATGTCGCGAATCAGGCTTACAGCCTCTTGCCGCAAGGCTTGCGCCATGGGGGCACCAGGCAGCCTTCCCAATTTCACTAGCGCTTACATAGTCCTCTTTTCCCATAACCACCCCCTAACAACGATTGAGCCAATGATACCCCAGCACTGGCTGATGCAAGTGGTGCGTGGCGCGTTGTGAGCGAACAAAAAGTATCCACAGAAAAATAGGAGTTATGTAGAGGATGTTAAGTTTTTCTGTGGATAACACAGGTGTCGTGTGATTTGGGGGGGGGGGGGGGGAGCTGGTTTCCGCAAAGACTTCCTTGCCTTCGGAATATTTCAGCTTGTGGGGTATTGAAAACCTCAGAAGAAAGTGCGAGATTAAATGAAACCACTGCTATGCAGTGATTAGTTGACTGGGGTGTACTGAGCAGGTCAACCATTCTTCGGAATGCACCCAACGATCCAACAAATTCCTGTGTGGGTACTTCGAACCGCTTTACCAAGAGCTGTTCGGAGTACCCACACACTAAAAGGAATTTGTCATGGATTTCATTATTGCTTGCCTCATCGTAGGCACATGCTGCTTAGTTGGTTGGCACGCTGCCAAGCCGTTTATCGCGCTATGGCGTCTGTTTACCAATGCAAAATATGCCGCACCAAAAAAGCGGCGTTTGATGTAAATCAAACCTAAAGAGCCCCCGTCCGTTGATGGGGGTCTTCATTTCCAACTCAATCCCAACATCCGGATACAGCTGTCAGACCAATGCGCCATCGCATCGGCCTGACGAATCTTGTTGCCTATGGCACAGATAGCTGAGTTCGTGCATGTCTCAGCGCCCATTCTATGGGTTCACGCACCTCAACCCGGTCACCTGACCAAATTCAACTCGGCCGCTCGGCCAACATTAAAGGATTCACCACTATGGAAACTCTTCTCGTCGGCGGTTTCGTCGGTTTTCTGGTATGGACGTTTTTCAGCTCTTACCGGAGCGAAGTGTTCAAGAACCTCAATCCAGAGCTCAAGGAGCTCGACACTCTCCGCAAGGAGAAAATGATGACGGAAAGCGCAGAACGCGCCGCCAAAATCCTGCGTCAGCAGTTTAAAGATGAGTTTGAACAAGCCAGGTTCCACGCGGCGGTACAAGCTGCAGCAACCCAGCAAGCTCAGGCAGCGCGTCAGCCTCGGCCGACGTTCACTGCTCAACCTCAACCCCAGCCCCAAGAGACATTCTCGTGGCGGCAACAAAAAGCTGCTGCAGCTCGTAACCAACAACAGGGAGCGAGTTATCAGGAGGAACCAGTAGTGGTTTCGAATGACGAAGTTAGCGAGTCTTTCGAGCCAGCCCTACAGCCGGCGGAATACAACCGCGATCAGGACTTCCCTGATCAACAACAACTGTAAAAAAGAAGGACTGTCATCTGACAGTCCTTTTTCCCCCTTCAACACCTCGCTAAACAGATGTGAGTCTTTTGAGGCAAATCCACTTTGCCTGAGAAGATTTTGCCATCTGGCAAAAATGCGACAAGGGCTATCCAATCGCAGGCATCACGCCGCCCAACACCAACCCCATAGGTAACTACTATGCAATTAGACAAAAAGATCAACTCTGTAACCCTGGGTGGTTACATATCCAGTGTGGACACTCGCATTGGTCAACACGGCCCCTTTGGGTCAGTCACTATCGCCATCGATGATGGTTATCGTGATGTGAACAACGGTAATGCTTGGGTTGACCGAACCCAATTCATCCGTTGCGAAGTCAGCGGTAAATCGCTCCCGGTATTTACTGTCGGCGATTACCTCCATGTCGAAGGGAAATTGACCTTTGAACAGTGGAATGATCAAAGCGGAACAAAGAGTGCGTTGAAGGTTAAGGTTACGCAGGTTGTTAACCACCTGCCCAAAGCGGCTCTTGAGGTGCTGAAGCAGGCCAACCTGCATGCCAAGCAACTGATGGTCCCGAAACAAGCCTCCGGCTCTGGCCAGGGACAACCGCAACGCCCCGCCCAGCAATCGGCAGCCTATAATCAGGGCCGCCCACAGCAGAGTGGATTCAACCAGGCTCCACCGCCGCAAGGTGGGTATAACCCCGACTTCAATGACGATGGATACCCCCACGCGGATGCTGGCTGGCACAGTCAACCGGTGCCACAAGGCCTCCAACAGAATCGCGCAAGCCGCAATCCACCGCCGCAACGCTGATCTGAAGCAAAAAACCAACCCGGCCACATGGCCAACCCCAACCAGCCCCGAACCCTCACAGGTCGGGGCAATTTTTATTAGGAAATCGCTATGACTACCAACATGACTACCAACACCAACCTCAAGACCGCAGCCGAACTGATGGGATGCGATGCCAATGATGTTGATAACTACATCTCCAACATCCTGTTTGGAGAGCTGATAGCCAAGGGCTACCAGCCAAATCAGTACGACCTGAAGCGGATCGTGCGGTTTGTTGAGCAAACCCAGCTCAACCCGCTCGATCGCACAATGTATGTGCGGATCGGGGACACCGGGTTTGAGCCGGTAATTCGTTTGGATGGCTGGCTTGAAATTGCAAGACGGATCGGCGTTGTGGGTATTTCCCATACCTACTCCGACGAAACCTTGGCGTTTCAAGGAATGCACCCTGATACCAAAGGGCATGCATGGATCGGCACCAAGTTGACGTTTAACCATGGCGGTGTGTACGAGCATCGCGAGTATCTGGCAGAAAACTTCTGCCAGAATACTGTGTGGATGAACATGCCCAATCGTCAGAATGGGCACAAATCAACGATCCAAACCATCCGCCTGGCGACTGGTGTATATGCAGCTGCAGATGAGTTGGATAGTGTTATTACCCCCCCAACCCCTTCACGGCCATTGACCGTGGAAGTTGATGACGATGACGCCCCCGCTCAGGAGGCATCAGCTTCATCAAACCAAACTGTTGCACAGGAATCAGCGCCGGCTAATGCCGCTGCAGAAGCTCAGGCTAAAGCAGACGCAGAAGCTCAGGCTAAAGCAGACGCAGAAGCCCAGGCTAAAGCAGACGCAGAAGCCCAGGCTAAAGCAGACGCAGAAGCTCAGGCTAAAGCAGACGCAGAAGCCCAGGCTAAAGCAGACGCAGAAGCCCAGGCTAAAGCAGACGCAGAAGCTCAGGCTAAAGCCGCTGCTGAAATCCAGGCTGATGCCGACGCAGAAGCTCAGGCTTATGCCAAGGAAGAGGCCCAAGCAACCAATGCATCAACCAATGCCATGACCTTGAAAGAGGTTCTGCAATTGGATCTTGATGGCTACACCCCACAACCCAAAACACGGGGCGACGTTGAAGTGGCGTTAAAGCGCTGCACCACACAGAACATGTGGGTCAATGTCCGCAAGTACATTGAAGCTACTCCAACTATGTCCGATGTGGACCGTAAGTGGAGCCTGCATGTATTTGACATGTGGAAAACCATCTCTGGTGCTTCCTCATGATCCCCCGGCGGCAACGCATGTGGATGTGGTGGATTGACTCCTTGGTTCGCCAAGGACCAATCCCTTTGTAACTCAAGATGAGGCCTTCGGGCCTCCATCTTTTCCCGCGCACATTAGAGAGTCCTTCGCAGATGCACAAAGCATGTGCGAATTGCTCTTGAGCAATAAAAGCGCATCGGCCTGCAAGCGCACTGGCCAACTCCAACCCGCCCGAATGGGCAACACCAACCAACCACCCGCAGGGAAGACGCCCTATGGGCATCCTCCCGCCGGGGGAGGTATATGTCATGTTACTTTGGCAGCTAGATCTGTTTGATCCCGGGATGGACGTTTTGACGCCATGGGAAATAACGGAACCCCGCAAAGAAAGAAAGAAGAGAGCAAAGCCGAAGGGTATCGATGCTTTGAGCAGTTTACTGCCTTGGCTGTTCCCGGAGGATTACCCCGAATACAGGGATATCATCGACCAGACCGTTTTCACCTGGTCTGACGATGACATCAATGTGATCTGCAAGGGGTTGCTCCACGAAACGATGTACGGCCTCATCCGCCCCAAAACAGGAAACACGGTGCGCGATGAGGCAGTGGAGTGGTTATTCAATGAATCAGTCACCCCATTGAGTTTCAGGCACTGCTGCCTGGAGCTAAACATCAATCCATTACGGATGAGAGAAAAGATCTTCGCAAAAATGCTTCATCTCCGGCGCCAGCTGGAGCAGAAGCGCCTCAAGGGTACAATTACGATCCGGGAGGGCATATTGAACCACTGGTTAGGAGAGCAAGGCTGGTTATACGAACTTGAAGCTGCAGGAGAAACCAACAGCATTGAGGACGAGCACGGGCCTTACGATCCAACAGCCATCTGGTGTCACTATGAGCGAGAGACTTCAAAATTCGATGCTCACATGCATCGTTAACTTCAACCAACGGGGCTTCGGCCCCGCTTAACCCCACCGCATTTTAGCCAAACAAAATAAACCGCCAGCGTTCCGCCCGGCAAACCGCAAGAAACTGACCACACATTTTCACCGACCAGCATAACCAGGATGCCCATTTCGGACACCCCGGCTATGCCAGTTGCATCGTTTCATTCATCCGTACACTAGACACAGAAAAGGAGGAGCCCATGCGCTTTGATAACGCGATTGTATTTGTCAGCCCAGACGGCGAACCACTATCTGGCGACAACCAAGGAGCAACCTGGAGCACCATCAAACCAGCTCGGTGGCCAGAACTTCTTGATCGATTTAAGAGCCTAGCGACAAGAGCAATGGGTGATTGGGAGCATTCGTATGTGGTCGTTCCTCCAGTCTCGGGCGATCCGCTCGAGTGCAGGAGCAAAGCGGCGCTGGGGCAGGTGATTGCAAGTGAGAACCTGCTTCCTCCGGTCAGCTGGCACGGTGATGTAGCAAGAGACAATCGTCACGTCATGCCACTGATGGAGCGAGTGTTGGTTATCGGATCCCGCAGTGAGGTTGTTAATTCAACTCCGAGTATCCGAGCCATCCACCCTCGGGCTCTACTTTGTGGTCAGCACGATTTGACAGAGCAAGATGCCCAAATTGGATATCGATACATCGGGGATGTGCCCATTCAACGGCTCTTGTTATGCGTCGTATCGATGTTCACGTCGGTAATTCTCTTGAACAGAAGCCAAGAGCATTCCCATTTGATTGACCTCGCCCGGCGGCATTCAGTGCCCGTGGCCCAGATGTAAAACCGAATAAGAGGTGGCAGTATGTTTGTATTGAAGAGGGACTATGGCAGCGGCTTTTTTAACATCCAGGAGCTCGCTCCGAGTGACGTGGCCGATTTCATTGAGTACGGCGTGGCCATCTTTGGCTCAGAGACTCATGCTTCCTATGCCCAATCGCTACTTGGTGCAGTATCGGCTCCGCACTGGAAGCCAAATCACCAACGATATGGTCGGGTGTTGACGGATGAGCACCCATTCTTTGTTCCAGCCAATGGTGATGCATTCACTCGGGAGTGGTTGCGCCTTATGTGCTCAGAGGTGCGCCTGCATCTAGCCCAACATCACCTGCCGGCCAAGGAAACCGTGTTTGATATTCCGATGGATGTGCCAGCTCCGGCGCCATGGGCAATCCTGGTAAGTCGCAGTAACAATCAATTTTACGTCGTTGATCGCCTGGGTAATGTCGTAGGCGCCAAGACTAAAGACGAACTGGTAAGGATGAAGCAAACCACATTTGAGCTTGAAGCGGCAACCGCGGTACGACATCACCTTGCCGTAATCGAGATTGAGTAGAGCCTCTCGTGGAGAACAATTGCGAACTGGCGTCATACATTGATTTGACATCCTCCCCCACCTTCGCGCTTCGCGTCTCAGGAGGGGGATTCCCATTACTGGGCGGTAACTGCTCGCGCAGTACCTGGTTCCTGCTTCATCGGGTGGCCTGATTGCACCACTCCTCCACAGGCTAAAACGGCGTGTCCCGCCGCTAAAATATTACGAGCACCATTCACATCGGCGTTCGCTTCATAACCACACGCAACACATTTAAACTGGCTCTGCGTCAGGCGATTAGCCTTCTCTGTATGCCCACAGCAAGCACATGTCTGGCTGGTATAAGCCGGATTGATTGCCAACACATGGCCACCTCGCCATGTCTGCTTGTACTCAAGCTGGCGGCGCAGCTCAAACCAGCCCTGATCCAATATCGAACGATTCAAACCTGATTTTGCCTGGACGTTGCGCCCCGGCTGGCTGGTCGTGCCCGCTGCCGATTTTGACATGCTGGCAACCTTCAAATCCTCAATGACGATCATCGCGTGGTTTTTGCTGATAGTCGTTGTGACCTTGTGAAGGTAATCGCGGCGGGTATTGGCGATATGCGAATGCAGGCGCTGGATCTTGGCTTTCTGCTTCTTCCAGTTGCTGCTGAACTTTACCTTTTTACTCAACTGGCGCTGTAACCTGGCCAGCTTGACCTGATTGGTTTTGAAGCTGTTGACAGGCTCAAACACCGTGCCATCTGACAGGGTTGCGAGCTTGGCAATCCCTGCATCCAGACCGACCATTGAGCCGGACGGGTGAGCTGACTCTGGAAGCTCTTGCTCAACCTGAAATGAAATATACCAGTGTCCTGCTGCTTGGCTGACGGTGGCGTTTTTGATCTTCCCTTCGACTGGGCGTGACTGGCGGAACTTGACCCACGTCAGTCCGGCTGGCAGCTTCACCCGACCTTTTTTAAGGCGGCAATACTTGTCGAAGTTGACGAACCGGATAGAGTCGCGGTTGTCGCTTTTCTTCTTGAAAACGGGAGCCTTGGCGGCGAGTTTTTTATCAAAACAGCGCATCCACGCGCCGTGCAAATCCTTGAGTTTCTGCTGGAGGTTGTCGGTATATGCCTCGCTCAGAAAGGCCATTTTGGGGTCGTTCTTCCAACTGGTGAGCATCCGAGACAAATCGAAATATGGTGGCAGCTTGTCTCCGGAATCCAGAATGCGCTTTGTCTCTGCAAGCCCGAAATTCCAGACATAACGAGCACAACCGCCCAACTGGCGCAGGCGTTGCGCTTGTTGTTCGGTCGGTTCGAGTCGGAATTTGTAGGCTTTCAGAATTTGCATTTCAGATCCAGTGCGCAGTAGATTACCACTGAGATTACATCCAGTAGAAACGATGCTCAATGGTTGCACATAAGATCAAAAAATCCAGGCATGCAGATTATCTCCTGCATGTTCATCTGGTGTTCGTGACGAAGTACCGGCGGGAAATTTTTGGAGCGCCGCTGGATGTAATAATCAAACAATATATTCAAAACCAGCAAGGCTGACGCCCCGATGAAATGCCCCTCCCATCGACGTAGGTGGGGACCCCCTTTCGTCAAAAAGGGTGGGAATGCAACGCGAAATTGTGTTCAATAATGAGCCGTATGTGCAGGTGAAAATAGCCAGCGCTATGATGGTCTATGACTATAGTTGAAGTACAAAATTAGTCGTACACGCAAGCAAACCACTCCATTTAGTGGCAACATACGCTGGAGTGAACAACACCAACATGGATGTCTCGAAGGCTCGAGCATTACCAGGCGATTGTAACTTGGCCCATCAATTAAGGAGTAGTCATGACCCAGGATAATGGCACACAAGCACCTGCAGTGACCGAAACAAAGAGATCAAAACCACGGGCACCATCCCCTAAGAAGGTTCTTGATTTGTTTATGGCCCTTGGCTCATACGCAGAGAAAGTTGATACCCTGCAGTCCATTCAAAGCCACATGAAGCAAGCAGATGAGGCAGAGAAAAAACGCAGGGACGCAGAGAGTAAAAAAGAAAAACTCATCAGAGAGTTAAGAGCTTCAATAGAAGAGGCAGGGGTAACGGTGGCTGAACTCTTCGGGGTAGCCCAGGTAAGAGCGCCTCGCCGTAACAAGAAGGTGGTGCCGCAACCCGCAAGTGGCGAACAGACGTAGTTGCAGACGCCGACTGAAAGTTGATATGCTGAGATTGTCTTAGGGAGAAGGCCTCCTCGGCCTCGAGACACGAAAACCTCCCAATTCCAACCAAATGAAACAAACAAGGCCCCTCGGGCCTTGTTGTCGTTCCCCAAACTCTCAAGCCCTCGAGCGCTCTTTCGCTGGTGGTTTTCCTATGCTCTGCGCATCGGAAAGTCACTCGCATGAGTGTCTTATCGCGATTGGTCTGCAATTCGCGTTTATGACCAACCCCAACCTGGCTACACCAGCCAACCCCAACCCGGCCTCGCTTGCCGACATAAAAGAGGTTCCTATGAGCTATATGGATAATGATCCACCCAAAACGCTGATCACGCTTCTCATGAAGCAAACTGTCCGCAGCAAGATTGCTGCGGTTGATATCCAGCAGTACGCGCTGATTGCCATGTGGTTATGCAATCGCTATGGCGATGTCACCAATTGGTCCATTCCGCAGGAAGCTCTGGACTGGCTACGAGCTGAGTCTGGGTTCCAGGAACACCAGAAGGTGAAAGCGACCTACATCGCCCGCTTGTTGCTTGACTATCATGCCGATCAACCTTCCGAAAAGTGCCCGGAGTTCCAGATCGTCTGTGGCTGTGGCCGCACGGCTAGCCGAACCAACAGCGAGCACCATCGGTATCCGATGTACCGCTGCAGCTGCGGTTGCGCTGTCGGTTATCACAAAGGTGATGGCTGGCCGCTTGGTTTAATGGCTTCCAGAGAGGTTCGTAGATGGCGAACCACCCTCCATGAAACGCACGAGCGACTGTGCAATTTGTGGGGGGTAGGGGTCAAAAAAGGGTATGTGCCACTGGCCAAACTCTTGGGCGTCCCCGCTCACCGCTGCCATTTCTCGTTAGTGGTGGATGAGGCAAGGGCAATCGAAATCAACGCAATCATGGAGCAGGAGATCGCTCGGCTCTCGATAGCCAAATCCATGCCGTGCTCCGGCATGAGGGAGATACAACTGGCCATGCAAATGGCGTAACGAAGAACCCAAGCCCTGTTCATTGAACAGGGCTTTTTCGTTTCCAGCCCTATGAGCCAGATAAGGAATTAACGGGAAAACAAATCGTGGGAGTAGGGAAGTGCTTGATCAGGTGTTAGGCCTGGGTGTGCTAGCAGGTGAGAATTCAATACACCGTCAACAACAGTTTGCTCTTGGATGCAAAGCAAGAAGCCATAGGAAAAGAAGGCATCAACCACGGGCTGGATCTTCCCGTAGACAAAGATGGAGCAAGGGCGAATAAGCGAACCGTCCGCATTAAAGCTGTGTGCTATGTGGTCTCGCAACACGATAATCATGCCATCCAGCGATTCCTGCGGTCCATCAGTATCCCCCCCGAAACGACAGGTAAACCCGCCATTTTCCAATTTAGCCTGGACTGCATCGAGACAAAGCAGATCTGTCGGTGGCATCGCAAGACAGCGGGCTCTTGCTGCACAGTGGAGGTCGTTTTTCTCATCAAGAACCTGGTACATATCAATCCACTTGGCCGGGCTCTTGGGGTTGTTTCTTTTGGCTGTCTCAGCCAATACAAGCAGACGGAGTAATTCAGCTTGAAGGAATTTACTGCCCTCGTTCTTTTGGGCTTGCTCGGTGATCCGACGTAGCAAGAATGCATTGATGGCCCCCTTGCTAGACGCCAAGTTGCCGCTGTCGATTGCAAAGTGAGCCGCGAGCAAAGCATTACTCACAAACGTGTCCAGTTCCATTTCTTGACTCATAGCTATTTTTTGCCCATCAAATTTTCAGTGTTAATGGCCTCAGACCTCAGAACCCCCAACGTCAGCAATTCCTGGATCAACTCCATTTGCCCTGGGGTTGGTTTCACCCGATTAAGCGTACTTCCGCATGCCGATTGCTTGAGCTCTATTGCACCATCATCGCGAACGACATGTAACTTGTAGACACCCCGCGAGCGTGTATTTGTCCAGTAGACCCGGGCTGAAATCTTGTTCTGCCACCCCAACGAGCATTGTCTCATTCCGTTCGTCCAGATGTTCATGCATCACCTCCTGCCGGCACTATCGAAGATGATCGCACAACCTCTCATGATGCAAGCTGGGCCAACATGCACGCTCCACGCGGTTTACCAATCCTGCAAACTGCGGCAATAACTGCCGTGATATGACGGAAATGTAAACTCAACGCGGAAACAAAAATGGGCCTTTCGGCCCTTTATGAACGGGGTGCGGAGGTCACTACCCAGCCAGCAGCTGCTGGCCCCAGGTGTCGCCACTCTTCACACCAAAAGTGATGGGCTCCACCAAATCAGACAGCGAGGCCGAGTGGCGCTTGCGAGGGCTGGTACTCGGCACCACCATGCACCCAACCACTTCATGAGGGAGGATAAAATTTTTACTCCGGCACCATGCCGTGACGAGCTCGGCGGCTTGCCCTTCGTCGGTAACTGACCGTTTAAATTTCACGGCCAGCGTTTTCCCGTTATCGAAGTAAATCGTCCCACTCAACGCACTGGCGCCGGCGGGGTCAGAATCCAAATAGCATAAATGATTAAGCATGTGCAGCTCCTATAAATCACCGGAATCAAATCGAAGGGATGTCTGCGCAAGGGCGCAGAAACAGAAATAATTGAGGCGTCCAAGGGAACAAGGACGTTAGCTGTATGGCTGTTTAGCGGGGGAAAACGTAAAAGAATATGAGCGCCCGGAGAGCGTCATTATTTGCGCTGTTTTAGCTTGGTTTGATTCATCGCTGATGTTGGATCTGTCATCACTCGAGTCACCCAGAGGGCTTAGATCCTATCGAGCGATTTATTTATACAACCATCTTGAATGTTGGCGCAAGAACTTTCGAATCCGCATGTGTCCGTACTGTGGTTCAAAAATGATCGGCCAGCCCTCTTTACGTCACGCTGGGATGCCGATAATCTAGCTCGAGCACTAGGTACCAGCCTGCGGGCCGGTGCAGTCACTTCGCTGACGGTACCCACTTCAACTCGATACCTTGCTGACTTCCGGCACATATCAGCCTCTCATTACGCATTGGGCCTCTCAGGCTATTCCCGCATGTCTGCCATTGCTGGTGGCTATGCGGAAACAGCCCCTGGCTGTCTCACTGCGTCAGGTCTGCAAAACGCAGCTTCGCGACCAATACCAACCCGGCCAATAGGCCAACACCAACTAGCACTGGTCTCTCTTATGGAGTGATCGGGCATCTCTATGGAGTAAAAATCATGGGAGTTTTTTCATGGCTAACCAGCGACACGGAAAAGAGCATCCAGTGGGGAGTAAAACGCACTGCGTATCTGCTCCAGCCTGGCGGCCAACCATCAATCGCCGAACCCTGTTATGAGGGATATGGTCGTTTTGGCGGGGTCGACGCTTATGTGTGGCTGTTTGAAAACAACAAGCAGTTGTTCAAAGGGGATACCTGCGAGTTAACCGATGAGCAAAAACGGATTGTTGGCATCTATCTTGAGGATGGTGAGGTCTGCCAAGACCCAGAAACGGGGCAAATTTATCATGTAGACGCGGATCTCTCCTGTATTGTCCCGGGGGAGATCATTCGCTACTACTTCGATGAGGTCCCAGGGTTTGGCGGGAAGACCGTCCGAGAGTTGCTTGATTCAGGACGCTTCACGCAAGTACCTGTATCGCAGTTCGTCAAAATCAAGTACCCGCTAAAGTTCAGCTTCAACCCTGAAGCCAGGTACGAATCTCTGCCTGCGGCAAAAACCTGCCCATGGCAGGGTATGCCTCCGGAGTATTCGGAAGAATACTAGCGGTCACTTCAAAACAGCCCCCTTGCAAGGGGGCTGTTCACTCAACCACTGATACAACCAATCAGCTCAGGCCTCTAAGGCTATTTCCGCATGTCTGCCATTCGCTGGTGGCCATGCGGAAGCAGCCCATGGCTGTCTCACTGCGTCTGGCCTGCAAAACGCAGCTTCGTGACCAACCCCAACCCGGCTATTCAGCCAACCACAACTACTACTCGACAGGGTAGAAATTGGAGTCGCCATGAACACCATCATGAAACCACTCAATTTGAACGGCATCTCGGCACCGGAACGTGAAGCCATCGCTTACTTCCTGCAAGTTGGACGTGAAGAAGTTGAGCGCCAACACAAGCAACTGAATCTGACCGCTCAGGAGCGCTTTGATGAGTATTACGATGCTCATCGAGTAACCAAGTGGGGGTTTATGCCTCTTTGCTCTTTCTTGACAGAAGATGAGCAGACGTTGATGTGGAAACTGGAGCTTGCATTGACTCTTTGTGTAGACGCACAAGAGGAAGCCAAGCAACGAATACTGCAGCGACGCCAGGATGCAAAGCGCCAACGACCTCTGATTAATCAGTAACCCCAACTCGCCAATTAGGCCAACACCAACAAGCCCTCTCGGGCAAAGGACCCATCATGTGTCGTCGAATCAAGCTAGAAGATCATTTCCAATCCTTGGATGAGGTTTTGGATGGGCTGCGCCATGTGCTAACCGTTAAAGCGGCAGCCGCCAAAAGAATGAGCCATCCAGTCCATAGCTCAATTGAGCTTTTAGACAAGGCGATTGCCAAGGCTCGTGAAAGTGAGGCTTACGCCCAAAAGATGGCGGATGCGCTGCTTCGTGGCTCTACCGTCGAACTCCGGGATCTGCTCTCTGACTTCGGAAACTACTTTGGCCCACCGAGCTCCACTTTTCCGTTCTATCCGCACGCAGATGCGGTGAATGGAATTGACTCTGCGCTTGGGGCCATCAAGTTCGAAATCATTAAGCCAGGCTCCCTGCAGGAACACTTCGACTTCCATCAATTGATGAGCAACTGATGGTTGATAACCCTGCGAACAACAATCCCAACCCGCCAATTAGGCACCCCCAACAATTCGGCTTAGTGCCGACAACAATAGGAACACTCAAATGAATATGAATCAGACCTCAACCATTCTGGTTATGTTGGCAATCGCTATGCTGCTGACATCCATGATCACCTACGTCAGTGGTAATGCTCCTGCGTGGGAGTTAGCGATCAGTGCAAGCATCCTGGGTTTGTCATCGATAGTGGTAGGTTTACTCCCACGTCCATGTGCGAGGACCGTCCAATGACCGTCATCGCAAACCTGAGTGAATGCAAGCTCATTGAAACCAAGCTGTTCCTGCCGGAACAGCAATTGGCTCGTGATAACTACCTGCAGATCCAGCGCACCATTCAAGGAATTGGTGGTGCCTGGAACCGCAAAGAGCAGGCGTTTGTCTTCGATAGCGACCCGAGCAGTTTATGGGCTCGAGTTCTTGCTGGAGAGCAAATCGATCTGCTTCGCGAGTTTAAAAAACGCACGCAGTTCTTCGCCACACCTAAAGAAGTAGTTCGTCAAATGATGGATTATTTCGATATCGGTGCCGGCTATGCTGTCTTGGAGCCATCAGCTGGTGACGGAGGCATAGCCGACGTGCTGCTAGAGGAGTTTTCAACATTCCCCTGGACGTTACATGCTGTTGAGCAAGAGGAAACCTTGCGCAACATCCTTGTGCGGAAGGGGTACACAGTCGTCGGTGAGAATTTCATGGAGCTTTTGGCCATGCCTCTTTATGACCTGATTGTGGCTAACCCTCCGTTTAGCAAGGGGCAAGACATGCTGCATATTATGCAAATGATCAAGCACCTCAAGCCGGGCGGGCGAATTGTCTCGCTCATGCGAGATATTGAGCTCGACGACAAGCGGATCAGAGATGCGAAACCGAAGGAGCTGACTTATCAGGGGCGGATCCATAAGCAATTTATCGAGTTTTTGGATAATTATGGGTTCTACTCAACAGAGAAGGTTCCCGCTGGCGCTTTCTCGGAGTCAGGAACATCAATCGCAACGCAAGTCTTTGTGATTGATCGCCCTCTCTATGATTAACCAACCCCAAAGCCCCGGTTCGCCGGGGTTTTCATTTTGGCGACCTCTTTACGGACCAAGAACTTGTCGATAATCTAGCTTGAGCACTAGGAACCAGCCTGCGGGCCGGTGCAGTCACTCGCTGACGGTACCCACTTCAACTCGATACGCTGCCGGCTCTCGGCACTCTCAGCCTCTCATTATGCATTGGGCCTCTTAGGCTATTTCCGCATGTCTGCCATTTGCTGGTGGCCATGCGGAAACAGCCCCTGGCTGTCTCACTGCGTCTGGTCTGCAAAACGCAGCTTCGTGACCAATACCAACCCGGGCTTTCGCCCAACCACAACCCGGCCTATGGACAAAGGAAAAAACCTATGACGAAACACTATAACGCCATTGAATGCTTGGCTATTAGCCATGCTATTCAGAACAATACGGTCCTCGGCGACGAGCACATCAATCGGCCTTTCGAGGTCTATTTGCAAATCCGGAATCATGTTGGAAGTGACGGGCCTGAGCCAACGTCTGCCTACATTGAAGACTCAACAACCTGGCCCCAGACGCTCGATGCAATTGAGCATGAGGCGCAAGGTATTGCGCATCTTCTGCGGAAAACACTGAAGGCAGCTCAACAAGGCCTTTGCATCGCAGCCATCAATGGTGAGCTTGATTCCGATATGAATGCGGTTGATATGCTCCAGATGGTTGAGGACGGACTCGAGGAGGATGCCCAATGAAAGCTAAGGATATGTTCTATGCCGCAGCTTGGTTGATCTTCATCCTGGCGGTAGTCATGGCTTTCCGTTTCGAGGATAACAATCTCGTCGGTTATGGATTGCTTAGTGCCCTCATCTTGATTGTCCTGATGTGGGGCGCTCAATTCATGAGCCCTGATGCTTCGTGGGCGAATCCCATCGCCATCACCCTTGCAGTTCTCGCGGCTGCACCAGCACTCACGAAGATTATTCCCCTCGTGGTTGCATAACCTTTACCCCCAGCTTCGGCTGGGGGCCTCCAAACCAAAGCCAGACCTCTTGCGTGTATCACCTGCCCAGGTGGCACACGGAAGCGGCCTATCGGCTGTTTACTGCGACCGGTCTGAAATCGCAGCTCGTGACCAACCCCAACCCGGCTACACCAGCCAACCTCAACTCGGCCAACTGGCCAACATCCAATAGGCATCAATATGGAAAACTTAGATCTGTTTGACGATCTCGAGTTCGAGATTGATATAACTGCGCCGGCACCCAAAGCGGCTGAAACAGCGGTCATCTACAAGGGTGACAAATGGGATAACCTCTTTGAGGTTCTTCGCACAAACGAAGACTTGCATGAGGCAATTAGCGATATAGCAGGGGAGTCCCTGTCAACGCTGATCACTGATGCGGTCATGTCCATCCGGCAAGCACTGCTAGATGGATATCATTTAGCAATCCTCCTGAGCGGAGGTAAAGACAGTTCGAGCGTGCTACATCTCGCACTGTTTGCCATGGTGTCTTTGGTCCGCGAGGGCAAAAGACATTTGATTTCGGAATATTCATGGGTGGCACACACTGACACGCTCGTGGAGAATCCAGAAATCCGCAACCTGGCAGACAAGCATCTTGATGCGCTGATGGATCTCATCAACGCAGAGAACCTTCCGCTGTCTGTCGTTGTTGGGCGGCCAGCCATCACCCAGTCCTGGACTGGGCGGGTCTTGACTGGTCGCGGGCTACCGTCCTACGTCACCAGCAACGCACCTCAATGCTCTATCGATATGAAAGTGTCGACGGGCAAGAGAGTGAAATCCATGATGGTTCAACGGATCCCAAAGGAGTCACGGAAAAAGGTCTGCTTACTTCTTGGGTCTCGTGATGCTGAAGGCCATGCGCGAGCAGGCAACATAGCAAAACGTGGGGGCAGCGCTATCGCCCCTGTTATGACCAAGGACGGTGCCGAGCTTTACCCGATCCGTCACTGGGGGCAATCCGATGTTTGGGAGTTCTTGTTGGCATGCGGGTCTGATCCTTCACCCCGATTGGTGCTACCAAGTTACCTGGATAACCTCAACGAACTGGCCTCTGTGTACCGCGAAGCAACAGGCGAGTGCATCTGGTCGGCCAAGGATAAAAAGGTAAGCGACACTTGCGGCGCTCGTTTTGGGTGCTGGGTATGCCTTAGAGGCGGAAGCGATAAGAGCATGGAAAACATGCTCTATGAAGAAGTTGATGGGAAGACGAAGCCTGTGGAGCGATACGCTTACATGTTGAACTTGAACCGGATACAACGACTGCTTCTTGCCAAACAGTGGTCATGGGCAGATCGGCATCCAATCGGACGCACGATCTACGCTGATGGCTATATCAAGATTGCCCCGGACGTATTTTCACCGGCATTTTTGGCCAGACTGTTACGGATCTGTATAACAGCTGACAAGATTGAAGATGATCGTGCGAATGAAGTGGCCTTCCAACTGGCCATTGGCGAGCTTGAAGACAACCCCTACAACCGACGTATGGCAAAACCCCAGTTCCGGATTGTTAGCCCGGAGCATCTGGTACACATCGCTTTTTTGTGGATGTTTCACTCGTTCTTTGACCGGCCATTCCATGCGATAGAGATTTATCGCAGTGTGTGGTTGGATGAGGAATATGAGTTCATCTCCGATGAAGACCTGAACCCTGTACCTCAAACGCCGATACCCCCTGAATATTGGATCAAACTGCCAAGAAAACAGTGGGGTGATTCGGAGTTAACCGATGGCTTGAGCGATCCCATGCTGAGTGCTGCCTATTTCGATGGGCAGAACGATGTGCGGGCCGCCGAAGAGGTCAAGACTGCAGACGGTTACCGCAACCTGGTACCCGTAACCAAGTCAAAAGAAATGGAGATAGACCGGGATGCAGCTTGCTGGATTATATGGTCCGAATACGATCGTCTGCGGAATGACATCGATGACGGGTTCATGACTAATTCAGCCGGTACTCAGTTCCTGCTCCGATATGGCGTTGTTTCATTGTCACCTGGCTCAATTTCATCCATGCATCGCATGGCTCAAAGAGGGCAGATGTATCGTGAGATGGGCTTGTCGGGAAATCAGACCATGTTTGATGTGTTCTGCAGAGCAGACCTGGAGATTGTGAGCAAACAGAACTACTTCGAGGCGCTGTCGATAAAACTGAAAAGTAAGTATCGGCAGGCCAAGCGGATGTTTTGGATCGGCTTTACAGTCAACTATCACCTTCATAACCAAACTGTGCTGGGGCAAGCCATTGCTGACGCACTGATAGCCGAAAAGGAAGCGGATGAATCCAAACTCAGGCAAAAGCGAGTTCGTAACGCCGCCTTCGGAATGGAATGCAACCTGAGCACGATCTTGGCAATAAGAGCGTCTTGGATAGCAAACCCGGCAAGTAACAAGGTCGGCCACGCCATGATCCGTCGGTACCGCGGGGTGATTATTCAAATCCTCGCGTCATTGTCGGAAAGTGAACGAGCAGACGTCCGGCTCATGCTGGATGTGTTGCTGGTGGACATACTCAACCGGATCAACGCCGGTCAAAAGCAGAATCTATCCAATGTGTTGCAAGACGCAGTGGATATTGATGCAAAGGCCGTGCGCCGGATGGTTACCGTTATCCGCAAGCTAGTTAGCTTGTGGGAGCCAAGCCAGCCAGTTACACAAAAGCGCAAAACACGTCGCCAGAAAGCAAATACTGCAGGTCGAGTTTTCGAACAAGATCAGTTGCAGTTGCCCATGGCAATCTAACCACCCCCCGCTTCGGCGGGGGCTTTCTGTAGTGGTCTAATCATCCCGGACACCGTTTTAGGTGGTAAAGTCGCCACCGTAACCCGAGGTGTTCAATGACCAGACAACGTCGTTCATTTACTGCTGAGTTCAAACTCGAAGCTGCCTGCTTGGTGCTCGACCATGGCTATTCCGTCCCTGATGCTTGCCGTTCGCTCGGTGTCGGTGAAACCGCACTTCGGCGATGGGTTCAACTGCTGCAATCTGAAAGAACGGGTTGCACACCGACCAGCAAGGCTCTGACGCCTGAGCAGCAAAAAATCCAGGAACTGGAGGCGCGGATCAACCGACTTGAACGCGAAAAGGCGATCCTAAAAAAGGCTACAGCTCTCTTGATGGCAGACGAATTCGAACGTTCGCGCTGATCGAGCGATTAAGAGAGCATGAGTCTACCGAACTAATCTGTTCTGTTTTTGATATCGCAAGCTCATCCTTTTATGAGTACTTGGCACGCAAGGGCCATGTAAATCGCGAACGGTTGCAGCAACGGAGCGAAGTGCGACGCTTATTCAAGGAGAGTCGGAGTTCTGCTGGTAGCCGCACCCTGATGTCGAGCCTGCGTGATTTGGGGCATCAAATTGGTCGATTCAAGGTACGTAGTCTGATGAAAGAAGCGGGTTTGGTATCGAAGCAGCCCGGCTCTCATGCCTATAAAGCGGCACCGTATGAGCGACCAGACATCCCGAATTTGTTGGCGCGTGAGTTTGCAGTTGCGCAACCCAACCACGCTTGGTGCGGTGATATCACCTACGTATGGGCCGGCGGTCGCTGGCATTATTTGGCGGTGGTACTCGATCTCTGTACTCGGCGGGTGATTGGTTGGGCTCTGTCCGATAAGCCGGATGCTGATTTGGTGGTGAAAGCCCTTGATATGGCTTATCAGCAACGAGGCTGCCCGCGGGGAGTGCTGTTTCACAGCGATCAGGGTAGCCAGTATGCCAGTCGGAAATTTCGGCAACGGCTGTGGCGTTATCGGATAACCCAGAGCATGAGCCGTCGCGGCAACTGCTGGGATAACGCCCCCATGGAGCGGATATTCAGAAGCTTGAAGACAGAATGGATCCCAGAGACGGGATATCTGAATTTCCAGGAAGCAAAACGGGACATCAGCTACTACCTGATGGACTACTACAACTGGCGACGCCCCCATCAATATAACGGAGGGCTCCCGCCAGCAGAAGCCGAAAATCGGCTTAACAGAGTGTCCGGATTTAGTTGACCACTACATTCTCCTCTCGTGATATCGCGGGGTAGACAGAACGCACCAGTGGATATTAGGATGATATTGTCTCAGGTGTGGCCTTCCGGGTAGAGACATAAGCACGCCAACTTCAATCAACCCAGCCCTTAGTCGGCTCCCCATCATTTCGCCTAAGCCTAATGCCTTCTGGCTATTTCCGCATGTCTGCCATTTGCTGGTGGCTATGCGGAAACAGCCCATGGCTGTCTACTGCGAACTGGTCTGCAAATCGTAGCTCGTGACCAACCCCAACCCGGCCAATAGGCCAACTTTAACCAAGGATTCTATATGAAAATCCATCTTTGCTATGGAGGCACCCATGAAGGTTGTTGACATAGACCAAGGTACACCGGAGTGGCATATCTGGAGAGCCGATGGCATTGGCGCGTCAGATGTGGCCTCAGTAATCAACTGGCCTTATGCACATGAAACCGCTCGAGCTCTTTGGATGATCAGAACTGGGCGAAAGCCTCGAGCTGACCTATCCAACAACTACTTCGTACTGCGTGGGCAGAAATTTGAGCCACTGGCGCGAGGAGCTGTTGAAGAGTATCTGGCGGCCCGTTTGGGATTCCGTGATTTAGCCATACCGGTGTGCGTTCAGCATGACGACTATGACTTCATCCGGGTGTCTTTAGACGGCATGTTGTCAGATGGTATTCCAACCGAACTCAAGGTCCCATGCTGGGAAAACTTTGAGATTGTCCGGAGAGATAAACGACAGTCCGAACCGTATCAGCGTTATTACCCGCAAGTGCAAGATCAAATGCTTGCTACTGGCGCTGATTACGGCTTCCTGAGCTTCTATCGGGTTTATGATAACCGTCTGGTGGTGTTTGAAATTAAGCGCGACCAGAACTTCATCGATAATTTGGTAGAAAAACAGGCGTGGTGGTGGGATCTGTATAAACGAGATGTCCCTCCACCAATAACGGAACACGACATCTACGAGCCCCAGGACCCAGCCCGGCAAACGGAATGGATCACTCTGGCTACGGAGCTCCGCACACTATGGAGCGAAATGGCCGATGTCGTACCAACATTCAAAGCGGCGAAAGCCAAAGAAGCGGAATTGAAGAAAAAACTGGCTTCACTCATGGATGGCTATGAGCGAGCTGAGTTTGCAGGGGTGAGATTGAACCGGAGCAACCGAGCCGGGACAATCGATTATCCTGCACTTCTCAAGGACGTGAAAACCCTGATCGAAAACAGCGGTATTCAGCTTGAACTACCTGAGCCGGATACATACCGAAAGGATAGCTCGGAGTCAGTTCGTGCTGTGCCTGTTGATTACCTTGCAGATGGTACCAACGCCGCACCGTTGTTCGATTTTTTCTAATTCAAGATAGCCCACCGAATTTGGTGGGCTTCTTTGTCCCTTTACTCATCCAGCGCCCTCGTAGTAATCTCAAGTGGCTCGTGGTGCCACTATGTTAGAACGAGCAGCCGTGAGGCGGGCGCCAACTTCAACCCCAGCGTGGACAAAACCACACCGCAGCTTATTTGGTGAATCCATTTAGGACTGATTCCTATACCTATGAAAGAGTAGGCATAGGAATCATTGTAAACCCTCCCTAAAACCCGGTCCCTGACCAACGAGAAGTTTTAGTCTTTAGACTCATGACCCCAAGGCCTGACATCACCTTGGGGTTGATGTAAGAAGCCTCTTTAATTCCAAGAGGCGGGCCACTCCTCCCGCCTCACCCCAACCTACTATCAGTTAAGCCTCTCAGGCTATTTCCGCATGTCCGCCATTTGCTGGTGGCCATGCGGAAACAGCCCCTGGCTGTCTCACTGCGTCTGGTCTGCAAAACGCAGCTTCGTGACCAACCCCAACCCGCCCAATCGGGCAATCACAACAACGATCGACGTTGCCATCGGCAATACCGATCTCGATAGGAGTTCTACCATGTCCAATCAATCACATTTCATCAGCGGCTCTGAATTCGGTTTAGATCCAACGATGAAGGTTCGCTGCCTCCACGGCGACCCTGCGCAAAACTTCAACCCACGGGTTCCCACCGTGGATCCAACCTACAAGTTCTCGGAGAAGTTTACGAATGATCTTCGCCGCATCATGCCTGATGCCGGCGGAGACATCGTTTGCTCCTACGGGGAATCCGGGGAGGGGAAAACCTCCGGTTATGTGCAGTACGCTGCTCGCACGGGCTGGCCTCTCTTTGAGGTCCAGGGCACGTCAGAACTGAGTTTTCAGCTCGATCTGATGGGGCGAATTAACCCAGCAACGGGGCAATTCACCCCAGGTCCGGCGTACATGGCCATGACTGAAGGGGGGATCCTCCTCATCAACGAGGCTGACGCCATGCAGGCTGCGGAATTGGTGTCGTTCTACGACCTGATCACCCGCGGCATTCAGGTTGTCGAAACTGGCGAGTGGAAAACACCAGACCCTCGGTTCCGGGTTGTTTTCACTTTCAATAACGGCGGTCTGAGCGGCCTGAGCGGCATGCGAGGTACCACCTCTTTCTCGGAGGCATTGGTTGATCGACTGATCTATGTTGAGCACAACAAGCTCGAGCAAAGCGATTTGCTCAAGCTGTGCAACGACACGATCGACCAGTGCGTAGCAAGATGGGCTGGTGAGCTACAACAAAATATTTCAACTACTCACGTCAACGCTATCAAAGGGTTGACCCCCAAGATGGTTGAAGTGATGGCCAATATCAACGCAGCAGTGCTTGCCTCCCGTGAGGGGGATTATGCCGCTACAGACGGCGTTGCGTTGGACAAGCGATTGTCCACTCGCGCTTTATTGCGTTGGTGCCGAGAGTTGCTCCGGGTTGATTCTCGTAGTAGCAGAAACCGCCTGCGGAAGACCTTTATTGAGTCTTATGCTCACCGGATCCAAGCCAATACACCGGTTTTTGATGCAACCGTGCATCTGTGTAAATCGGTGTTTGGCGATGATATGTGGGTGGAGGACTGAGACTGATGGCCTTCTATCGGGTAAACATGTTGAAACTTGATCTCCAGGGCCTGGCCCTGGATTTCAATTCAACATTCAAAAATACGGCACTATGCGAGATTGTCAGCGGGGTAGGTGGGGATGCTATTGCTATCCGACTTCCACTTAAAACCGATGATGCGTGGGTGCTTGGTGATGCGAACTGTACTGGCCTGTTCGGCACGCTCGAGTTCCCCCTGCAAGTTGCCGTGCTGTATATGGCTCTTACTGGGCGGGCCGACGTAGTGCTTGAGGCGGATGTTCAGTATCAAGTCGCATCGAGATCGCAGCAACTGTCCCCTCTGACATGCGCGAAGGGGAAAGAAGAAGTCGACATGGCCAGCGTGCTGGCAGAGTTAATCAATGCGCAGCATTTGATGACGGATGTGGACTTTTACTAACAGTCGCAGTGAGCCGGCTCCAACTGGTTTATCTGGAGGTCTCTATGACCATCGACGCAATGCTATGTGCTGAACTTCAGCGCATTGTTAACTGCCCGATATCTCACATAGAGCGTTACGCGGAGTTCATTTTGTCAAAGATGGACGAGGCGGGGTGTTCCGAGTTCATGGTGTCGCCAGTTGATGAAACCTTGCAGATAGTGCCCCTTCGAATGGGATACGAAGCTGACGAGATTGACTGGCTTTACACCTCGAATGAGGTCTATGTGTTGCAGATCATGCGAGAACGGTCGAATGTAACCCTTACATGCCGGTCGCTTTCGCGCTTTCAGCGAAAAGAACATATCGCGCGGTTACCAAAACTACCTGAAGCCTCCCGTGGGGCGAGGGCAATAGAGAATGCGGTAACCCGCATTCTTACCCATCGGGTTCTGGAGGCTCATGAGCCTCCGTTCCCGAAGGATAATCCGGCCTACTGGCCAAACTGGGCTCGTTATTGCAATCAATGCTGTCACCCCACGCTTGGGGCATGGTTAGAGATGGCGATAGCACGCTATAAATCAACCAACGCCGCGTAAAATCGCGGCGTTGCTTTTTCCGTATGTTTTTGCGACATTATGTTCATACCCATACGGCTTATTGGGTAGCCGGTCTCGGCGCCGTTACCTCAACTCGAACCTAAGTGTTCAACCCCTTCTGTCACTTGTCATTGGCCAAGTGCGCTTCTGTTTGCGTCCTGAAATTAGGGTCTTCTCAGAATCGTTACTTTGTAACGACAGGTGTCGTGCGATGCAAAACACCCTTGCTACCAGCAAGTTCGCAACTCCCTCAACCCGGCTTAGGCCAACCCCAACCCTCTCGGGCACACTCCCGTAAGGGATTGTCCCCGTTGATTTAAGGACATCCCTATGAAACCACTAAATATTAACGAGTTCCTGGAACGCTATGTGATCGTCAATGTTTGCATCAGCACTTGGAGCGCTCGCCGCAACAACACCCCCAAAGACTTAGGTCTCGAGGACGAAACCATTTCGAAAGATGTGGCTAGCGTCGGCGGGAAATCGGTCTTTGACCTCAAAAAAATCAAGTTCATGTCGGATATCCGGCGTGAAACTCTCGCCTACCTCGGTGTGGTGGGCTTCCAAATCCTCGGTGGATGGGCAATCCGTCGGGAGCTGCACCAGGAGGTAATGGATAAGCTGGAGCTTCTGCGTTCCACTTATTACGAAAAACTGGATATCTTGCTGGCGGACTACGCCAGCGAGTGTGAAGCCTGGATTGCAGATGCAGCGACAAAGGTATCAATCCCAGGATTTTCTGAATCCATCCGGCGGTCGCTGTATAGCGAAGCCTACGTCCGGAATCAGGTCCGTTTCACTTATTCAGCGAACCTGAATATGGGGGATGACCCGGTTGGTGATACGGCGGCGATGACTGTCGCGCAACTGGCTGAGGAGTCGCTTCGCGACTTCCAATACTCAATGAGTAAAGGACACTCATTCTCTCGCAAGAGCATGAGTTACCTCACCAAGGTGCGGGATAAGCTCGCGGCATTGAGCCTGCTTGATAGTTTTTGCCAACCGGCAATAGACGAGATCGACAAGTTCGAAGCCCAGCTCAACGCTGGTGGGAAAAAGAAGGTCGATGTAACCCTGATGCAAGGGCTCATGGGTCAACTATCCCTGCTGGCGAATCCCGATTACTTGATCTCGCTGCGAAGCGCGAACATGGAAATCGAAAATGAGCCTGACGAAGCCGAGGAGCCAAGCGATTTCCTTGCTGGCCTACTCGAGCTCACTGGTTCGGCGCCTGACACGGCAGTACAACCCCAAGCTGGCACCGATTTTCTCGATGGGCTCCTTGCGGAAACTGCGAAAGCCGTCGAAGAAGAGAGCGCCTTTTATTAAACAACCCGGCCACATGGCCAACCCCAACCCAACCCCAGTCTGAAAAGGCTGGGGTTATTTTTATGGAGCAATTATGTCCAAATTAAATAATGCAATGATCACCATCCAACTGCGGATGGCGATGATGGCCCATGACTTTGGGATGAAAGTCACCTGGGGGAACTATCCCACGGCATCAACCGGTCCAGGACTGGTGCGAATGCCTTTCTTCGATGCTAATGACCCTGTGCAGTGTAAAGCTTCAATGGGCTTTGGTGTCCACGAAGGGAGTCACCACCGATACAAATCAGACTTTAGCCTCATGTCCAAGGCTCGGCAGATGGGGAAGTTCTATTCCCACATGCTGAACGTCTTCGATGATGCACGGGTCGACAAAAATACCCTCCGGGAGTTCCCGGGGATCAAATCCGAATACACAGCTATTGAAGAGTTGTTTATTCAGCGCGACCAACGCAAGCCGGCTACACAGGCGGATGGGGTAGTGAGTGTTCTTTGCTCTTATCTGTCTATCTACCTGGGTTGTAAGGTGCTTGGCTACGAGCCACTATCGCCACTTTGGGATAGTGTTCGCGCAGAGGCTGGGAAGCTGTTTACGCAAGGTCTGCTGACGAAAGTCGAGATCATTGCTGACATGGCGGCCAGAAGCCCCTCAAGCCAAGGCCCCTGGGAGTGCGTATTGATGCTGGCGGATTCAATTCGTGATGAATTGGAAACGCTAAAGAATCAAACCCCACCACCAAGCACTGGCGATGACGCTGACCCAACCGCTGGCACCGCTGGTGGTGATGATGCCAATGACGCTGACCCAACCGCTGGCACCGCTGGTGGTGATGATGCCGATGACGCTGACCCAACCGCTGGCACCGCTGGTGGTGATGATGCCGATGACGCTGATTCAACCTCTGGCACCGCTGGTGATGATGATGCCGACGACGCTGACCCAACCGCTGGCACCGCTGGTGGTGATGATGCCGATGACGCTGACCCAACCCCTCGCACCGCTGGTGGTGGTGATGCCGATGACGCTGACCCAACCGCTGGCATCGCTGGAAAAGAACATGCCGTGAAGGTTTTGGAAGAGTTGCTGAGTAATATCGAAAACAACGAAGGTTGTGACGAGCTGCCTGAAGATAAAGGGCAATTACTTGGTCAGCTGATCAAAGCTGATCCGTCCATGGCATTTGAAACCCCGCTCCGGCCGTCATTAGACCGCGTTCACCAGGAAACTGGAAAGTCCACACGACTGCGGTCCGTGAAGGTTGCGTCTCGACCATTAAGCGATGCTCTATCCGAGCTGATTGAAACAGAAACCCAAGTTGCACCAGGCTGTGGGCGCCGAGGAAAGCGATTCTTAACTTCCCGGATGAACCGCTACATGCATGGTGACATGAAGGTTTACAGAACCAAAGCAATGAGCGTTGGGATTGACAGTGCATTAATGCTGTTACTCGACCTCTCGGGCTCTATGCAGGATGTGGAAACTACTGCCAAGGACGCCTGTCTTGCTCTGGCTTTGGCTGTTCAAGAAATCGGTGGCGCAGACGTGGCCATGCAGTCGTTCGGTTACACGAATCACGACCTTATCGGTTTCGGTGAGTGCGTTGAGGACGTAAGTTCGAGACTGGAGCACGTTAACGCTGATGGTGGGACTCCAATGCGAGAAGGCCTGAGTAATGCTCTCTTGGCCCTATTGCCTCACGAGGCAGCCCAGAAAAGTTTAATCGTGATAACCGATGGGGAGTCTGATACCCCATGCGATGAAACGATCAAGCTAATCCGGTCGCAAGACATAGAGATTTTTGGTGTGTTTATTGGGCAATACGCAAAAGGTCGCCCGCACATGGATCGGCATTTCAACCCTGGTGGTTGGATTGCTGTGAGCAGTGTGAATGATCTGAAGCGTGAGCTGTTTAAGCTGGCCAAAAGTACCGTCTTAGCTGTCGCATAATCACAACCCCCCGCGCTGCGGGGGATTGTTCCTTTTCGAATACTGAGCAATGCCCCTCATTGCTGAGTGTTTGCAATAGCAAACGCCAGCCCGGTCCCCTGTAAAAGGGCTCTATGGGGAACCCCAACCACATCTTGAGAAGTATGGAGATGATATGCACTACAACAACGGCCAGGCCGATAATCCAAGGATAGAAAAAGACGACCTAGAGGCTTATCTCCGTGATAACCGTCTTTGGGTCGAAACTTTTTCCCGCCTCAACTTATTCGGTGAGGCAGCTCGTGGTTTTGAACCAGGTGCCAAAGCACCAAAAACATACTGCCCCCTTCACGGAGGCCGAACCGGTGAGGCCTTTGGCTTCATCAAAAAACGGGATATATCTTCCGACTTCACAGGGATTGGCGTTTGCAATACCTGCGGCAAAATCCATGGCTACAAGTTGGTCATGGCAGCTACAGGCTGGAACTTTCCTGAAACTCTTGAACAGCTGGCTATTGCCAGCGGCTACAAGGACGGCATTACTCGCGGGCACTTTCATGTCCGTGAGAAATCTCCCGAGCAATTAGCAAGGGAGGCCGCAGCCAAGAAGCGTCAAGAGGAGATGGATAGTAAGACCTTGGCAAAAAACAAAGCCTGGTGGAATGAGGCGTTCAGTCTCAACAAACCCCAAGCTCAACCGGCGATCTTGTATTTCAAGAACCGTGGGTTGGCCGCTCGGGTTGCAGCACTTGGCGATGAGGTTCGTCTTCATCCTGGTATCCGCTACTACGACATCACTCATACCGCTTGTGTGATTACACAAGAAGGCGAGGGGTTTCGAAAGTTTTGGATAGACAAGGATGGCGTTCGACTCGTGCAACCACTCGGCAAAGAGCTCGACACTCACTCGAAGGTGATGTCTGAGACTGTGCCGCTGGAGCATCGGATTGCCGAACCAGCAAGAAAACTGCTGGCGGCAGCCTCACCAGCGATTGCGGAGTATATCCGTCAGCACAACCCTGTGTTCCACAAGGGGATTGGATACATCAACGATCTCGGGGTTTTCCCGTGTATCTTGACTCGGATCCGAAACCCAAGTGGCCTGCCGGTCAGCTTGCACCAAACCTATATAACCAGTGATGGTCATAAGGCATCGGTGCCATCTGCCAAAAAACTTCGGCCGGCGATTAGTTCGCTGCCGATCTCAGGAGGTGCTGCTCAACTCTGTCCTCCAGCTCCGATATTGGGAGTGGGAGAGGGGCTCGAGACCGTATTGAGTGTAGAAACCGCTATCGGCATGCCTGTATGGCCATTACTCAATGCAACGCTCATGGCTTCATGGATCCCACCGAAAGGCACTCGACATGTCTATCAGTGGGAAGATCCGGACCCAGCAGGGCAGCTCAACGGAGAAAAATTGGCAGAGAGACTGATCTCGATGGGGATCTCAGTTACTCGCTGCAACCCGGCAAGTGTTCGACCAGAAGGCGACTACGACTGGAACGATGTGCTCATGCACATGGGGGCAGACGTATTTCCACACCATGACTGGCTCGAGCGCCTGTAGTTCAACCAAGAGCCCGAGAGGGCTCTTTTCCTTGAAATAGGAGACACCAATGGACCTGAAAACACTGGTCAACAAGATACCGTATCATCTAACGGTAGCGATAAAAAACGTGCGGCTGTCCCCATCCATGGGGTATCACTCTGCGAGCTTTGAATCATTGCTGGAGTTGAAGCGATGGTTGGTGGTTCCATCCTCCGATCAGTATCGACTTCCTGGTGATACAAACGTCTCGCTGGAAACCCTGCTTGCGCACAGCGACAGACCGAAACCTCGGGTAATTGAGGAGATTCGATCTTCGCTGAAATAAAAACTGAACTAAAGTTCAACAAAGGGGTCTTATCAAGACCCCTTTTTTTTTGGTTTCTCATTAAGTAGTGTAAAATTTGAATCACATATCAGGCTCGAAACGTGGTGGGAAAAAGCACATTAGGTTTTTGGCTTAATCCTGTGTTTAGATGAGCGGGTGATAAGACACGAAGGTAGAAACATGAAGAAAAACCCGACTGCAGATAACCGGGCCAAGAAACAGATCGCGGATGACACAATCAAATTCACTCTTGACCCTGTTTTCCCCGCGGATGGCCAGATTGAATCCAAGTTGGTTATGCGTCTGCCAATCGGTATGCAGATATCCTGTTATTCGTTCAATACAGAGTTCCTGTTGGGTGCTTACTCAATCGGGAAAGCCTTGAACCTATGGGCCAACATTCCTCGTGATGCGGTTGGCATGGCACCCAAAATTTACATTCCCATTTCCATGCGGGTTCTATCTGACTATCGCTTTATGGAGATTGTTAAGCAATCTGAGCGACTACTTGAAAATGCCAACTGGTTTGTATTGATGGGTACGCCAGACAGCGCTAATTTTTTCCCCGAAGGTTTAGATACCCACGGCTTGGCTGATGCTTACAAAAAGATCGGTGTGCATATCAGCATGGGGGAAATCCAAGCCAGACACATTCACCTGAGCATGCTTCAAGAGGGCCTTGAGTCCGTACTGCCATCAGTGAAGTTTGAACGGACGACGGAAGAATCAGAGTCACTGGATGAGCTGAAGCACTTGGCTGCCTGTTTAGGAATCCAGTTCTTAACTAACAATCGAACCCCATGGATTATGACGCTCCCTGAATACATGCCACATCACATGGGTGCCTAAAGAGGGGCGGATTTATCCATTTGTTTACGCCATCGAGAAAGCGCTTACAAAACCATCAATAAATCAGTCTGTTGTAAAAAAAAGGCCCCGGCAATTGCCGGGGCCTTTTCGTAAGTGAACAGCTATGCGGCAGCACCTCGACCAAACCAGCCCCAGTGACCAATCACCGTCACGATGAAGATGACGATCAGTGATTCATACGAAAAAACATCCCCGCCATTCAGAAGCATCATTACCGCGTTATTGGTAACACCAAGCCCCATACCGATAGAGGCTGCCAATTTACGGCGCATGGTCATCAGGACCTTCATTCGATCAAACGCACCCTGATCTTTTGGGTTCTGGGTGAGCAACCAGCACATAGCAAGAAAATGGGCTGCAGTCCCACGGTACATGCACAGAACCCCGATAGTAGCCAGGGCGAACACCGCCGGGAGCAGAAACCCGATATCCGAATGGCCATTCATGACAAAGCGCATGAACAACCCGGCAAAAACGGAGGTGTAACCAAAAGCCAAAGCAGCAAAGCGAATATCAGCACCCAGATAGAAACGCGGCATAAAAACTCCTTTTCTTACAGTTAACCACATGTCGGCATCATTTTGCGCAAAACACGGTGATCATTGAACATTCATGTTGTAGCGTAGCGCGTAGCGTTACGGTTACATCAACGCAATCAGTATTACTCCTCTTTTGTTTTAACGCAATAGAATATACATTTTATTGCGTCAGAAAATTCTAGGCCGGTAGGGGGGTAGTTTTGGTGATCTCCCCACCCTGCGGAAAGCTCGCCATTGATTTATAATCATGTAACAGTAGCTGTCGCGGTCGATGCGACAGTTACACACCCAAACAAGGAGTGCTCAATGGAGCCACAACCACACACCAAACAACCGCTCACTGAGGGCGACATTCTGGCTGCAATCATTCAACTGACTGAGGCTGGTGAAAAAGTCAGCTATCGCAACATCCGCAAATTCCTCGGTTCGGGCTCAAATTCTCAGATCGGCCCTGTTTACCGGAAATGGATGGAAGCCAACCCACCCAAAACAGTGGCCATGGATTGCCCTGTTGAACTGACGAACAAGCTGCAAGAGTTTTCAGCCACAATCTGGGATACGGCCAAGGATCTGGCCAGGTTCGAACTGATTCAGGAAAGAAACCTGATCGCCGAGCGCGTTGCCGACCAGGAGTTTGCGATCGTGGGCATGGAATCTGACATCGAGCACCTGACACAGAAAATCCACGAGGCGCAGGATGCCCGAGAACAACTACTGGCCGAGCATCGGAGTTTGGTCGCGCACTCAGCACAGATCACCGATGAGTTATCTCGGACTACCGAACAAAATAGCGCCCTTCGCCAAGACCTGGCCGACTTGGATATCCAGCATGCCACCACTACCGAGCGGTTATTGGAGGTAGAGGCGTCACTGGCGATCAGCAACAACAAGATTGCGCTGCTACAGCAAGATGTAGTCTCTCGAGCAGAACTTCTGGCCGAAGAAAAAAATACATCACGGAAGCTGCAGGATGAATTGAACGAGCGTAACACCCGCTTAGGGCAGCTGAACTCTGAGCTGGAGCAGGTCTCGGCGCGGGCGGCCGAGTTGAGACAGTTGGCTGAGTCTTCCGAGCGCGAGCTCGAAGTCACTCGCTCTGCCATGGCTAGAATGCAAAAAGAAATCTTCGAGTTGGAGCCAAGAGCTGCCCAGGCTGGGGTCCTTGAGGGAGAGGTCCGCGAACGGCAGCACCAGCTTGAGTCCATCAGAATCCAAGTGGCTGGGTTACAGCAGACGCTGGCAGCCAAACAGGAAGAGTCCGGAGCCCGGGAAGCGCAACTCTTGCAAGTACGCCAACGGCACGAAGAGGCGTTGGCTCTTGTGGCGACCAAAGAGCAGCAGAACAACGAACTTCGGATCGCCAATGCCCAGTTAGAATCCCAGGTGACAATATTGAGAGAAATGATGCAGCAATTCACTGTGACTCAAGCTAGGGACGTTAAAGGATGAGCAATAAAAATGAGTTAACGGTATCTCAGTATCGAAATGGCGAGCTCATGCCGTATGGCGCAGATTCAATAGCTGCTCGGCTTGCCGCCACACCAGACTCACCATATCTGGATTACATCACATCGCTGGCGGCGGGTAGCATCCCCATTGTTCGCTCAACCCTCACTCGCGTGAGTGAGCTGCTATATCAATGTGCTCCAGAGAAGGCCCCGTGGCACCTCATGACGGCCAAGGAGTTTAACTTTCTGAGGCACCACCTGGAGTCTCAAGGGTTGGCACCCAAGACGATACATAGAACCCTGAGCTTTGTGCGTTCGACACTCAAGAGAGCACGACAGAGAGACCTCATTCCTGAGTCCAATGTTGGTCAATATGCCGTAATAATGGCGACCGAAAATGTAAAGGGCTCAACGGGCCGAGGGGAGATTGCGCCACATCGAAGCCTTTCCGATGACGAAATAGATACACTGTTTCGGCACCTGGCCAGCGATAAGTCGAATGCTGGCTGTCGCGACCTAGCCATCATATCGTGCATGCGAGGATGTGGGCTCCGGCGGATGGATGTTGCGGGTTTTACGGTTGAGGATATTCGGTGGGCAGCCGGAGAGTATGGCGAGCTCCGGATAAAGAGAAGCAAAGGTGGCAAGACCAGGATCATGCCTATGCCTCGGGGGCTGCGGGAAATTCTTGGTAGTTGGA
>Ga0247725_1000396_pt1 | contig 34773 bp, 24 predicted proteins | sample OKSTACKMCFT3sol_FD_183021 | JGI IMG/M metagenome (GOLD analysis project Ga0247725, IMG submission 183021) | Subsurface sediment microbial communities from gas well in Oklahoma, United States - OK STACK MC-FT3-sol | ecosystem: Environmental > Terrestrial > Deep subsurface > Rock core/Sediment...
CTGAGACATTTGCACGCCAGCCATAATAAAAGGCCCTGTACCTTTGCTGTCGTTGCGGTAGATAGGTTCACTCATGTAATAGTGATAGCTACCATCCCGACCTGCACCTAAACCCGCCACTTGTACCATGTTGGTCAGGCTGATACTGCCATCAGGATGCACCAGTACAAATTCATTGAGCAAGCCTTGCCAGGCTTTTTTACTGATCTGCAGATACTGCTCTTTCGGTAAATAACCTTTATTGATGGCTTTGGCATAAAAGTAGACAAACATGCTACTGCCGCTTGATTCCAGATAGTTGCCACGTTCACCGGCTTTATCCAGGATCTGATACCAGACGCCTGTTTCAGCATCCTGATATTTGGCTAAATCGACTGCCAATTCAGTCACCATAGTCAGTAGTGGCTGGCGTAACTCGGTGTTATCCGCAGGGATATAATCCAGCACGTCCACCAGTGCCATGCCTAACCAGCCGACAGCGCGCCCCCAGAAGTAGGCAGAACGGCCTGTTGTTTTATCAGCCCAGTCCATTTGTTTAGATTCATCCCAGGCATGAAAATATAAACCTGTTTTATCATCGCGTAACTGTTCGCGGGTGACTTCAAACTCATGGACGACTTGGGCCAGACTGGCTCCTTGTTCAAACAAGCTGCTGTAATAAGCTAAAAACGGCATACCCATGTAAACCCCGTCCAGCCAGAGCTGATGTGGGTAAATTTGTTTATGCCAAAAAGCGCCGTTGGAGGTTTTAGGATGATGTTTTAATTGCTCGCGCAAAGTCTGAGCCGCCAACTGATATTTAGGCTCTTTTGTCTGTTCAAACACCCGCAACAGCAGATTGCCGCTATTAATGCTGTCAATATTAAACTTGCTGGCATCATAAGTATGAATAGTGCCGTCGGCAGCAACAAAGCTGTCGGCCATTTTTAGGATCGCTGCCTGATAAGCCGGGTTTGCAGCGTATTTATTTAAGTCATCAAAAGCCTGCATCAGTAAACCAGTGGTGTATTCAAAAGCGACAGGTCTGTCACGCTCTGTATCCCAGCCACCTAAGTAATACTGGCCCGCCTGACGATTTAACTCAGAGTTGGCTAATTGTTGGCTCCAGTATAAAGCGCGTTCGCTACTCTGTGGCTGGCTGGTTTGGGCTTTGGTGAGCTCTGTTTTTAATCTCAGGCGGGGTGTCAGGGTTAAACGTTCGACTTCCTGCTGCAAATACTCCACAAATTGCTGCTCGTTAGTGATGCCGTTCAGTTCATGTTGCCAGGCACCTAACAGGTAATATTCCAGATGCTGGCCCGAGACATTCATCACTGCAACATGGTTAAACTCGTCCGTCGTTAGTTGTTCCAGCTTGCCGCGTTTAAATAAAATCGCCATGCCTAAATTGGCGCCATCCAGACTTTGCTTACCGTAGGTGGCAAGATAGGTATAAGTGTGGCCACTACTTTCCAGTGTGCCTGTCAGCAGTTGAGTATCTGGTAACTTGACTATACCCAGCGCCAGATTATCCAGTGGCTGGCTTAAAGTCAGGCGGTTATGCAGTAAACGGCTGCCCGCTGTCATAGATAGATGGGCTTTTACATCCAGCGATTTACCGGCAATTTGCCAGTTTTTATAGTCTATGGTCAGGGCTGAATACAAAGGGCCGTTTTCGATGATATGGACTGTATGACCATCTAGTTTTGATACCCGTTCTACTTTGCTGCCGTCCCAGTAGCCAAAACCGCCAGCCCCTACTGCTTTGCCGACTTTCAGCACATCTGTGCCCCATGGCAACATTTCATGGTAGGAGCTGTAGCCATCCTGACCTATTTGATCCAGCACCGGCTTGCCGGTTTTATTGCCAAAAATATCAAAGCCATTACGCCAGTCGAGATAAATGCGGTACGCCACTTTATCCGACTCAATGCCAGGGCCTTCGTAACGAATAAATTCACTGTGATCTGTGTACTGAGGTGGTGGTGTCAGGCTGCTAACATTTTCAAAATGACCACCAACGTAGGTTTTTCCTTGCCACTCTCCACCGGTTTTTTGTGAAATTTCGGCTTGCGTTTGTTTGGGGATATCCGCTGCTGTGCCAGCCTTGATTTGTAGCTCTAAGGTTTCACCAGCACTTAATGTAGGGCTTATGAGTAAGGTCTCTTTTTGACCGTCGGCGTTGCGGTCTATCCATTGTGAGGCTAACTGCCCTTTGTCGCTGCTGGCGATAAAGCCGGAATTCTGAACATCAGCTTCTGCCAGGCCTAAGTCGCTGGCATTAATATAAATTGCCTCTTGTGAGCGCGGGAAGTCGGAAGGGTTATGAATGCTTAATGTCGCAATAGGTTTGGTCTGGCTTGGTGATGCAGCTTGTTGTTCAGAGGGGGCTGGTTTGCTGCACGCTACCAAAAAACTTAAGCTGAGGCTGGAGAGCAGCAATGGGCTTTGAAACATCGAAGTCACGGCTATTACCTGTTGTCAAAATAGAAATAAAATCGTGACTTACAGGGCCTGGTTGTAAGTCACACCAACGTCACCATCTCTGGCTCATTCATTAGCTTTTATCCAACGGATTTGATGGTGCAGCGAGGCGACAAGAGTACGCCCCAATCACATAGTGGTGCTCTGTGATTGGGGTTTTACTCTGGCCTCAACATCAGGCCTGGTCAGCAAAGCTACAGCTTCAGGTACGAGGGATAAATCAGAACTTGTACTGAGCCCCTAAGTAATACTGGCGGCCTGTTTCATGGTAATAAGTCAGACGATTACCGGCTGAATCCACCCATTGATCATCGACTTCGTCAGTCAGATTCAGTGCTTCAAAACTGACTTTCCAGTTGTCATTGATGGCATAAGATACAGACGCATCAACGTTAGTCGTGGCATTAGTGCCTTCCATATCGTTGTTGTCGCGGCCGATGGCTGTCGTCAGGTATTTACCACGTTTTGCCATGGATACACGGGCATTTAAAGCTTCATGTTCATAGTAAAGGGTGGCGGCTGAGGTGTTTTTTGACAAGCCGTTTAAGTCGCGTGTTGCCTGTACCACACCTGCTGCACTGATATAGTCCATTTGAGCATCAACATAGGTATAGTTACCAATAAAGCCAAATCTGTTCCAGAAATCAGGCAGGAAAGTGAAAGGCAATTGGTAGCTGACTTCCATACCTTTTAAGTCGCCGCCAGGTCCGTTCAAAGGCGTAGTCACCTGCCAGTCGACGTTTTCATTACAGTCCGCATTGTAACCAGGGCCTGCAGTACAAGCATCAATAGCGGCCTGCACTGGTAAACCTGTAGCCGTAAATGCTTTGGTTTCACGTAGGGTTTGCACGTGGCTGTCGATGTCTTTGAAGAAAAACGCCACACCCAACATGGATTCGTCGGAGAAGTAAAATTCAAAACCTAAGTCGTAGGTTTGAGCTTTAGTGGGTTCCAGTTGTGGGTTACCGCCAGATACTGATCTGCTGCCGCCGGAGACTGAGACTGAAACATCAGGCCGAATGGCGCCTAAACCAGCCCGGGCCATCACTTCTGCCGCGCCAAAACGTATGATCACGTCGTCCCATGGCTCTAAGGCCAGATTTAAGGAGGGCAATAACTCGTTATAGTCATGTTCTGCTGTAATTTGAGTCGGGGTGCTGGCAAAGGTCGCCCAGGCTGTTGAGCTCTGATCTGTTTTCACCTGACGTAACCCTATGTTACCGCGCAGTGGCATGTCGGCGACATCTGTGTCAAACCCAAGTTGCAGATAAGCGCCCAGAGTTTTTTCGTCTGCTGAGTAGTTATCAGGGCGGCGGAAATCGGAGCTTACAACAAAAGCCCCAGTGTTACTGTAGATATCGTATTGGGCATCAATAGCTGCAAAATCAGGCACTAACCAGACAGGTTGGCTACCTAAACCTGAATTATATTGTTTCAACAGATCAGCTGTATAGACTATACCCGCGCCGTTTTCTGTCTGACGACGAGCTTCATAGGTTTCAAAACTAAAATCTTTATAATGCAGACCAGCTTTTAAAGTCAGATTATCTGTCAGCATGTAGGTGAAATTCAGCTCTGCAGTATCAAAGGTATTTTCCGCTCCTAAAGGACGTAAGCGCACGCTGTTGGATGTCCAGCCAGTTGGATCAAACACCCCGGCACCATAAGTCAAAGCAGGGCTTTCTCTGTTGCCCCCTCTGTAGTCATAGGCAAAGGCCACTCCACGTTTTTCAGCGACTAAAGTGGTTTGTACCGGGTTGTCAAATTCTGACTTGGCCGTACCCACCATGGCGTCCATACTCAAATCGTCGGTCAGGTGACGTTTCAGTGACAGGTTGTATTGCAAAAACTCTGTACCTAATTCGTCGAAACGGTTTTCAGCCCGGATGGTGGCATTTTCAAAACTACCGTAGGTCATAGTATTGGTATCGTCGATGAAGTAGTCGACAACATTCATTACACCTGTATTACCTGATGCTGCTGTTGCATTGGTTGGCCTGTTTGCACCAGCGTTTAAAATACCCTGCAAAAATACTTCATTACGGGTTGCATCTGTTTTGGCATACAAAATATCTAAATCAATTTTGGTATCTTCGTCAGGTCTGAACTGGAATGACGAGCTTAAACCCAACCTGTCCATGTCATGAGTGTAGGAATCGTAACGTGGTAAACGTGGTCTGAACGCATTGTTGATTGCTTCCAGCTCAGGAGCTGTTGCATTGCCTTGATAAAAGCCGAAGTCATTGACATTATTCCAGCGCACAGTGCTTGCGCCCTGATCTTTGAGCTGACGCTCTGAGTAAGAGGCTGAAAACAAAGCGCCAAATTTACCATCGGCAAAAATATTGCTGATTAAAAATGAGGTTTTAGGATCCGACTTTTCAGATAAGTCGTTGTAACCCATCTGACCGGAAGCTGCGAAGGTAAAGCCATCATAGTCAAAAGGCTGAGCGGCTCTTAAATCAACAGTAGCGCCTAAAGAGCCCTCTTCGACATCGGCTGATGCAGTTTTACGTACTGTTAAAGAGCTGAATAAATCAGAAGAGAAGGTATTAAAGTCAAAACCACGGCCACGGTTAGCGCCACCTATTTGGTCAGTACCGCCGCTGGTCGATACGGCTTCCATGCCGTTAATACGGACACGGGTAAATTCAGGGCCTAAACCCCGTACTGAAATCTGACGGCCTTCACCAGCGGCACGTGAAATGGCAATACCAGGAATACGTTGTAACGATTCTGCAAGGTTTAGATCCGGGAAGTCGGCAATATCTTCGGCCAGTATAGCGTCTATAGCTCCGTCGGATTGACGTTTTTGGTTCAGTGCGTTGGACAACGAATCGCGGAAGCTGCCTTTAATTTCGATCACTTCAATTTTTTCGTCCAACTTTTTAGTGTCGGTGGCTTGTTGCGCTGAAATTGAAAATACTGAAGTACAACCTGCGATAGCGAAAGCTAACGCAACTTTATTCGGGTGAAATGGCGTGTTGGTTTTAGCCATGATCTCTACCTCGTCCTGTCTGGTTCAAAGCGTTCAGCCAGTACATGCCAGCTGTATTTTTAATAGTGGAAGACGCTTTGTGCGACTCCCTGTTGATTTTGTCTACCGGTGGCAAAAAGTGCTTGCAATTTTGTGCCACCGATGGCAAAAAGCTAACACCAAGCTTAGATTACTGTCAAACGTCGCACAAAAAAAAATCAGTCTTGTAGCAAGGTTTTATTTGGTGTTGGTAGTTAACTTATTGTTTTGTATTGATAATGTTGCACATTTGGCCGCCAGATAAAATAGATTTTGTTCCAGATGTGGAATTAATTCCGATTGGGCTGAACTTCACAGGCATTTGGAGCATTAAATGTATCGTGAATGAGCTCTGAAGTCGTAAGAGTAAGCACTAGTGGATCAGGCAAAAAGGAGTTAAAAAATGTCGGCTTTATTTTCGTTAAAAGGGCAAAGGGCATTAGTCACTGGTGCCAGCCGTGGTTTAGGTAAAGCCATCGCGCAGGCTTTGGCCGAAGCAGGAGCTTCAGTGATCTGCTGTAGCTCTCAGTTAGATGGCGCCAGCAAAACTGCAATAGAGATTGAGACTCAGGGTGGTCAGGCTTTTGCTTTGGCTGCGGATTTGTCTGATTTAGCGCAAGTGCGTTTAATGGCACAGCAGGCCCTGGCGCTGGGACAAGTCGATATTTTGGTCAATTGTGGTGGCACTATATTTCGCGCTCCGGCGGTCGATTACCCCATGCAGGAATGGCAAAACCTGATGCGGGTAAATTTGGATTCGGCCTTTTTGCTGTCGCAACTGTTGGGAGCTGAGATGCTCAAACGTGGTCGGGGGAAAATCATCAATATCGCCTCGATGTTGTCTTACAGCGGTGGCATTACTGTGCCTGCTTATACCGCCAGTAAACATGCTATTACAGGTTTAACCAAAGCCCTTGCCAACGAATGGGCTGGTGCTGGTTTAAATATCAATGCCATTGCACCTGGCTATTTTCGTACCGACAACACTTTCGCTTTGCAACAAGACCAGGTTCGTAATCAGGCCATTCTGGCGCGGATCCCCGCAAGTCGTTGGGGAGAACCTGAGGATTTAGCAGGTGCTGCTGTATTTTTGGCAAGCAGCGCCAGTAATTATGTCAATGGCCACGTGCTGGCTGTAGATGGAGGCTGGCTGGCCCGTTAAGGCATGTTTCATGCCAGTGAACGAAGGAGAATACTATGAATGTAATTTTTGAAAACCGTTTTGCCACAGCACCTTTGGATGTCAAACACTACGACACCGAAAAGCTGCGGCAGAATTTTTTGATCGATAACCTGATGCAGGCCGATCAACTGGTGTTGTGTTACACCCACTATGAACGTTTGATTGTGGGCAGTGCTGTGCCGGTCAAAGCCCCTGTTGCATTGCAAACAGTCGATGCACTCAAAGCTGAGTTTTTTCTGCAGCGCCGTGAACTGGGTGTGATCAACGTCGGCGGCACTGGCTATGTAGAAGTAGACGGTAATCAATACGAGCTTGCCAATAAAGAGGCATTGTATCTGGGGATGGGTTGTAAAAACGTTAGCTTTCATAGCTTAAACGCTCAGAAACCGGCGAAGTTTTACTTAAATTCTACCCCTGCTCATCATGCTTATCCGTTGCAGCATGTAAGGATGAATGATTGTAAGAAGCTGGAAATGGGCGCTTTAGCGACCAGTAATGAACGCATTATTTATCAGTTAATGATTAAAGAAGTGGTACAGACCTGCCAGCTGCAAATGGGCTTAACAGTGCTGAGTCAGGGCAGCGTCTGGAATACTATGCCAGCGCATCAGCATGACAGACGAATGGAAGCCTATTTCTATTTTGATCTGACCCCAGGTCAGGCGGTGTGTCATTTTATGGGCGAACCCAAAGAAACCAGACATTTGTGGCTGGGCAACGAGCAAGCTGTGGTGTCCCCCCCCTGGTCCATTCATAGTGGAGTAGGCACAGGTAGTTATGCCTTTATTTGGGGCATGGCGGGCGAAAATCTTGATTATCACGATATGGATAAGTTTGGCCCAGATCAATTGAGATAAGGGGGCGGAGCTCTGGGGAGAACTCCGTTTAGTAAAGTGTATTACAGCAAGTGACCTCAAGCCGCGATTTTCTGAGCAGCGGGTGACTTGGGTAAAAAGGACAACAATCACTGCACTAGACAGTGTGTCCTTCGACAGCGCCAGCAGTACGAGCGTTGACTTATAAAAAATATATCCCTGAGTAGACAGGTGCTTCACTGAGGCGACTAGGGCTTGAGTTCCGATACACATAGCGCCTTATGTGATGGGGCAACAGAACTTCGTCAATACAGCAGCTTCAGGCACAAAGGGAAAGCAACAGGTAGGTTAGACGATGAAACTCTTTTCACTGCGCGGCATGCTGCTGTGCTGCGGTTTGACGACTCTGCTATTCACGACAGGCTGTCAGCGTCAGCAAGAGCAGATCACCTTAAGGATGGGGCATTCTCTTGATCAGGAGCACGTAGTTCACAAAGCTATGGTGTTTATGGCTCAAAGGTTGGAGCACTACTCCAAAGGTCAGATGCATATTCAGATCTACAGCGGCGGCCAGCTGGGTTCAGAGCGAGAGCTTATCGAGCTGCTGCAAATTGGTAGCCTTGCTTTAACTAAAGTATCCGCCAGCCCATTGGAAGGTTTTGTGCCCAGAATGCAGGTCTTTAGTGTGCCTTACGTGTTCAGGGACAGTGCTCATTTGTGGGCTGTGTTAAACGGCCCTATAGGTCAGGATTTACTCAATTCAATGCACGGCGCCCGTTTACATGGTTTAGGCTATTACGATGCTGGCAGCCGCAGTTTTTATACAACGAACAAAGCAGTTCGACAGCCAACGGATTTGAAAGGTTTAAAATTTAGGGTTCCGAATAGTCAAACATCAGTACAGATGGTACAAACTTTAGGAGGCGCTGCTACTCCGGTGGATTGGGGCGAGCTTTATACCGCCTTGCAACAAGGTGTGGTGGATGGTGCTGAAAATAATCCGCCAAGTTTCTATTTGTCCCGTCATTACGAATTATCTAAATACTACAGTCTGGACGAACATACTTCAGTTCCGGATGTGATTTTAATGAGTTTGCCTGTCTGGAATAGCCTCACAAGGGAGCAACAAGCCTGGTTGGAACTGGCGATGAAAGACTCGGTACGTTTCCAGCGTGAATTATGGCAAAAAGCCAGTGACGATGCTCTTGCCAAAGTAAAAGCTGCGGGGGTTGAAGTGATTTACCCGGATAAAGCCGCTTTTGCTGCTGCTGTGCAGCCACTGCATCAATCTCTGCAAGGCTCCGAGGTTGGTGATCTGATGGCAGAAATTGCTTTGGTTCAGGCTGAAGCAGTGGAGGTATCCCATGACTAAATTAGTGCTGTGGGTAGATTGGTTTTTAAAACGTAGCCTCATGCTATTGATGGCAGCCATAGTGCTGGTGGTGTGCTGGCAAGTGTTATCCCGTTTTGTGTTAACAAACCCAAGTTCAATGACCGAAGAAATTGCCCGTTGTTTACTGCTCTGGATTGCCATGTTGGGTGCAGCTTATGCTTACAGAACTGGTCAACATTTGGGACTTGATATTGTTACCAGCAGAATGCCGCCTCTATGGCAACATCGTATTGCTTTTGTGCTGACCGCCGCTGTGGTGGTGTTTTCTTCCATAGTAATGGTATGGGGTGGTGGGGAATTGGTTTGGCTGACATGGGAGCTGAATCAAATGTCGGCAGCTTTGGGTATTCGAATGGCCTGGATCTATATGGTCTTACCCTTGGCTGGGGTTTTGATCGCATTTTATGGTCTATGTCAGCTGCGCTGTCTGGCGGCGAAAATTCAATTAGTTCCGGCGGAGGAGTCTGAATAATGGAATGGTCTGCACTTATTTTAGTGAGCGTATTTTTTCTGTTGTTGTTACTAAACGTCCCGATTTCCTTTTGTATTGGTTTAGCGACTTTGTGCACTATGTTGCTGTCGATGGATTTATTGCCTGCTGTGACTACGCTGGCACAACGAATGGCTGGAGGTTTAAATAGCTTCGCCTTGTTGGCCATCCCGTTTTTTGTACTCTCAGGATTGTTGATGGGGCGTGGTGGCATAGCCAAACGTTTGATTGAAGCCGCTATGGCTTTAGTCGGTAGTTTGCCTGGCGGTTTGGCCTTAGTGAATGTGTTGTCCTGCATGTTATTTGGTGCTATTTCAGGTTCTGCTGTCGCTGCAACTTCTGCGATAGGCAGCTTTATGGTGCCAGAGATGAAAAAGCAGGGCTATGAGGTCAATTACAGCGCGGCTGTAACGGCCGCCGCTGCTACTACCGGTATGCTGATTCCACCAAGTAACATTATGATCGTTTACGCTATCGCCAGTGGTGGAGTTTCGATTGCGGCCTTATTTGTTGCGGGTTACTTACCTGGTATTTTGTTGGGATTGGGATTGATGCTGGTTTGTGCAGGCTACGCCAAGATGAAAGGCTATCCGCTCGCTGCACGCTTGCCTTTGTCGTTAACCTTTAAAAAGCTTGCTGCTGCAATTCCAAGCTTGCTGATGATTATTTTAGTTATTGGTGGCATCATCAGCGGTGCTTTTACCGCTACTGAAGCAGGTGCCATAGCTGTAGTCTATTCCTTTATTCTGGCGGTTTGCGTGTATCGTGAAGTCAAGATTAAAGAGTTGCCAGCAATTTTGCTGAAATCAGCAGAAACGACAGCCATAGTGATGGCGCTTATTGCAACTTCAGCCGCTATGTCCTGGATTTTATCCTACGAAAATATTCCGCAAACTGTCAGTCAGGGGTTACTGACATTAAGTGAAAATCCGCTGCTGATATTGTTGTTAATCAATATCATTTTGTTGATTGTAGGCGCTTTTATGGATATGACGCCAGCAGTGCTGATTTTCACCCCAATTTTCCTGCCTGTAGCTGTTGAGCTGGGCATGAGTCCATTGCATTTTGGCATTATGATGATTTTAAACCTGTCGATTGGTTTAATTTCACCTCCTGTGGGTAGTGTGTTGTTTGTCGCTTGTGCTGTGGCTAAAACTAAGCTCGAGTCGCTCATCAAACCGCTGCTACCTATGTATGCTTCTATGGTTGTAGTTCTGCTGCTGGTCACTTATGTGCCGGCGATCAGTGAATTTTTGCCTAACTTATTTGGGCTTTAGGAGCTGCAATGACCAGTTATTTGATCCCAAATCTTGCCAATGCCTGCCGCATGATGGAGTTAGTGGCTGCGTCTGGTTCTGGCTTAACTTTATCTCAGCTTGAACAGCAGCTATCAGTACCCAGAACCAGCGCCTTTCGCATACTACAGACGCTTTGCCAGCAGCAAATGTTGTACAAGGAAGGTAAGAAATATCGGGTCGGCAGCAGCTTGTACAAAATGGGACTGGATCTGCTACAGCACCATCATTTACATCAGTTGGCTGTGCCTGTGTTGCATAAACTTACTATACATACAGGGCTTACCAGTCATCTGGCCTTGCCGCGGCCGGACGGCGCATTAATCGCTGAAGTTTGTGACAGTCCTAACCCAAGTCATTTGGCTGCACGGCCAGGATTTCTGGCTGATCTGCATTGCTCCGCCGGTGGCAAAGTGTTTTTAGCTTTTAACTATTTTGATCAACTGACAACTTTGCCGGGTCTGCAGCACATGGCCGCGCGGACACCACAAAGCATTACCGATTTGGCTGGCTTGCGGGTAGAATTGCAAAGTGTTCTGGGACGGGGTTATGCCCTGGATGATCAGGAGTATCAAGCCAATGTGCGTTGTATTGCTGTGCCAATCCGTAATGCTCAGGGCTCTGTTGTGGCTTCAGTTGGAGTCACAGGACTAACCAGTATTTTATGCAAACAACGTATCCCTGAGTTAGTCGCTGCCGTAAAACAAGCTGCTATTGAGATCAGTCTGGCGTGTTACAGGCCTGCTTTGCTGGCCAACGATAAATAATAGGAATAGTGGATGATACAAAAAAGTTCGACCATTAATGATGTCGCTCGTTTGGCCGGTGTGTCTAAGCGCACTGTGTCACGGGTGATCAATGGCTCTTTAAGCGTCGGTGATAGCACCAGAGTCAGGGTCGAAAAAATTATTGCTGAACTGAATTATTCGCCAAACACTCAGGCCCGTGGTTTAGCTTCCAGCCGTTCCTATTTGTTGGGTTTAATCTATGACAACCCTGATGCTTTGTATTTAGACGACGTACAGCGCGGTGTTCTGGAGATTTGTTCAACTTTGGGTTACGAGCTGGTCGTGCACCCTTGTCGGTACCGCAGTGAAACGCTAGTGCAGGACTGTCTGAACTTTATCAACAGATCCAAACTGGATGGGGTGATAGTACTGCCGCCAGTCTCTGAACTGGAATCTTTGGCTGAAGCGCTAAAAAATGCTGGCCGTCCTTATGTGCGGCTGACCTCGGTTAGCATAGATGAGCCCCAACATATTGTGGTGTCGGATGACCGCTCGGCCGCCGCTGAAATGGCTCGCTATTTTGCTCAACTGGGGCATCAGGATATCGCCTTTATCAGTGGTCCGCAGCGTTATAAATCCTCTACCGAGCGGATGGAAGGTTTCAAATTAGGCTTGTCAGCTTATGGTATTACACTCAAGGCTGAGCGGATCATGGAGGGCAATAACACTTATGAAACCGGCATCGAGTGTGCCCGCAGTCTGCTGAGCCAAACACCTTTGCCTACAGCTATTTTTGCGAATAATGATCAAATGGCTGCTGGTGTGCTGAAAGTGGCGCACCAAATGGGCATCGCCATTCCACAGCAACTGTCTGTGGCGGGTTTTGATGACAACTTACTAGCGTCCAGAGTGATCCCTGCCTTAACGACGATCCGTCGCCCTGTACGGCAAATGGCGCAGCTGGCCACCACCAAAATGATCATGGCCATTGAACAAAATGATAAAGCAGCTCAACAGGTCGCTGCCAAAGTTGCACCAACATTAGTAGTGCGGGAGTCTACAGCTCAGGTAGTAATAAAAGCGTAATCATAACGTCATTCGAATTTATATTTTTTTAGTTTTCCCGGTCATAAAAATAGAGTAAGGTGGTTTTATTAGAAAAAATGAAACCATCTGCTGACTGGGATGGCGCTGATGTTAGTTTGTTTCAAATATATCAAAATCTTAGCCAAAAGAAGCACCGGACTCTGCTCAGCTTTACTGTTGTTGCAGCTATGGCTGTGCTTGCCTTTTAATGCAGTGGCAGCTACCGCAGCCTTAACAGACTATTTCCGCGAAAGCTGGAACACCCGCCAGGGATTACCTCACAACACCATTAACAGTATCAGTCAGACGCCTGACGGTTACCTCTGGTTTGCTACCTGGGAAGGGGTGGCCCGATACAATGGCCGTGAATTTAAAGTCTTTGGGCGTGAGCAGCAAACGGGGTTACCTGATTCTGGTATCCGTGCTTTGCATTTAGATCCTAAAGGTCGTTTGTTATTGGGAGGATCAAGAGGGGGGTTAGCCTTATTACAGGATCAACAATGGCGACCGGTAGATCCTGTGTCGTCGCTTGTGAATGAAGTCAGGGGCGATGCAAAAGGTCAGTTATGGGTAGGCACTGAAGGCGGTGGATTGTTTTGCCTGCAAACAGATGGAACACGCCAGCAGTGGACCCGTCATCACGGCTTACCCAGCAATACCGTTTACAGTTTATTCAACGACGACAAAGATGGACTTTGGGTAGGAACTGCTGAAGGCCTGGTGCATTTGGAGCAGGGAAAGCTGAGTCCTGTTCCGCAAAGCCCTAAAATTCCTGTGTTTGCTCTGGCTTATTACAACAACAGCTTATATTTAGGGACTGAACGGGGCTTGTATCAGAGGCAGGGGAATGATTTTGTTTTAGTACAAGCTGAATTGCAGCAAACCGCTATTTCCAGACTGCTGGTTGATCATCAGGGCGATTTGTGGATAGGCACAGTAGAGGAAGGGATTTTCCGTCTAAGTAATTATGGCTTAGAACAGCTGACGGCCAGACATGGCATGCCAAACAACAGGGTATTGACCATTTTTGAAGATCGTGAACACAGTATCTGGTTGGGTACCAATGGCGGCTTATTCCGCCTGCGGGATGCTCCCTTTACCACCTTGAGCGCTGAACAAGGATTGCCCGACAATTTTGTCCGGACTGTATTACAACATTCTGACGGTAGTATCTGGATTGGTACCGCCAGTGGTGTTGCTCGTTATCTGGATGGGAAGCTTTTAACTGAAAAAAACTTAGTGCCTGAGCAGTCAGTATTAAGTCTGGCCGAAACCTCCTCCGGCGATGTGCTGATCGGCACTTATGCTGCGGGTATGTTTATATATAGCGCTGGCCAGGTGACTAAGCTGGTGGATCGGAATTCAGGTTTATTATCTAACGAAGTCAGGGCCATACTGCCTTTACAGGACGGCAGCATATGGATTGGCACTGCACAGGGCCTGAACCACTATCAGGCAAACCAGCTGCAAAGTTACACCACACGAGAAGGTTTGCCTGCTGATTTTGTAGTAGCACTGCACAAAACCGGTGATGTGTTATGGGTGGGAACTGGCACTGGTGTTACCCGATTCATTCAGGGTAAGTTCGAACCTTTGTCTTTGTCGCATCTGGATCAGACAGAATACGCCTTTGATTTCTATGAACAAGCTGAACAAAAACTACTATGGATGGCGACAGACCGCGGTTTAGTGCGCTACCGGTTGGATACAGCCGAACTGTCTTTGGTCGGCCGCAAAGCTGGTCTTCCTTTTGATAAAATTTTCCAGGTGCAGGCCGATCTGCATAATAACCTATGGCTGAGTAGTAACAGGGGGATTCTCCGTATGCGGCAGCAGGATGTAAATGCTGTGGCAGATGGCAGCACCAGCCGCATTGCTTTTGAACTCTATGGCGAAAGCGACGGTATGCTCAGTGCGCAGGCTAATGGTGGTTCGAATCCGGCAGCTGTATTGGCGCAGGACGGCGCTCTGTGGTTTGCCACTGCTATAGGAGTAAGTCGGGTCCAGCCTGAACGTTTGGCAGCCTTTGCCGAAGTTATTCCTCCCGTTGTTTTGGAGGAGTTGCTGGTCAATGGAATAGTGCAGAAAATTGAAAACAGTATTGAATTACCTCCAGACAGTGACAGAGTAGAGTTGCATTTCGCTGGCTTAGGTTATGTAATGCCAGGCCGTATCCGCTATCGAAGTCAGTTGGTAGGTTTCGATGCGAACTGGCTGGACAAGGGACAACAAAACTTTGCCGAATATACCAATTTGGCCCCTGGGCGTTATGAGTTTAAGGTGCAGGCCGCCAACCCGGGTGGTAAGTGGAGTCAAGCTGCCAGTATCGTCTTAATCAAGCATCCCTATTGGTGGCAAACCGGAAAATTCCAATGGTTTAGTATTTTATCTTCAATAACCCTGCTGTTGCTGCTAGCGTATTGGCGTATGTCTAGTTTGCGCAATTCAGAGCAACGCTTAAAGCGACAGGTGGCAGAAAAAACTGCAGAGTTGCAGCAAAAAGCTAATAGCCTGCAAGCAGCAGACGAAGAAAAATCAGCCTTGTTGGCTCAGTTACATCAACAGACTTTAGCTTTAGCGTTACAAGCCAGGCAGGATGGTTTAACAGGTCTTGCCAATCGCCGCGCCTTTGATGAAGTGCTGAGCAAAGAGTTCAGCCGTTCACAACGACTAAAACAACCTCTGGTGTTAGCTTTTATCGATATTGATCACTTTAAAAAGATCAATGACACCTGGTCCCATAACGCCGGAGATTTGGCCCTGGTGGCTATCGCAGAAAAAATCCGTCAGCATTCCCGTTCAGTTGATTGTGCGGCGCGCTGGGGGGGAGAAGAGTTTGCACTCCTGATGCCATCGACCAGTATGGAACAGGCTCAGTTAGTCTGCGAGCGGTTACGGTTGGAGATTATGGCGCTGGATTGGCAGGAGATCGCGGATGGCATCAGTATTACTGTCAGTATTGGCATTGCAACCAGCGATGATTTAACGCAAGCCAAACAACTGTTGTTTCTGGCCGATCAGGCCTTGTATCAGGCTAAACAGCAAGGCCGTAATCAGGTCTGCGCAGCCTGAGTTCTATCTAATCCTCTGTAGTTTTGATTTCAATAATGGAATCTTCCATCTGAAGTTCTCTGACCAGTTGCCAGCGGTGGCAAAAAATATTGCTCATCTCTTGCTACCGGTGGCAAATGCGTTATTATGCTGTTTAAACAAGCACAAAGCAGCAGGCTTCTGATGGCTTTGCGCAGAGAAAACCATGACGGATGCACAGATGCTACAGCCAGATCTGAAAAAACGTTTTTTGCTCAAAGCCGGTATTGGCGCTACTGCATTGCAACCTTTGCTGAGCTTTCAGTTACAGGCAGCAGCGGCTCAAGTGGTTGATCCGGTCTGGGCAGGCGCGGAACAAATACTGCAGGATTTAAAACGGACATCTTTCCCTGATCGTGATTTTGTCATCACTACTTTTGGCGCTAAAAAAAATCAGCGTTGTGATCAGGCTTTAGCTGCTGCAATAGAGGCTTGCCATCAGGCCGGAGGCGGTAGGGTGGTTGTGCCTGAGGGCCTTTGGTCCACAGGTCCTGTGCATTTAAAATCTAATGTGAATCTGCATCTGCAAAAAAACGCTGTTTTATCTTTTGTGACTGAGCCTAAAGCTTATTTGCCGCTGGTTTTTACTCGGTGGGAAGGCGTGGAGCTGATGGGGTTTTCACCTCTGGTTTATGCTTACAAGCAGCAAAATATTGCGATAACAGGCGAAGGTATTCTCGAAGGTAATGCCAGTGGTGACAACTGGTGGCCATGGAAAGGGGTCTGGAAACATACGCCATGGCAGCTTGACCCAGCTACAGATCAAAAAGCTGGCCGCGATCAGCTATTTGCTATGGCCGAAGCCGGTGTGCCTGTTGAACAACGTATTTTGGACAATAACAGATTAAGACCGCCTTTTATTCAGCCTTATGCCTGTGAGCGGGTGTTGATTGAAGGTGTGACTATTCGTAATTCGCCATTTTGGCTGATTAACCCTGTGCTCTGTAAAGACGTCGTGATCCGTGCTGTGAACTGCGTTAGCCACGGTCCTAATTCGGATGGCTGTGATCCTGAATCCTGCCAGCGCGTGTTGATTGAGAATTGCCTCTTTGATACAGGCGATGACTGCATAGCGCTAAAATCAGGCCGTAATGCAGATGGCCGGCGCTTGGCGACTCCTGTGCAACAAGTGCTGATCCAGGATTGCCTGATGAAGTCCGGTCATGGCGGCGTAGTGATTGGCAGTGAAATCTCAGGTGGTGCTAAACAGATATTTGCCAGGCGTTGTCGCATGAGCAGCCCGGATCTGGAGCGCGGTTTGAGGATCAAAACCAACTCAGTACGTGGCGGCCTGATCGAACAAGTCGCAGTGGATGATATTGAAATTGGTGAAGTAAAAGACGCTATCGTCATCAACTTCTATTACGAAGAAGGCGATGCGGGGCAGTTTTTACCTCAAGTTAAAGATCTGAGTATCAGTAATTTCAGAGTGAGAAAAGCGCAACGTGCTTTTGAGATCCGTGGTTTACCCCGTGCTGGCATCAGCGGGATCAGCATGACAGATGTTAGCTTTGAGCAAGCCAGCTTGGGTGTGCTGGACAATGCCAGTGATTTTAAATTGAGCAATGTAAAACTCAATGGAAAAACCTGGACAGGCCCGTCGTGATACGAAAGGCATTTTTTTGATGCAAATTGCCACCGATAGACAAGTTAGCTAGCAGGTAAAAAATGACAGAACAAACAAAAGGCTGTAGCCCACATATTGCTGACCCGGCTGCTATTCAGTTGAGCCTGTTGCAGGTGCATCCGCGCGACAATGTGCTGGTGGTATTGCAACCTTTGGCGTCAGGCCAGTCATTAATTGCACCCTGGCACCAAGTGCAGACAACAGAAGACATTCAGCCTGGCCATAAAGTGGCGCTGAAGCTGATTAAAAAAGGCGAAGCTGTTATCAAATATGGCTACGCTATAGGCGTAGCGCAGGACGATATTCCGGCTGGTAGCTGGGTGCATTCACATAATCTGAAAACCTTATTGTCTGATCAGATTGAGTACCAGTATCAGGGCTGCGCTGCTGACGATTTAGCTTTCCCAACCGAATTGCCCAGTCATTTTATGGGCTATCGCCGCGCTAATGGCAGAGTCGGTACCCGCAACGAGTTATGGATCTTAAATACAGTTGGTTGTGTTAATCGCGCAGCAATGAAAATAGCCGAAAAAGCCAATCAGCAGTTTGCTGGTTTAACAGATGGTATTTTTGCCTACACCCATCCTTTTGGCTGCTCTCAATTGGGTGATGATTTAAATCATACCCGGGCTGTATTGGCTGGCCTGATGCAAAACCCCAATGCCGGTGCTGTGCTGGTGCTGGGCCTGGGCTGTGAAAATAATCAACTGGCGGCTTTACTCAAAGCTTGTCCTGAACTGGATCAAAGCCGTTTACGCGCTTTTAATGCCCAGCAAGTGGAAGATGAACTGGAGCAAGGCTTAGCAGCAGTTGCAGAACTTGTGCAGCTGATGCAGCAGGATAAGCGTACCGCCTGCCCTGTGTCCGATTTGGTAGTCGGCATGAAATGTGGTGGCTCAGACGGTTTAAGTGGTTTAACGGCCAATCCGCTGGTCGGCCGTATTGCCGATTTAGTTTGTGCAGCCGGTGGCAAAGTGGTACTGACTGAAACTCCTGAAATGTTTGGCGCTGAGCAAGTGCTCATGAGCCGTGCCGTCAACGAAACCGTATTTTCCGACATAGTGACTTTGGTCAACGACTTTAAACAGTATTTTATCGACAACAACCAACCCGTTTATGAAAACCCAAGCCCAGGCAATAAAGCGGGTGGCTTAACCACACTGGAAGAGAAATCCTTAGGCGCCATTCAAAAAGGTGGGTCAGCCAAAGTAACACAAGTGATCCCTTATGGCGCTTTGGTGCAGCAACAAGGCTTAACTTTATTGCAGGGGCCTGGTAATGACGCGGTGTCGTCTACGGCCTTAGCAGCCAGCGGTGCCACTATGCTGCTGTTCACCACAGGCCGTGGCACGCCGCTGGGGTTCCCTGTGCCTACAGTAAAAATTTCGTCCAACAGCGATTTAGCCAGACGCAAACCGCAGTGGATAGATTTTGACGCCGGCGCTTTGTTGCAACAAGGCCAGAATGCTCAGGATTTTTCCTACCAGTTTTTCCGGGAGCTCATCGATATCGCTTCAGGCAAGCGCACTCAAAACGAATTATCAGACAACAAAGAAATCGCCATTTGGAAAAATGGCGTGACCCTGTAAGGAATTTATATGGCCAATTTTAAAGCTTTAGTACTTGATCAAGACCGATTATTTCCGGCCGATCCAACAGTTCGCGCCATAGCCAGACGTTTGTATGCCGGTATTAAGGACTTGCCTATTGTCAGTCCACATGGCCATACAGACCCAGCCTGGTTTGCCAGCAATGCTAATTTTGACAACGCAACCAGCTTGCTGCTGCTGCCGGATCACTATGTATTCCGCATGCTATACAGCCAGGGTATTTCACTGGAGTCTTTAGGCATTCGCACTAAAGACGGTACTCCGGTCGAAACGGATTACCGCAAAATTTTCCATACTTTTGCCAAACATTATCATTTGTTCCGTGGCACGCCATCCCGTATTTGGCTCGACAGCGTATTCCATGATGTCTTTGGTTTAGAGTATGCGTTAAGTTCGGAAACAGCAGATTTGTATTACGACAGCATTAACGAGCAGTTAGTTAAACCTGAATTTAAACCCCGTGCTTTGCTGGACAAATTTAATATCGAACTGATTGCCACCACTGAAGGTGCGGTAAATTCGCTGAAACACCATGCAGCTTTAAAAGGCACGGGTTATGAGAAACGGGTGATCACCACCTTCAGACCTGACGATGTGATAGACGCCGACCGTGCTGATTTTCTGAGTAATATCAAAAAGCTGGCTGAGCAAACCGGTCAGGATACTCACAACTGGCAGGGTTATTTGCAGGCCTTGCGTATTCGCCGCCAGTTTTTCCGCGATCATGGCGCTACTGCCACCGATCACGGTCATCCTACAGCTAAAACTGCCAATCTGTCGGCAGATGAAGCCAGTGCACTGTTTCAGCTTTGTTTAGCCGGTACTGCCAGCAAAGAGCAGACCGAGTTATTCCGTGCTCAGATGCTGACTGAAATGGCAGGAATGAGCATTGAAGATGGCATGACAATGCAAATTCACCCGGGCGCCTTCCGTAACCATAACCCGTCGATTTTCCAGCGTTTTGGTGCAGATAAAGGCGCGGATATTCCAAGCCCGACTGAATTTGTCAGTAACTTAAAACCTCTGCTGGATAAATACGGCAACAACGCTGCGCTGAAAATTATTCTGTTTACCCTGGATGAAACTACCTATGCCCGTGAACTGGCGCCCCTGGCTGGTCATTATCCGTCATTAAAACTGGGCCCAGCCTGGTGGTTCCATGACAGCCCTGAAGGCATGCTGCGGTTCAGGCATCAGGTGACTGAAACTGCAGGTTTCTACAACACAGTAGGTTTTAATGACGATACCAGAGCTTTCTTGTCTATTCCGGCCCGCCATGACGTAGCGCGACGTATTGATTGCCGCTTTTTAGCAGGTCTGGTGGCTGAACATCGCTTAAACGAAGACGAAGCCCATGAACTGGCGCAGCAGTTGACCTATCAGCTGGTGAAACAAGCCTATCAGTTGGATTAAAGGACAACCCATGAGCATTGATATTCCTCGCTTAGAGCCGGCTTTGTTGCAGCAGTTACAAGGCAAACTAAAACTGCCTGCCTATGAGCCATCTGCTGTAGGTATCGGCATAGTACATATTGGCCCTGGCGCATTTTTTCGGGCGCATCAGGCTTGGTACACAGATTTAGCGCTGAAATACGGTGGGGACTGGGGCATTTCAGTGGTGTCGATGCGATCTGCTGATTTAGCCAAAGCCTTAACACCGCAGCAAGGCTTGTACAGTCTGGCGCTGCTGGATAACGAAACCAGCTATCAGGTGGTTGGCTCTATTCGCGAGTTATTAGTGGCAGCAGAGCAGTACGAGCAGGTGCTGCAGCGTTTAGCTGCGCCCACCAGCCATTATGTAACCCTGACTATCACTGAAAAGGGCTACTGCTTAAATACGCAAGGTGAATTGGATTTAACTCATGCCGATATCCAACACGATTTACAAAGCAACGTCAAAGCGCGGTCTGCTATAGGTTTGTTAGTGCAGGCTTTGGCTTTGAGATTCGCCGCTAATGTGCCACCTTTTGTCGTCATCAGTTGTGACAACCTGACGGACAATGGTCATAAACTGCGGCATGCCTTGCTCAGCTTCGCCCGGCAAAAACAACCTGCTTTGGCGAATTGGCTGGAACAGCAACTATTATGCCCCTGCACTATGGTAGACAGCATTACGCCAGCTACAGATGAAGAATTACCAAAACAACTTGCGGCAGAACTGGGGTATCAGGACAACTGGCCTATTAAGCGCGAAAAATTCTGCCAGTGGGTGATAGAAGATATTTTGCCAGCGCACAGACCGGCCTGGCATCAGGTCGGAGTCACTTACACTCAGGACGTGAAAGCCTTTGAAAAAGCCAAGCTGCGCTTATTAAACGCCCCTCACTCTGCCTTGGCGTATTTAGGTACTTTGTTTGGACTGGATACCGTATTTGATGCTATGCAGCAAAGTGCATTACGTGCCTTTGTCACTCAACTGGCACAGGACGAAATTATGGGCTCTTTTCACGCACCTGCAGAGTTGGATGTCGCGCAGTACAGCCAGGATATTTTCCAGCGCTTTGATAATCCCGCTATACGGCATTTGCTGGCGCAAATTGCCTGGGATGGCTCGCAGAAATTACCTATGCGGGTGTTTCCGGTGATCCTTGATAACCTGGCCGCAGGTCGCTCCATTCGTTTGCTTTGTCTGGTAGTGGCCAGTTGGATACTGTTTATCCGGCTGCGTGCCAGACAGCAACCTGATGTTGCTTTGGTCGATCCTCTGGCCAAGGCATTGCTTGACACCGCAGCGGGCTGTAGTGGTGAGGCTGTGGCAGACACCGCATTGTTTTTGGCGTTATCTGCTGTATTTCCGCCTGCCTTACAGCAGTCGGCACAGTTTCAGCTGGAATTGAGTGCTGCCTATCAGCGCCTTTCCCCAGTGCTTACTCAAACCGGGGCTGGCTCAGCCTCCCTTTTACAGGATTTGTTCTGATGACTTCGTTATCTTCATTGCTTAAAGGTGGCTTGTTATTGCCTATTATTCAGGCCGAGCAGCCACAACAAGCCGTGGCTATTGCCAAAGCTATGCAGCAGGGCGGTGTGACTGCAGTGGAAGTGGTGCTGCGCACTGCGGCAGCTTTGGATTGTATCAGTGCGATACGCTCTGAAGTACCAGAACTGTTAACAGGAGCAGGCACTATTTTGTCTGCAGCAGACGCCCGTAATGCCAAGGCAGCTGGCTCGCAGTTTTTAGTCAGTCCAGCCAGTACACCGGACCTGTTAAAAGCCATGCTGGCGACAGAGTTGGCGTTAGCACCCGGTGTTGCTACGCCGTCTGAAATGGCGATGGCTATTGAAATGGGTCTGACTGAACTAAAGTTTTTCCCGGCACATTTATCGGGCGGCGTCGAGATGCTCAAAGCACTGTCCGGTATTTTCCAGAAAGTAAAATTCTGTCCTACCGGTGGGGTTCAACTGAACACTATGGCGCAGTTTTTAGCTTTGCCTAACGTCTTTGTTGTTGGCGGTTCCTGGATCTCGCCAAAAGATTTAGTGCAACAGCAGAACTGGGAAGCTATTACTGAGCTAACCCGGCAATCAGTTGTTGTAGCAGAACAAAGTCGGGTACGGCATAGTCAGGTTGCCTGAGTCCACACTTAAGGATGGATCAATGAAACAAATCATTATTTTTGGCGAATGCATGGTGGAGTTATTCCAGCTGGTAGATAACGTCTACCACCAGGCTTTTGCCGGAGATGTGTATAACACTGCGGTGTATTGCAAACGCAGCGCACCTGCACAGCTCAACCTGAAATTTTTGTCTGCAGTGGGTACAGATTTAGTCAGCGACAAACTGATAGCCCAACTGGAGCAGGAAAAACTCGACAGCAGCCTGGTATTGCGCACTAAAACAGCACGGCCTGGTTTGTATATGATCAATACCGACTGTTTTGGCGAGCGCAGTTTTGTCTACTGGCGTGACAGCTCAGCGGCCAGGCAAAGTCTGGCTTTATTTCGCCAGCACAGCACAGTGGATCATTTATTACCTGCAGATGTGTTTTATTTCTCAGGCATCAGTCTGGCGATTTTATCGCTTGAGGATCGTACCTATCTGTTTTCGCTAATCAAGGAGCTGAAAGCTCAGGGTGTACAGATTGTGTTTGATCCAAACTACAGACCTGCGCTTTGGCCTAATGCTGAGATTTGCCGCGCCAATTTTGATCAGGCTTATGCGCTGTCAGATCTTGCTTTGCCTGGTCTGGACGATCACAAAGTATTGTACGGAAGCAGCAGCGCAGCTGATGTATTGGCACAGCTGCAGCAGTTGGGTGTCAAAGAAATTATCGTCAAAAATGGATCCTCAGGTGTGCTTGGGTGCAGCGATGGTAAGAGCTTCCAATGCCCTGCGGTGCCTGTGAAAAAAGTAATAGATACCACAGCGGCAGGAGATTCCTTTAACGGTGGTTATCTGGCCGGGCGTCTGAATGGTTTATCTGCGCTTGCCTCCTGTCAGTATGCTGCAGCTTTAGCCAGTTTTGTGGTAGAACATACAGGCGCTATTGTCAGCAAAGAGCAGTTCCGTAGTTTTTCTGAGCGTTTTAATTTAAACACATTTAGCTAAAAGGAAATTTGTCATGTCTGCTGATCTGTCTTTGTTTTTCCCAACCCAGGCTGAAGTGCCTGCCCAGTGGCAACTCACAAGTCCGATAGAGCAACGTGACTACTTACTCAATGGCAAGCTCTGTCAGTGGCAGGGCGATTTAGCAGCTGTTTATAGTCCGATAGCACTGCGAAACAGTATTGGCGAGCTGACTCCAACATTATTAGGCGCAACACCATTAATGGACGAAACTGCTGCTAAAGCTGCTTTAGATGCAGCGTTAAAAGCTTATGACTTAGGCCGTGGTGTATGGCCTTCGATGGCTGTGATGGAGCGTGTGGCTGCGGTGGAGAAATTCCTCGCTGCTATGTTATTACGACGTGAGGCTGTGATCCGCTTATTGATGTGGGAAATTGGTAAACCTTTGCCGGATGCCGCCAAAGAGTTCGACCGCACCTGCGATTATATTCGCGATACCATACAAGCCTTAAAACAGCAGGATCGCAGCGCCAGCCACTTTGTCATAGAGCAGGGCACTTTAGGCAAAATACGCCGGGTTGCTGTGGGTGTGGCACTTTGTATGGGGCCTTTTAACTACCCACTGAATGAAACCTTTACTACGCTGATCCCGGCCTTGATTATGGGCAACACAGTGATTTTTAAACCCGCTAAATACGGTGTGTTATTAATTCAGCCGTTATTGCAGGCTTTTGCAGAATCCTTCCCACCTGGTGTTATTAACGTGATTTACGGCCGGGGCCGTGAAACAGTTGGTGCCTTGATGGAAAGCGGTAGTGTCGATTTATTTGCTTTTATCGGCACTAATAAAGGTGCCAGCGACTTAAAAAAACTACATCCACGACCACACCGTTTGCGTGCGGTACTAGGGTTAGACGCAAAAAATCCGGCCATAGTGCTACCCGATGCCGATTTAAATTTAACAGTCAAAGAAGCAGTGATGGGGGCTTTGTCCTTTAACGGTCAGCGCTGTACAGCGTTAAAAATCTTTTTTGTCCAGCGCTCGGTTGCTGATGCTTTTGTGCAAAAACTGTCTGAAACCATCAGTGCTTTGCAGTTAGGCTTACCCTGGACCGACAAAGTGCAAATTACGCCTTTGCCTGAACCGGGCAAAGTAGACTTTTTAAAGGGCTTAATAGCGGATGCCATAGAACATGGCGCTAAAGTGATAAACCCTGAAGGTGGTCAAAGTGCTGGCTCGTTAATGCGTCCCGCGTTGTTGTATCCGGTCAATAGTCAGATGAGATTGTATCAGGAAGAGCAATTTGGCCCTTTAGTACCTGTAGTGCCCTATGACGATATCAGTGAAGTGATTCACTATGTGATCCACTCTGACTACGGCCAGCAACTGAGTATTTTTGGTCAGGACGCAAAACAAATAGGTGAACTGGTAGATATCTTCGCCAATCAGGTAGGCCGTATTAATATCAATAGCCAATGCCAGCGTAGCCCGGACAGCTTTCCTTTTACCGGCCGGAAAAATTCAGCAGAAGGCACCTTATCGGTGGAAGATGCATTGCTGCAGTTTTCTATTCCCACCTTAGTGGCCTGTAAATACAACCCGGAACAAATAGCTTTGATGAAAGACATGATAAAACAAGGCTCATCACAGTTTTTAGCCACGGATTTCCTGTTCTGACGCGGCTTTGGGCCACAGCGCTGCTTTTCAGCAGCCTTGTGGCTGCTGAGACGCCAGCAAACAGTTGGTTGCGACATCGGCAGCAATCTGAACTGCTGCTAAAACAAGATCAAATGTCGCTGCAACAAGAATTACGACAAGCCAACCTGATACAGCCTTTGCCTGCTTTGTACGATAAAGGCTTTGGTCGCACTGAACCTTTGTTGCCGCATCAGCTTGAAGCTGGAGAGGCCCGGCGTATCGCGTTGAATATTGTGAGTTTTCAGACCCCATCAGGTGGCTGGAGTAAAAGAACCAATAGCTGGTCGGCTGCCCGGCAAAAAGGACAATACTTTGGCGTTGAAACTGATTATATTCCGACTTTTGATAACAATGCCACCAGTGCGGAATTAAGCTGGTTGGCCATGTTTTATCCCTTGGCTGACCGACAACTACAGCCACTGATCCGGCAGTCAGTGCAAAAAGCTATTACTTTGGTACTGCAGGCCCAATACCCAAATGGCGGTTTTGCTCAGACTTATCCACTTCGTGGTGGTTATCATGATGCTATTACCCTAAATGATGATGTAATGGTAAATCTACTGACGTTATTACATCAGGTTGCAACAGAGCCATTGTTTGCCTTTGTTGATCCCGTCCTTAAGCAACAAGCTGCGGCGCAATTTGAGCTAGGAGTGCAGTTGCTGCTAAAAATGCAGCTGAGAGTTCAGGGCCAACTGACCGTTTGGGCTTCACAGTATGACCAGATAACACTTGTTCCCATCAAAGCCAGAGCTTATGAATTACCAGCTTTAATCAGCAGTGAAAGCGCAGCTGTGACTTTGTTGCTGATGCAAAGAGTCAGGCCCTCTGCTGCTGTTATTAAAAGTGTAGAAGCCGCGGTGCATTGGTTTAAAGAAAAGCGGATCAGCCACAGCGTGATGATCCGTACCCCGCATGGGGTGCAGTGGCGACAGCAGCAAACTGCATCAGGGTTGTGGGCCAGATTTTATGATCTGGAACTGCAACAAGCCCTTTTTGTTGATCGAGATGGCAGAGTAGTCCGTTCTATGGCTGAACTTTCGCTGGAAAGACAATTAGGTTATGGTTGGTATCAATCGAATGCTGAAGTCGTACTTAGGTATTACCTAACATGGAAGGCTACTTTACCCGGGCAAAGCATGCAGTAGCCCGGACTCTACCGGGCTGGCGCTGTCTTCAAAAATTGTCTTTATTGCCTGCCACTTTAGTAATTTTATCCAGATAACCCATGGCAAAAGCAGACAACACGAAGGTCATATGGATCAACAAGTACCACATGATTTTGTCATTCGGAATATTTTCGGTATCCATAAATACTTTGAGTAAATGAATAGATGATATTGCCACAATGGAGGCTGCTACTTTATTTTTCAGTGAGTTAGAATCCAATTTTCCCAACCAACCCAACTTTTCACTATCGCCTTCTATATCAAGTCGGGAGACAAAGTTTTCATATCCTGAAAACATCACCATTACAATCAAACCTCCAACCAGGGTGATGTCAATCAGCGACAGGATCACCAGAATTAAGTCAACTTCTTTCATGGTGAAAAGGACTGGTACTATATGGAACACTTCCTGAAAAAATTTAATGCCAAGCGCCAGCAGGGCCAGGCTCAGACCAAGATAAATAGGTGCCATCAGCCAGCGGGTAGCGTACATCGCCTTTTCAATTAGTTGTTCCATTACTGCTCCTTGAATATGAGACTTCAGTTTATGGGGCAAATAGTACAGAAATTCAAGCCTCTGGCCGTTTTACTTTGCTGCAAAATATCGCACAATGAGCACCGTTACCCGCAACAGCATCAGCACTGCGCTCTTGAGCTGTTAGTTTATCTGGGCCTCTATGCCAAGGAATTTCCAAATGAAAAAAACTCTGCTTGCGTTGGCTTTGTCCTTCGCCACATTTGCCCATGCTGAAGAAGGGATGTGGCAACCTCATCAATTACCTGAACTTGAACAACTCCTCAAAGAAAAAGGTTTAGAAATTGATGCCAAAAGTATTGTCCAGCTCACGGCTTTTCCTATGAATGCCGTGATTAGTTTAGGCGGTTGCACAGCGTCATTTGTATCTAATCAGGGTCTGGTGGTCACCAACCATCACTGTGCTTATGGCAGCATTCAATACAACAGTACTGCGGCAAATAATTTGCTGGCCAAAGGCTTTTTAGCCAAAGAATTAGACGAAGAATTACCTGCTGCGCCGGGTTCTAAAATATTTGTAACTCAGGAAGTGACCAATATCACGCCGCAAATTAATCAGGAATTGACTCCACAACTCAAGGGCAAAGCTCGCTTTGACCGTATTGATGAGCTGCGCAAAGAGCAAATCGCCGCTTGCGAGACTCCTGGTTATCGTTGTGATGTCTACAGTTTTCATGGTGGCTTAGAGTATTACCTGATCAAACAGATGGAAATTCGCGATGTGCGTTTAGTGCATGCACCCGCATCAGGCATAGGTAAATTTGGTGGCGATATCGACAACTGGATGTGGCCGCGCCACACAGGCGATTATTCCTTTTACCGCGCTTATGTTGGCAAAGATGGACAACCTGCTGATTTCAGCGCAGATAATGTGCCTTTTACACCGCCATCTTATTTAAAAGTATCTGCTAAACCACTGAAAGAAAATGATTTTGTCATGGTGATTGGTTATCCGGGCCGAACCAACAGGTACAATACTGCTGCAGAAGTTGAAAATCAGTTCACCCAGGTATTGCCTTTATCCAAAGCCTACCGTGAAGAAGCTATAGCTGTGATTAAACAGCATTCAGCTGAAGGCTCTGAGGCTCGTATTAAATACGAGAGTATTCTGGCATCTTTAGCGAATTACGCTAAGAACTTCGAAGGCATGATCGCAAGCTACCAAAAGGGCGACACCCAGCTGCGTAAAAATCAATTTGATAAAGCACTGAATCTGTGGATTAAATCCAGCCCGGCTCGTCAGGCCAAATATGCTCCTGCAGTACGTAATCTGCAACAGTTGCTTGCAGAAGAGCAGCAGAATCAACAACGGGATCTGATTTTAGGTTATTTGAATTATGGTCAGCTATTTAACACCGCTAAAAGGTTATACCGCTTAGCTCATGAGCAGCAAAAGCCAGATGCAGAGCGGGAAATGGGTTACCAACAGCGTGATTTAGAACGCTTTTCTGCCAGTATGAAGCGTTTATCCCGCAGCTTTGATGCCAAAGTGGAACAAGAGCTGATGCTGCATTTCCTGCAGCACTACGCCAAATTACCGGCTAAACAGCGCTTGTCTGCTCTGGATGCATATTTTGGTATAGGTTCTGGTGAGCTGGATCTGGCAGCGCTGCGCACTAAACTCGAAGGACTTTATCAGGCTACTAAACTGTCTGATGAAGTAGAGCGTCTCGCCTGGATGGGTAAATCAGTCGAGGAGTTTAAGGCCAGTGACGATCCGCTAATTCAATACGCTGTGGTTATGTATGAAACTGATCTTGCTTTGGAAAACGCGGATAAAGAACACAAAGGTAAGCTGGCTGTGGCTCGTCCTCAGGTGATGGAAGCCATCATTGCTTTTAACAAAGCTAACGGTAAGCCAGTGTACGCAGACGCTAACAGCACTTTGCGTGTCACTTATGGTTCCATCAAGGGCTATCAGCCAAAAGATGCAGTGTCCTATCAGCCATTTACTACCGCAGCTGGTATTTTGCAGAAACAAACTGGGGTAGACCCTTTTGATGCGCCGCCAGCTCAGATCGACGCGTTGAAAAAGGGTGACTTTGGCATCTATAAAGATGCTGTCTATAACAACTTGCCGGTTAACTTCTTAAGCACTGTTGATACTACAGGTGGGAACTCAGGATCTCCAACGCTAAACGGCAAGGCTGAGTTAGTTGGTTTGTTATTTGATGGCGTGATTGAGGGTATTATCGGCAATTGGGACTATGATCCTGCAACCAATCGCTCTATCCATGTCGACAGCCGTTATATGCTGTGGCAAATGGAGAAAGTGGATGGTGCGACTAATCTTTTAAAAGAAATGGATATTGTCAAAGAGTAAACTGACAGAGGCGGTCTTTAAGGGCCGCCTTTTGTTTTTCTGCCGCAGTACCTACAGCTTTTCGCTTCCAAGCAGGTTAATCCGCAGCCTTAAACGTCTTTTTCTGCGTCAGCTATTCTTAGTCAGCCTGCTTTTGCAGTAAGATACGCTTCATTTCGTAACTATCAGAGTTGCGGCTGCCGAAGTGAAAGAAGGGTTGAAGTTCGTGGATCAGAAAGTGCAGGTAAAACTTATTATACGCCGGGTGCCTATGCAGGCAGCTTTGTCATGGCTGACTAAAGCATGGGAATTATTCCGCCAGGCGCCTTCGACTTTGATTGCTATGGTGGCTTTTACCACTGTACTCAGTTTAGTGGCGCAGTTGCATCCTGTTCTTGGCGTGATTCTGGTGCTGGCGAATCCATTTCTCACTGCAGGTTTTTATAAAACCATAGTACTGTTGCAGCAACAACAAACTGTGAATTTTCAATTACTTTTTAGCGTGTTTAAAGAAGAACGGTATCGTCGCACTTTCATCCGGCTGGCCGGAGCCAACTTGCTGGCCAATATTCCGCTGATGTTGTTGGCTGCTCAGATGATGGAACAAACTCAGGCTGGTGTGGTAGACCCTGTCACCATGTTTTTGCTCGCTGCAGTCCTTAGTTTAGTCTTTATGTTATTTGCTTATGCAGTTGCTATTGCCTACTTCCTTAATGAGCAACGCTTACAGGCAATTTTAACCGCCAGTCTGACCGCTTGCTGGCGTAATGTCGGCGCCTTAACTTTATTTGGTATTTTATCAGTTGGCTTAGGTATGTTAGGTGTTGTGACTTTGGGTTTTGCTTTTATTGTCATAGTTCCGCTGCTGCAAGTGGCGTTCTTTTTGTCCTTCAGCGCGTTTTTTGCCTTGCAGTTGGATAATTCAGCACCTGCGGTATTGGAAGTATAAAAATGATTGAGCAGCTTCCATCGTCAGAGCCTCAACCTTTGACAGTGCAGGAGTTGCGACAATGGCTGCTGGGATTGCTGTCTCGGCGGGAATATAGCGCGCTGGAGCTGAAACAAAAATTAAAGCAAAAAGGTGCTTCGGCAGAACAAATCACAGAATTGTTAGACTGGGCGCAGCAACGGGATTATCAAAACGAGTTACGTTATGCCCGTATGCTGGTCAATGCAAAGTTGCATAAAGGCTATGGATGGTTTTACATTAGCCAGTTTTGTGCGCAGCAGGGCATTAAAAAAGAACTACAACAGCAACTGCTGGAAGAATTAGACATAGATTGGTTTGAGGTCGCCACTTCAGCCTATCGGAAAAAATATGCGGATAAACCCATAGTGGATTATCAGGACAAACTTAAACGGATGCGTTACTTACAAAGCCGTGGCTTTGGTAGTGACATCATCCAACTTGTATTTGCAGAGCTTAAAGAAGAGTAAGATATGTATATGACTTCGGCACAACTTCGCCGCGCTTTCCTGGACTTTTTTGCCAGCAAAGGCCACCAAATAGTTAGCAGCAGTTCACTGATCCCTGGCAATGACCCCACTTTACTTTTCACCAACGCAGGTATGGTGCAGTTTAAAGATGTGTTTTTAGGCCAGGACAAACGTAGCTATAACCGTGCTGTGACAGCGCAGCGTTGTTTACGTGCCGGCGGTAAGCACAACGATTTAGAAAACGTAGGTTATACAGCCCGTCACCATACTTTCTTTGAAATGCTCGGTAACTTCAGCTTCGGTGACTACTTCAAACAGGACGCGATCAAGTACGCCTGGGAATTTTTAACTGAAGTGGTCAAGCTGCCAAAAGAAAAACTTTGGATCACAGTCTACGCTACAGACGACGAAGCTTTTGATATCTGGACCAAAGAGATTGGTGTGCCAGTGGAGCGCGCTATCCGTATTGGGGATAACAAAGGCGCACCTTATGCTTCGGATAACTTCTGGGCTATGGGCGACACTGGCCCTTGTGGTCCTTGTACTGAGATTTTCTATGATCACGGCGATCACATCTGGGGTGGTCCACCGGGTTCACCAGAAGAAGATGGCGACCGTTTTATTGAGATCTGGAACAACGTCTTTATGCAGTTTAACCGTCACGCCGATGGCCGGATGGAACCTCTGCCAAAACCAAGCGTGGATACAGGCATGGGCCTGGAACGTATTGCAGCTATTTTGCAAAACGTACACAGCAACTACGAAATTGATACTTTTGCGGCGCTGATTAAAGCCACTGCAGAAATCACTGGTGCAAAAGACTTAAACGACAAATCGTTACGTGTAGTCGCAGACCATATTCGCAGCTGCTCGTTTTTAGTGGCTGATGGTGTGATGCCATCCAACGAAGGCCGTGGTTATGTGCTGCGCCGTATTATTCGTCGCGCTATCCGTCACGGCAATAAGCTGGGCGCTAAAGGTGTGTTCTTCAGCAAGTTAGTTGGCGCTTTGGCGGAGCAAATGGGCGAAGCGTACCCAGAACTGATTGAAAAACAGGCCGTAATTGAAAAAGTGCTGGCATTAGAAGAAGAGCAGTTTGGTAAAACCTTAGAGCGTGGTCTGGGGATACTGGAAGAGGCGTTAGCGGGACTGAATGGCAGCACAGTGATCCCGGGCGAAGTGGCCTTTAAGCTGTATGATACCTACGGTTTCCCGCTGGATTTAACCAGCGATGTGGCGCGTGAGCGTGGTTTAACTGTGGATCAGCCAGGCTTTGAAGCCTCAATGGAAGCACAGCGTAAACGTGCTCAACAAGCCTCTAACTTTGGTGCCGATTACAATCAGGCCTTAACTTCAGCACAATGCACTGACTTTACTGGCTACACCCAGATTCAGGGCAAAGCCAAAGTGGTGGAAATTCTGCTCGAAGGCAATGCTGTCAATGCACTGACCGATGGTCAGCAAGCGCTGGTGATCCTGGATCAAACGCCGTTTTATGCTGAATCCGGCGGCCAGTGTGGTGATGCTGGTGTATTAACGTTAGCCAATGGTGCTGTATTTACCGTGGCTGACACCATCAAAGTAGGCAAAGCTTTTGCCCATAAAGGCAGCTTAAAAGGTGCTTTGGCTATTGGCGATTTAGTCGATGCCGCCATTGATAACGCCCGTCGTGAAGCTATTCGTAAAAACCACTCAGCTACCCACTTATTACACGCCGCGCTGCGCACTGTGTTGGGTGAGCATGTGACGCAAAAAGGTTCTTTAGTGGGTTCAGAGCGTTTACGTTTTGACTTCTCGCATTTTGAAGCAGTTAAAGCGGATGAAATCCGCCGTATTGAGCAGATGGTTAACGAGCAAGTGCAACAAAACCACGAAGTGTTGACCCGTCTGATGAATGTAGACGATGCCAAAGCTGCAGGCGCTATGGCGCTGTTTGGTGAAAAATACGATGACGAAGTGCGCGTGCTGAGCATGGGCGACTTCTCGATTGAACTTTGTGGTGGTACTCACGTATCCCGCACTGGTGATATAGGCTTATTTAAAATTGTGGTCGAAAGCGGTATAGCAGCAGGTATTCGTCGTATCGAAGCTGTGACTGGCGAAGGCGCTTTAGCTTTTGTGCATAAGCTGGAACAACAGGCTCAAACTGTGGCTTCGATGCTCAAAGGCGATATCTTCTCTATTGCTGAAAAAGTACAGCAAGCCATGGACAGCCGCAAAGCATTAGAGAAAGAGCTGGAGCAATTAAAAGCTAAGCTCGCCAGTGCTGCCGGTGCTTCTTTGCTGGAGCAGGTGCAGCTTATTAATGGCGTAAAAGTACTGATTGCTGAGCTGAAAGGCGCTGATCCAAAAGCCTTCCGCACTATGGTCGATGAGCTGAAAAACAAATTAGGTTCAGGCATTTTGTTACTGGCCACAGCAGCTGATGGCAAAGTTAGTTTAATTGCAGGCGTTACCTCTGATTTAACTGCAAAAGTTCAGGCTGGTCAGCTGATTGGCTGGGCTGCAGAGCAAGTAGGGGGCAAAGGCGGTGGTAAGCCTGATTTAGCTCAGGCAGGTGGCACTGATGTAGCCGCTTTACCTGGCGTGCTCAAAGCTGCTGCCGACTATATTGCGGCTAAGCTGTAAAGCTCAGTGGCTTTATATGTACAAAAATTCGGGGGTACCTCAGTAGGTACCCCCGAGCGTATCGAGGCGGTAGCAGAGCAGGTGATTCAGACTGTGCATGCTGGTCACAAAGTAGTAGTGGTGGTCTCTGCCATGGCAGGTGAAACCAATAGGCTGCTTGGGCTGGCGCGCCAGATCGACAGTCGCCCCTCGACCCGTGAACTGGATATGCTCGCAGCAAGCGGTGAGCAGGTCAGTATAGCGTTGTTGGCGATGGCGCTGATTAAACGGGGTCATCCGGCCGTGTCATTACTGGCTGACCAGATTGGCATTCTGACTGACAATAAATTCAGTCGTGCCCGCATTTTATCTGTTGGTACCGAACGTTTGTGGCAGGAGCTGGAGCAGGGGCATATTGTCATTGCCGCTGGTTTTCAGGGCAGAGATATTGAAGGCAATATCACCACTTTAGGCCGTGGTGGTTCTGATACCACAGCAGTGGCTTTAGCCGCAGCCTTAAAAGCCGACGAGTGTCAGATATTTACCGATGTGGATGGTATTTACAGTATGGATCCACGTATTTGTGCTGATGCGTTCCGGCTGCCTTATGTTGATGCGTCTAGTATGTTAGAGCTGGCCAGTTTAGGTGCCAAGGTATTGCACTCCCGCTCTGTCGAATACGCAGCTATGCATCAGGTGCCGGTACGAGTGTTATCCAGCTTCAGGCCTGATCAGGGAACTTTAGTATGTTATGAGGACCAGACTATGAGTGTACCAGCGGTAACAGGGTTGGCCTGTCAGATTGGAGAGGTCTGGCTGGAGCTGAGTGATTTAACTCAGGAATTGCATTTAGCCTTGTTGAGGGAATTCGCTCGTTTAGCTATCGAAACCGATCTGTTAAAGGTCGAGTACACACAATCCGGTTTAGTGCAGATGCAGTTCAGTTTGAGTCAAAATGATCTGAACGCCGTAGAAGATATTTGTAATGAACTGAAAAAGAAGCAAAATTTTACACTTCAAAGCAGGAAGTCTTTGGGTAAGTTATCTATAGTAGGGATAGGGCTGAAATCAAATCCTGCCATTACTGCGACAGTATTTGAACAATTGCAGCTTTTAGCCGTTCAGGCTGTGGCTGTCAGTTGTGCCGAAATTAAATTATCTATTGTGTTACCAGAAGCTGAATTGAATAAAGTAGCAGTGGCTTTACACTCTGCATTATTGAGTTCAGTTAATTAAGTTCAAGGTTTTCATAAATTTGTCAGCTGAGTTATCATAAGGCAGACAGGTATGCGCAGTGTGCTTATGACAAGCGTTACCATTGGAAGCTGGGATCATACAAAAGGAGCAAAGAATGCTTATTTTAACGCGTCGTGTTGGTGAGACACTGATGATTGGTGATGAAGTCACAGTCACAGTTTTAGGCGTCAAAGGAAATCAGGTTCGCATTGGTGTAAATGCGCCAAAAGAAGTTTCGGTGCACAGAGAAGAAATTTATATGCGCATTCAGGCTGAAAAAGGCACCCCTGGTGGCTTTAGTGGTGATGATGATCAATAAGGTATAACTGTTACCCTTTTTGGATATTGTATATTTTTAACCCTTTGTAGCGAATATTTAGTCGAATTGTTTAAAAGGTCAGCAAACGCGCTTTCCAGCTCCAAAAATTGTTTGACTTATTTTCCTGAGACATTAATATACACGCCGCAACGTAGTGCGGAGAAGTGGC
>Ga0247725_1000398_pt1 | contig 34665 bp, 30 predicted proteins | sample OKSTACKMCFT3sol_FD_183021 | JGI IMG/M metagenome (GOLD analysis project Ga0247725, IMG submission 183021) | Subsurface sediment microbial communities from gas well in Oklahoma, United States - OK STACK MC-FT3-sol | ecosystem: Environmental > Terrestrial > Deep subsurface > Rock core/Sediment...
CTCTCCGGGCGTGGCCTTCGCGGCCAAGGGTTTTGGTCTCATCTTCGTTCCTTCGTCACTTCGACGAGACCAAAACCCTCCTCTAAACGGAACCCTCAATCTGTCTCATGGGCGCTGACGGCGGACAGCCGTGAAACAAGGCCACCCGGTAGTCCGACATCGTTGGCCGCCGATTTATGCCATCGGGTCGGATGCTGAGCTTGGCGCTGGTCAAAGGTCTGCTTCTCAGTGCTAAGCGGTGCGCCGAATTTTGACAGCGATGCTGCTGGACTTGTCGTAAGGCAAGGCGTTGCGTCTGTAGGAGATTATACTGTGCGAGCGTCCCGGCCGAAGATTTCTCCATTGTTGACGATTTCCGCCGCGCTGGGGCTGCTTTATGTCTTCCGAACGGTGCTCTGGCCCCTGGCGCTTGCGCTCGTGCTGACAATCCTTATCGGCGCTGTCACCCGTCGAATCCAAAGGGCTTTGCCGTGGGCGGGAAGGCGTACGATCTCGCTCGTCGCCGCCCTCTTCATCGGAGGGCTCGTTCTGGGCGCCATGTTGGTTGTGGTGGCCGGCGTGAACCAGATCGTCGCCGAGGCAGGGACCATCTACCGTCGTCTCAACGAGATGTTGGGTGGGATCCATTGGCCTGGCGTCGGGCCGCTTACCCTGGATGGTCTGGTCCGCCGAATGGACGTGGGGGCGGCGCTGGGCATGGCGGGCGCGAGCTTTCAGGCGGCGAGCGCTGGCCTGTCGCTGACGGCGCTCTACCTGATCTTCATCGTCGCCGGTGGCCGCGGCCTTGAAATGCGTCTGACCAAGATCGCCGCGTCACGTAGTTCCGATGCGCTGATCACCGTGCTGACGCGAAGCGTCCAAGGTGTGGAGGCCTATACTTACATCCAGACCATCACCGGTCTGATGATCGCCGTCGGGGCGTTCTTCGTCATGACCGTTGTCGGGCTCAAGAGCGCGCTCTTCTGGTCACTCGTCCTGTTCCTGTTCACCTATCTACCGGTGATCGGCGTGGTGCTCGGCAGCATCGGGCCAACCCTGTTCGCGCTGGTGCAGTTCCCGACCCTCGCGCCGGCGCTGCTGGTCCTGTGCGGCATTCAGGCCATCTCGTTCATCGTCGGCAATCTGGTGTTGCCCAAGATGCAGGCCGACAGCCAGAATATCGATCCAGCCGCCAGCCTGCTAGCCATCGGCGTATGGACCATCCTGTGGGGCCTGCCCGGGGCATTCCTGGGGATCCCCCTGACCCTGGCGCTGATGTACGCCCTGGCGCAGTACAAGAGCGTGGAGTGGATCGCCATTTTGATATCCAACGACGGTGATCCGCTGCCGCCCACGCCCAGCGGATCTCGGACCTAGTCGTGATCCGCCGCAGCTTCCGGCGGGCGTCGCTTGAGGATGAGCCCAGAGCCTAGCCGGCTCTTCTCGCCGGCTTCCGATCTGAATCGAACCGCGGCGAGGCATTGACGTTGTGCGTTTGAGCGCGATCAAACCGCGCGGTCGTGGCGGGCCTACTATGACCCCAACACGATCGGAGATCGCCATGCTCCCCCGACACCTTGCCTGGCTGGGCGCGAGCCTGGCCCTAGTCAGCCTGCTGGCCGTTTCGGCTTCGCCAGCCCTGGCGCGCGCTCCGGCGGCGCGACCCGCGCCGCCCAGTTCGGCCTCGGCGTCCGACCAGGCCACCGCGACGTTCCGGGGCGAAAGCCTGGCCCTGGTGATCGGCTATCACAGCGGGCGGGGGGTGCTGACCTTCCAAGGCCATCGCTACAACTTCGTGCTCAGCGGTTACAGCGCCTTGGGCTTGGGTGCCGAGCGGGTGGTCGGCACGGCGCAGATTCGTCATCTGACCTCGATCGACGATTTCCCGGGGCTATATGGGGCGACCGGGGCCAGCGGCGTGTTCATCGTCGGTGACGGCCACGTGGTGCTGCGTAACGCCAAGGGCGTGGAGATCGTGCTGCGGACGGAGAACCGCGGCCTCCAGCTCAATCTGGCGGCTGGCGGGGTTCGCGTGGACTTGCGGTGAATACGACGCGCCGGCCCCGTTGGCGAGCGGCGCCTCGCGGCGGCGCCGGGGACCAGGCGATCAGAGCCTCGGGCGTCAGGCCCACGCCGCCAGCGCGCGTCTGGCGATTAGGCGCGCAAATGCTGGCCGTTGTCGACGGGAATGACCGTGCCGGTGATGCGCCGGGCCGCATCGCTGACCAGAAACGCCGCCAGGGCGCCGACGTCGGCGATATCGACCAGCTGTCCCTTCGGGACCTGCGCGGCCGCCCGTTCCATCAGTTCATCGAAGCGATCTCTGCCGCTGGCCGCGCGCGTGGCGATGGGGCCCGGTGAGATGGCGTGCGCGCGGATTCCCTTCGGTCCCGGCTCCGCGGCCAGATAGCGTGTCGCGCTCTCGAGCGCCGCCTTGACCGGACCCATCAGGTTGTAGTGCTCGACCACGCGCTCGGAGCCGTAGAAGGTCACGCACAGCAGCGTGCCCCCGTCGGACATCAACGGCTCGGCCAGCTTGGCCATGCGCACGAAGCTGTGGCACGACACGTCCATTGCGGTCGCGAAGCCGGCCGCCGAACTATCGGTCACGCGGCCGTGCAGGTCGTCCCGCGGCGCGAACGCGATCGAGTGCAGCAGAAAGTCCAGGCCGCCCCAGCGCCGCCGAGTTTCCGCGAACAGAGCCTCCAGTTGTCCCGGTTCGCGAACGTCGCACGGGGCGGTCCATTCCACGCCGAGGCGATCGGCGACAGGCTGTACGAAGGGCTGGGCCTTTTCGTTGAGATAAGTCGCCGCCAGGCGGGCGCCGCATTGAGCGAAAGCCTGCGCGCAACCAGCGGCGATGCTGTGCTCGTTGGCGACGCCAAGGATGAGGCCGCGCTTGCTCGTAAGGTCCACCAGCGGCGTCATCGGGCCCCGTCCTGGAGGAGGGAGGCCGTATGCAGGGCGATCATGCGTTCCTCGTCGGTGGGGATGACCCACAGTTTGATTTTGCTGTCGGGCAGGCTGATGACCGGCTCGCCGCGGGCGTTGGCCGTCTCGCAGAGGCGCGCGCCCAGCCATTCCAGGCGCCGGCAGATTCGGGCCCGGACATCGGCGTGGTTCTCGCCAATGCCAGCGGTGAAAACCACCCCGTCCACGCCGCCGAGCGTGGCCGCCAGCGCGCCCATTTCCCGCGCCGCGCGCCAGCAGAACAGCTCGATGGCCTCCTGGGCTTCCGGGCGGTCACTGGCCGAGAGTGCGCGCATGTCGCTGGAGAGTTCGGAGACGCCGAGTAAGCCAGACTGCTTGTAGAGCAGGCTTTCGACTTGGTGCGCGGTCATGCCCACCTGCGTTTGCAGGTGCAGCACCACGCCCGGATCGATCGCGCCGCAACGCGTGCCCATCACCAGGCCGTCCAGGGCGGTGAAGCCCATGGTCGTGTCGACACTGCGCCCGCTGGCCATGGCGCACAGCGACGCACCGTTGCCCAGGTGCGCGACGATCACACGCCCCGCCGCCAACCCCGGATCGAGCTCCGCCAGGCGCTTGCTGATGTACTCGTAGGACAGGCCGTGGAAGCCATAGCGCCGAATGCCCTGGTCATGCAGGGCGCGGGGGATGGCGAACCTTGTGGCGATCCGCGGCCGGTCATGATGGAAGGCGGTGTCGAAGCAAGCGACCTGAGGCAGCCCCGGCGCCAGCTTGGCGATCGCGCTGATGGCGGCGAGATTGTGCGGTTGGTGGAGCGGCGCCAGGGCGTTGAAGCTCTCTAGCTTGCCCAGCAGCGCCTCATCGACAAGGCGCGGCACGGCGAAGTCGGGACCGCCATGGACGACGCGGTGGCCGATCGCGGCGATCTCGCGGCCGTCGAGGTGGATTCGCGCCCAATCGAACAGCCAGCTCAGAAGCTCGGCGTGGGTGAGGGCCTGGCCGTCTTTCCAGGTCTTCTGCTCGATCACCGTCCCGTCGACCGAGCGGATGGTCAGGATGGGCGCCATGCCGATGCGCTCGATCTTGCCGCCGCCAGAAAGGGTCGGGACGTGGTCCCGATCCAGGGTGAAGACCGCGAACTTGATGCTGGACGAGCCGGCGTTGAGGCTGACGACCGCGCTCATGCCGGCGCTCCGGTCAAGGCGCCGGCCAAGGGAGCGATCAGCGGGCCCGGCGCGGCCTTGGTCGCCGCGCGAGCCATCAGAACCGCCACCGCGCACGAGGCCAGGCGCGTGCGCAGGCTGTCGGCGCGGCTGGTCAGGATGATCGGCGCGCGCGCCCCCAGCACCACGCCTGCCGCGTCGGCGCCGCCCAGAAAGGTGAGTTGCTTGGCCAGCATGTTGCCGGCTTCCAGGTCGGGAACGACCAGGATGTCGGCGCGGCCCGCCACCGGCGAGACGATCCCCTTCTCGGCCGCCGCCGCTGGGCTGACGGCGTTGTCGAAAGCCAGGGGCCCATCGACGAGCGCGCCGGTGATCTGGCCGCGATCGGCCATCTTGCACAGCGCGGCCGCGTCCAGGGTGGTCGGCATGGCTGGGTTGACCGTCTCCACCGCCGACAGGATTGCCACCCTGGGTTCGGGGCGCCCCAACACATGGGCCAGGTCGATGGCGTTGCGGATGATGTCGGCCTTTTCCGCGAGCGTCGGGGCGATGTTGATCGCCGCGTCGGTGATGATCAGCGGCTCGGGATGGCCCGGCACGTCCATGACATAGGCGTGGCTGATCCGGCGCTCGGTGCGCAGCCCGTCGCGGGCGACGACCGCCCCCATCAGTTCGTCGGTGTGCAGCGAGCCCTTCATCAAGAGCGCCGCCTGGCCGCCGCGCACCAGGTCGACCGCCTTGGCCGCCGAGTCATGGCTGTGCAGGCTGGGAATGAGGCGCAAGGCGGCGATGTCCTTGCCGGCCGCCTGGGCCGCGGCGCGAACCCGGTCCTCGGGACCGAGCAGGATCGGTTCGATCAGTCCGGCCTCGGCGGCCTCGACCGCCGCGGCAAGAGCGGCGGCCGAGCAGGGATGGGCGACGGCGGTTAACAGGGGCGCGCCCCGGGCGGCCGCGATCAGGCGATTATAGTTGTCGTGATCGACCAGCCGCACGTCGGGCAGGGCGATGCGCGGGCGAAGCACCTTTTCGGTCGGCGCCCTGACCTCGGCCTGGCCGGTGATGACGGGTTGGGCATCCTGGTTCGCGCAAAGGCAGTCGAGGACTAGTATGTGCTTTTCTGGGCGCTTCTCGGTCACCGTGACCGTCACCGTGATGACATCGCCGACCCCGGCCGGGCGCACGAAGCGCAGGGATTGGCTTAGATAGATCGTCCCGGGGCCTGGCAGCAGCGTGCCAAGCACTGCCGAGATCAGGCCGCCGCCCCACATGCCGTGGGCGATCACGCGGCGAAAGACATCGCCCCGCGCGAACTCGGCGTCGAGGTGGGCGGGGTTCACGTCACCGGAGACGAGCGCGAAGAGCTGGATGTCCTCACGCGACAGGGTGCGCACCAGGCTGGCGCTGTCGCCGACCGCGATCTCGTCGAAGGTACGGTTCTCGATCATGTCCTTGTCGGTCATCGCTACTTCTCCAGCACGTAGGCGCCGGGAGCGTCGGCGATCGGCGCATAACCCTTGTCGACGGCTCCCAGAGGCGGAGGCGCGCCCGGCGCGCTTGAGCGGGCGTCGAGCCAGCGGCCCCATTGGGTCCACCACGAGCCCTGTTCCTCCGTCGCGCGGACCAGCCATTCCTCCGGGTCATAGGCCGGGCCATCGACCGGCCGGGTCAGCACCTGATAGCGCCGGTTCTTGCGTCCGGGCTCGGAGACGATGCCGGCGTTGTGGCCGCCGCTGGTCAGCACGAAGGTGATTTCCGCGCCGGTCAGCAAGTGGATTTTGTGGACCGACGTCCAGGGCGCGACGTGGTCGCGCTGCGTCCCGACGGCGAAGATCGGCGCGCGGATCGCCGACAGGGCGATGGTGCGGCCGTCGACCCGATACTTGCCCTCGGCCAGGTCGTCGTCGAGGAACAGCCGCGTCAGGTACTCACTGTGCATGGCGTAGGGCATGCGGGTGCCGTCGGCGTTCCAGGCCATCAGGTCGATCATCGGCTCGCGCTCGCCCATCAGGTAAGTCTGCAGGATGTGGGACCAGAGCAGGTCGTTGGAGCGCAGCATCTGGAACGCGCCGCCCATCTGGCGGCTATCGAGATAGCCGCGGCTCCACATCATGCTGTCCAAGAGGTCGAGCTGGGCCTCGTCGATGAACAGGCCAAGCTCGCCCGGTTCGCTGAACTCGGTCTGGGCCGCCAGCAGCGTCACGCTGGCCAGGCGCGTGTCGCCGTCGCGGGCCATAGCCGCGGCGGTGATCGACAGCAGCGTTCCGCCCAGGCAGTAGCCGGCCGCATGGATGTGCGTTGCGCCGGTGATGGCGGTGATCGCGTCGAGGGCGGCCATCGGCCCCAGCCGGCGATAAGCGTCCAGATCCAAGTCGCGGTCGTGACTGCCCGGGTTGAGCCAGGAGATCATGAAGACCGTGTAGCCCTGGTCCGTCAGCCAGCGAACCAGAGAGTTCCCCGGCGACAGATCCAGGATGTAGTACTTCATGATCCAGGCGGGCGTGATCAGCACCGGCTCTGGACGAACTTGGTCGGTGGTCGGCGCGTACTGGATCAGCTCGATCAGGCGGTTGCGATAGACGACCTTGCCCGGCGCCGTGGCGACGGTCTCACCGACCTTGAAGGCCTCGGTCCCGACGGGCGGCTCGCCCCGCGACTGTCGACGCAGGTCATCCACGAAATGATGGAAGCCATCTATGAGGCATTGGCCACCCGTCTCAGCGATCCGGCGCTGCAGCACCGGGTTGGTGGCGACGAAATTGGTGGGCGCCAGGAGATCCAGGACCTGCCGGGTGGCGAAGGCCATGATGTCTTCATGGTGCTTGGACACCCCGCTGACGCCGGTCGTGGCCGCGTGCCACCATTGCTGGTTCAGCAGAAAGGACTGGGCGATCAGGTTGAAAGGCGCTTGAGACCAGGCCGGGTCCGAAAAGCGCCGATCCTGTGGAAGCGGCTCGATCGCCGGCGCGGTCGCGGGGTCCTTGGCGCTACGCGCGACATAGTCTAGCAGCCTCAACTGCTTGCGCGCCACCTTTGCGTTCAGTTGCAGCAGCCTTCCGGGAGAGCGAAGCAGGTGAACGCCCCAGTCGGTCGCCGCCAGCAGCATGGTTGCGGGCGAAAGACCGTTCGTCATCTGGGCCGTGGCGGCGGCCGCGGCGCGATCCAGGGTTTCGGCGAAGCCGTCCAAGGGATCTGGCGCGGTCTCGGTGCTGGGCGTCGTCATGCTTTCGTCTCCACGAGCCTATTCGTCTTTACGGGGTGGGCTTGAGCTTGGACCGCTCTTGATCGCCGCGAACGGGGCAGGCGCCTGCAGAGCCGGCACGCCAGCCGCGAATGCATCTAGAACCTTAGCTAGGTGTCGCGCCTGAGCCTCGGGTTGATCCGATGGGATGAGCCCATGCAGCACCCTGATCCGGGCGGTGACGACGAGAAGGTCAAAGAGGCATTCGGCCATGACGTCGAGCCTATCCGGCGCTATCGCTCCGCTAGGCGCGCCTTCCTCGAGCAAGAATCTGAAGATGCCGATCAGAGGCTCTGTTCGCGGACGGGAGGTCTCCTCGATCAGCTCGGGACGCGCGTGGATGAGCTGTTCCATCAGGAGTGAGAAGTCACGGGCGCGGGGACTTAGCGCGACGTCGAGGCAAGCTTGGGCCGCGAAGAGGATTCTGTCGCGCGGATTGCCTGGTGGGATAGTCGCGGCGATGTCGGCGGCGACGGGGCTGCTGTCCAGATTTGCCACGGCGCGTAGCAGGCCGTCCTTGGACCCGTAGCGGGCGTAGAGTGTCCTCTTCGTGACGCCCGCCGAGGCGGCGATGCCTTCCATCGTCGCGCCGGCCCAGCCATGACGCACGAAGTGATCCAGCGCCGCGATAAGGATGCTGTCGTTCAGCAACCCGGCGGCGGCTTGGGAGGGGCGCCCGCCCTTGGCGAGGAGACGCGAGGACGGCGCATCGACGGTGGTTAGCGGCGGCTGGGTCATTTCGATCGGTCCTGTGAATGGACGCGCCCGCATCTTAGACGATCATCTAAAAGTATACCCATACGTATACATACAAGCTTTTGTGCGGGCGCGAAGGTTGTATGCTGCGGCGCAGTTGGCGTCGTGGAGGTTAAGGAGATGGCTAGCATCGCACTGGTCACGGGGGGGACGCGAGGCATCGGCGCGGCGATCGCCAAGTCCCTAAAACACGCGGGCTACGAGGTGGCGGCGATCTACCGGTCGGACGACGCGGCGGCTGAGCGGTTTGCCGCTGAAAACGGCGTTGAAGTCTTCAGGTGGAATGTCGCGGATGAGGGCGCTTGCCGGGAAGGTGTCGCCCAGGTCGAGGCAAAGCTCGGACCGGTCTCCATCCTCGTCAATAACGCCGGAATCACCCGTGATGGCATGTTCCACAAGATGAGCTGGGAACAATGGCGGGCCGTGCTGTCGACGAATCTGGACTCGATGTTCGCCATGACACGTCCGGTCATCGAGGGCATGCGCGAAAGGCGCTTCGGCCGGATCGTCAATCTGTCTTCGATCAATGGCCAGAAGGGGCAGATGGGGCAGGTCAACTACGCCGCCGCCAAGGCGGGCGTGATCGGCTTCACCAAGGCTCTGGCGCTCGAAAATGCTTCGCGAGGGATCACCGTCAACGCCGTCTGTCCCGGCTACATTGACACCGACATGGTCGCTTCGGTGCCCGAAGAGGCGCGCAAGGCGATCATCGCCGGGATCCCCGTAGGACGGCTGGGCAAGGCCGAGGAAATCGCCGACGCGGTGGCCTTTCTGGCTTCAGCGCGAGCCGGATTCTGCACAGGCTCGGTGCTCACGATCAATGGCGGGCAATACATCGCCAACGGCTGAGCAGGCTCACAGCTTGGCCTCTCAACCTTTCCAACCGTGGCTTAAGTCGTGGCTTAACTAGAGGGAATTCCGATGAGCTATCCGTTCGATCAACTCACCGCCCTGGCCAGCGCCAATCAGAAGCTGGCCCTGAAGTGCGCCAATATCGCGCGGGCCGCTGGCCAGCGTCAGTCCAAGATCGTCGCCAAGGCCTTCTTCACGGCCTCCGAACAGGCCGCCGAGGACAAGCCCGCGCCTTTGTCGTTCCCCATCCTGCCAGGCTACTCGCACGCCCTGGCCGAAGCCGAGGAATGCCGCCAAGTTTCGCTGAACGACACCAAGGCCGCCTTCGAGGAATGGCGCGCCAACGTCGAAGGACTGTTCTCGCCCGAGGCGGCGCAAAAGCAGTTCGCCAACGCCTACCAGGCTTGGTCCAAGGCCTTCCTCGCCCCCCTGGCGACGACCGCCGCCAGCGTGGCTGAGGCGGCCGAGCCCGCGGCCCGCGCCAAGGCCAAAGCCGCCGCCTAAGCGACGTCAGCGTTCGCCGACGACGGCCGCGCGGGCGACTGCGCGGCCGTCAATCGCTTTGATGAATGGAATGACCTGGCCGTCATGAGCTCGATCGATGAATGCGCGCGGCGCTGGCTGGGCTACCCCGGGCCTTGGAAGCGGGCGCTTGCCAGCGTTCTGATGGCGGGGATGTCCGCCTGCTCCCTAGCGCCGGACGGCCATCGGCCGCCGCTCCCCACACCGGCAAGCTATTCTGTCGCTTCCGCCGAAGGCGGGAGCATCGCCAGGATCGGTTGGCGGGACGTCTTTCGCGAGCCGGAGCTGCAGCATCTGATCGACACGGCGCTGGCCAACAATCGTGACGTCCGTATCGCGGCGGCGCGTGTCGCCGAGGCGCGGGCGGCCTGGCGGATCGACGGGGCTTCGCTCTATCCGCAACTCGACGCCGTGGCGACGGGCGCGCGGGGCCGCACGCTCTACAATCTGCCGCAGGTGGGCGTCTTGCCCGTCGATGTGCGCCAGGTCAGCGCCCAACTGAGCGCCAGCTGGGAGATCGACTTCTGGGGGCGGCTCGGCAATCTGCGCGACGCGGCCCGCTGGCGATATCTAGCCACTGAGGAGGCCCGGCGCGGGGTGGCCTCCCAGCTGATCGCCCAGGTCGCCAACGGCTATTTGCTCGAACGTGGCTATGAGGAGCGCGTGGCGCTGGCGCGTCATTCGATCGCCACGCGCGAGGACGCGCTGCGCATCATGAGGCGGCGCTACGAGATCGGCTCGGGCTCCAAGCTGGATATGACCCAGGCGCAAGCCCTGCTTGGACAGGCCAGGACGACGCTGCAGGGCCTGGAGCGGGATCGCGCCGTCAACCGCAACGCCCTGGCCCTGCTGGTCGGCGCACCGGTGGAGATCGCGCCGGGTTCACTCTCGCTGACGGAGGCGCCGGAGAACCTGTCGCCGCCGGCCGGCCTGCCGTCGGACCTGCTGGTCAACCGCCCCGACATTATCGCGGCCGAGCATCAGCTGCGCGCCGCCGAGGCCGATGTCGGCGCGGCTCGCGCCGCCTTCCTGCCCAATATTAGCCTGACGGGCGCCTATGGCGCGATGAGCGATGATCTGGACAGCCTGCTCTCGGGCGGAACTGAAGTGTGGAATTTCGCGCCGACGATCGCTGTTCCGCTGTTCAACGCCGGGCGCCTGAAAGGCAATCGCGACGTTGCGTTGGCGCGTCGCGAACAGGCGGTGGCCGAGTATGAACAGACCATCCAGTCGGCGTTCCGTGACGTGTCCGACGCCCTCGTGCGCCGCCAGCTGTTGCAACAACAAATCACGACGACGCGCGAGATCCTGGAAGCCCAGCGCGAACGCGCCCGCCTGGCCCAACTGCGCTTCGATAACGGGCGTTCGGCCTATCTGGAAGTTCTCGACGCCCAGCGAGATCTGTTCGACGCCGAGCAGGGGCTCGTCGAGCTGCGTCGGGCCGAACTGGCCAGCATCGTGTCGCTCTACGCCGCACTCGGCGGCGGCTTCGCGTCCAACCCGACTTTCGACACCCCCTCATCGGACGCCAACAAAGGGCAAAATCCATGACGCAAGCGACACGCAAGACCTGGATCGTCCGGGGCGCGATCGCCGTGGTGGTCGTCGCCGGCGGCTTCATGCTGTGGTCGACGTTGCAGCCCAAAGGACTGCCCGAGGGCATTGTCGCCGGTAACGGCCGGTTGGAGGCCGTCGAGATCGACATCGCGGCCAAGACGCCCGGACGTATCCGCGACATCGTCGCGGCCGAGGGCCAACTGGTGAAGGCCGGCGACGTCGTCGCGCTGATGGACACCGAGACCCTCAAGGCCCAGCTGGCGGAGGCGCAGGCTGGGTTGGCCCAGAGGGTCAACGCCGTGCAGATCGCCGAGACCCAGGTAGGCCAACGCCAGAGCGAATACGCCGCTGCGCTCGCCACCGTGCGTCAGCGCGAAGCGGAGCTGAACGCCGCGCGCAAGCGGCTGGCGCGGTCCGAAACCCTGGCGCGGGAAGGGGCCACGCCCGCTCAAGAGCGCGACGACAACCTTGCCGACGTCCAAGGTGCGGCGGCGACGGTCGAGGCCGCGCGCGCACAACTGGCGTCCTCGAAGGCTGGAATCGAGGCGGCTCGCGGTCAGGTTATAGGTGCGCGATCGAACGTCGACGCGGCTCGCGCGACCATCACCCGCATCGAAGCGGACATCAGCGACAGCGAACTGCGCGCGCCGCGCGGTGGTCGCATCCAGTACCGCGTGGCCCAGCCGGGCGAGGTCGTCGCCGGCGGTGGCCGGGTGATGAACCTGGTGGACCTGACCGACGTCTACATGACCTTCTTCCTGCCCGAGACCGTAGCCGGGCGGGTCGCCATCGGCAGCGAGGCCCGCATCGTGCTGGACGCCGCGCCTGACCGCATCATCCCGGCCAAGATCAGCTACGTGGCCGACGTCGCTCAGTTCACACCCAAGACCGTGGAGACCCAGAGCGAGCGCCAGAAGCTGATGTTCCGGTTGCGCGCCCAGATCGATCCGGCGCTGCTGGCGCGCCATGTGGCCCAGGTCAAGACCGGCCTGCCGGGCATGGCCTATGTGCGCATCGATCCCAAAGCGCCGTGGCCGGAGGATCTGGCCAAGGCGAAGAAGGACTAGGCGGATGTCCACCGAAAGCGCTCCGGGCGGGGAGCCAGTGGTCCGCGTCGCTGGCCTGCGCCAACGGTATGGTAAGACACAGGCGTTGCGGGGTCTCGACCTGGAGATCCCCCAAGGGCGGATGATCGGCCTGATCGGACCCGATGGAGTGGGCAAGTCCAGCCTGCTGTCGCTGATCGCCGGCGCCCGCGCCGCGCAGCACGGGACCGTGCGGGTGCTGGACGGCGACATGAGCGACCGCCGGCACCGCGAGGCGGTATGCCCGCGCATCGCCTACATGCCCCAGGGGCTGGGCAAGAACCTCTATCCAACCCTGTCGGCCGAAGAGAATCTGCAGTTCTTCGCTCGCCTGTTCGGCCACGGCGCGGCCGAGCGCCGCCGGCGCATCGACGACCTGACGCAAAGCACGGGCCTTTACCCCTTCTTGGCGCGGCCGGCCGGCAAATTGTCGGGCGGCATGAAACAGAAGCTGGGCCTGTGCTGCGCGTTGATCCACGACCCGGACCTGCTGATCCTGGACGAGCCGACGACCGGGGTCGATCCGCTGGCGCGTGCGCAGTTCTGGGACCTGATCGCCCGCATCCGACGCCAGCGCCCGGGTATGAGCGTCATCGTCGCCACCGCTTACATGGACGAGGCCCAGCGCTTCGACTGGCTGGTCGCCATGGATGACGGCGCGGTGCTGGCGACCGGCGCGCCGGACGAGATTCTGCGGCGCACGGGATGTTCGAACCTCGAAGCCGCCTTTGCCGAGCTGTTGCCGGAGGCGCGCAAGCGGGGCCATGCGCCGGTGGTGATCCCTACGCTGGAGACGGACGAGAACGACATCGCCATTGAGGCCCGGAACCTGACGATGCGCTTCGGCGATTTCGTCGCGGTCGATCGAGTCAATTTCCGCATCCGTCGCGGCGAGATCTTCGGCTTCCTGGGCTCCAATGGCTGCGGCAAGTCGACTACTATGAAGATGCTGACTGGCCTGTTGCAGGCCAGCGAGGGCCAGGCCTGGCTGTTCGGCCGCGAGGTCGATCCGCGCGACATCGCCACCCGTCGGCGCGTCGGTTATATGAGCCAGGCCTTTTCGCTCTATGGCGAACTGACCGTGCGCCAGAATCTGGAGTTGCACGCGCGGCTATTCAACGTGCCCGCTGGCGAGATCCCGGCCCGCGTCGCGGAGATGACCGAGCGGTTTGGCCTAGAGCGGGTGCTTGACGTGCTTCCCGAGCAGCTGCCGCTGGGCATTCGCCAGCGCCTGTCGCTCGCCGTGGCCATGGTCCACAAGCCCGAGCTGCTGATCCTGGACGAGCCGACCTCGGGCGTCGATCCGGTGGCGCGCGACGCCTTCTGGCGGCTGCTGGTCGAGCTGTCGCGGCGCGACAAGGTCACGATCTTCATCTCGACCCACTTCATGAACGAGGCCGAGCGCTGCGATCGCATGTCGATGATGCACGCCGGCAAGGTGCTGGACAGCGACGTTCCGGCCAGGCTGATCGAGAAGCGCGGCGCGGCCAGCCTGGAAGAAGCGTTCATCGACTATCTGGTCGAGGCCGGAGGGGCCGACGCCGAACCCGAGGTGATCGCGCCCGAGGCTCCGCAAGTGGTCGAAGCCCATGCCCAGGCCCATCGCGGCTTCAGCGTCCAACGCATGGTCAGCTACATCTGGCGCGAGACCCTGGAGCTGCAGCGCGATCCGGTGCGCGGAACCCTGGCCCTGCTGGGATCGGTGATCCTGATGCTGGTCATCGGCTTTGGGATCAGCCTGGACGTCAACAACCTGCGCTACGCGGTCTTGGACCGCGACCAGAGCCCGCTCAGCCAAAAATATCAGCTCGACATCTCCGGCTCACCCTACTTCATCGAGCAGGCGCCGATCCGCGACTATGACGACCTGGACCGCCGGATGCGCAACGGTGAGCTGTCCCTGGCCATCGAGATTCCCCCGGGCTTTGGTCGACACGTCCTGCGCGGCGAACCGGTTTCGATCGCCGCCCTGTTCGATGGGGCGATGCCGATGCGGGCCGAAACCGTCCAGGGCTACGTCCAGGGCATGCACCAGCACTGGTTGATGGAACAGGCCAAAGCCGCGGGTCTGGCGACGTCATCCTCGGTCTCGATCGAGAACCGCTTCCGCTACAATCCCGACGTCAAGAGCCTGCCCGCCATGGCGCCGGTGGTGATCCCGCTGCTGCTGCTGATGCTGCCGGCCATGCTGACGGCGCTGGCCGTGGTGCGCGAGAAGGAGACGGGCTCGATCATCAACCTCTACGTCACGCCGGTTACGCAAACGGAATTCCTGCTGGGCAAGCAGGTCCCCTATATCGTGCTGGCGATGATCAATTTCCTGGCCATGCTGCTCTTGGCAATCTTCGTCTTCAAGGTGCCCGTCACCGGCAGCCTTTCGACCCTGGTGCTGGGGGCCTTGCTGTGCTGCGTGATTGCTACGGGCATGGGCCTCTTGGCTTCCGCCGTCACCAACAGCCAGATCGCCGCTATGTTCCTGGCGATGGTCGGCACGCTGATCCCGACCACAATCTATGGCGGCATGCTCGATCCGGTCTCGTCGATGGAGGGCATGTCCCGAGTGATTGGCGAGATCTACCCGGCCAATCACCTGTTCACGATCAGCCGCGGTGTGTTCAACAAAGGACTGCGGTTCGACGATCTGGCGGAATCGTTCTGGCCCTTGATGATCGCCGCTCCGGCGATCATCGGCCTCTCGATTGTACTCCTCAAAAAGCAGGACCGCTGACCATGCGCCAGGCGCTGTCCAATATCTTTCGCCTGGGTGTCAAGGAGCTGTGGAGCTTGCGCCGCGATCCGATGATGATGGGGCTGATCCTGTTCATCTTCACCTTCGCGGTTTACAGTGCGGCGACCTCCGCGCCCGAGACCCTGCAGAAGGCGGCTATCGCCGTCGTGGACGAGGACCATTCGGCGCTGTCGCAGCGCATCGTCTCGGCCTTCTATCCGCCGCAGTTCACAACGCCGAAGATGATCACACCCTCGCAGATCGACGCGGGGATGGATGCGGGCGACTACACCTTCGTGATGCACATTCCATCCGGCTTCCAGCGCGACGTATTGGCCGGGAGATCCGCCGAAATCCAACTGAACACCGACGCCACACGGATGAGCCAGGCGTTCACCGGTAGCGGCTACATCCAGCAGATCGCGATGGGCGAGGTCACCGCGTTCGTGAAGCGCTACAGAGGGCAGACGGCCCTGCCCGTGGACCTGGAGGCGCGCGCGCGCTTCAACCCTACCCTGGACAAGGCCTGGTTCGGCTCGCTTTCCCAGATCATCAACCACATCGCCATGTTGTCGATCATCCTGACCGGCGCGGCGCTGATCCGCGAGCGCGAGCATGACACCATCGAGCACCTGCTGGTGATGCCCGTGACGCCGCTGGAGATCATGCTGAGCAAGGTCTGGTCGATGGGCTTGGTGGTGCTGGTCGCCGCCTTCCTGTCGCTCAATCTGGTCGTGCGAGGCGTGCTCGGGGTTCCGGTCGCCGGCTCTCTGCCCCTGTTCTTCAGCGGCGCGGCGCTGGTGCTGTTCGCCACCACCTCGATAGGCATCTTCATGGCCACCGTCGCCCGCAACATGCCTCAGTTCGGCATGTTAGCGGTGCTGGTCCTGCTGCCCTTGCAGATGCTGTCGGGCGGCTTGACGCCCCGCGAAAGCATGCCCGAACTGGTGCGGACCATCATGCTCGCAGCGCCCACCACCCACTTCGTCGAACTTGGCCAGGCGATCCTGTTCCGCGGGGCCGGCATCGCGGTTGTGTGGCCTCAGTTCGTAGCGGTCGCCATTATCGGCGCGGTTTTCTTTACGGTCGCGCTGTCGCGGTTCCGCAAGACAATCACCTCGATGGCTTGATCATGCGCTGGAGACCATCGCCATGAAGCGGCTGCGCGTCATCACGGTTTGGACCTGGCTGGCGATGGCTGCCGTTCTGTCGTCCTGCGGCACGCTTTCGCGTTCGCCGGCGGGGGGGATCCGCCTGGCGCCCGACTCCGTCATTCCCGTCCAAGACCCATGCGCCGTGGCCAGCGACTCCGCCGCCATCGGAGCGTTGAGGCGCGAGCTGATCGCGAGCGGCGAGGCCGGATCCGCCCCGATCCTGGCGCTGTCCGGGGGCGGTGCGAACGGCGCCTATGGCGCAGGCGTCCTGGTGGGGTGGACGCAGACTGGAGAACGGCCAGTCTTCAAGATCGTCACCGGCGTCAGCACCGGGGCGCTCACGGCTCCCTTCGCGTTCTTGGGGGCGAGATGGGACCCGCAACTCCAGGCCGCCTACGCCAATGGCGAGGCCAAGGACATCCTGGGCTGGCGGCAGCTGGCGACTTTCGCCCTGCCCAGCCTCTACAGCGCTTCGGCTCTCAAGCGGCTGGTTGATCGCGCCGTCAGTCCGGCCATGCTGCAGGAGATCGCGGTCGAGCACGGCAAGGGGCGGCGGCTTCTGGTGGCCACGACCAATCTGGACACCCAGGAGACCGTGATCTGGGACATGGGCGTGATCGCCAAGCAGGGCGGCCCTCAGGCGCTGACGCTGTTCAAGGACGTGCTGGTGGCCTCGGCCAGCATCCCCGGGGTCTTTCCGCCCGTGCTGATCGCCGGGCGCGCCAAGGATGGGCGGATCGTCCAGGAGATGCATGTCGACGGCGGCGTGAACCTGTCCTTCCTGGCCGTTCCCGAGAGTCTGTTGCTGTGGAAGGACCCCAATCCGCATCCGACGCGGGGCGTCATCCATGTACTGGTCAACGGCCAGATCTGACGGGTGGAGGCTGTCACCAAGGGGCGCTTGAAGAGCATTCTCAAGCGCACCTTCGACAGTTCCAGCAAGGCCTCGGTCCGCAGTCTCCTGATGTCGAACGCCGCCTTCGCCCAGCGCAACGGCTTGGATCTGCAGGTCAGCGCCGTGCCGGATGAAGCCGAAGCCAACAGCCTGGACTTCAGTCGCGAGGCGATGGTGCGGCTGTTCGAGCTTGGGCGGAACCGGGCGACGCAAGGTGAGGCATGGGCGCCCTGGGCGCGCCACATGGCGACGACGCAGGTCGATACTGGCGCGCCCGCAGCACCGCCGCCCGAGCGCTGAGTCACGCATCTGGCCCTAGCTGGGGCTGTCGTCGCTGTCACCGCATGCGATGGCGACATGCGGGGCGCCGTGTCGACCAGCAGATGGATGTTTCGTCCGTTTGCGACGCCTGAGCCGTCGGTCAGATCGCGCTGGCGTCAAGCGGAGCGAAGCCAATATACGGCAAACAACTCGGATGGCGCGGGGCGTGGCGGCAAAGGCATTTGATGCGACTTGACGATCTGGGCCAATGTTGATCATCAACAACTGCTGTGGGCGGTCGTGATGCGTGGCCCTTGAACGGGAGTAATTCTGGTGGATGACGGCAAACCCAAAGCCTCCGCGGTTCTGAGTGTCGCGGCGGCCTTGGCGTTGCTTTACGTTTTCCGGACGGTCCTTTGGCCCCTGGCCCTGGCCCTGGTGCTGATGATCCTGATCCGCGTGGTCAGCCGGCGCATCAAACGAGCCTTGCCCAGCGCCGGGGAGCGCACGGTGTCCACCGTGACGGCGGTGACGATCGGCGGTCTGGTGCTGGGCGCGATGCTTGTCGTCGTCACCGGCGTTTCCCAGATCCTCGCCGAGGCCGAAACCATCTACCGCCGTCTTGATCAGATGGTGGGAGAAGTTCGTGTGCCTGGCTTGGGGTGGCTTTCGCTTGAGGGTCTGGCGCACAGAATGGATGCTGGCGAAACCCTGCGGGCGATCGCCAGCAATGTGCAGGGCGCAGGCGCGGGCCTGACGCTGACCGCGCTGTATCTTGTCTTCATCGTCGCGACCGGGCGGAGCCTCGAACAGCGCGTGACCAAGATCATCGCCGCGCGCCGTTCGAGCGCTTTGGTCAACGTTCTAACCCGAAGCGTGCAGGGCGTGGAGGTCTACACCTACATACAGACCATCACAGGCCTGATGATGGCCATCGCCGCCTTCTTCCTGATGATCGCCTTCGGCCTCAAGAGCGCGCTCTTCTGGGCGCTGACGCTGTTCCTCTTCAGCTAGCTGCCGGTGGTGGGGGTGGTGCTGGGCAGTATCGGGCCCACGTTGTTTGCGCTCGTGCAATTTCCGACCGTGGTTCCTGCACTGGTCATCCTCGGGGGCATTCAAGCGGTGGCCTTCGTCGTGGGCAATCTGGTTCTGCCGAAGATGCAGGCCGACAGCCAGAATATCGACCCGGCGGCCAGCCTGTTGGCGATCGGCGTCTGGACGATCGTCTGGGGCGTGCCCGGGGCGTTCCTGGCGATCCCGCTGACTCTGGCCCTGATGTATGCGCTGGCGCAGTACAAGAGCGTCGCATGGATCGCCATACTGATCTCCAGCGATGGCGATCCCCTGCCGCCGGATCCGATCGAAGACGCGCCGTCTCGCTGATTCAACGCTTTCTGCTCCGGCGCAGGCTGAGCTCGACAGGGCCGCCCAGAGAGTTGCTGCGCCCGGCCTGTCGCTGGAGCCCGTTCCGACTTGGTCGAAACGACCGGTGGGATAAAAAGGCTCACAGCTGTGGAGCCTCAATAGGTTGTCCGCGTCGAGGCCAAGTCGGCTGATGGGTGTAGCGGATTTTATCCCCCCGTGGGGCCGATGCCAGTTGTACCGGTACAGCCAGTTAGGAAGCTCTGCGGTTCGGTGATCTGAGGTCTGATAGGCCTGGGCGTAGGCCCACTCGCGCAGGGCGGTCTGGATGAACCGCTCGGCTTTGCCATTGGTCTTGGGCGTATAGGGCTTGGTGCGGATGTGCTTGAGGCCCAGGGCGGCGCAGGCGTCGCGGAAGGCGTGGGATTTGTAGCAGGCGCCGTTGTCGGTCATCACCCTGGCGACGGTGACGCCCAGGCTCTGGTAGTAGGCCACGGCGGCCTTGAGAGCAGCCACGGCGCTCTCCTTCTTCTCATCCGGGAGCACCTGGCTGCAGGCGATGCGCGAGGCGTCATCGATACAGACATGGACATACTCCCAGCCCGCTCCCCAGGCCTTGCCGTTCTGCTTGCCGCGCGTGCTGCTCTGGCCTGTACGATCACCCGTGACGCGGTGGCCCGGCTTTGCGAAGCGACCCAGCTTCTTGATGTCCAGGTGGATCAGATCGCCGGGGCGCTCGCGCTCATAGCGGATCACCGGCTCGGGCGGATCCAGGTCGCGGACCCGGCTCAGGCTCGCGGCCCGCAGGATCCGGCTTACCGTGGCCGGCGAGACCCCGGTCTCCTTGGCTATCTGGCGGCCGCACAAGCGCCGACGACGCAGCGCTATGATCTGATCCGCCGTCCAGGCCGGCGTCGGCCGGTAGAGCTTGTGCGGTCGCGACGAGCGATCTGACAGGCCTTCGTGACCTTCCGCCTCGAACCGCTTGACCCATTTGGCCACCGTCTTGGCGTCAACGCCCAAGGCCGTGGCCACGGCCTTGGGCGTTGCACCCGCCCGCACCCGCCGCACCAGCTCGGCTCGACTGTGCGGCGTTAGCCGGGCATTCTTGTGCACGTTCATCCGATCCTCCCGGTGGGTCTGAAGCTTCGCAACCTCAGCTTCCCCGGTCAGGGTCGGGTGGACAACCTATTGAGAGCTCACAACTAGAGCGCTTCCAGGCTTCTCTGGAGCGTCGCCATGTCGGCTGGAAGCGGCGTCTCGAAGCGGAGGGTCTCGCCGGTGATCGGATGGACGAACCCCAGCACCGCCGCATGCAGCGCCTGACGCTTAAGCCCGGCCGCCTGGATGGCCTCTCGGACCGCGGTCGCCGGCTGGCCCGCGCCATAGACGGGGTCGCCCAGGCACGGACTGCCCTTGCTGGCCATGTGGACCCGGATCTGGTGCGTTCGGCCGGTCTCGAGGCGGCAGGCGACGCGGGCGGCCAGGGGCTTGTCCTGCGGACCGAACGCGGCCTCGACCTTGTAATGGGTGATCGCCTCGCGCCCGCCGGACCGCAACACGGCCATCTTCTTACGGTCGCCGGGCGAGCGGCCCAGCTGCGTGGTGATCGTTCCCGAGGGCGGCGACGGCGCGCCGCGGGTCAGGGCGATGTAGAGGCGATCGATGTCGTGCGTGGCGAACAGGGCCGAGAGGCCCTTGTGCGCGGCGTCGCTCTTGGCGGCGACCATCACGCCAGAGGTGTCCTTGTCCAGACGATGGACGATGCCGGGGCGCGCGACGCCGCCGACGCCCGACAGGCTGTCGCCGCAGTGGTGCAGCAGGGCGTTGACCAGGGTGCCGGTCAGGCTGCCCGGCGCGGGATGAACGGCCATGCCGGCGGGCTTGTCGACCACGATCAGGTGCGCGTCCTCGTAAAGCACGGCCAGGGGGATAGCCTCCGGCTCGGGATCCGCCGGGATCGGCGGCGGGACAAGCAGGACGTAGGTTCCAGCCTTGGCCTTGCGCGAGGCGTCGGCGACCAGCTGGCCGTCCAGCGACAGGCGGCCCTCGGCGATCAGCGCTTGCAGCCGCGCGCGAGACAGGTCGGGAAGCAGCGCCGCCAGCGCCTTGTCCAGGCGCTGGCCGGCCAGCTCCGGCGGCAGGACGGCCGTCAGGGCCTCACCGCCCTCGTCGGATACGGCGTCGTCGAGGACGTCGTCGTCCAGCCTGTCTTCCGTGCGCGTCACCTGGGTTTCATCGCTCCTTCACACGTCCGTCGCACCAACGACACGCGTCATGCCTACGGGCCAGATCGAGTTTCGCATTCAGGGGGATAGTCGATGCGCGCTTTCCGCACCACCACGCTGTTGACCGCCAGCCTTCTGGCCCTGGCGGTCGCCGCCCCGGCCTTCGCCGCCGACGCGCCAACGACGCCGGCCGCCGATGATCAGGACACCCGCCTGGGCGAGGTCGTGATCACCGCCCAGAAGCGCGCCCAGGACCCCGTCGAGGTGCCGATGGCGGTCACCGCCTATTCCGGCAAGTTCCTGGAGGCGATCGGCGTCAAGGCGTTCGACGAGCTGTCGGCCTTCACCCCGGGCTTCCTGGTGCAGAACCAGTCGAACAACAACTCCGGCTTCGTAATGCGCGGCATCACCTCGGACTCCGGCTCGGCCACCGACGAGACCCGCGTGTCGATCTACCAGGACGGCGTGCCGATCTCGCGTTCGCGCGGCTCGTATGTCGAGCTGTTCGACATGGAGCGGGTCGAGGTCGCCAAGGGGCCGCAATCGACCCTGTTCGGCCGCGGCGCCCTGATCGGCGCGGTGAACCTGGTGCAGAACAAGGCCAATCCGGCCAAGAACGACTGGCTGCTGAAGGCCGAAGGCGGCACGGGCGGCTATTTCGTCGGCGAGGGCATGGTCAACTTCGCGTTCGGCGACGACAGCGCCCTGCGCATCGCCGCCCGCGCCCGCAAGAACGACGGCTATGTCGACGACGCGGCCGGCGGGGACGCCTACAACTCGACCAACACCAAGGCCGTGCGCGCGGCCTATCACCTGGAGCCGGGCCCGCTGAAGCTGGACCTGATCGGCAATTACCAGGAAGACTCCACCACGGGCACCTCGTTCAAGAGCCATACGTTCAACCCGACCAACCCGGTGACCGGCCAGGCGCTGGGGGACACCGGCGTCTCGTCGGCCGCCACCCTGGCGCCGGGCGCGGGTTTCGAGGGCGGCGCGCCGCTGGGCCTGGAGCGCAAGGTCTACGGCCTGACGGCCCTGGCCGAGTACAAGATCAGCGACAGCTGGACCCTGTCGTCGATCACCGCCACCCGCGCCTTCCATTCGGTTGAGGTCTTCGATCCGGACGGCTCGTCCCTGCCGATCCTGACCTTCGCCGAGGACGCGCAAGGCCGTCAGCAGAGCCAGGAGCTGCGCCTGCGCTACGATGACGGCGGCCGCTTCACGGGTTTCGTCGGCGCCAACTACTTCCACGAGACGGGCTCCTGGCGCATTCCCGGTCAGTATGACGAGCGTCTGGTGCTGGCCCTGCTGGCCGGCAATACGCCGCTGGGCATCAGCCGGCCGAACCCGCAGCCGCTGGCCGTGCTGACCAACCCGGCCTACCTGGCGCAGGTGCTGCAGTTGGGCTTTGGCATCCCGTCCGCGATCGCGCCGGGCATCGTCTCGAACCTGAAGCCGATCCACCGCGAGGAATTCGCCAACTACGGCGAGAACACCGCCTATGACGTCTATGCCGACGGCACGTTCAAGCTGACGGACAAGTTCGAGATCACCGCCGGCATCCGCTACACCAGCGAAGACCGCTGGGCGGCCTACCGCTCGAACGTCCAGAACGGCCGCTCGATCCTGGGCATCCTGCTGGCCGCGCCGACCGCGACCAACCTGTTCCTGGCCGCCCAGCCGAACGCCGTGAACAATCCGCTGCTGCCGACCGTGGGCCTGATCACCCAGCCGACCACCAACAACGGCGACACCTTCGCCAAGTCGATCGACGATAACGGCCTGACCTGGCGCGTGGTCGGTCGCTATGAGCCCGCCGACAATCTCAGCCTCTACGCGTCCTACGCCCGTGGCCGTCGCCCGGACGTGATCTCGTCCAGCGCGCCTTCCGCGCCGCTGGGCGCCGCGCGCTTCAACGTGGTCGACTCCGAAAAGGTCGACAGCTACGAGGCCGGCGCCAAGGGCAAGCTGATGGACGGCCGTCTCTACCTGTCGGGCGCGGTTTTCCGCTACGACTACGACAACTTCGCCACCAGCTTCCGCCAGGGCGCCCAGGTCGTGACCCTGAACGCCGGCAAGGCCAAGGCCTACGGCTTCGAAGGCGAGGCTCGCCTGCAGGCCGGCGACTACTGGACCCTGTTCACGACCTACGCCTACAACCACGCCCGCCTCGAAAGCGGCCTGCGCAAGGGCAATTCCTTCCGCCTGTCGCCCGACCAGAGCTTCTCGGCCGGCGCCGCGTTCAGCCGCGAGGCCCTGGGCGGAAAGCTGACCTTCACGCCCACCTACACCTGGCGCTCGAAGATGTTCTTCGACGACGACAACGACCGCAGCGATCTGCAGTCGTCGGGCCTGTTCCCCGACACCAAGGTCGACGAGTTCCAGAAGGCCTACGGCCTGCTGAACGTGCGCGTCGGCTTCGGCGCGGTTGACGATCGCTGGAAGGTCGAGGCCTTCGTCGAGAACCTGGGCGATGTCAGCTACCTGAAGGACGCGGGCAACACCGGCGACAGCTTCGGCATCCCGACCTTCATCGCCGGCAAGCCGCGCTTCATGGGCGTGGGGATCACCTTCCGCCACTAGGATCAGGGGATCGCCTCTCCCGGCGGATGTCGGGAGAGGCGATCACGGCTGCTCGACAGCCTCGTCTTTCCATTGTCTCGTTCCGCGTATCCAGGGGGAGAGCGCATCATGACCATCGACCGCCGTAAGGTGCTGGGCCTTCTGGGCCTCTCGGGCGCCGCCGCCGGCGAAGCCGCCGCCGCCACGGTCAAGGGCCTGCACGAGGGTCCCGTCCGCTTCGAGCACGGCGTGGCCTCGGGCGATCCGCTGCAGGATCGCGTGATCCTTTGGACGCGGGTGACCGCGCCGGACGCCAAACTGCCGGTGGGCGTGCGCTGGGATGTCGCCGCCGATCCGGATTTCAAGACCATCGTCCGCCAGGGACACGCCACCACCGACGCCAGCCGCGACCATACGGTCAAGATCGACGTCACCGGCCTGAAGCCGGGGACCGAGTACCACTACCGCTTCCGCGCCAGCCGCGCGGGCGAGGCCGTGGGCGAGGCGGTGGTCGGCCGCACGCGCACTCTGTCGGTCGGCGCCGTCAAGGACGTCGTCCTGGCGGTCACCTCGTGCAGCCTCTATCCGAACGGCTACTTCAACGCCTATGACGCGATCGCCAAGCTGCCGCGCGTCGACGCCGTGCTGCACCTGGGCGACTACATCTACGAGTACGGCGCCGCGCCGGGCGACTACGGCATGAATTCGCCGACCGCCAAGACGCGCGTACCCGATCCGCCGCACGAGATCGTCACCCTGGACGACTATCGCCGCCGCCATCGCCTCTACAAGACCGACCCGATGCTGCAGGCGGCCCACGCCCGCGCGCCGTGGATCGTGGTCTGGGACGATCACGAGACGGCCAACGACAGCTGGATCGGCGGCGCCGAGAACCATCAGCCGAAGACCGAGGGCGACTGGGCGACCCGCAAGGCCGCCGCGCTGAAGGCCTATTACGAGTGGATGCCGATCCGCGAGGCCGCGCCGGGAACCCTGCCGGAGGCTGCTTGGCGCGGCTTCCAGTTCGGCGACGTGGCCACCCTGCTGATGACCGAGACGCGGCTGACCGCGCGCACGCATGAACTGGATTATGAGACCGACCTGCCGATCGTCGACGGCAAGCCGGACGTCGCGGCCTTCGTCGCCAAGTGGAAGGATCCTTCGCGCCGGATGATGGGCCAGGACCAGGAGCGCTGGCTGGCCAGCCAGGTCCAGGCCTCGGTCAAGGCCGGCACGGCCTGGCAGGTGCTGGGCAACCAGGTGGTCATGGCGCGCGTCGCCACGCCCAACCTCCAGAAGACGATGGGCGAGGAGAAGTTCGCGGCCCTGGTGGCCCAACTGCCCGACTACGCCAAGAAGCGTGTCGCCCAGTCCGTGGCGATGTCGGCCTACGACATTCCGTCGAACCTCGACGCCTGGGACGGCTATCCGGCCGACCGCCAGCGGGTCTACGACATTTTCACCGCCGCCAAGGCGCGGCCGATCGTGCTGGCGGGCGACAGCCACATGTTCTGGGTCAATGAGCTGTGGAACGACGCGGGCGACAAGCGCGTGGCCGCCGAGTTCGGCGCGACCTCGATCACGTCGCCCGGCTATGGCGACCTGATGCCGGGCGCCCCGATCGGCGAGGCCTTCGTCCAGCGCAACAAGGAAGTCCGCTACAGCCATGGCAGCGCCAAGGGCTTCGTCCTGCTGACGCTGGAACACGGCAAGGCCACGGGCGAGCTGATGACGGTCTCGACGATCCTGGATCCGAAGTACGAGACCAGCGTGCTGAAGCGCTTCGTGGTGACCCCGTCGGCCGACGGCGGGGTGGAGGCGTTGAAGGAGGGGTAGGGGCGACTTCAGGATGCTCCCCTGCGATGCGGGGGAGCTGTCGCGGAGCGACTGAGGGGGCAAGCTGGGCGAACCGCCGCGTTAGCCCCCTCCGGCCCTCTGGGCCACCTCCCCCGCGATGCGGGGGAGGATCTAGCGCAGGCTCACCGCCGCTCCAGGGCCAGCTTCAGGCCGAACGCGACGAAGACGCAGCCGGTCACCCGGTCCAGCCAACGCACCACGACCGGCACGCGCAGCAGACCCGCGATCGGCACGGTCGCCGCGATCAGGGCGGCGAACCACAGCAGGCCTTCGACCACGTGGATGGTCGTGAGCAGCAGGCCAAAGCGCGCCGGATCGACGCCCGCCGGCATGAACTGCGGCAGGAACGACACGTAGAAGACCCCGACCTTGGGATTGAGCAGGTTGGTCAGCAGCCCCCGGCGCAGGGCGGCGATCGGGCCCGCGTCGACCGGCCGCATCTCGCCCGGCTCGAACTGGTCGCGGGGCTTGAGGATCATCTTGATCCCGGTCCAGGCCAGGAACAGGGCGCCCACCCACTTCAGCCCCGTGTAGGCCATCTCCGAGGCGGTCAGCAGCGCGCCGACGCCGAACGAGGCCGCCGCCCCCCAGATCAGACAGCCAAGCCCGACGCCGATCGCCGCGCCGGTCGCGCGACGAGGCCCCTCCGCCGCCGCCGTCCGGATGACGAGGGCCGTGTCGAGGCCGGGCGTCAGGGTCAGCAGCCCCGCCGCCAGCGAGAAGGCGACGAGGGCCTCAGTCGTGGTCATGGAGCGGCTTTTCGCGCTCGACCAGCTTGCCGTCCTCCAGCACGCGGTAGAAGCACGAGCGGAACCCGACGTGGCAGGCGCCGCCGTCGCCGCGCGGACGCACCTTCAGCAGCACCGCGTCCTGGTCGCAGTCGACCCGCAGCTCGACGACGTCCTGCAGCTGGCCGCTGGTCTCGCCCTTCTTCCAGAGTTCGCCCCGCGAGCGGCTGAAATAGTGGGCGATGCCAGTGTCGACCGTCAGCTTCAGCGCCTCGTCGTTCATCCAGGCCAGCATCAGGATCTCGCCGGTGTCGGCGTGCTGAGCCACCGCCACGACCAGGCCGTCGGCGTTGAAGCGCGGCGCGAGGTCGGAGCCCCGCTCCAGGGCGTGCTTGTCGTGGGCGTGGGGGAACAGGGGCGTGCTCATGGCGCCACATATGGCGCAGGCGGGGCGGGCGCGCTAGCTTCCCCGCGCTTGCGGGGGCGAGATGAACCTCAAGGATCGGATCAAGGGGGCGGTGGCGGCGCTGGACGTCTGGGCTCGGCCCTGGGCGCGGCGCTCGCGCTGGCATGGCTACGCCTATGAGTTCCTGCTGTTTGGCCTGAAGCAGGCCTGGGCCTGCCTGTTCGGCGGCCTGATGCTGGCGCTGCTGGTCGGCACCAAGCTGCTGTGGCCCGAGCACGCGCCGCTGGCCCGCTACGACTTTCTCGTCATCGCCTCGGTCGCCATCCAGGCCGCGCTGCTGGCGCTGAAGCTGGAGCGCTGGGACGAGGCGCTGGTCATCTTCATGTTCCACGTCGTCGGCACGGTCATGGAGCTGTTCAAGACCGCCCACGGCTCGTGGATCTATCCCGAGCCCAGCCTCTTGCGGATCGGCGGCGTGCCGCTGTTCACCGGCTTCATGTACGCCTGCGTCGGCAGCTATATCGCCCGCATCTGGCGGCTGTTCGACATCACCTTCGAGCGCTATCCGCCGTTCTGGACCACCCACATCCTGGCGGTGCTGATCTACGCCAACTTCTTCACGCACCATTATGTGACGGACATCCGCCTGGGGCTGTTCGCCCTGTCGGCCCTGCTGTTCGGGCGCACCTCATTCGTGTTCACGCCCGACCGGACGCCGCGCCGCATGCCCATGCTGATGGGGGCGATCCTGGTCTCGCTGTTCATCTGGTTCGCCGAGAACCTCGGCACCTTCGCCGGGGCCTGGATCTATCCCAGCCAGGCGGCGGGCTGGCGCATGGTGCCGATCGAGAAGATGGGCGCCTGGTATCTGCTGATGCTGATCAGCTTCGTGCTGGTGACGCTGGTCCACCGCCCGGTGGACGCCTGCGTGGCGCGGATCCGGCAGGGGATCCGGGTGGCGGCCTGAGGAGAAATCCTCTCCCCGTGGGAGAGGTGTCGGCGAAGCCGACGGAGAGGGAAGCGGCAAGTGCTGCTAGCACTTCCCTCTCCGGTCGCTTCGCGACCACCTCCCCCTTGAGGGGGAGGATTTCAGAAGCTTACTTCCTGACCACCAGGTCCATGAACCGCTGCTGCAGGACCTTGTCGGTCTTGAAGACGCCGCGGAACTGGGTGGTGATCGTCGAGACGTCGTGGTGGTGGACGCCGCGGGTCGACATGCACTGGTGCTCGGCGTCGATCAGGACGGCCACGCCGGCGGCCGAGAGATGGTCCTCGATGGCGTCGGCGATCTGCATGGTCATGGTCTCCTGGGTCTGGAGACGCTTGGCGAAGATCTCGACCAGGCGCGCCAGCTTGGACAGGCCCACGACCTTGCCGGTCGGCATGTAGGCGACCCAGGCCTTGCCCAGGAACGGCGCCATGTGGTGCTCGCAGTGGCTCTGCACGTCGATGCCGCGCAGCATGACCATGTCATCATAGCCCTGGACGTCCTCGAAGGTGCGCGACAGTTCCTTGGCCGGGTCGCCCTGGTAGCCGGCGAACCATTCCTCGAAGGCGTCGACCACGCGTTTCGGCGTATCGAGCAGGCCTTCGCGCTCGGGATTGTCGCCGGCCCAGGCCAGGAGGGTCCGGACGGCGGCCATGGCTTCCTCGCGGGAGGGGCGCTCGGCGGGTTCAAGATCGAGACCGTCATCGCTGCCGATCAGGGTTCGCTCGCGGGCTAGGGCGTCCATGTCAGGGGTTTCTTTCCACGGGCTGAGTTGCGCCAGGACGCCGGTCGTCCTGGAATGACGCGTGCCACCCGTTTCACAGCTACGGTCGAAGCGTCACGGTGGACGCATCGTTGGGCGTGGCCCAATCCGTATCCGAAGGATATATGGAGCCGGCTCCGTCCCGGAGCAACCTCTCCTTACGTCACAGCACTGCGACCCTATGACCCTGAAGATCCACGACACCCTGGCGCGCGAAAAGCGCGACTTCGTCCCCGCCGATCCCCAGCGGGTGACGATGTATGTCTGCGGACCCACGGTCTACAACTACGCCCACATCGGCAATTTCCGGCCGGTGGTGGTGTTCGACGTGCTCTATCGCGTGCTGCGTCACCTCTATGGCGAGGACGCGGTGGTCTACGCCCGCAACGTCACGGACGTGGACGACAAGATCAACAAGAAGGCCGCCGACGAGGGCGTGCCGATCAGCGTGATCACCGAGCGGTACCTGGCGGCCTACCATCAGGACGCGGATGCGCTCGGCGCCCTGCGGCCGAACCTCGAGCCCAAGGCCACCGAGCACATCGGGGCTATCCTGGAGATGATCGGCCAGCTGGTCGACAACGGCAGCGCCTACGCCGCCGAAGGCCACGTGCTGTTCGACACCCAGAGCTTCGCCGACTACGGCCAGCTGTCGGGCCGTCCGCTGGACGAGATGATCGCCGGCGCCCGCGTCGAGGTCGCGCCCTACAAGCGCCATCCGGCCGACTTCGTGCTCTGGAAGCCCTCCAAGGAGAACGAGCCCGAGTGGGACAGCCCCTGGGGCGCGGGCCGTCCGGGCTGGCACATCGAATGCTCGGCCATGATCGACAAGGCGCTGGGCAAGACCATCGACATCCACGCCGGCGGCATCGACCTGACCTTCCCGCACCACGAGAACGAGGTGGCCCAGAGCCGCTGCGCCCACAAGACGGCGGTGCTGGCCAACTACTGGATGCACAACGGCTTCCTCGACATGGGCGGGGAGAAGATGTCCAAGAGCCTGGGCAATGTGATCATCCCGCACGAACTGCTGAAGACGGTTCCGGGCGAGGTGATCCGCTGGGCGCTGCTGTCGGCGCACTACCGCCAGCCGCTGGACTGGACGCCGGAGCTTCTGGAGCAGTCCAAGAAGTCGCTGGACCGGCTGTACGGCGCCCTGCGTCGCGCCAAGGACGTCGCTCCCGACCAGGCCATGGAGGCCCCGGCCGAGGTGATCGCCGCCCTGATGGACGACCTGAACACCCCGCTGGCGACCTCGGCCTTCTTCGAGGTGTCGAGCCTGATCGAAAAGGCCGTGACGGCCGGCGACACCGTCGCCATCGCCGCCAACAAGGCCCGCCTGCTGGAGGCCGGCGCCCTGCTGGGCTTCCTGCAGGCCGATCCGGACAGCTGGTTCGAAGGCGACGCCTCCGACGAGCTGAAGGCCAAGGTCGAGGACCTGCTGGCCCAGCGCGTGGCCGCCCGCACGGCCAAGGACTGGCCGGCCGCCGACGCGATCCGCGCCGAGCTGGACGCCCTGGGCGTGGTGGTCATGGACGGCCCGTCGGGCGCGACCTGGCGGATGAAGGACTAGGCGCGATGACCTTCGAAAAGCAGGTCGTCCTGGTCTCCGGCGCCGGCCGGGGGCTGGGGGCGGCCATCGCGCGCGCCTTTGTCGAGAACGGGGCCCAGGTGGCGGTGAACTACCGCCGCAGCGAAGCCCAGGCCAAGACGCTGGTCGCCGAGCTCGGCCAGCGCGCCGTGGCCATCCAGGCCGACGTCTCCGATCCGCTGGAGGCGCGGCGGCTGGTCAATGACGCGGCCGAGGCCTTCGGCCATCACGTCACGACGGTGGTCAACAACGCCCTGGGCGACTTCAGCTTCAACGGCGATGCGCGCGAGAAAATCCAGACGATCGGCTGGGACGACTTCCTGGGCCAGATGGACGTGGCCTTGCGCGGGTCGTTGAACCTGATCCAGGCCGCCGCGCCGGCCATGGAGGCGGCAGGCTGGGGACGGATCGTCAATATCGGCACCAACCTGTTCCAGAACCCGGTCGTGCCCTATCACGACTACACCGCCGCCAAGGCCGCCCTGCTGTCGCTGACCCGCACGGCGGCGGGCGACCTTGGTCCGAGCGGGATCACGGTCAACATGGTCTCGGGCGGGTTGCTGCGCGTCACCGACGCCAGCGCCGCGACGCCCGAGGCGATCTTCGACCTGATCGCCCAGAGCACCCCGCTGCGCCGCGTCACCACGCCTGCCGAGTTCGCCGACGCGGTCCTGTTCTTCGCCTCCCCCTGGAGCCGCGCCGTCACCGGCCAGAACCTGGTGGTGGATGGCGGCCTGGTGAGAGATTAAGAAGCCCGCATGAAACGCGCCGTCGAACACCGCATCGGGGTCCAGGCCCCCGCCGAGATCGTCTGGGAGGTCGTCTCCGAGTTCGAGAGCTGGCGTCACTGGAACCCGCTCTACCGCCAGGCCGAAGGGCAGATGAAGATCGGCACCGCCCTGGTGCTGGAACAGCACCTGCCCGGCGAGGCGCCGCGCGTCATCCAGCCGATCGTCCAGGACTGGGTGCCGTATGAGCAGCTGCACTGGCGCTCGACCCGCGTCGGCGGCCTCGTCACCGCGATCCGCTATCTCGAGATCGAGAACATGGGCCCCGCCAACGCGACCTTCTCGAACGGCGAGCTGTTCATGGGCATGCTGGTGCGTTGGGTCAGCCGCGAGGAGCGCCGCAAGTTGAAGGCCGCCTTCGCCGCGATGGGCGAGGCGGTCCGCGACCGCGCCGAGGCCCTCTGGTCCGAGCGCGGCGGGGCTCCCATCTAAGGCGCGCGATGATCGACGATCTCTACAGCGCCAAGATCCTGAGCCTCGTGGCCAACATGCCGCGCGCCGGACGCTTGCCCGCGCCCGACGCCAGCAGCGAGAAGGTCGCCAAGCTTTGCGGCAGCAAGATCACGGTCGACGTGGTGGTCGGCGAGGACGGCAAGGTCGTCGACTTCGCTCAGGACGTCAGCGCCTGCGCCCTGGGCCAGGCGGCCGCCGCGATCCTGGGCCAGAACGTCGTCGGCGCTGATCTTTCCGAGATCGAGTTGGCGCGGGACTCGCTTGCGGCTATGCTGAAGGCGAACGGTTCGCCTCCCGCGGGCCGATTTGCGGAGCTCGCCGTGCTGGAGCCGGTCAAGGACTATCCCGCTCGTCACGCCTCGACGCTGCTGGCGTTCGAGGCGACGGTCGAGGCTGTCCGCAAGGCCACAGGCGCCGCCGAAACGCGAACTAGCACCGCCGGCGCGGCTTGATCGCACCCCTTTCAGGGGTGTGTAACCGCTCAACAGCAGTACGCGCGCCGGCATGACCCTCTATGAACGCACCGTCGATTTGGGCCTTCGAGCCTACAAGTTGACGCTCTCGCCTCTCATCGGGCGTCAGTGCCGCTTTACGCCGAGCTGTTCGGAGTACACGGCCGCCGCTCTCAAGGAACATGGCCCGCTCAAGGGCTCCTGGCTGGGCTTGCGACGGATTTGCCGCTGCAATCCGTTTGGTGGTTCGGGCTACGACCCGCCGCCGCCGCGACACCAGCCACGCAAGTGGAAATGTGAAGAATGATCGATCTGGTTTTCCCCGACGGCTCCTCGCGACAGTATCCGGACGGCGCCACGGGCCGCGACGTCGCCGCCGCCATCTCCAAGTCGCTGGAAAAGAAGGCCCTGCTGATCAAGCTGGACGGCCAGCTGCTGGACCTCGACCGCCCGCTGACGCCCGACCTGCTGACTGGCGAGCGCAAGTTCGAGATTCTGACGCGCGATGCGCCCGAGGCCCTCGACACCATCCGCCACGACACGGCCCACGTCCTGGCCGAGGCCGTGCAAGAGCTGTTTCCGGGCACCCAGGTCACGATCGGCCCGAACGTCGAGGACGGCTTCTATTACGACTTCGCGCGTGACGAGCCGTTCAGCCTGGACGATCTGGAAAAGATCGAAAAGCGCATGAAGGAGATCGTCGATCGCGACGAGAAGATCACGCGCGAGGTCTGGGACCGCAACGAGGCCATCGCTCACTTCGACTCGATCGGCGAGCAGTACAAGGCGCAGATCATCCGCGACCTGCCGGACACGGATACGATCACGGTCTATCGCCAGGGCGCCTGGAAGGACCTGTGCCGCGGTCCGCACTTGCCCTCGACCAAGCACGTCGGCAAGGCCTTCAAGCTGACCAAGCTGGCCGGCGCCTACTGGCGCGGCGACCAGAACAACGCCCAGCTGCAGCGCATCTACGGCACCTCGTGGGCCTCGGAAGCCGATCTCGAGGCCTATCTGAAGCGCATCGAGGAAGCCGAGAAGCGCGATCACCGCAAGCTGGGCAAGACCATGGACCTCTTCCACATCCAGGAAGAGGGCAAGGGCATGGTGTTCTGGCACCCGAAGGGCTGGGCGCTCTACCGCGTGCTCGAGGACTACATGCGCCGTCGCCTGGACGCGGCCGGCTACAAGGAGGTGAAGACTCCGCAGATCCTCGACAAGAGCCTGTGGGAGAAGTCGGGCCACGCCGAGAAGTTCGGCCACGCCATGTTCATGTGCGAGAGCGCCGAGGGCGAGGTCCTGGCCGTCAAGCCGATGAACTGCCCGGGTCACATCCAGATCTTCAACGTCGGCCAGAAGTCCTATCGCGAGCTGCCGCTGCGCATGGCCGAGTTCGGCGCCTGCCACCGCTACGAGCCGTCGGGCGCCATGCACGGCATCATGCGGGTGCGCGCCTTCACCCAGGACGACGCCCACATCTTCTGCCGCGAAGAGCAGGTCACGGAGGAAAGCGCGCGGTTCATCGAACTGTTGCGCAGCGTCTATAACGACCTGGGCATGACGCTGGCGGACACCAAGTTCTCGACGCGTCCTGAATTGCGCGCCGGGACCGACGAGGTCTGGGACAAGGCCGAGGCCGCCCTGTCGGCCGCCGCCGAGGCGGCGGGCGAGACGCTGGTGCTGCAGCCCGGCGAGGGCGCCTTCTACGGCCCCAAGCTGGAATTCTCGCTGAAGGACGCCATCGGCCGGGTCTGGCAGTGCGGCACCTTGCAACTTGATTTCGTTCTGCCGGAACGATTGGACGCCGAATACGTTTCGGAGGACGGTTCGAAGAAGCGTCCCGTGATGCTTCACCGTGCGATTTTGGGGTCGTTCGAACGTTTCATCGGCATTCTGCTGGAGAACTTCGCGGGCGCCCTGCCCGTCTGGCTAGCGCCGACTCAGGTGGTCGTGGCCACGATCACCTCGGACGCCGACGACTATGCTCGCGAGGTCGTGGAGACTTTGACGAAACTAGGTATGCGCGCGGAACTGGACCTGCGAAATGAGAAGATCAACTATAAGATTCGCGAGCATAGCCTCGCCAAGGTTCCAGTGATCGCGGTGGTCGGACGTAAGGAAGCAGAGACGAGGCAGCTGGCCTTGCGTCGCCTGGGCGGCGAAGGGCAGAGCGTTCTGTCGCTCGAGGAAGCCATCGCCGTGCTGACCGCCGACGCCACGCCGCCTGACGTGGCGCGCGCCCGCGCCGCCAAGGCGGTTCAGGAGACGGTGACCGCCTGATGAACAGCATTCTCCCGTCCGTCTCGACCTTGACCGCCGGCGCCCGCCCGGCCCGCCCGCACGTGTCGGTGGTCATGGTCGTCTACCGGACGGGAGAAGCGCTGGCCGAAAGCATCAAGCATGTTCTGGCCGAGCCGCTGGTCGACGAGTTCGTCATCGTCGACAACGGCTCCTGCCCCCGTGAGCAGGACCTGCTGCGCTCCCTGGCCCTGACCGAGCCGCGCGTGATCCTCAAGCAGGGTCACGGCAATATCGGCTTCGCGCGCGGCGCGAACATGGGCGCCACCACCGCGGGCGGCGAGCACATCATCTTCCTCAATCCCGACGCCAATCTGCAGCCGGGCTGCGTCGCGGCGCTGGTGACGGCCTTCAAGGGCCAGCCGACCCCGACCATCGTCGGCGCGCGGGTGCTCAATGTCGACGGCTCCGAGCAACGCGGCGGGCGCCGCGGCGAGGTGACCCCGATCAGCACCGTGCTCAGCTTCGGCCAGCTGACGCGCCGCTATCGCAAGCTGGCGGCGTTCGAGATCCACCGCGAGCACGAGCCGCTGCCGGCCGGCCCCGCGCCGATGCCGACCATTTCCGGCGCCTGCTTCGCCATGCGCCGCCAGGACTTCGAGGCCCTGAACGGCTTTGACGAGGGCTATTTCCTGCACGTCGAGGACATCGACCTGTGCTGGCGCGCCCGCCGCGCCGGCGGCCAGGTGCTGTTCCAGCCCAAGGCCCAGGTCGTGCACCTCGGGCACACCAGCCTCGAGCACCCGGTGAAGGTCGAGTTCCATAAGGGCGTGGGCCTGACCCGCTACTTCATCAAGCGCGCCGACAGCCTGCAGCTGTTCGCGGCCGCCGTCCTGCTGGCCCCGGCGATCATGCTGATGAGCGTGTTCCGCCCGCTGCTCTGGAAGATGACCGGGCGGCCGATCTAGGGGCGCGGCGGTTGGGTCGGCTTGCGGCCCTGAGCGGACGGATTGGAAAATCCTCCCCCCAGAGGGGGAGGAGGCCGAAGGCCGGAGGGGGAAGTCCTGCCGAGCCGGCTTCTTCCCCCTCCGTCGGCTTCGCCGACACCTCCCCCGCTGGGGGGAGGAT
>Ga0247725_1000399_pt1 | contig 34548 bp, 51 predicted proteins | sample OKSTACKMCFT3sol_FD_183021 | JGI IMG/M metagenome (GOLD analysis project Ga0247725, IMG submission 183021) | Subsurface sediment microbial communities from gas well in Oklahoma, United States - OK STACK MC-FT3-sol | ecosystem: Environmental > Terrestrial > Deep subsurface > Rock core/Sediment...
ATGCAACCCCTGCGTCGCTGCGCTCCGACTGCCCGGCCGGATGGCCGTGGAACAGGTGGCCAGATGGCCGTGGAATGCCTGGCCAGATGAGCGTGGACTGGGTGGCCGGATGGCGTGGAATCCGCAAATACCCCTTGCTCCCCCTCCCCGACGTGACCAGTACCGCAGGATGGTGAAAGCAGGCCTACAGGACATTCCGAAGCCGCTACCCGCACGATCGCGTCAGAAATGTAGGCCCTGAATTTCCGGGATACATTTTCACTGGAATGGCCGGGGGAACCCGTTAGCTTTTTGTAGAAACCCTATTCTCGGAAAGCAAAGATGCCCTCCATGCAATCTCTTATACGAATAGCCTTGGTGATGTCCCTCACACTGATCGCCGGCTGCGACAACTCAATTGTCGGTGCCTACAAGGCAACGATGGAATCCGAAGGAGGCCAGGCCAGGACGGTTGGTATTGCGGTGATCCAAGAAGGGAATATCAGCGCCGATGGTCAGGACGTAAAGGTGTCCAGCTGGAGCAGAGAATCTGGATCAATTACCGCCCTCGATCAAGAAGGCAACCGCATCGTTCGCTTCGAAATCCTGGAGAATGGAGACCTCACCCAAGACACTCCGGCAGGAAAGCTGACCTTCAAACGGTTCGACCTGTAGTGCGCCAGATGAAGATCAGAAACTTGGCCGGGAAGGCTCTTGGCGCAGCCTTTAGTCTCGGTCTGATGTTCAGTCCTGCTACCGCTGGCGCATCGATCAAAGTGCTCCAAAGCACATATCCTGATGGAACCGCCGCGCCCGCAGAACTGTACCTTTCAGGCGAAATAACCACCTCGACCAAACAGGAGATGCTGGCCGCCCTCGACCAGATAGGCAGGAAGGTGCCGATGCTCTACCTGGACTCTGCAGGTGGGGACCTGGTCGCAGGAATGGAGCTGGGTGAAGCGATCCGGCGCAGAGGCATCAACACTTCGATCGGAAAAAGCAGTGGTAACTATGGCAAGCCTCTGCCCGGGATCTGCTACAGCGCTTGCGTCCTTACATTCAGTGGAGGCCACTTCCGGTTTGCAGACCAGAACGCCCGTATTGGCATCCACAGGTTTTATCGCCGGACCACCTCGACGTCAGACCTGGATGTCGGGCAGGTAGTCAGCGCTGCCATCACCAGCTACCTGATCCGTATGGGGGTCAGCCCTTTGCTGTTCGAAAAGATGGCCCAGGTCGGTGGCGGCAAGATGCAGCTTTTACCAATTTCTGAAGCCTCTGGCCTGTCATTGGTGAACAACGGGATTCTATCGCCCCAGTGGGGGATCGAAGGCAAGCAAGGAACTGTGTACCTCAAGGGGGAACAGGAAACCTGGAACGGTACCGGCAAGCTGATCGTCACCTGCGCGAGTCACAACGGCGTCAAGATTTCCGCTCTATACGATGCAGGCACCAACAACCAAGAGATTTTGCGGAATGCGCGGAATTACACCCTGAGGGTGAACAGCCAGTTTCTCCCCATCCCTCATCTGCAATCCGCTCCCAAGATCAGTGGTGATTATCTGACGGCGACCTTCACCCCTGACTCCAGCATGATTTGGGATATGCAGTCCGCTGAACAACTTGGATTTGGCTTTCACCCCGCAGGCTCTGACTCATTCTACGGCTTCCTGATTGACGCCAGGTCCGAACGGGATCTGATCAGAAGTTTTGTGCAGCACTGCCAGAGTAGGGACTGATAACACTGCAGGTTCTGGCACACCGTTCAACAGCAGAGGATCACCTCACCCTTCAAGGCAATTCAGAGGTGATCCCATGCTCATACCCTACGACCAGCTACAGCCTGAAACGCTTCACAACCTCATGGCCGATTTCGTGAGTAGGGACGGGACTGATGGGGGTGACGACACTCCTGAGGCCGTGAAGATCGAACGAGTGATGAGGGCGCTGAAAATCGGCGAGGCGGTCATTCTTTACGATGTGGCCTACCAGCAATGTATCTTGACTCTCCGCTCCGAGGTTCCGGCCGAGACGCTTAAGGCCTGGACCTGACGATCTACAACAGTTCCTCGCATGGGCTTCTGGCACACCCCTACCTGCCAGATTATGTGCGCATCCACTTTTTCCTGGTCGCTCAACAACTGGAGATCGCCATGTCCTCTCTCTCCCTACCTGCTCCAATCCTTGCTGGGAACCAGCGCTCGTATTCTATAAGCGCACTGTGGGAGGGGACCCCGGCCCGCACTAACGTTGATCAGGAGCGTCAGCTTTTGAACCTGGTGCTTCCGCCGTGGCAGCGTCCGCCCAGCTGGAACCTCGACCAACAGGTCCAATTTATTGAGGGGATTTTCTTGGGCCTTGGTACCGGGTACTACGTTATCAATGGGCGCGACTATGACGACCAGGGCCATGACAAGCCCATGTCTGGGTGGTTGATTGATGGTCAACAGCGAATCACTGCGATCGCCCGCTTCTTTCACGGGGAGATCAGCATCTTCGGGGGGATCTTCTTCCAGGACTTGAGCCTGGCTGACAAGCGCCGCCGCTTCAACAACCTGATCTTCCCCTGCATCGAGATGGACTACACCGATGACGAGAAGGTCCTGAAGGAGCTGTATCGCCGACTGAACTTCAGTGGAACCCCGCACACCGAGGCTGACCTCGAATTGCTCAACGCTTAACGTCCACCGAGCTTCAGATACTTCCCGTTATGGTTTAGAGCCGGGCCCGAAAATGCGGGCCTGGCTTTCGGTTGGGCCTCTCTGCTGATTCTGTAATCCTTGCCAGCCTATGGTTAGGAGCCCTTCTGCATGAGACGCTTGAGCATCCCCACCACCTTCCTGTTAACGCTCATCGCATCTGGCTGTACCTCCCAAGTCACACGGGAGGGAAACCCCTTCGACGAGCCTCTTGCGCGAGAACCACTCCAAGCACCCGCCGCGGAACCTGGTCGCATCCTCAAAGCATCACCGCGGCAAGTCCCTGCCGATTTGCCCGTCGCTCAGATCAGGCAGACGGCTGACATCGAACCCGACGTTCAGGTCTACCCTGCTGGTGCAGTTCCGACCCCGATTTCCTCTACGCCGAACGTTCCAGTTGCAGTAACACCGGCACCCGACTCCGGCCGTGAGGCGCTGGCCGAGGCGGAAAAGGTAGCTACCACCGGTGACACGACGGCAATGATCGAACTGCTGGAGCAAAGCGCCTTCAGGGGGAACATGGATGCCCTGTACCGGCTGGCCAAGGTCTACCAGAACGGAGAAGGAGTGCCAGCTAACCCTGAGCTCGCAGTGGCTTATCTAACCACTGCATCCGGACTTGGCCATGTCGAGTCTACCCGGGTGCTGGCCTGGGACTATCTACTTGGGAAAGGGGTAACCAAGGACATCCCATATGGGACCGCTCTGATGGAGAAAGCTGCAGAGACCAGCGTCAGGGCCAAACGGGAATTCGCCTTGCTGCTCAATAACACTTACCAACCCAACCTCAACGATCCATCCCGAGCAAAAGATCTCTTGAGTCAAGCCGCAGCCGCCGGAGACTCTGAATCGGCTAGAGCTCTCAGCATGTTGAATTCTGGCCTCAGCGTACCGCGCACGCTCGGCGCGTCAGCTTCCCTGGTGGTGCAGCCTCGTACGGAGGGAGACCCCGCGGATGTACGAGCGGAGTCTCTCAAGCAGAAGGCGTACAACGGCGACATAGAGGCGATGTATCGGTTTGCCCTGGGGCTAAGCCTGGGGAAATACCCTTCAATTGATGGCCAGTTCGAGGCGTATTGCTGGTATGCCGTAGCTGCAAATCATGGACACGCAGAGGCAGCAGCTGAGCTATCCGCGCTGGCCGGAGTGAAGACCCTTTCGGAGCGAAAAAGCCCGGGCAAGCTGGATCAGTGCATCCAGGAAACGAACGAAGCTGTCGACCAGGGCTAATCATCCCGGCTGCTGGCACAGAACAGATGGGCGGATGATGACCCTGTTCCACGAGCAGTCTCGACTGCAACACATCCACTCAAACAAGGATCTGCTGATGAAAAAGTCAGAAATCGGAAAAGGTCGGTTCTACAGCGATGGCAAGGTTGGACTGCGGGAAGTGCTTGATGAGGGGCCTCAATACAAGCTCTACGCCGGCGTCGAAGATGAAGACTGCCTGCGCTTTCGCTGCCTGAACGCCAAGTCCTCCACCGACATCGGACAGGAGAGCAACAGCACCCGTACCTCTTTTGCCGCCTGGGCGAAACTGGAAATCCCTGCAGACCAGGTCCATACGCACCTGATCGGGCTTCGCGCTGACAAAATTGCGGGAAAGCTCACTGAGCCTCAGCTGCGGTTCGTGCGGTCCTTTGATAACGACCTGACTGAAACGGAATCAGTGGAGTGCGATCGAGAAGAGCATCGCGTTGCGCTCTCCTGCATGAAGAAGGGCATCGTCGCTGAGATGCCGGACCGGCTCGACTCTGATGATCGTTGTTTCGACGTCAAGCTCACTGCACTGGGCCTGGCAGTTATCGCGAATGTCCTGAGCTCTTCGAACCAGTAGAGGGGCTCTCCGACTGGGGCACCTTATGCAAAGGCGCCCCCAGTCACGCCAGAATTCGTGCAGTGATCGGGAGCTTCGAAGCCCGTGCCTGCTCGGCTCCGGATTCTGTAAGTGCGAACCGGGAGACACTTTCGTCACTCCGCCGGCGCTCCAGCAGCCCCATCCCCTCCAATCGCTTGATTAATCGGCCCCCCAGCAACCTTTGATTTCTTGCTGAAGCGACTTTGGTCGAAACCAGCGTGCCTAACATACCGGCGTCCGTGATCTCACCACCTAGGTTCTGGATGACGGCAAGAGCGTTTCGATCCACCTCGGTGAGGGTTGCGGGGGCCTTGAACAGGCCACGTTCGATCTTGATCTGAGTGAGAGGAGTCATTCTGAAGGCACTTTGCTACGGACACCCCCGACTTTATCGAAGAAAGTTACTGATTCAACTCGAAATGCTGGTCTGCTTTCCAAGTGGTTCTGGCACAGCTCTCGGAACGTTCAAATAGCCCCGAAATTTCCTGGCTGACGAGGCTATTTGATGAATCGCAATCACACCCCCCAACTTTCGGACACCGTAGAAGGTGTGCTCTATGGCTGGAAGCACCAGGCTGGCCAGAGTCCCAGTTCCAGTACCTTCGCAAGGATCTGTCCCGGCCCGACGTTCACAATTCTGTCCGACGGAAAGATGCACAAGGTTGTCGACACGATCTCGACAGTTGAAGCCACGCCCCATGATGAGCAAGACCTGCGAGATGCGATATCTGCAGGCCAAGTGGAGATTTACCGCTTGGTGCGCGGGGCAAAGCGAAAGGTGCTAATGCATGCTGCCACTGGAAACCCGCTGAAATCCGGAGGCGAGGCGTGAGCAAGGCCGTTCAAGGGTGGTACCGAAGCCGGCCAGGCATCTATCAGCACGAGACAGGAGCGCGGATCTGGAGCCATACCGCGCCTTCCAAAGCCGGTAATCAGGCCCTGCAGTGGGAAGTACGTCTTTCCGATGGCTCGCGGCAATCGGGCTTCAAATCGATGAGTGACGCCATGCGTCTTGCTCAGGAATTCGATCCGGAAATACGGCGTTTCTGATGCGGTGAAAAGTAGCAAACTGACTTCACTGGATTATCAGCAACAGACCGGCGAACATTCGTCGGTCTTGCCATTGATGGCACGTAATCCCGAGGACCCCTATGAGTAATCTATCCCCCTTGCGAGTCATGCTTGTCGATGACTCCCGAACTATCCGAAAAACGGGCGAAGTCATGCTCGCTAAGGCAGGATGCGAGGTGCTTTGCGTTGTCGACGGGTTCGAATGTCTCGGCCGAGCTCTGGACTTTAAACCAGACCTCATTTTCATCGACGTCCTCATGCCGCGGCTCAACGGTTACCAGACCTGCCAACTGATTCGTAGCCGGGACAGTTTCAAGTCAGTTCCTGTGGTGATGCTTTCGTCGAAGGATGGCCTGTTTGACATCGCCTTGGGCAAAAAACACGGCGCAACAGACTACATCACCAAACCGTTTACCCAGGACGATCTACTCTCCGCGGTAAGGAAACACTGCCCGCAATTTGAACCTGAGGTTTGACACCACTCAGCTGGTGGCACCCCCTAACGCATTCAAGAATGGCTCCATTGTTCATCAATAAGGAGCCAAAACAGAATGTCGAGCAACTCGCGTTTATATCCCTACCACCCGATCTCGGGTGATCGTCTGGCCGGCACTTTTGAAGTGATCCCAGCTTGGGTTCCCCGTGAAATCCACAAGACAGGCGACACCATTACTCTTGAGGACGGTAGCGAAACCCTAGTGAACTGGAATGGCCAAGAGCTCCTGCAGATCAACAACCAGTTGGTCCTGGTGACTGAAGGTGGAGATACCTGCCTGAAGAGTGAGGCCATCTGGAGTGAGCAGGACACACAGCACATCGAGGTCTCCCTGCCTGGCCCGGCGTCCTCCTACCCCACTAACAACACGCTCATGCATGCATACGTGGATCTTCATGTTGCGGCATCGTGTGCACTCCATAATCTGCAGCAAGGTGACATCGAGGGCGCTTTGAAACAGCTGCAAGGGCAGTTGAACGCGATACTCGACGTGGACCGGCTAACTCCATAGTCACAGTGACCCCGCTTCGGCGGGGTTCGTATTTTCAGGCTGCACCTTGAAACAAGACTCACCCTGGTTATACCTCTGCTCATGCCGGACAGGTTGGCCCGGCGAAAGCCCAAATCAGTAATGTCGGTTTAGCGAAGGAGCTACCACATGATCACCGAGTCTTTCCTCCGCGTTGCATTCATGGCCATGACCCTGTTTGTCGTGGCCTGCGCTCTCACCACCACGCTCATGTTCGGTGAGGGCACCACCCTCAATCCGATCGCATGGTTCTGCATCGGCAGTCTTTGGATGGCGTTCACCCTTTTCGCGCTCCTGGTCGCCTGGGCCACTCATCTCCACCGCGCCCACCGTAAAGGCCACCCGGCTCCGGATCTGGCCCCAGCGGTGTAATTCCCCTCCATCTCCGGCTGAGTGCACCAGGGCCCTCCTGGGGATACTCAGCCGGGAGTCTCCATTCCAAGCCGAGCTTCTGGCACCTCACTGAACGAAGGATCATCACTCCCATGCAACGGGAGCCCGCATGAGCCTGAATCAAACCCACAACTACCTTTGTCAGCAAGGTAGCTCCAATAAGTTCTACACCTTGATGCTCAATTCCACCTCGGGTGGTTGGGTGGTCCTCTCGCATTATGGCCGTACTGGGACAGCCGGAACTCAACGGGTTGTGAAGTCCCAGAGCTCCTACTTCGCGGCTCTTGAGGCATTCGAGGCAGCTTGCAAAAAAAGGCTTGCACGCGGTTACGTGCTCGTGGGTACCGCTACGGACGCCCCAGCAGAAAAAATGCAACTCAAGTCCGAAATGACTGCTGAGGATCAAGCAGCAAGGCAACAACGACTTGACCAGCTCAAGGCCTTGCCAGTTCGGGCCGTTGAAATCGATCCAATGCGTCTTTGGTTGTAGTTGGGCTTCGCATCTGCGCGCCCCACTGCTTTCGCTACTACCGCAGCATTTCGGCTGATAGCCTTGGCGTATCGTGAATGAGAGATACACCATGACCAACAGAGGCTCGACCCTCAATGAGCGCATCGATCAGCATCTGAATGCGCTACGCAACACCCCTCACGGCCACACCTCAGGCCGCTTCCTATCATTCGTGGATGTTCCCGGCGACAGTGAAGGCAATGTGGAGGGTCCTGATCACATCCTCCGCATCCTGATGAATGACGTCGGGAACACCGTCGGTGAAGACTTCCTCAGTAATGTCGACTCGGTCCCTTTGGAGCAGTTTTGCCTCATGTCCGTAATTCGTAATGAGGGCACCGGCGGGATGCTGCGCTCCTTGCTCGACAGCTTCATGTCCGCATATGCCAATCCCGCTACCTCTGATGAGGCAATCGCCATCCTGAAGCGCCTCGAAGAGCTCAAAACTGTGCCAGTTCCAGCCTCCAACTAACAGGTTCTGGCACACCTCTTAGGACCACATCCTGCTCCTACAACTCGGGAGCGGGACACTCAAGCTGGCTCCTATGGATCTCAGCCCCGCGAGTCAATCAACTGCAGACAAGCATGAAGCCATGAACGAAATCTTCGAGTGGGTGGGTACGATTTGCGGAATCACCGGGGCGGCGTTGATCGCTAGTAACGTTCGCTTATCCCCTTGGGGATGGTGGTTGTTTTTGATCTCAAGCCTGGCCTTGTGCAGCTACGGCCTAATCGTAGGCGCTTACGGGATTCTCCTACTCAACCTTTGCTTCGTCTTGACGAACCTGCTTGGCATTGTGCGTGTCTGGCTGCCGTATATGCGTTCGCGTGGTCGGATCACAACCGTCCACTCCGAAATCCACCTCTGATCGAATGACACTCCCTGGGCGGCGTACCAAGAATTCGTAGATTTTTGAGGCACGCCGCTTCTGCCACTCGAAACCTGCACTTCCAATGGAGCCATCTTCAGAGGAGTGCACCAGCATGAAAAACACACGCTCTATTGTCCGGGCCCCACAGATGGCCCTGGATTTCAGCTTTCAGCTACCTACTCACGTTTCCATCAACAGCAGATCTCCAGCGCTGGTTCGCGCTGAAGAGGACGACCAGGTCCAAGCGCCAAGTAAACGCAGCGCCGGCGCAGAACTTGGTGACATGGTGGTTGACGACCGCGTGCTCTCCCAGGGGATCACGACCTGGCGAAGTCTGATCGATTTCGCAATCCGTACCGGACACACTGAACTCTATGAAAGCGAGGATGGACGACAAGGTCTCCGTCGGCCGGGTTTCCGCTATGCCCCAATTTCCCGGCTGCCGGAACGCGCCCCGGAGTATGTGAAAGACGTACTCACGGGCCGGCTCGCATCCTACTTGGAGCAGAAGAAGCTGCATCTGACATCGGCAAGGGTTGCCGCGGACGATACCTTCAAGGCCCAGGTGGTGTTGGATGGCTCAACCTTCCAGATCTCGATCTTCGAAGGACGAAAGCTTGATTCGACCTGGTCGTTCAAGCTTATGGATCTGCCGAGAACACCAGGACTGAAGGCCGACGATGAGGAAGCACAGCAGGCATTCGTCGCCAAAAGGATCAAGCGCATCCAGCGAGAGGGCCGTATCGCTGGCGGAGACGCTCGACTGATCAGCAAAGCAGTCATTCGAGCTGTGGAGTCGATCCTCAAGAACTTCGAGGTATCGAAATGACCACATCCACTGTCAATCACCAGGTGATCCAGCATCTCTTGGGGAGTGGTCACCCAGATCTGAAGTATGGCGGAGTAACCGCCGGTCTGGTCGCGATCGCGGCCGAGGAGGTTGCAGGTCAACTCCTTGATTTCGGATTCCGTCTCCATTCGGCTTTTCAAGATGGGTTGGCTGTAGTCCAGAACTACTACGAGCCACGTTCCGGCGCTTACATTCCAGACGTTGGGCTCTCAATCGGAATATTTGAATGCAAGGGATCTCCAACCCTGAAGGTGATGCTCAGGGTAGCCCCACCCTCTGCTGATATGCCTCCCGGGCCGGATGGTCTATTCGATCCAGCAATACGAGTACGGCGGGTTTGGTTCATGCCGCTGAATGATGCTGCAAGACCTTCAGACCTGGTTGAGTACCTACGCAAGTTCCCTGGCCAGAGCTTGAGGGCTGCAGCATGAGCACTCCGAGTCGCCCGTTAGTAACGCCTATAGACCTGGCTGCACTCCGTGAGGCGTTTCGGCTGAGCCAGCAACAGGTAGCCGAGATTCTGGGGGTTCATCGAACCACCGTAATCGACTGGGAGAAAGGGAACCAACCCAACTGGCTACACCTGGCCTGCCTGGGGATTCCTACAACCCTGGTGCTTCGCAGCGCAGTGTCGGCGCTCACTGCCGAGGACCTCATTTCAGCCCGCGGTTACTTGAACCTCGAGCAGGCCGAGCTGGCATGTCACCTAGGTGTTCACGTCCGAACGGTCCGAACCTGGGAGAGCAAAACTCCTCCCACCTGGTTACCGATTGCGCTCATCGGCCTTTCGCTGCAGTTACAGGCCCCCTTCTGGCACGCCCGCATCGCGACAAAATGAGCACAACCCAAAGGCACTCCGCCAGCGGTACAGCGAATAGGAATTCAAGAGCATGATCACCCTCAGCACCCCAAATGGCCCAACCGTTCAATACGCCAGCACCGATATTGCAGTGGCCATGATGGACTTCGCGCGGACACACATGACTGGCTACCTGGTCCAGGCGATCGAAGACCCAGAGGCCAAGTTCGGCATGCGCTTCGAAGCAATCCAAATCAACAACGAACTTACCTCCACCTCCACCACCATCACCGTGCACTGAAGGACACCGAGATGACACTGGCAAAAACCACCAGTTCGACGTTTACGGTTGACGTCCTGGGGGACCAAAAGGTGCCTGGTGACCTGATTCACCATGCCTTGATGCAATTTCTGGCTGACTTTTCCATCAAGGTCAACGAAGTCAGTACCCGGGAACTGGGTGTCGCTGAGACCTTGCTCAGCTGCGCTGAGCACGGCAGTGATCCGTCCTTCTTTGGTCTGCAGGTCGATGCCGACCGGCTGGACGAGACGATCCATACCCAGCTCGAGCGGTCGGTAACTAGCTCCCTCAATGAGGGGGTGTTGAGCCAGATCAGTTGGGTGCTGACCCATCGGGGCCCCGACGCTGCGCTGGACATTCTCGGTGAGCTCGAGATGGCCACGAATCATGCAGTAAGCAGTTTCGGCAAAGCGATGATTCGCGAGGTCTCTCTTTGGGTAATGCTCGAGGACAATCGACCTCTGTCGTTGATCTGGAGCCAGGCCACCATTGATGAGTATCAGAAAGCTCAGTTGGCGACACGAAATGATTATGTCGACATCGATAGCCTTTTGACTGATGTGATCCTGGGCCTGGTCGGTCAGACCGGAGCCACTATCTGCAACTGTACGGTATTCGAGCGGGTGCAGTGGCTGTCACAGGCCATCGGCCCGCAAGCCGCAAATGGTGTACTCGCTGACTTGACCCTTCTTACCTGACCGGGAGTTCACATGGCTCGCATCACTTTCATGACTGATCGAGTGATCAATGGAAAGAAAAGCTACCACGTGACAAAGGATGGCCCGTGTGTAGCCACCATCTACTACGTCGACAAGGCTGCTCTCAAGGAAAATGGCGGCGGGCTTAACCGACCTCATTGGGTCCTGAAGCATTTATCAGGAAGAGTCGATCGGCACCCCTCCCTTGCAGAAGCGAAACTCGACGCGGCCAAAATTTAGCCTGTCGATGGCTACGTGGCGGCACTGATGAGAATTCCAGCCACGTTGGTTGAGTTGAACTGATCAGTGCCATCGTTACTCTGGCTGCCTCCCCTGATAATGAGGCAACCCCATGTGGTTTAAGCATCTGCTTGCGTACTCCCTTACCCAGGACCTGCAACTCACCGCGGAGGTTCTCGAACAGGCATTGAAAGGCAAGCCTGCTCGCCCCTGTGAGAATCAGGAACTCACTACCTACGGCTTTACCGCCCCTCTGGGAAAAGGGCCTGATGCGCCGCTCGTGCACGCGAGTCAGGGCTTTTTCCTGGTAGCGGCGAAGAAGGAAGAACGCATCCTTCCCGGCAGCGTGGTAAACGATGCGGTCAAAGAGAAGGTCGAGGAAATCGAGACTGCGCAGTGCCGGAAGGTCTACAAGAAGGAACGTGATCAGCTGAAGGACGACATCATCCAGGCTTTCTTGCCACGCGCGTTTGTGCGCCGCTCCACCACGTTCGCGGCAATTGCTCCAAGTCTGGGGCTGATCCTGGTTGATACCTCCAGCGCAAAAAAGGCGGAGGACCTCCTTTCCACACTCCGCGAGGTCCTCGGGTCCCTCCCGGTGCGCCCGGTCAGCGTCAAGGTCGCCCCAAGCGCTACCCTCACTGACTGGGTTAAAACTCAGAAGGCAGCCGGTGACTTCCATGTCCTGAGTGACTGCGAGCTTCGAGATACCCATGAAGACGGTGGCTCGGTCAAATGCAAAGCTCAGGATTTGACCAGCGAGGAAATCCAACTTCACCTGTCCGCGGGAAAGTTGGTCACCCAGCTGGCGCTGGCCTGGTCGGATAAGCTGTCTTTCATCCTTGACGACAAGATGGCTATCAAGCGTCTCCGGTTTGAAGATCTCCTGCAGGATCAAGCAGAACAAGACGGCGGCGAGGATGCCTTAGCCCAATTTGATGCCAGCTTCACCTTGATGATGCTGACTTTCGCCGAGTTCCTACCAGCACTCTTCGAGGCACTAGGCGGTATCGAGGTTCCGCAAGGCGTCTAACCTAGAATGCCCATCGATCGATGGGCATTTTTCCAGGAGCACTGAATGTTCAGCCCCAAGCAGTTCGCAATGAACCATCTCGGTACCGACGAGCTACCTGACACCCTAGCGATGGAGCAGGTACTGGACCTTCTGCTAGCTGCCCATACCGCAGCAGGTGATCAGCGTTCTGACCTCGACGAGTCTCGCATCAGGGATCTGCGTAAGGCACTGGCTGACATCGAAAGCGCTACCAAGGACCCGGTCTCTGCTCTAGTGGCAAAGCGGGCCCTTACCAACGATGAGGATTAAGAGTCCATGACTCAAGACGTCACCAGAAACCTGTGCGCTCGGCCTGCGCTTGAGATCATTTCCAAAGGTCGCACGGAAATCATCGCCTGGAACCAGGTGGTTCAAGGACTGAAGGTCTTATTCAATTTCACCGGTATCGATGTCACCGAGTGGAAAGAGGCAGAACCGGACATGCTCGAACTGAGGCTTGAGCGTGGTAATCAATCCTCGATTATTTGGTTCAAACCTCTGGCAAGGGGTGTCACCGACATGCCGGTTTTTCCTGTGATGGTGGGTGCCAAATTCATGGCATGCAAACCGTCCGCCACGCCGCACGACGACTGTGAGATCACCTACTTCTACTTGCCTTGGGACTGCACGGCACAGGATCTGATCGATATCGCTTTCGGCGAGGTCACCTACCCGTGGATCGAGACAGTCCAGAACTTCTCAGCTGCCTACGCTATGTCAGCTCCCATCGAGCGCTTCCCTCGGTGTGCCCTCGTCATGCTGATGGATAGCAGCACGAAGGACGATCAGCGTGGCTCGGTCTACTTCAAGCTCTGGCATCAAACCGAAAACTCAGTAGAACTCCTGGAGCTGGAGCATACCAACAGTCCATTTTCAGCTGCTGAGCAAGCGAAGCAGCTTGGCTATTCCCCAACCGTCTACCGCTGCCACAGCGGTTGCATCGTCCCATTTCTACCCACCAGCGGATTCGATTTCCTATGAACATGCGCGCGGCCTTTGCCGCACTTTTGACTCTTAGTCCCATGGCAGCCGGCGCGGCGGATCTGCTTGAGTTCAAGAACCCGGTTTCTTCGGAACTGCGTGTAGAGGCTATTCTCTGCAAATCTCCGGAGTCGCTTTTCCTGCTTTACGAAGGGAGCACGCTTGCGATGAAGGGTGGCGGACAGAATGCGTTCCAGTCCTACTTCCAAGCCTCCGCCACGGCCCTGGAGAAAGCTGGCGAATGTGTTCTGGAAAAGGAACCACAGAAGGTCAAGGTGACGGCTATGGCCACACTGACCAACCCACTCAAAATGCCCGCCGGCGGCAAAGTCTACGGTCGGTTCAACATGAAGGGGCTTAACCGTGATGTGTATGCAATGTCGGAGGACCTGCCAGGGCTGACCGCCTACATCAACAAGGCGGTGAATACTGCCGACAAATAGCAACTTAAAATCGATGCGTACTTGATCATTTTGACGGGTCCGCACATTTACTGTCGCGCCTCCTATCCGCGCGGCTGCGAGGGGAAATTGAAAGTCTCTGCACTCCTTCATCGCTATAACGATAGCGTTGAGCGCCGTCAGTCACATGCACTTCAGCTCGACACCCAGATTCGACGGTTGGAATCATCCACCCGTCGTTCAGGTGGTCGGCTGGAAACCCGGCTAAGCCTTGCTCGTCATCGAAGGGACAACCTTGATCGAGAGCATCGTGCTGCAGCTGACTGGAAAACGACAGTCGCGGTACCGCTATTCAACATCCTGTCAAAGCAACTGGGTCGGTATTACCGCGGAACCATCCTTGCCGGGGACACAGCAGATTCGTTGCGAATCAGCTTTCGCCTGGCCCCTGATACTGATCAGATGGTTGGCCCCCGAGCACTCACAATCACGATGCAGCCGGAGGGTGCGCCGCTTAGGCTCTCGATCATTCGGGCCGTATGTGATGAGCATGGCCGGTGGCACGAGGAACACCTCTCCTCAGATACCCGTATCGCTGATTTGGCGTCTTGCATGATGGAAAAAGCCCGGCAGTGAGCCGGGCTTTTTTGTCGTATTTCTTCAATTTGGTGAGGGCTCAGATTCCACCCACTGCCTTACGGCTGGGATGCCATAGGCGTCTTGTTCGATCAAGTAGACGTTGGTAATCAGCTCACCCGGCTGCTCTACACACCCTTTTTCCGATGTGCATATCTTGGGGGCCTTCTTCACGTATGGCGTTTCCTGGCGGCACTCTATCGCTGACCACTTCGCCTTGCAGACGAACCCCTCTAATTTGAGGTCCTCGACCAGGTTACGTGTGGTTGAGCTCGGGCTCTGAATCCAACCCGCGGCGCACCCAGACACCAGAGCTGCCCAGATGATGAGAGAAGAACGCATCAGATTACCGAGCAACATTTTCTTCCTGGATACGCTGATAGATCTCTTCGCGATGGACTGGCACATCTTTCGGGGCATTGATCCCCAAGCGAATGTGACCTTGATTGTTAGCCACCACGGTTACAGTGATGTCATCACCGATGTTGATGGTCTCGCCGACGGTACGGGTCAGGATGAGCATAGGGCACCTTCTTTGGTGGTTGATCCATGACTCACCTTAACGACTGAATAGTCCTGGTACCAGCAAAGAGGGGGGGCGGATTTCAGGACTGCGTTTTGACTTGGAATCATCCGCCCACTGGTTAATCTCGGCCAGTCATCATTTGCCGGATCAGCATGTGAAGCAGGTAATCCCCCACAAACGACTGATACTCATCGTGAGTTTCGCAGCCTCTATCGCGGCTACGATTGGTGCGATTCAGTACAGCCACACAACGCCAGGCGCGTTGCCGGTAACCACCTCCACAGAGTCGAGCGATGAGATCGTGAAGGCTTCAATTCAGGAGGATTTTCTGAAGGCCCCCGCCAAGTTCGACATCTCCACGGCGGCGAAAAGGCTGTCGGACGTCACCATCGAAGGGGGCTATCACATTTGCTCTCCTAAGGACGAGATAACGGCGGATCAGTACATCGACATCTCGCGCATGCTGGACACACAGCGCTCCCATGCTGTCGAGTTCAAAAAAGCGGTTGATCTCGCATTAAGTGCACCGGAAGGCGTATCAGATTGCACCTTCAGGGTGCTGACGCTGATCGATCGAGCAACGCCGTGAAGGGAAATGAAAAAGGGGCCTCAATTGGCCCCTCGGTCACTGGCAGCTTACTGTGCCCAGCCCTTGACAGTATCGGCGCCCCACTTCTCCTTCCACTCCTTCAGGGTTTTGTGGTTACCACCTTTGGTTTCAACCACTTCCCCGGTGTGAGGATTCTTGAAGCGCTTCAGCGTGCGAGCACGACGAGCACCTTTGCGATCGACTTTCTCTGGCGCTCGCCGGTCTGGATCAAGAATGGCGATGACGTCCTTCAAGCCTTTTCCGTAGGAGCCAAGGAGCTCATTCAGCTTGCCGTTGAACTCGGCCTCGGATTGGTATCCAGGGCTGTTGATGATCTCTTCTCGTTGCTTTTGAAGATCCTGGATCTGAGCTTCAATCGCTGCAACCTGCTGGACTTTCGAAACCATTTTGTACCCCTTCCTGTTGTAGTAAATGGCATGCCGCTATGGATGTAATCGAATCACAGAACGACTTGCTCACAGGCCTCGATTGTAATTCGCAATCCCTCTCGAGGAAAGAAACGGGAGTCGTAGCCCGTTTGAATAGCATCAGAAGCAAAGCTACTGGAAAAAGAATCCAGGAGCCTGCGGCATCATCAACCCTGCCCTTGTTCTCGGCATACCAGATCACTCTTGATGATAACGATCTGGGAAATCTGGTGAGCATTTACGATGCGCTTCCACGGTTCGCATGGTCTGGGAAGACTGTACGTTCAGTCGCCGAAATGACTATTGTTAAGGAAGGTACGATTAACGGGGAGCCGTTTCGTGTAATTCTTAAAGCCGTTCCAATGCAGAAACGGCTCAAGGTGGATGGCAAGCTATCTAAGCAAGTAGAAGATGTTGGTGTTTTCCCCGGCGCTCGTGAGGAGTTCGTTGAAGAGGCACTTCGCAAATTTTCAACTCAAGGCAATGCCAAATTTAACGAGGCTGAGTGCTCTGTTCAATTTACTCTTTATGAACTACAGAAAGAGCTTCAGTCGCAGAAGCATACTTATACGTACGCAGAGCTCCGGGAAGCCTTAGAAATCCTCAGCGAAGCTCCTCTTACTATCCAGACTCGGACGGCGGATGGCGAGGTGATTGACATTAAATCGACCTACCTTCCTTTCCTAGCTATTCGTAGTAGAAATAAAAGAAGCTCCGCATACGTGCAGCCCTCTCCGGATGACGACCCTGAGAGTTCAGTGCTTTGCAAAGCTGTTCTTCACCCGCTTATTTCAAGAAGCATCGCAAATGGTGATTACCGGCTTTATCAATACACAACATCCATGGGGCTTACGAATGGCATTGCTCGTGTCCTATACAGGATGCTTTCCTTCAAATGGCGAAACGCATCTCCAAGCCATCCGTATACTTTTTCACTGGTAGATTTCTTATCTAACACTGCCCGAGGACTTTCAAACCGCATGCCGGAAGACTTTCGCGCAATGAACATTGCGTTGGAGCAGTTAGTTAAAGAGAAGGCTATCCAGCGTTACGAACACACCAAAATTGCCAAATCAAAAGGGAAAGGAGCAAAAGACTATACCTACAAACTCTGGCCTACTAATGAGTTTGTTTCCACTATCATCAAAGGGCACCAAGCGGAAGCTCGTCGAGAAATCCAGTTGATGGCAAAGCGGGCGCGTTGACCTGTCGTCTGCCGGCAGCTCACCTGCCGGCACCTCCGCTGGACCTTCCACTACTCAGGTTTAGTCCACGTTTCTTCCCCTGGGAACGACCTTCTGGCACCAATTCTTCTCTTAGACAATCTGCCTATCGCTCAGGAGGTAAGTAGATGTCGGCCGCGCCATCCCCCGCACAAACAATTGCTAGTGCTCGTGAATGTGGGGCACTAGCACCTTTAAACCGCAAGAAGATTCGCGCTCAGTTTGGATTGGTGGACGAGGTCACTGCAGACCATGTCCGTAGGGCGACAGCCCTACTGATCGAGCGTATTCAGGACTACTACACAGTTGTCCAGTACACCGGACCAGGCTACGTATATGGCCGCGTGGACAGTGAATGGCCGTCCGCCCTCTACGCAACACCACAGTTCAATTCCATGGAAGGGGAATGGAGCCATAAGGAAATGTCTCCTACTCATCCGACTTGTACCTCAGAGCGGCTGTTCAATGAAGCGGGATGGCTTTGCCTCGACACTGCTTGTCGGGTTGCGGTGTATGAAATGTGCCTAGAGGTCCCTGAGGCCAAGATGGTCTTGGAGCAGGCCCGATATGCAATCCTGAGCATGTGCAATGATCGCGCATTATCAGAGACGGACTGGAGAAGCTCACGACGCAGGATCGGTACCCGAGGCATACGCAAATTGCTCGAGCGATTGGGCTCGGTACTTCACCTCGTCAACATTGGGATAGGGTCAGTCAGACCGGTTGTTATGGCTCCAGGTTCGACGCTTGCCGGTCTCAAACACATTACCGACTGGTCGATGGGTTCTGAGCCAGGTCGAATGACTGGCCACGTTAGTTGGTAGCCAAACCTTAGTGCATCCCTATTGAGGTTTGGAACATGATTCCTCCTTTCTCCCACTCCTGGTTTTGATCCACCATCACTTCCGGACTCATCGAGCACTGAGGTTTAGTCCACGATTGATGTTTGGTCAGCCTTACGGGCCAGCCCCGGGACACACTGAGGTTCACCCCACGATATTGGCCTGGACCCGCGCCAGGCCAACGTCGCACACGAAGGCTCCGTCCATGATTCTGGCCCCGGCCCGCAACCAGCCCCCGGCGTACACCGCGGCTTCGTCCACGATCTGGACCATGACCTGTATCTCGGCCGCCGCCAGCACCGAGGCTTCGCCCATGATCTGGATCTGGGCCCGCGGCCCGGCCAACGGTGCGCACGAAGCTTCCGTCCATGATTCAGGTCCCGGTCAGCCTCCGGCATACACTCAGCCTTCGTCCACGATTTGAGTCATGCCCTTTACCCCTTCCGCCGGCGGCGCCGAGGCTTACCCCACGGTCCAGTACCGGGTATGTAGCTCGATACCCTGCGCTAATGAAGGCTCCTACTACTCAGGTTTCGCCCACGATTCCCCTTCTTTCTCGGCAGCATCACGTATGCAGTAACCAACCGGATAAATTTCCCAGCGTGGGGGCCCACCGAAAGATACTGAGGTTTACTCCACGATCCCCACTGCTCCAGCGATCGATTCCTGATCCGCTCAACCGGGATAATCCGTCCTAACCGGTTTATCCAGTAGTCAGGTTCACTCCACGGTTGTACTGAGGTTTGCTCCACTCAGGGGTTTTATGGGGTACTTATCTACAGGGCTAGGGTCGATAAAGCCGCTCGGCTACTCAGGTTTCCTCCACGTTTCGGGATGGCATAGTCAGGTCTGCTCCACGATTCGATTCTATACAGTGAAGGTTTGGTCCACGATTCTCTTGAGGCCGACCAAACATAGTGAGGATTGGCTCATGATTCTAGGCAGGTTTGCCTCACGATTCTTCGCTCAACCCCTTGTTTCTAAAGGGATTTACGAGTCTCTCCTATATTCTTCCTTTTTCCTTATATTTCCTTTGTCTTGAGGGTTCTGGCACAAGCAGCATCATGAGGGAATCCACCTACCAATTCAGGAGGTGAACCACATGCCCAACAACAGCCAGAACTCCCTCACCAGCCGGGCAAAGACCTGGCTTTCTGCTCCACGAACTCTCGAGGAAATCCAGGACGCTCATTTGAGGCTGGTCAAGAAAACCCAGAAGGATAAGTCGATCGACCCGCAGGACGGTCGAACAGCTCTCGAGGCACTGATTGAAGGGTACGTGGACGCTGGCGGTGAAATGTTCGATCTGTACCAAGCACCGGAAGAGCACCAGGGTGCCCAAACCGACAAAGCGGCCGTGACGACGGCCTCGGTGATAGATCTGTCCCCGCTTTGTCCTGACGTTCAACCAACTCCACCTTTGACCATGGAGGAGAAAGCCAAGGCAATTCAGAACATCCGAGCAATGCTTGCCCGGCCCAGCCAGGTGTCGCCCCAATGAACGCTCTAGGTCAAGCTCAGCAATGGCTGCAGAGTGAGATGCCATCGCCAGATGAAATCAGGCAATCCATCGACAACCTCTGTCATCAACTCGCAGGTTGCCAAAGTCTCGAAGGACAGAAGGACTTACATGCCGCGATACAATTGCTGATGAAGCAATTCGGGGAGAGTCCTCCAGAGGTGTCACTCCCTGACGTTCCCGCGCCTACAGCTCAGCTCGATATAGGAAATCTCATACCCAATGAAGATGGGGAGGAGGCTTCACTGACCCCTGAAGAACGTCGAGCTCGCTTCAACGCGCTCAAGGATGAGTTGGCAAGACCGTTTTAGGGTACGGCCTGCTTTCGCCCTTTGAGTGGCTCCGCCGGCAAAGCAGGCACCACCTCCGCATCGACGTAAATGTCTGCGTCGAAGAACGCGACGACTTCCTTTAGCTCAGGTGACCGAAGGAGATCCGCTAACCCAGGATGGTTACTCGTGATCGTCTTCCAAGCGTCCTTCCTACGGTTATCGGGTAGTCCTGTAAGGCGCACATACTTCTCTCCAGCTTGCACCGTGGGCACAGAAATCGTCGTGAGCCAGGCCATTTCTTGCGGAGTGCTCATGTCCCCTCCTCTACGGAAAACTCCGACTCTGACAGCCCGTCAGCCGCATTCAAGCCAATCAGCAAGCCTGGATTTCAAGCCCGCGTTTTGGCGTGAATCCATATGCTGGATCGTTAAAATCGTTCTGGTTTCGGAAACCAACAATCCAGGAGCGGGCAATTCCGCCCTGGCACTCGAAAAGGACCACTATGCGAATCATCACGCTCGTTCCTCTCGCTGCTCTGGCCGTAGCCTTGTCGGGTTGCGCTAACAAGGAGTTGCAAGAGACCTCCTACAGTTACGAATCGAAGGCTCACTCCGGGACTGTCCAGGTTGTCGAGCGTACTGATGGTCCTTCGGATCAGTGCCCCAAATTTTGGCGGGATGGGGAGCCGTATCAACCGACCGGGCTGAAGCAAATGACTGGCTTCCGGCTGAAAGTGAATCTCCATAGCGGCTCGGATTCGAGCCACGGTCAGGACCTGGACTTCGTTCTGCCTTCGAACAATGGGCATCAGGTAGTCATGAAAGACTTTCAGAAGGAGCGGTCTTGGCTGCTGGGTGTCGACACAAATGGGCTGGTGAAAACAGGCGAACTTTTCCATTACCCCGAAGGATTCTTCATCCGTGCTGCAAGCCCTCAGATCTCGGACAACACGATCAGCTTCTGCCTCGGGGTGGATCGGATGTACGTACCGCAGGCTGACCTGAACAGCAGCACCAATCCACTGATCCGGTTGGATCGCTTGAATATTCGGTTTGCCGGCGAGAGTGGTGAGGTCGTTCGGTATGACTTCGGGACAGTTGATCCGATTCGGGTGACTGTGTCTGCGGAGGCCCTATGACCCAACTCGCTGCGGCGACAAAGTCGGTTCTGCAATTTGAAGGTAAAGCACTGGCTTGCCCGTTCAGCAAACTGACTGCCAATGAGCTTCTGGAGTACATCCTGGGCTACTACGAGAGTTTGCACCCAAGCTTCATCCGCATCGAGTACCCGGTAGGCAAGGAGGAATTCCTCTACAACATCCTGAAGGATGGCTATGGGTTGGCACCAATTACCAGCTGGGGACCTGCCCAGGTGGAAGTATTGGTGGTCTCAGCCGAAGACCTGAAAGCAACCCCCAAAGACCAGCTGGACCATGACTCGTTCATGGAACAAGCGGCCTGGCGTCTCATCACCCGCACCTTTGCTGAAAAACTGTGAGGACCTCAGTGATCAAGCGACTTCTCCCCTTGCTTCTTGTAATTGCTGGCAGTGCCGAGGCAAGCCAAGCTCAAGTCTCTGTCATCGTGGGTACCAATGAGCCGGAGGTGTTCATTGTGCCGTTCGACGGCCAAGCTCACGAGCTGGACATCCGTGATTCTCATCGCTACCACGCTGCATTTGTCGACCCGGCGACGAAGCGCGAAATCTGCCGTGATGGTGAATACAAGACGGGACTGGTGCTGAAGCTGCGTTCGCTTCCGATCGAAGGAACTGAACAGCCGATCGAGGTGTTGGGGATGGTTTCCGCTCTCAGCGCCATCAATGACGGCGCAAAACTCAAGTGCGGGACCAATCAGGAGGTCAAGCTGACGAACACCGCCTTGTCTGACACTGTTCGGCTGCAGCCCAACAAGACCAAGCCAATGGTCATAGACGGCAAATGGACCGTCTTGCTCAAAATGCAGCGCTGACCTAAACGGGAGGGAATCGAGATGACTTGGAGCTATTTGCGTAGAGACTTCCTCCCTCCCCTGGCCATTTGCACTTTTTGTCGTCGGCCATTGCACAGTGAAAAGGGCATCGTCATCACCGATGAGGTCGGTACCGAAGCTTTCGCTGGCCCCAGCTGCGCTAAGAAGCATCTGGGGCAGCCGGAAGAGCGGCTGCTTGATGTATCGCGCCTGGCCCTACTGGTTGTGGCTGACGAACCAGCGCAGCACAACGAATCGGCCCCAACACCGGCAAGTCCAGCTCCAGAGATAGGGGCTGGAAGTTCACCAACCTCTAGCCCACAACGCCCTCCTCTCCCGCCCATAGACGAGGTAGTGCAATACGTTCGCCTCCGATGTGAAGCAATGAACGGCTTCAAGTTCGCTGTATCGAAGGTGTTGAAGCTGGCTCACGACGAGTACAAACAAAGCGGAGAGATCGAAGATGATCTCCGCAAGCAGATCGGCGGCGCTATGCGTAACGCGGCGGCCAACAAATCGGTCCTGAGCCCAATCAACGTCAAACGCTGCATTGGCCTCAACCACTGGCTTGTGGAGGCGGTTCAGCACACGAATAAGGATCGACGCGAGTTCCTGGAGCAGATGCAAACGCACCTCCACCGTTTCTGGATGCTCACTCCAAAGCAGATGGCCGCGATAAATCGTTGGGGCGAGCACATCCGGAAGCGAATAGACGATTTCCCGCTCCTCGATGAGGAAGCGTTCTCAGGCGTCACCCTTCCCGAGTTCATGCAACGGAATCCATCCAGCCGCCGATAAGTTCAACCCTCCATATCGGTTTGGAAGCGGGGACATCAAAGCCCAAGCCGCTAGGCCCTGCCCTGCGGAAAATAATTGCGGCCCGGTTCTGCCACACACCGATACCCCTGAAAGTTTGCCCATCGCAAACACACAGAGGCACTCACCATGACCGCCGTGATTCAGCACATCCCCACCCAAGACGCAGCCTCCGCAGAACAGGCCGATATGCAGCATGTAGCTGTTGCCCGCATTCGCCGCAACCCTACAGTCGATCCCCGTAAGGGCCGGAACACCGCTCTCTACTCTCAGATCAAAGAGAGCATCCGTCAGCATGGGGTACAGCAGCCGATCATCATCCGCCCGGTTGATGAGCCCGAGTTCGACTATGAGGTAGTCGCAGGCAACACCCGCTGGCAGGCTTCCGTCGATCTGGAACTCCTGACAATCCCAGCGATCATCCGTGACCTCACTGAGGCTCAAGCACGGATCATCGCGGCCATCGAGAACATGCAACGTGCGGATTTGACCCCGATTGAAGAAGCACAGCATGCCGTTGTTGTTCTGGCTGACTGTGGCAACGATCACGCGGAGGTGATGAAGCTGCTTGGCTGGTCCCGTACCCGCCTCGATAGTCGGATCATGCTTTCCCGCGCCTGCCCGGAAGTCCGCGATGCTCTGCTGCAAGGTCAAATTAAGATCGGCCACGCTGAATTGCTGTGCCGTCTGGTGGAAAGCGAGCAGGCGCCCATCCTGGCCAAGATCATCGATCAAAACCTGACGGTTAAAGACACCCAGGACCGTCTCTTTACGATTGCCCGCGATATCTCGTCCGCTCGCTTCGATACCAAGGACTGCGCGTCATGCCGCCACAACTCGGCTGCTTACGTGGACCTGTTCGATACCTCAGTAGCCGGTGCCAAATGCCAGAACGCCACCTGCTGGAATCAGAAAGCTAGCCAACTGATCGAGGTCAAACTCATCGAGGCCCGTGACGAGTTCGGGGTAGTGCATACCGACCTGACACTGCCAAAGGACGGCTATGTCCAACTGGAAGCGAAAGGGCCGAATGGCGTTGGTGATAGCCAGATCACGGCCTGCCTGTCCTGCTCCAACTATGGGGCCGTCGTGAGTACCACAGCGGGTCACGAAGGGACCGTTGCAGGAGGCTACTGCTTCGACCGTAACTGCAACAAGGACATGCGTGAAGCCTACAAGGCCGCACTCGCAGAAGCGGCTGGGCAGCAAAACCCCCATGAGCCGGCTAACAATCGCTCGACTGAACCGCTGTCCAAAACTGCCTCGGCCACCACTCCGGCATCGAAACAAGCTGCGGGCAAGAGCAAGGACAAGCCTGCACAACCGCAGGCGTTGAAAAAGTCCATTCGCCGTGAGGCATTCAACCTCTATGGCCAAATGGGTTCCAAGGCAGTTCAAGGCAATCGCAGGCTCGCCTTGGCCATCGCCGTCGTCAGCATGTACCTGGAGATGCGCAGCAGCTTGCCTCACGAGCTGGCCAACCGGATCAAGAAGAAGCTGGGCATGCCTGAAGCCATGCTGGACAGCAGCCGCTGCAATGTGGAGGTAGAACTGGCCAAGCTGGAGGAATCAGAGCTGCTGGAGCTGCTGACCAATCTCGCCTCCTGCACCACCTTCCGTAACGATAGCGCCGACTCTTTCGAGAAGTCGCTGCCGGGTAGTCAGTCGATTGCCTACATCAAACATGAAGGCATGCAGCCGGTTGAACATTTCCAGATGAGCGAGAACTACCTCAAATCTCTGGTGAAAGCGGGAATTATCGCGGACTGCAAGCGCTCGGGATTCGAGGCGAAGTACAACGAGGTCCACGGCGACAAGGCTTTCGTCAAGCTCTCGACCGAGAAAACAGACACCCTGATCAAAGCGGTACTGGAATTCAAAGAATTCTCTTGGGCCGGGTATCTCCCCGAAGCATTTGAGATTTCTGTTCAGGCCGGTTCTGGCACACGTCGCTCGGCCTAACAATAACCTCATCGAAACCAAGGAGCCGCTCAAATGAACACCTTCTTCACCGCTATCAGCCAGGCGCTGACCGACAGCAACAAACGCATCAACATCGACGTCTCCGGCCTCGAAGGAGGCCGTGTGAAAGTGGTGCTGAGTGCAAACATCGGCCCCACCCCTGCAAAGGCTTCCGAAGCCGAGATCAAACTGCGCGCAGCCATCGCCAAGCCGATGATGCTGTCGGGCACCCCGGAAGAAGTGGAAACCGCGCTGTTCGAGCGTGTCCGCAGTCATGCGGAAGTAGTGAACCACGGCATGTCCGCCCTGGACGAAATCCGCAAGCTGAGCGAGGCGGCAGTGCAAGCATCGAAGCCTGCTCCTAGCGCACCCACCGCCGCGAAAGGGAACAGCGCTGCAGCAGAGGACGATAGCGACGATTCCGATCTGGAAAGTGGCTCTGAGCCGGCAACCAAGCCGTCCGCCTCCCCAGCTCCGTCCCAAGCGGCGGCTCCCGCCCCCTTCGCCAATCTCGCTGAACGATTCTGAGGAGCGACACGATGAGCATCGCAATCGTCACCCTGGACCGAGTGTTCCGTTATGCCGGGCGCGACTTGGACGATCCCGATCCGAGCATGGAGCCGAGCGACGTGCTGAAGCACTACAGCCGCCAGTTCCCACGACTGGTAGGCGCCAAGATTGTTGAACCTATCTCTGAGGGCGACCGCTATGTCTATGAATTCCGTGAAGCCAGCTTCGGAGACAAGGGTTAAGGACGCCCTCTCCACCCTCATGGCGTGGGCGGACGGAGATTCCTCCGCCCGCTCCGTCCCGACCAACCCCGACCACGATCTATCCAACGAACAGTTGAGGCGGCTATGGGCGCTCTTGAACTCTCCAGCTTCTCCCGGAACTATCAATTCCCAAGTTCCGCGCTGAGCCCTCTGGCTCTCCCGCAGGTCACCACGGCCATGCGGGAGGCCCATAGCCGCGCTTTTGGCGAATACAGCCACCTTGTAGATCGCAAGAGCCATGCTGCCTTCTGTCTTGATGCGCATGAAGGCGGCCTGATCAGTGACAAGGAGTTGGATTGGCTCAACGCCTATCCAAACGACTATGGCTTGCACCTGGTCACCAACGAGGTGATCGGGGCCATTGAATCCCGAATTGGGTTCTCAAAGGTCGGGCTGATTCCTGGAGTCAAGCGACGTACCAAGCTCATTGGAACCCCAGCGTACGAACTCCAACCCGCAGCGCAAACCACGCTGGCGTGCATCGAAGCAGGACTCTTCACTGCTGAGTCGGTAGAGGACTTGGTCGCCCTCGGCCCCAACTGTGCCTACCACCTCATACAGAAGGTCGAGCAAAGCCTTGTTGATCTGGCTACTGCCGATTGCCCGGATGTAAAGGATTGGCTCTACCTCGGCGTTCAGGGGGCGAAGTTCATCATCAGTGCCAAGTATTTCAACCGGTACGAGTTGACCTTGCCAGCAGAGGACTGCGAGGAATTCCGTGAGGTAGCAGTCTTCCTTTTCAAAGCACTGGACGCCATGTCCACGTACCTTGTTCATTTCCACACGCCATCCAGCTTCATGGGCGTTTACAGCTACGACAATCATGGGTTGGCGGACGCATATGGTGCGATCAAAGAACGCATTCAGAACTCCTCCCCTGAAGAATTGACCGCTTACCTGCTGGAGACACCAGAGGATCAATTCCCCTTTGAAGCATGGCCCATGGGGATCGAAGGTGACGACCGCGATGAAGACTACATCGAGGGGGTCGCGTATCAGTTGAAAGAATTGGACAACCTGACTCGACGCACCCATTTCACCTTGACGCATGAGCAGGACTCCAACCACCCAGTCGAAATTCAAGAGTTGATTGAACAGGTTCAGGATTCGATCAACGCAGGCAGCCCGTTCAAGCCTGTTCTGGAAGTGATCAAGGAAGCATTTGAGCTTTGCCATCGGTACGCAGTAGAGGGCAGTCGAGCAATCAGTGAGCACGACCTTCAGGGTTCAGCGGAGGAAGGGGTAGGTGTGTTCGAGACGCTGGTTGTGACGATTCATGGTGAGTACAGCTCGCTCGAAGATGAAGCCTGCAACGGATTCGATGACCGGGTGAGCGGTGTGGGCGATCTGCATTTGGCGCTTCCACTGGATGGAGAGCTTCTGGCACAGCAGACCGTGACGATACTGGACAAAACCAAGCAGTGCGTATCGCTGCTTAGCCGCCTCACCCAAGCTCTCTAAGGAACGAACATGCTCAGTGAAAAAGTCGAATGCCGCGCCATGCTCATCCATCGCCACGTCGAGACCCATCGACTGGATATCACCAGCCATGAGGTCCTGCCACTGGAGGGGGGGAAAACCTTCACCCTTGGTGCTGGCCGAGCCTTTTCGAGCCTGGACAAGGAGGTGCTGATCGACCTCCTTCGTGAAGAAGAACCCAGCATCGAGTTCCTGCCTGAGAACCTGCTGGTGCGGGGCCGCAACAAATTGGTGTGGTACACCGCTCCCCAGGTGCTGGAAATCCCGTTCCGTGGCGAGATTATCAAAGCACCAATCCCCGGCCTCATTTACTTGGCTGGCGGCGTGCTGCGCTGCTATGCCTACAAAGGCAAGAGCCGTCCGACGCCGGAAACTGAACTGCACTTCGCTCCGCTGGGCAACACCTATAACAACGGTACATTCTGCTCAGGTAACGTCAATCTGCCGCGAGAAATCCTGATCGAGAACATCCCCATCTGGCAGCGTTTTGTCTTGGAGAGCACGAATACCCACGGCGGAGGGGTTATCCCCCTAAAGGGTATCAAGGACTTCAAAGAGTTGGTGCAGTTCTACCGCGACCTTTCAGCCAAGCAAGCGAAGAAGTTCCCTGACCGTTGCCTCAAGCTCTCGGAAGTCAAAGGTAAGCCTCTGACCCTAAAAGCAGCAATCAATGGGGAGGGTTGAGTCATGGGGGCCGTTCAGAATTTGATCCCGGAAACCATCAGCTTCAAGACTCCAGACTCATGGCTGTCGAGCGCGCCACGAATTGTCGTCATCGGGGCTGGTGGGAACGGCAGCGAAGTAGTGGATTGCCTCGCCCAGTTCCATCACGCCATGATTTCGCTCGGGCACAAGCATGGCCTGCATGTCACCATCATCGACGACTCCGTTGTACGCGAACCGAATCTTGTACGTCAGCGTTTCTGGCCTTGCGACCTCGGCCAGTACAAAGCAATCAGTCTGGCCAATCGATACAACCTGATGCTGGGGATGAAATGGGAGGGACTCCCCTATCGCTTCCCCTCTCGCGCAACTGATGACGCTATCGGCAATGCTGATCTCATCATTTCAGCAGTAGACCTACCCTCGGCCCGTGTGGCCATCGGCGCCTGCGAAGCGGTCAAACATAACTGCATGTGGCTCGACCTCGGGAATGGACACCGTCATGGTCAGGTGGTTTTCGGTGGTATCAACAAAGTCATGCGCGACCGATTCCCGAATGTCCTCGACGCCTACCCGGAAATTCCATCGTTGGAAGATGACCACACCAAATCTTGCTCAGCAGCCGAGTCCATTCGTACTCAGGACTGCCTTGTGAACCGTGCGGTGACCACGGCAGGGATGGGCATCGTGTGGGAGTTACTGCGTACTGGTGAAACGTCCAAGCATTGGCTTGTGCTGAACTTGGGCACAGGAGAGCAGATGAGTTACCCCTTCCCTCCTCCTGCGCCAAAACAGACGAAGGCAACAGGCAAGAAAGGGAAGGTATCGAAACTCAGAAAAGTGTGAGCTGGTTGTGGGAGACATACATGGCCTCCAGCGCAGCCTGTGGTGATACGTCGGCAGGCTGATCCGGGAGCGCGGCAAGTACCCGCTCCCGATATCCTGAGCGCAAATACGCCGTAGTACAGCGAGGGCAGATTGTGAACGTGTGAAGGTGGGGTAGGTCGCCAGTGTCCACATAGGCAATCTCAGGGGAACCCTCCAGTTCATCCCCGCAGATTGCAACTGAATTCGCCGCAAGCACATCCGCCTGCACCGAGGCAATATGCACTCGGCCATCCAGGCAAACCAGGGCAATGGAACCGCCACCATTCAACTCGTGCCACCTCTTTAACTAACTCCTCCCGAGTATATCGAGCAGATTCCAGCATTCCAGCGAAGGCCTTGGTCGGAGCTTCTACTCGATGATGAACCATGGCAGCCAGTTCAGGGGCACCTGGTCCCCACTATTAGGGCGAACCAGGTGAAGAACTCATGCCAACCATACACTTCTACGACACAGTCACTGCCGGGCGCTCTCCAACCGAGGGCCAGGTTATTCGCTTTGACTCGGCGGTCTATCCAGCCCGAGGATCGGTAGACCTCTCAACTACCAACATCAAGCTCCGAGACGACGTATACCTCGATCCTGATGTTGTGATGAATAGTGACTTGGCCCTACTGGCGTTCGACCAGGGTTGCAGCGAAGTAGAGTGGGCCAGGAGGGTCTTCGCGGATTTCACCCGACCAAACACTCTCCATATAGCCTTTGGATCAACGACAAGGCACGATCCATTCATTCGAGCATCCTTTTACCGGAATCTGCTCCCGTACCCCTGCCTGGGCGTACCTGACACTGCCCACTTCCTCGATCTGGATGTACTACTTCGAGCAATTCTCCTGATCCGTCCAGGAGAATGCCCTTGGGATGTTGAGACGCTTACTGGTGGAGCAGCCGGCCTCTACCAGTTCCTCATGTGGGACGCGGGACTCGGCACTGAGAACCGGGCACTTCGGGTCAAAGAGGTTCTTTCCAAAATCTCGGAAGCGAGCCCGAAGCTTCTCCACCATGCCGTCACAGTCAGCTCTCCTTCCCAGATCAAGGCACTCTTGGGCCTTGATGGGGGTGAAGTCTGGGACCTGCGGAGTGTGAAGCCTGTGGTGATGGTCCACCCCTCGCTCCCCGACAATCGTGGCGCAATCCTCGCTATGCCAGTGGCAGCTGACGTGAGTTATCCCGACCTGATCTGCATGGTGGACTTAGAGGCTGACCTTTCAAGCTTATGCTCAGACTCCACGGAGTCACTCCAGCATTTGTCTAGGGCAAACAAAGGGGACCGCTCCGCGCCGCTTTTCCACATCAGTATGTCCCGAATTCCCTTCGTGGCCCCGCTGAGCGCAATTCGACCGGATGATGCTAAGCGCCTGGGCATCAATGTCTCCGCAGTGAAGGCGAACATCCAGCGCCTGACATCAGCGAAACACCTGGTGGCCAGATTGCGGGATGAACCAGTGCTGCAGCTAAACGCACAGCCCGCAGACGTTGACCACCGAATGTGGGCGGGTGATTTCCCTTCAACTGACCTCGACCTAATGCGCCAGCTGCATTCTTCGGGGTTCAATTCCTGGCAGGACCTCCTCTTAACTGGCACTGACCGCCGACTTCGGGATCTCGGTAACCGGATGCTTGGTAGGTACCAGCCTGATGCCCTATCGCCTAGCGACCGAGGAGTATGGCTGCGGCATGTGGATCAGAGAGTCCGGGGAGATTTCAGCGGTTCGTTTCGGCTGGAACAGCTCATGGAACGAGCGGAGGATATGTGTCAGCAGTACCCGACGGCAGCAGGTGTCCAGGGCTTTCGGGAACGACTTCATCGTTTGAAGGGGATGGTCAATGATGGATTTTGAAACACCGCCAATCTTCGACCCATACGAGCACAGACCGTTTCAAGGTTATATGTGCAGCGAAGGCCGGCAAGTGGAGACCTATCTCTCTCTCATGCACTTCATTGAGGCTGAGAAATTCCGCGGTTTGGACGAGGGCTACCGTCGGTACATTCTGAGTATCGAGGACCGCGATGACTTCATCCTCGAAACAGCAGGAATCACCCAGGGTGTCCGCCGACCGGACTGGGATGAGATCAAAGCACCAATGGTCCGCGCAGGGCTCTGGATGCAACTGGTACAGCACAAAGATGCAATGGTGCCGCTCATAACACATCCAGGATGTGAGTGCCCTGTGGGTCTGGTCAATGAGGCGATTCAAGAGATATACGAGCGGCTTCATTCTGGCGATCCATTGCGAAAAGTCTTGCTCGCCGGGGACGATTCGCCTAATGCCTTGAGGAGTTCGTCTTTTGATGAGGTCCTCGATCACATCTTCAACGTCCGGCAGCCTGACGAAGTAATCGTCTCGGCTGATGGCGGGGTATCCATGCGATCTGCTGCTTATGCGGCACGACGCTACATTCCGCTGCGGTTTCTTCCTCGGGTTCAAAGCGCAGGAGAGTTTGCGAAGAACGCGATCAGCCAGGCCACCCATGTCTTTCTTTTGGGCACCAATGGCCAAGCTTCCTTTGCTCAAGCAGCATACGATTTAGCATGCGAAACCGGTCTTGTTGCCCACCAGGTCGAGCTGCCAGCGTGAAGGCCTGGAATCTGGGAGTCATACTGTTCCCCATACTCATGGGAGGGTGCGCGGTTGAACAACCTCGCTGGGTAACGGATAGGCCCGCTGCGTACTGTTACAAAACTGCTGACAAGGTATGTCTTGCGGACCTGATTTCGGCCCACCTACAGAAAGCTCCTGGCGGTACGATTCGTGATGACGCTATGTGGAGAGCCGCCGCTGCGGTTCGAATTGCAGGAGCTCAGTTCCCAGAGACTCTGAAATCGCTTCAGTCCTCAGTAGAGGCGTTTTCCTGCACTGCCAAAAGGTTCTACTGGGACGAAGCCTCCGCAGCAGTCCAAGAAGCTCAGCAGGGACGATTTCGGAATGCACTATCCGCCGCCCAACAGATCGATGGGAAGGACGCCCGTACCTATGCCCTTTCGCTGATCGTGCAGATCTCTTCCGAGGCCAAGGATGACAAAGCCCTTGGTAAAGCCCTGGATGTATTAAGCAAAGACGATGAGCGAGCTTACATGGATGCCTTGCTTCTTCGGCTGCAGGTGTTACTCGCTCAGGGAGATCTGGAGCGATCCTCGGCTCTCCAGAACCACCTTCTTGCTTTTTTCGCCAAAGACCCAGAGACAGGGGTTGAACCAGCTACAGAAATGGCAATCACCTATCTGTCGCAGGGGTTAAAGCTCGATGCTCGGGATTTCCTGGTCAGGGCCGCTGATGGGATTCCAGGGGTGAGGTCTGCGGACAACCTGAAGCTGTTCAATCTTGTCGGCCAGGTCATCGATGGGTACCGCCCCATACCCGATGACTTCTACCAGTTCAGCTCTGATTCGGCACGTTTGCGGGCTTATCTGGTGGTGGCGCGGTACTACCGAAACACCGGGAATCGGGCAATGGTCACTTCTATGCTGGCCGACGCATCTCGCTTCACCCAAAAGGCAAGTTTCAAAGCCAATCGCACCGAGGTCGCAAGCCGGTTAGCTGACTTCCTCCGCGATTCGCACTAGACCTTTTTCCCCAGGAATTGTGCATAACTCGGCGGATAACTCTCTGTATTCCAGTCCGTAGCTGGCCTCTACACGTATGGGCGTTTTTCAGCCAGAAAGGACATGCTGTACTGGTTCTGGCACAGCCGCGCATCGACGTAAATGGGAGCATCTTTCAGAAGGAGACTCCCATGAAGTTCACTGTCCAGGCTGCACCTTTAGCTGCCATTCTCAAACAGTGCGGTCGTGTCGCATCTAAGAAGGCCGGGGATATCAACGGCAATTTCCTGATCGATGTTCAGGATGGCCACCTCAATGTAACGGCGAACAATGGCCACCAGCAGATGAGCCTTCACCTGCAGGACCCAACCCTGATCGTTCGTGAAGCTGGCTCCGTCTGCATCTCGGCATCCAAATTCGAACAAATCGTTTCCTCTCTTCCCGTAGATCGTGATGTGACTGTATCCGTGGGCGAGGAGAAAGCCACTGTCACCTGTGGACGCTCACGATTCAGCATCGCCACCCTACCTGCGTCTTCTTTCCCCAAGGCTTTGCATTCCGATGGCCAGGTCCAAACGGCACTGACTATCGAGTCGCATGCCTTGAGGGACGGCATCCGTGGTATCGCATTTTGCGTTGCCCGGAACGATGTGCGTCAGTACCTGAACGGGATGCTGTTCGAGGCCTCGGAAGGGAAGCTGACGCTCGTGGGCACCGACGGACACAGAATGGGCATGGTAGAACTCCAGATCGAGAAAAGCTCATCCATGAAGTTCATTCTGCCTGTTGCATGCCTTGAGGACGTTGCCAGTTTTGCCAGCCACGGCTACGTCACCATCACCCACTCTGGCAATCTGGTCAGTTTTACCGCAGTCAATGGGACCATGACCTCCCGCCTTGTCGACGGGGCCTTCCCTAACTACTGCGCTCTCATTGAGCGTGCAGAGACTGGTCAACAGATCAACTTGAACCGTGATGCGATTACGAGCGCTGTTGCTCGTGTCAGTCTCCTCTCGGATGGTAAGTCCCAGGCAGTCCGCCTCAAGTTTTGCCAACAAACGGTCGAGGTCGTCTCTGTGTCGAATGATGCCCTTTCAGAAGCCGAAGACCTGCTGCCGTGTGACTTCGATGCGGCCCCTTTCGATGTTGGGTTCAACAGTCGCTACGCACAGGAAGCTTTCAAAGCTGTATCCAGCACCGACCTGCAACTTTTTTATTCCGGCCCTGCTTCTGGCACGCTCATTAAGGCCAAAGACTGCCCCCATCAGAAATTCGTACTCATGCCGGTTCGCCTGTAAGGCGGACCTCTGAAGGGGCAAGAAATGAGCCACACCGACCGCTCTAACCTGACTGAAGGCACCAACACTAAGCTCGATTGCCGCATAGTCAACCAGGAGGCCCGTAAGGGCTTCCTGTTGCCTAACTCACTCCCGGCCCTGCCTTCTTTGGAAGGCCCAAAGGCTTTGCTTTCTCTGAACCAGGAACAGTCCCTGGGCTACCGCATCATTCTTGGCCAACTCAGCCTGCTGAAAGCAATTTCGAGCGACACCAGCATTCTCCAAGGGCTGGTGACCGACATTTGGAACTCCATTGGCGAGAACGATAGCGTCGATAAGGCCGCCGCACTGATCTTCCAGGACGGAGCATGGGTTCGCGCGGGCTCAATTCCTGACAGTGAGTTTGCATCCATTCTTCGCAAGAAACTGAACACCATCCAGACCCTGATTGCGGAACTGAAAGCGTTCGCTCTTCCCGGCTTCGAGGACAATCTGTTCGTGGCAGCTGTCCGAGACGAAATCCAGAAGAAGGTTCTGGAGATCCTGCCCTACGACCTCATCCTCAACCGCGCGGCCGGAGAATTCCGAACCAAGTGCAAGGAGCTGTCCAGCCTCTGCAAAGGCCTGGTGAAGTACATCTCAGAGGAGGTTCGCCTTCCTCGTTCCAAGGTCGCAAGAATCATCAATGGGAAATGGACGTCACCCAAGCTGATGCCTGGTCTGATGCTCTCTGGGGGCTACGAGTTGAAACTATATCCTCAGAAAGAGTTGCGCCGGCTGCGCCAAGAGATCGTTGAAAAGCAGCGGGACATCCTTTCTGCGGCGTCGACTGCAGATATGCCGGCCGAGCAGCTGCTGGCCGCCTTGGAGGGATTCAACTCTGCCGAGCGGGTTGTTCACGAGACCGTAGGGTTCTTTGCCAATGCGAATATGCGCCTGGTTGACCAGATCGTCTCTGGGTATCGCTTTGCCACAGACCTCGAGCAAGTCCGTTCGGCAGCTCAACTTGGCCTCGTGAGAAGCATCTACCGGTACGCACCGGAGATGGGCTTCAAATTTTCGACACTGGGCATGACTTGGATTCGTCAAACGATCCTGCGTGACCTCACCCAACAGGAGCTGATCCGTTTGCCCGAAGGATCACATGGAGCCTTGAGCAAGCTTACAGCTGCTCTGAAGGAGCAACCGAATGCATCCAAAAAGCACCTGAGCAAGGTTTGTGGACTCTCGATGGATGACGTCGAGAATCTCCTCTACTTCGTGGGTGTAGGAAAGCCCATGTCTATTGACTCCACCTTCCAGGAGAGTGGCAGTTCAGAGGCGGAGGGGATGCACGATCTGCTCGCGGACTCGAACAACAGCTTTGTTGAGGAGGTGATGGAGGAGGATGCCGCCGGCTACATAACTGAG
>Ga0247725_1000401_pt1 | contig 34362 bp, 36 predicted proteins | sample OKSTACKMCFT3sol_FD_183021 | JGI IMG/M metagenome (GOLD analysis project Ga0247725, IMG submission 183021) | Subsurface sediment microbial communities from gas well in Oklahoma, United States - OK STACK MC-FT3-sol | ecosystem: Environmental > Terrestrial > Deep subsurface > Rock core/Sediment...
GCAACCGGGCAATCACCCGGCGCGACCTGAGCACCCTTTCCCAGCTTGGTGCGCCTCAGCCACTGGCCATTGCTCACCTTACCTTCCGCACTAAGTCCCAGTCTGGGACACCTCAGCCGCCTGGCACCACTTGGCACGACCTGAGCGCCTTGTCCCAGCCTGGGGCGAGCCAGCAAACGGGCAATCACCCGGCGCGGCCTGGGCACCCTTTCCCAGCCTAGTGCACCTCAGCCACTGGCCATTGCTCACCTTGCCTTTCGCACTCAGCCCCAGTCTGGGACATCGCAGTCGCCGATCACCACCTGGCGAGACCTGATCACCTTGTCCCAGCCAGGGACGAGCCAGCAACCGGTCAACCACCCGGCACGACCTGGGCACCCTTTCCCAGACTGGTGCGCCTGAGCCACTGGGCATTCAACTCACCTTGCGCTCTCAGTCCCAGTCTGGGACATCGCAGACACCGATCACCACTTGGCACGACCTGATCACCTTGTCCCAGCCAGGGGCGAGCCAGCAACCGGTCAACCACCCGGCACGACCTGAGCACCCTTTCCCAGCCTGGTGCGCCTCAGCCACTGGCCATTGCTCAGCTCGCCTTCTGCACTCAGTCCCAGTCTGGGACATCGCAGTCACCGATCACCACTTTGCACGACCTGAGCACCTTGTCCCAGCCTGGGACGAGCCGCAACCGGGCAACTACCCGGCGCGACCTGAGCACCCTTTCCCAGCCTGGTGCGCCTCAGCCACTGGCCATTGCTCAGCTCGCCTTCTGCACTCAGTCCCAGTCTGGGACACCTCAGCCGCCTGGCACCACTTGGCACGACCTGAGCGCCTTGTCCCAGCCTGGGGCGAACCAGCAACCGGGCAATCACCCGGCACGACCTGAGCACCTTGTCCCAGCCTGGGACGAGCCGCAACCGGGCAACTACCCGGCGCGACCTGAGCACCCTTTCCCACCTGGTGCGCCTCAGCCACTGGCCATTGCTCAGCTCGCCTTCCGCACTCAGTCCCAGTCTGGGACATCGCAGTCACCGATCACCACTTGGCACGACCTGAGCACCTTGTCCCAGCCTGGGACGAGCCAGCAACCGCTCAACCACCCGGCGCGGCCTGGGCACCCTTTTCAGACTGGTGCGCCCCGGCCACTGGCCATTGCTCAGCTTACCTTCCGCACTCAGTCCCAGCCTGGGGCACCTCAGCCGCCGGGCACCACCTGGCGCGACCTGAGCCGCTTGTCCCAGACTGGAACAGCCCGGTAGCCGGTCAGATCGCCCTGGCGCAGCCTTTACAAGACTGGACAGATAGATGGCGGCGCTTCGATCTGATTAGCGTTGAGGGCATTCAGGGACGAATGTGTGGCAGATCTCAAGCCCAATGGAGTGATTAGAGGAGGGCGGTGCGGTAGCAAAACAGGGCAATATTGGCATAATTGATCCCGCATGCAGGCTATCGTCTACATCGATCCAAGCCCAAAAAGACAAATACCAAGGCATTCGGTCGTTATACTTTTGTCGACGATACCAACCAATCCTCACATCAAGGCTGACGGAGATAACCATGGCAAGCAAAGCCGCTGCACAAAAAACCCAAACGGAAGGCGAGATGAGTTCAGCCAAAAACCCGATTGCAGAGGCTGTTTCGGAAGCAATTGACGGGGAGGTTGAGACGCGCGTAATTGCGGTCGCAAATCACAAGGGGGGGGTAGGGAAGACCACCACGGCTATCAACCTGGCCGACGCCCTAGCCCAAAAGGGAAAATGGGTTCTAGTGATTGATTTTGACCCACAGACCAACGCCTCGAAACATATTGGTATGCATCACCCGGCACAGGTTTCCTACAACGCACGCGAGCTGTTGATCAACGATAAAACAGACATCACATCGTTTATCCATGATGAAACGAAGCTGGGTGAAGGGGTGCACCTCATTTACGGTTCAATTGCGCTTGAAACAGTACATGAGACCATCAGAAACGAAAGCCCGCGGCCTGCAGAAGTTCTAAAAGAGCGCCTACGCCCGTTAATGGGTCAATACGATTACATCATTATTGACTGCCCGCCCTCTCTCAACCTCCTGACTCAGAACGCTATCGCGGCGGCTACTCACTACGTGATCCCCGTAGAGTCGGGGGCCAAATATGCCATTGATGGTCTGGATGACTTGAAACTCCGCGTCGAAAAACTCTTGCAGATCAACAGGGAGTTGAACTTTCTGGGCGCACTCCTCATTAAACATGATGAGCGCCAGATTCTTTGCAGAGAAGCCGAAGCCGATGCGGAGCAATTGTTTGGAAAGCTGATTCCAGTAACGATCTCCCAGACCGCAAAAGTTAATCAGTCAGTTGCGCTCAACGTCTCCGTTCGGATGCTCGAGCGTGGAAACAAGGTAGCTATGCAGTACAAGGACCTAGCCGAATACATCGATAAAGAGACAGAAGGCCAAGGCCGCCGCGCAGAGGAGGTTCTCTGATGGGTGGGAATGTCGAAGCGAAACCAACGCCACCTAAGCGTCGTCCAAACCCTTTAGCGAACGCCCTTCGAAAAGGGGCAGATGCCAACCGCGAAGGCAATGCTAACAACGACCTGTCGGATTCTACCGAAAGCAAGGTTGCCAAAAGCATCTCAGTTGATCTTATCGACCCAAGCCCCTGGCAGCCACGGAAAATATTTAACACCAAGAAGCTCGAAGAACTCGCTGAGCTAATTGATGCACAAGGCCTACTACAGCCTATCGAAGTTCGAGCAATCAATAACCGCTACCAGCTTGTCTCTGGCGAGCGGCGCTTGCGCGCACATAAGCTTCTTCAGAAACGCTATATCCAAGCATTCGTCATCGTCATCACCGATGAAGAGGCGTCGGCGCGTGCACTTGTGGAAAACCTTGGCCGGGAGAATTTGGTCGACTACGAGGTCTATCTCAGCATCAAGAAGCACCATGAGCAATTTGGTGCCCAGCACGATTATGCTCTCTGGGGCATGTCGAAAAGTTCGTACTTCCGAATCCTGGCCTTTGACACCTTTCCTCCAGCGGTCAATGACATCCTTATTGACCATCCTGACTTGGTCAGCGCCTATGCAGCTGACGAGGTCAAGAAAATGGTCAACGCTGAGGTTGAAAAGGGCGGCAGTAAGGAGAAGTTCGAGGCAGCACTGAGAAGTCTGATCCAAAAGGCTGTGGCTGGAGCCGGCAAGCTCACCAACCTCGCAAACCAGGTTTATGCCCTGGTCAATCCGCATTCGCCATCACGCAACAAGACTACATTGGAAGTGGCCGGTAAGAAGGCAGGCGAGATCACGACCAATGCCAACCATACTCAGCTGAAGCTGAGCCACGAAAACTTCACAGAAGAAAAACTTGCTCAGGTGAAGGAGTTTATTGCTGCTGTGGCTGATGACAAAGCACCCATGCCTGTCGTCCCAGGAGGAGCCCAGCCTGTGAAACCTCGCTCGGCGGCGAAGAAGGGAGCTGTTGAGACCGAGACCAAGAAACTGCAGAAGAGCATTCGCCAGATCGATCCCCAGCGCTCGGTAGTTTCAGTAAGTGTTGAGATCGATGGCGAGAAGCTGAATGGTCTGCTCCTGGTCAACAAGGTAGTGGACCAGTTGCCCGGAAAGTGTGTCGTTGAGGTCTCCCGGCCTAACGCGCCAGCAACTGAACTCATCGTCGATACCAGCACGATAGCCATCCTGACTATCGCAGAGTTTGCCCCCATCGATTAACCCACTGCTTCGCTACCCCTGAGCCCCGCTTTGCGGGGCTTTTTCATAGGTCTCTGCGTTGAAAACTTACGATTCTTGGGCGTTTGCGCTTGAATTACACACGCCCTAGTCCTAGTCTCAGACACGTAATTTCCGTGGTTTTGTAGTTTCGAGCTCTCTTGAGACGACCAATCACAACCCCGAGTCGAGTCGCGCTCTCGCTGATTCGTTTGGGGAGTTAGATTGCGGATTGCCCTTCTTTTCGCTTTCTAGCACCCGTTTTATCTAGATGCATGCCTGCCCCTGCAAGCCTGCATTTAGAGTTTCACCCGATTCTCTATTTGCTGGCAGCGCTGGCAGGTAGTTCGGTTTGATCGCTTTGTTCGCATTGCGATCTGCAGGTTGGATGTTCGCACCCACCCCGCATGCTCTTTAACAACAGTCCTCGAAGGTTCTTTCAGACAGTTGTCGGTGATTTTGCGTTTGGATGTTTTCACATCATTCGCCATTTCCTAGACGGTTGCTGCTCATGGGTGGTGATCGTTGATTTGGTTTTGGCGTTAGCTGTGAGTCCCTTGGCACTCATTCTTTCGCGATTACTGACGACGACACCCGTTTGAACGATTCATTCCTTCGGCCTTTTGGCAGTTCACATCTGCCAATAGGTAGGGTGTGGACGCTTCTCTTTTGGAGTTCCACATCATGTCGAAACTGAACTATGCCCTCGCGTTTGCCGCTCTCGCTGTTGCTGCTCTCTTTTTCCTCCCCGGAAAAGATGATGCGCAAAATGCAGTGCAGAAGGCTCATAACGACCGTTGCGCGGCGTTTGCTGCTGCTGGTGTTGAGTGCTAAATCTGGTTTTGGCTGCCCTAGACTGATGTCCTGGGCACCGCCAATTGGTCTTGTTTCAAGACCAATTGGGGTGTCCAAGACGAGAGATAAAGAAGCCCAGGCCCTAACAGGCCTGGGCTTTTTTTATTCAATTCTTCGGCAAAACGTCCTTGTTTGCACCCATTAGCGCTGCTAGGTTCAAGGTGATCTTTTCACCTGGCTGATGCTGCGCTCTCGCACTGTCCGTTAGGAGAAGATTCCAAGAGTAGCTCTCTACCCTTGGGTTCTTTAACAAATCATTGCACTTACCCGATCGGGACACGCCTCCCGACGGGACATGGCTGTGTTCCCTAACCAGGAGATAGCCATGACCAGCAATACTAAGCCGTTGTCTGTAGAGGTCGAGGATTTGGTCAGGGAAAACGGTGGTTGGTTAAACGTGATTCCACGTATGACCAGCACCTTTGACAAGGCCATTACCAACCTAGGGAAACTCGTTGACTGTCCATTTCAAAGCCGCCACAGCCGTAGCGGTGGAGTTGACAGCTTCAGGTTTTCAAGTGATGGGAAATACGAGGGGAGGGCGATCTGCACTTGCATGCCTGATGGTATGGGGCCGATTGATCTACTGCTCGAGGACGGAGCTCACGGACACGAGTACGTGAAACTGATGCTCCGCATTCGCAACACTCTTCAAGGCAAAACCAACTTTACACCGCGTCGTTCAACTCCAGTAGTTGTTCGCCGAGATCCGGAGGTGATGCCAGAGGAGAAGCAACGCAAAAGGAAGGAAAAGTTGATGCAGATAGCCAAGGATCTGCTTCCACTCGACCATCCTGACGCAAAGGTAGCAAGGCAGTACTTCGCTAGCCGTGGTATTCCGCTGAGCTCCATGATTGGAGATGTTAAGTTCCACCCGGGGCTTGAGTACTTCAACACGCGTGTTGTGAACAACCAGAAGGTCAAAGAGCTGCACGGCCGTTTCCCAACGATCGTGTCAGCTTGTCGTTCTGGTGCAGGACCCCTGGTAAATCTGCACAAGATTTACCTAACCCCCGATGGGCGCAAGCTCGACTCGGTCACCAAACCCAAGAAGGTTGACAGCCCTCTCCAGGGCTTCAAGGGCAGCTCAATCAAAGTAGCGACTGTCCCCGGTTGCAGGACTCTGCATGTAACCGAGGGCGTTGAGAAAGGTTGGGCGATCCACCTGGCAACAGGTGAGACCGTTAGAGCTGCAACCGCTTGCTCCATGCTTGCAACAATGGCTGTGTCCCCCGAGCTGTATGACCGTGTCGTCATCTGGTCTGACAACGACCCGATGAAAAACGGTCGCTTTGGGGCAGGGCAAACTTTTGCCTGGAAGCTGTTTCTTCGGCTTCTGCGTGAAGGGTTTGAGGTTACGTTTATGCTGCCGTCGTTTGACCATGTTGAGGGAGCCAAGGGCCCTGACTGGGAGGACATCATCGTCAGCAACAGCGTGCTTCAGATGCCACAAGAGGAACGTCTGTCCTATCTGCGCACCCACGCGGAGGAGGGCGGTGTTACCAAAAGCTGGAAGTGCAAAAATGCTGCATGACAAAACCCCCGCCGGCCTAGCCGGCGGGGGTTTTGTTTATGGCGTCTCGACATACGCTTGACGTCAGCCAAATGCTGCGTTTGAATTGAGTTGTCCCACTAGCCACCTCCGAAGATTTTCTTCGAAGTGAGCTAATCCGACCTACGTTCGAGCTCTCTCGAAGGTTTGTCGGAGTGTTGATAGACGAACGCCACTGCGTTTGTTTTTCGACACAGACATCGCGAGACCAATCGGTAAGCCAAGGCCTAGCCTTTGCGATGCCACATATTTGAGGCACCGGGCCAGTCCTCGTCCGCGGGTAGACTGGTTTAACCAGGATGTGTGCCTCACCGTTCACGACCTCTTTGCGCGTCTTTCTGACACCTCTCGTTGGATTGCGTTGAGACGTACCTGAACAACCACACGGCGTATCGCCAAACCCCTGCATGGGATCTGATCGTTCAACGACCATCCCTGATGCAGCAGGGTTGTGTGGAGGTTTTATGGAAGTGCAACTACTCGAAGCACCTGTGCTTTGGGAGCCTCTCGCCGGCGATGAGCTGGATAAGGCACGCGCAGCGTTCCTTGGTGAGGTTCTACCTGAGTCGACTGTCCTTGAGGCTAGCGACTTAGACGACGACGCACCTTTCTAACCAATATCACCCGCCAGGGCACTCACACTGCCCTAGGCAGCTGTGCGTGCTCTAAGGAGATACGCATGGCAATTCAAACAACACCGACCTCTATTTTCAGGCCTGTACCTGAAGATGAGGACATCTCGTTGTCACCTTCGATCATCAACGACGCTCAAGTTTGCATGCGCCTTGTCGCGTACAAGCGGGCTCGCGTCAAACCCACGGCAACGCCACAAAACCTGATTTTCGGAGTGGCATTGCACTGGGTCATTGAGGGCTTCCTCAAGGGCTACATCACCGAGGAGCAAATGGCCGAACGCTTCACCCAGAAATTCACGGAGTGCAGCGTTGGCAAACTCATTGCGATGGCGAAAACCAAATCGCGAGAGATACAGGAAAAAATCGGTGAACGACTCGCTGCAGGATTCCCTGCTTACTTCAATAATCTCGGGCTACGCCCGCTGATCATTGAGGGGCGTTTCAGGCTGAAGATTGGTCCGCGAGAGTACATCAACCTTGTCATTGACTTCGTTGGTGTCGCGACAAAACCGATCTACGACCCCAATGGAAAACTAATAGCTGATGTTGGAGACACGGTAATCCTCGATTGGAAAACCGCCTCCATGGCTGCCGGTGATCTGTTCGTTCAATGCGGTTTCCAGCTGACGTATTACTGGCTGGCAGTCGACCTGCTGTGCAAGCAAATGGGGCTTCGGCCTCCAAAGCTGTGCGGCTACGCAGAAGGGCATAAGCCCAACGTGTCCAAGGTTGATAGTTCCTCACTCATGAACGCTGTTTGGAGGCCCATTACATGGGCTAAACGACGGACTTCGGACATCGAAGAAGCTGTCGATTTCGCTTTGTTCGTAGCCCGACGGCTGCGGGCTGGCGAGTTCCACCGAGCCCCTCACATGGGGTTCAACAGCCCTTGCGAAACCGCTACCGGAAGGTGCGATGTAGCAGGGGTGTGCATTGATGGCGACCTTACTGGCTACGTCAACACCAAGGGCTACGCCCTCGTTGACCTGGTTGCATAGGAGACCATCATGGAAATATTCGACTGGCTTCAAATTCGCTACTCATCCCCCATCGCCGTAATCAGTCTTCTGACTTGGTTAATGGCTTGGTGTGGGGCAGACCTACTGAGCAAATCAAAGTCACCGTTTCTCGCTCACGTGCTTTTCACGGTCAGCAACCTGTTGCTGATCGGGGTGCATGCAAATGCGGGCCAATGGGAGCTCATGCTCATGGCTGTGACGTTTCTCAAGACGTCAATCACCGGCTGTGTAAACCACTACCCCACCAGGGCCCAAACCCCTGACGGGGAGGGCTCTGCCTAGCTTTCAAAGAGTCCAATAATTGAGGTGAACTATGCGCGAGAGTGAAATGGCCGAGCGGTATGCTCAGCGAGCGATCGACAAACGGAGAGAGTTGGAAGCCCGGCAAAGGGGGGAGCGTCGCCTCGGCGACTATGCTCTTACCGCTTACCTTGCAGAAGGTGAGCACCTGGATCAGGGGCTTCGCAACATCCCGATTGAAGAGCGGTATCGATTCATCATGCAGAACAGTGAGTTGATCACCAGTCCCGATGGGGCCGAAGGTGTTCACATCGTCTGGTGCCCTAATACGGCTGTCCTGACGCACAGACTGCTATCCCCAGAACTGAGGCGAGAGCTTGGCAACAAGCATTACCTCAAGACGTGGGTCAGGCAGCTTCATGGCCTGACACGAGAATCGCTACGTCTGACTACTTCGAAAATGCTGAAGGTGCGAGCTGAGCTTCGCGCTGAACGAGCAAAACAGGGCCACTTGGCTCTCGACCTCCCTGAGGAAGAGATCCGAGCTGAAGCCCCCCAGTTCCTGGTTGGCGGTAACACAGCCTACAAGGGTGTGTAACCAACGATCAGTAGCAACTCCCTTCTAGGGCATCCGCCCTAGGCCGGAAGACAACTTCCGGCGGGACGCCTCGGATGTTGTGCAACTCAACACGCGACGGCGTATCAAGGAAAGTGCATGAACGCTATCCAACAGTTGATGGTCGCCATCATCTCGGTAGTGTTGGGTGCAACTTCAACACAGGTCTTCAACCAACTGACTGTTCAGGAAACCAAAATCCTGTTTTGGGTATCGATGCTGCTGTTGGTATCGATATTCGTGTGGTCAGCGACGAAGGCCTCGTGGAAGAAAAATGTGCGTAAGCGGTCAAGTCCTCCGAAGAAGCGAAAGCCAAAACGGAGTAAACGCCGCGCTAAGCCTCCTTGAGGAGTGTTTGCGTCACAGCAAACGTCATCATCCACCTGGAGGAACGACCATGTCGCCGACCTTCTACGCGGTTCTATTCCTCCTGCTCGTATGCTTCGGCATCTGGGCAGGGGCAGAGCACAGCAAGGAAAGTGAAAGTGGTATTTCGCACTAGCGCCTAGTACGAAAAGTGATGCAGCAATACCCGCGAGGGGTCCTCCCTCACGGTGGGCTCCTTGCGGTTTTCCCGACTTGTCGGGAACAACAAAAACAACAAGAAACTCACCGGGGGTAAACCATGCTTCAACAACTGAAAGGTCTCTTCGAGACGATATCAATCCAGGCGCGTCGCCAGAAAATGGCGTTGCTGCTTTCCAGCTATCTGATGTTCGGGGGAGACACCCCATTGCCCAAGGCAATGGCAAAGCCTCTGTTCCTAGTAGCAATCGTGGGTCACAACGTCTTCGGACGCCTGGCCCAATTCTCATCCGTCCTAAATGTGTTGAGGGGCCTCAAGCTCCTCATGCTTGCAATGCCCTTCGGGCCGTTGATCACAGCAACCGCATTCAGCTATCGAGTGGCTCACGCCGCCCTGCTGGTCGAGATGAAACACCACAATCTCGCTTGATCCTGCCCCTCCGGGCAAACCCACCCGGACTGCAGCCGGGTGTTATCGAAAACATCTCCCGTCTGCAGCGGGTAGGAGCGCAACATGAGCAATATCTTCAACGAAGGCAAAGCAGCAGCTGAAGCACGACTGGCGCATGACGCCAATCCGTACAACCTTGGTTCCGACGCTTACGAGCAATGGGCTAAAGGTTGGCTGGTAGGAGATGACCCGGTTGTTTGGGGCCATCTCACCCCAACGCTGTTCGTGGCCACCGATGACACCCTTGTGGAGTCTTTGGAACAGGTCTACGAACTCGATCCGCAAGAGACCGAATGGGAGTCTGGCCGCAAGGCCAGCCAAGCAGGAGGTTGCATGTCGGACAATCCTTATGAGCCGGAGACGGTGAGTAAGGACGAGTGGGACCGCGGATTCGTGCACGGCAGCCAACACCCTGAGATGGCGGCAATCGAGTCGGATCTGGCAGCGCTTCCGAGCGTCCAGGTTCTGCCCAGCCGCACCTTTTGGGCTCACCTCAACAACCTGCAAATTCGCCTTGTGCTGTCGGTATCGGAGCTGGCGAAACACATCGGGTTGGCAGAGGAGATGATCGTTGCCGAGATGGTTCGCTACGGCTTCTACGATGACGATGGGATTCCCCTCTACGAAGTAGCAGCGGCGTAAACCCTGCGCCCCGAAAGGGGCGTTTTCCTACCGCTACCCAAGCTGGATTTCATCCAGCTTGAGCTGGGTGACATCTGACACCTGGCCTGCGCCCCGGTGTGATTTCAACCATGCACTGTGCGCAGCAGTTGCGAAGGAATACCATGTTGAACAATCAAGCAAACACCAAAGTGTCGGCCTTGCCTCTGATGATTCAGGCGGCATTGGCTGACGCACATTTTCGAGTCATGAAAAGGGTCTTCAGTGATAAACCTGAGTATCCAATGGAGAAATGGGGCTCTCTGAAAGAACACCGTTTCGATAGAAATCACCCGTACTTCAAAGCCTGTGACGAAGCCCGAACCCTCGCTGAGAAGCTCGGAACCTTCTGCAGGAAGAACAGCATTGACCCCCGGAATTCAGGCCTGATCCAAGGTCTGCATTTCAAATCCTACTTCGAGGAAAAGTTCGAAGCCGGCCGGGAGGTGAAATGCGAGGTACTCAGCCCTGCTGTAATCCATGAGGCCGTAGAGAAACGCAACGTGCTTCATTGGGCTGGCTGGCGCATATTCGCGGGGCGTTTGGACGAGGCCGATGATGCATACGGCCTGGTTCAGTATTGCCGTCCCCTGATAGCCAGGCGTGAAGGAGAAGATGTCATTCTCTGGATGCCTGGCGAATCTAAGGCGCGCGCCCGCGAGGCGTATCGCATGCTTACTGGTTCTCCGTTCCAGGGCATCGATGAGTTGGGAGAGGACGCTCCTCACCCAGCTGAATACGCCTGGTGATCTATCCCGCAACACCGGGGGCGTAAGCCCCCGTCAAACCCAAGCTAGCGAGCTGGACTAAACCCCCGGCTCCCGCCAGGTGTTTAGTCGAGGTCACTGATCTCACACACACCTGGCCTGCGCCCAGGTGTTCAAACCTAAAAATTTGCACTGCGCGCAGCAGTTGCGAGGGTAAAACCATGACTCAACAAACCAACAAACTGACCACCGTCGAAGAACTGCAACAAGGCATGATTGAGGCCTACATGGCTCAAGAGTTCGACATGGTTCCAGCGCACGAGCTGTTCGGATTCTCTCAACCCCTGAAGGGGCTGGAGCATCCGCTGCCGGTACCGAAAGTGCGTCACCCCCTGGCTCCAAAGATTCAGGACGGTTACGTTTTCAACGAAAGCCTGCTTCGCCGTACTTTGCTATCGATGAGCTCTCGGGACTCGATCATGTACGTCGGCGATAAAGGCACTGGCAAATCCAGCTTTGTGCAACAAATCTGCGCTGTACTGAATCGCCCGCTGCTCGCTATCACTGCCGGTCCTGGTGTTGATGAGAGCTACCTCCTCGGTTGCAAAACAATCGAAGAGGGCAACGTGCTAGCCGCTGATGGCGTGCTCAGCTATGCCTACCGGCATGGTCTGACCTGCCTGATCGACGAGATGTGCACGCTGCGCCCGGGCGTTCTTGTCAGCCTCAACGACATCCTCCAGGGGGACGAAGTTGTCACCCTCAAACACCACGGTATAAACCCGAAGTTGGATCCGCGTGAACTCGTGGGCCTGGACAACGGTGCAACCTTGGTTCGGCATCCTGCCTTCCGTTTGTTTGCCACTGATAACACCGGTGGTAAGCAGCAAAAGGACGCCCGTTTCGGCGGGACGAACACCCAAAACAGTGCAGTTCGCTCGCGCTTCACCTCCATGAAAGTCGGCTTCATGCCGGCAGATAAGGAGATGATGGCGCTCTCGAACAGCCTGGGTGGTGCCGTTGGGGATCTCGAAATCGCATCGATGGTTGAGTTTGCGTTCCGCTTCCGGACCGCTTTCCAGCAAGGTGAAGCTCACGACAACATCTCGTTCCGTGAGTTGCTCCGCTGGGCCAACAAGCTGGCTACCTATGGGTGCATCCACGAGTCATTTCAGGATGCGATCTTTGGGAACCTGGAAGTAAGCGACCAAGTTTTGGCCGGATCCCTCTTTGAGGAAACCTTCGGCCAAGAACTGGTGCTGGATGAGAGTTACACCATGTCGTGTGCCACCCAGTTGGATGCTGCAAAAGCACAAGCTATTGCACTAGCCGCCTAAGGAGGGGACATGTTTTATATGGTGAATGACTCCAGCTCGGCGACATTCCAACTCGGTTTCATTGAGAAGGAAGATGTTGCTGTAACGCTATTGGAAGGCAACAGCGTGAAAGGGGTGCTCCACAAAAAGGAGCTTCTCTGCACCACGCAAGAGGAAGCATGGATGAAGCTGTGCGAGGTGGTGATGCGTTTCCGAAGCTCCGGCTATAGGTGCGCACCGCTGCCAAACATCGCCAACTTCATTCCACCTACCGATCCCTATCAAGGTGTGTTTCCTGTCGAGTTGACGGGGGTGCATGTCACGTTCGGTGAGCTTTCAGCAGAGCAGTTTGCAGCCGGTCTCGACCGGCTGGGAGCTGCAGCGAAAGCCCTCGAGGGGGATAAAACAGGCATAACGGTGACCGCTACTGATGCATCAGTCGAGATTCTTTCGAGTGGTGTTCGAACGCGGTTGAGCAAACTGAGTTTGGCGGAATGGGAAACCATGCCGAACCGAGCTCGTGAGCTTTTCGAGGATCGTAAGTTCATCGACTCCCAGACCCTCCTCCCAACAGGGGAGGGCTCCTGGTGGTTCCCAACTCAAAGCGGTGTGCTGGACATCTACCTTCGCGCTTTCTTAGGCGGTTTAGCAGATGCCGGTGGCAGCTTCACCTGCAAAGGTGATGAGTGGTGGAGCTTCACCCCGAAGAAACCCTTCGAGATAGCCGCGGTGCGACAAATGCCGTGGTACTCGAAAATGCCCAACCTCTATCAAACCATCGTAAACGCCGGTTTGCTGGGTGCAGCCTCCACTCCTCGGGTGGTGGCTCCAGCTCGAACTGGCATTAGTTTTTTCCTGTAGCACATGCCCCCGAAAGGGGGCATTCCCTCCTAGTGAGCTGGAACTAAACCTCCGGCTCGCGCCGGGTGTTTAGTCGAGGTCACTGATCTCAACCACACCTGGCCTGCGCCCAGGTGTTCAAACCTAAAAATTTGCACTGCGCGCAGCAGTTGCGAGGCGCTTCAGATGAAAAACCTAATTCAGAATGCAAAGAACCTGCTGCTTCAGATGGACATCCTGTTGGATTACTTCTGGATCCGCATCGTTCAGGAAGCACTCCACCGTAAGGCGGCTGAGCTTTACCGGAAGAGGGCTGCCAGTGTGCAGGCCTCTCACGTGTACCTGAAATGCAAGGTTCCAACTGAAATACTCAAAAAGCTCCGCCATCAAGCCGCCAGGCATGATCTGGAGGCAAAACTGATCCGGGAGATGTTTGTATGAATGCGGCTCTGAAAATTGGGCCGTTTTCGGCCAAGCAACACCGGGATGGTTGGATGTCGTTTCTGCGGGTGCTTGCTCAGGACTCGAAGCTCGAGTTTGCTGTAGGGCATCCCAGTACCAACGGCAAGAAGATCTATCTGCCAGCATTGCCGGCAGAGCTCACCTCTGATGACCTGATCATGTTCAAGCGATTCGGTTATCACGAGGTAGGGCATGTTCTTCATTCCAACGTGGAGTACTTCAAGGCGTTTGGAAAGGAACACGGCCGCAATGCCCAGTTCCTCCTCAACGCACTAGACGACCCTTATATGGAAGCAAAGCAAGCACGTTTCTCTCGTGCAGCAGAGCGTTATTTCCGCGAAGGGATCGAAATTATGACCCGCAAGAAGCTCTTCCGAGATGGGAGTGCGTCCCCATTCGAAGCAATCTGCTGCTACTGCCTCACGTCCCTCGGGGCGCGGAAGTGGACGGAGTTTGCCGAGAGTGCGCAAGTGGTCCGAGACAACGTGCACAAACACTTCGGTGAGCACGCTGACCAGTTGCTGGAAAACCTGGATGAAATCCTGTTCCGTGAGTTCCCCAACGTCCGCTGTACTGAAGACGCTGGAGCGCTCACGCTTCGGATCATCGAAATGCTGAAGCAGCAAGGTCAGCAAGACGAGCAGGAGCAGGAGCAGGAGCAACCAAAGGATGACGACGAAGGGAGCGACAAAAGCGAAGGTGCCTCTGGTGCTGAAGCTGATAACTCGAACCAAGAATCCGATCCAAGCGGTACCAATGCCCCTGAAGCTACCGACCCCAACCAATCGTCGACCAAGAGCGGAAACGCTGGTGGAGACGAGGAAGACGAGGAAGGTGGTAATGGTGGTAACGGAAGCTCAATCAACCAGGCTCCAGGTGACCATGAAACCGTAGACCAAAACGACGGCACCGGTGATGAAGGCGGAGAGGGGAAACCCACCCTTGCAGAAATCATCGAGCAAATGCTCGAAGAGGAGGTCGAAGAAGGCGAGGTTTTTGATGGACGGAAGTACATCGAAGAGCTTGCCGAATCGGTAGATCAAGGGACTAACCCTGAGTACAAGGGTCAACAAGCTGTTCCTGCGTTCGACGTTGACGGCACACCTGTGTCGCAACAGTCGTCACTCAGCGCTGGCAAAGGGGTGTTGGTTGAAGGGATGCCGGTATCGCCGGTAGACCGTGAAAACCTCAAGGAGATGGAGAGTTGCCTGGATCGGAAGTTCCAGGTGCTCGCAGCAAAGCTGCAAAGCCTCCTGCTTAGTCGAGAAGAAGCGGAAGTCTATGACTCTCACCGCGGACAGCTCGGTCAAGCTCACCTCTATCGCCTGGGCCTTGGCAACTCGCGAATCTTCCAACAACAGGAGGAAGTCGAGCGTGTAAGCGCAGCAGTCACACTGCTGGCTGACTTGTCGGGCTCCACCCTCAATTTTCCGTTTGAGCAGCCCTCTGTGGCGGCGAGAGCGAATGATGAGGATGAGCTTAAACGCCAATTGGGCCAAACGGTCTTCGGCCAAATTCAGCAGTCGCTGCTGATCATGGAAAAGATGCTGGATCAGCTGGGCAACCCAAGAGAAATCCTGGGCTTCGCTCCTCGAACCGGTGAGCTGACAACGATGGTGCGTACCTTCGGGGACGATCACCTGACTGCAGCTCAACGGGTGGCTGGTCTAACCCAAATTGTTGGTGGGGCTCATACCCCTATCGGCGAAGCAGTGTTTCAAGCTGCAGGGCGTTTGCTCAGTCATGAAGCTCAAAGGAAGGTCATGTTTGTACTGACCGATGGAGAGCCAAGTGATCGAGCGCTAGCGAAGGAACATACCGAAGCCGCAATGCAGGCCGGCATCACAGTCGTGTACATCCTGATCGGAGAGCAAGTCGCTTGCGACTGGCTCAAGGAAATGGGGTGCCCGTATGTGCATGTCAAAAATTCAGCGGAGCTTTGCCCGGTGCTACTCGACCAGGCTGAAGCGTTGCTGATGTAACAGTGATCGCCACCTCCCCCTAGGGGGAGGATGGCTTCCTTAGGTGAGCTGGAAATAAACCCCCGGCTCACGCCAGGTGTTTATTTCGAGGTCATCGATCTCGACCACACCTGGCCTACGCCCAGGTGTTCATTGCATCTCATTGCACTGTGCGTAGCAGTTGCGAGGAAACACAAATGGCCAACGTCATTAGCGCAAACGATCAAGAAAACCGCGTCATCATCATCAACCTGGCAATCAGCGCGCTCGCCAACGAACGTCAGATTGACCTGAACTCCCTCGGGATCAAGGTTGAGGAGCTGCCGGAAGCAACCAAGAAACTGCTGAGAGAGAAAATCTTTCAGAAGCCCTTCTTGCGCGCCTATGACCACCTGCGTGAGCAGGCGGAGACGGTAGTTTCCTCAGGTGGGTCGACCAAGACCAACCTGGGTGCGGTGACGTCCTACAGTGAAGCCGTCGAAAAGGCGAAATTGCTGAAGGATCTTCGTAAACAGTGGGACAAACGAGTGGAGGAAGATGCCGCCCGTTATGACCAGATGTGTGCAGACCACATCATGGCCGTCTCCAAAGAAGCACTGAAGGGAGGTGCTGATCCCAAGCAGGTAAACATCCTGGTCACCGCGATCAAGGAGAAACAACCTACTTGGGAGTTGGTAGCTAGCAAACTGAACTTCTCTTACACCTTCACTCCGGTGGAGCTGGAAGAGCAAGAGTTCGACCCGGAGCTGTTTGAGGCGCAGCGCGATAGCGTTGTGGCGATCAGAGCCGGGGTACTCGGAAGCCTACTGCAGTTCGTCTGCGGCGAGGCCAAAGAGATGCTTAGCAACCTCGAGAAGCAAGAGGGAACGAAAGGCACCATCAATCTGCGGGTCAATCCCCGGACTGTGAGTCGTGCCCGAAAGATGCAAGCGAAGCTGAAGTCGCTTGCGTTCATTCACCCGCTGATTCGTCCGCTGCACACCGAGATCGCCTCGATCTTGGACTACGTGAGTGAAAACGAGGCCCTCACCGGCCGCGACTACCTCGCGTTCAAGGAAATCTGCCTCGCCCTGCGAGATCAGACCTTGGTGCACGAGCGACTGGAAAAGGGGCTCCCCCTAATCCATGTAGCAACGCCTTCGACCACCCAAGTTGCGGTTGCAAGCGCTCCGGCGCAAGCAGCTACGACAACGGTGTCGACGCCGGCGGCGCAAGCCCCGGCTGCAGCTCAAGCGGCGCAGGTAACTGCGTCGGCCCAAGCAGCAGGCGGCGGACAGGTTGTAGGAGCAATCCAGGCAACCGCTACTCCATCTCCAGCCCAGGCCTCGGCCGCGGATGACGATGAAGAGCAAGCAGCAACGACTGCACCTGCAGTCGTCGAGAAGACCCCGAAGCAGGTCTCCTTCTTCCTCTAAACCTCCCTCAAACCCTTACGGGCCACTCCATGCCCGTAAGGGCATGGTGCGTCCTTCAGGAGTGCATCATGAGCGAACCACAAGTCGATCTTTTCGGCTTCACAACTTCTGGATTGAGTTTCAAAGAGCAACAGCAGGTAAACGCCACCAGTCGCAAAGCACCCGTCAGGTTGCAGATCGACCGGAAGGCTCTTTGGTCCCAGAACTCCTACGGGTTCGGCGGGATCAGGGAGTTGGACGATGACGAAGATCTCGCGGAAGCGGCATCCACGTCGGACACCAAGGCGGACAACATGACGATCGAACGGTTGGAAGTCAGCATTGGACTTGCCCCAGTCATCAAGAATGGCAAATGGGTACAGGACGAACTGGGATACACCTATCGACGCGTCGGGAAGGGCTTCAAGGGCGATCGGCAACTCGGTGCGCGCGGTTCCATGGTGCGCGACCTGAACAAGCAAAACGTCTTGACCATGGCCCGTAGGGCTATGGAGCCGCTCTTCAATGACCCCTGCTGCTGGATCATCCTGAACTCGATCGGATTGCTTGCAACCCGGTTGAACATGATGGACGAAGATGAAGACCCCTATGCATGCCTCGCGGCATTCCTGGAGGTGATGTGCCAGCACGACTTCATCGACAACCAGCGCTCAGGCGACACCATCCGATCGATCACCCGCCGGGAGAACGAACGCGATCGTCGCCGCAACAAAAAAGCCCAACGAGAAGCCAGTAAAGGTGCACAGCGTTCAAAGCGTCCACAGGACGATGAGGATGATGGGGATCTTGATGACGACTCGAACGACTGAAACTCAAAAACCTCTCCATACGCCGGCATGGAGAGATACACGCATTCATAGCCACCAATGGTGTGCGAACAGGGGTGCCGGCCCCCTGAAAGGAGAACTTTATGAAATCTGCAATCCGTAACACCTTCGATACCATGCTGCTTGGCGCGATGTCCCTCATCTGGGGGATGCTGAAGCGCTTCAACCCCCGCCCGCTGCAGGAGTACTACGCTGCACGGACGCCGGCAAACAGCATCACAGTCGAACGTGTTTTTAACGCAAGTTTGGATGACGCAGGAGCAAGCCTCTGCCGCGTGTGCAACAACCTGATCAAGTCCGAGAGCAACCCGAAAGGGCTGTTCGAACGAAACCAACTGATCAAGGTGTTCAACCCCCGTAACAACCACTTCGTTGTGCTGTACGTGATGGGGGCAGGCAGTCATGGCATTCCGCGTAATGGCATCTCCCTGGACTACGACGCCCGCCGCGCTCTTGGCATTGCCAAGGAAGCAAAAGGTGAGGAGCCCATAGAGCTGCAAATCGGTGTCGCGAACGTCGGCGACACCGAGTACTTCCACATGTACACGGACCACGAAAAATCCAGCCGTTCAGCACGAGTGCTGACCTGGGTTATGTGTGGCTATGGTGTAGCAATGACCGTTCTGGGTGTTGGTGACGTAGCTATCAGCTATGTCGCCCACCTGTTCGGCCTGCTGTAACAGGTGACGCCGCCTTTCTCCTGATGGGGAAGGGCGGCCGTCCCCCGAAGAACCCTGCACCAGGGCTCTTCGGGGGGCGGCCGCCCCGAACTATTAAACGAGAGGTGTCACATGAACGCAGTAGTAGCTCACCAGGCCCACCTGAACCACGCCGTTGAAGTTGGCGACTTGGTCATCGAGTCGCACTACACCCACCGGAACTTTGGCGTAATTGCCCGCCCAGACGCTCCTATGCTGCGTTTCAACAAATCGATGCCGCTTGAACTTGTTCGCGATTCCATCGGTAAGTGGAACGCAGCGATTCAGGACAGCTTCCCGGGCCACGGTTACTACGCCTTCTCCCCGATGGATGAAGAAGCGAGTCCAGAGCACCATGTGCTGGTGCTGTTCGCCAACCCCGACTTCTTCGACGCTTTCATGGGCAGCGTTATCGAGATTGACATCTCGGCCCCAGACGCAGGTGAGCTACTTGCAGAGTCGCACTACGTCGTGGAGGAGATCTCCTACGACGACGTGCCTCTTCCCTGGGAATAACGTCCGCATCGACCTGGCGATGCACAAGGGGGCCGGCTACGGCCCCTTATGCCTCCTCCCCCCGTTTCCCCAATTACATCCACATCGGCCTCTGCATGCTTCGGCATCTCGCGGAGCGCTTCTGCTCGCCCCCATGAACTAGCGGCACTCACATACCGGCAATATCCTTGGTCCATTGCCGTTACTATTTCAGTATCAATGAGCAAGCCGACGCCCAATGACAAATCGAATCCCAGTTGTCGACCTGAACGACCTACCGCCGCGCCAGCAACTGGAAGCTGCGGCCACGGAGAACACGTACCGAATTTTCAGTGAGGCACCCTGGATTGCTGATCTGGCGAACCTGGCCGCTGAGTTGAACGAGCAGCCTGGTAGTGTGAAGGCCAAATACATCCGACTGCGGAAGCTAGCCGATCGCGCTGCAGCTGTTGTGGCTCAGCACTCGGCCTGCTCAAAGGGTTGCTCTCAGTGCTGCCATATCAGCGTGGCCATCAATGAGGTAGAGGCAGGCATCATCAGTCAGGTCACGGGCCTCAAGTTCAGGCGCCAGAGCCCGCTAGTGGCGAACAGCGACCTAACGAATAAGTACTTTGGGCAGCCTTGTCCCTTCCTAAAGGGGCAGATGTGCTCGATCTACGCAGACAGACCGATGGCATGCAGGCTTCATTTCGCTATCAGCAACACGGCAGTCATGTGTGACACCCAAGTGCCCCCCGAGCTCTCGGCAGTGGTCAACATGGACTTTCGTAAGTTCTGGTTCGAGTACATGAGCGTGCTTCATGCCTCGAACCTGGCAGACATCCGCGATTACTTCGGTACAGGCAAGTAGCTGTCCGACTGACAAACTGGGTTTTCTTACCGATGAACCTCGATTTCGCTCACCTACATCAACGCTACCTCACCGGGACAGCAGGCCCAAGAGGATGGGAGTTCATCCCAGCCCATGAGGAGCACCCGGGCCGAGATCGGTACCTATCGTCTTACCAGGTGTTCTCCAACAACGCGTTGAGCCTGTCCCTACTAATCAGGAACACAATGGAAGATGGCCGGGCGTCCAGTGCAATGCCGCTTCTATCACTGGCCTTCTCCAATAAAGCAAATGGCAGATACCTGCTTGCAGGTGATCCAGGGAAGGTTGTTCTACCAATTTACCTCGAGCAGGCAATTCCCTTGTTTGCCGCCCTCCGAGGACGGCAGAAACTCACTCGCATCGATATCCTCCGTCGAGGAGTTTCACCAAAGCACCTGAAAATCCTTGCTGTTGGATCAGGAGGTGGATCTGCAGCTCGCTTTACGGCGACGGCATACACCACTGATGAGGATGGAACACATCTGCAGATTGAGGTCGCCTTAGGCCCTGAGCATGTGGTTCACCTGCAGGCGCACATTCTCGCCCTGATACAACTCCACTACCCCTGGATGGAGCAGAGAACTGCGGCTGATATCCTCTTATCCGCTGCCCACCCAGCTGAAGTCGTCGCAAGCAGCCCCGAGACCACTCCTCACCAGTTACCCCAGGCTGAGGAATCGCCGCCGGATAGAGAGCGGGCAGCAAGGGCGATATTTGCGATTGGAATTCATCGCTGGCCGGCTGGACGACGAGATGTGGTGCGCCACATACAGGAGAACTTCTCAGCCGCGGAAATGGATCGTCTAGTCAAGGCTGGCAACCGAGATGATTGGTCAGTTTGGGACGAAGTAGCTAATTCCTTGACGGCATAGATTTTTCACCGGATTTGGCGACTCATCACCAGCTATTAGGGTATGTCTAAACCAGCCATATCTCTGCCCAACATCCGCCAGCACAACGCCGAGTACCCTCGCGAAATCAAAGTAGCCAGGGTTGTCGACCAGTTGCTGAGCAAGGTGAAGTTCCCAAGCCACCGTGTTTGGATCGACCTACGCTTCGACTACATGCTATCTGAGCATTCGGTCTCCAAGGTCGAGGTGATGCCGATCAGCGGCGAAGCTCACGGCGTAGTTGAGCTCCGATATCAGGGTCTGTTCCTGATGCAGGACTTCAAGTCGATGATCGAGGAAGTGGTGCCTCATGAACTGGCGCATGTGCTTCACGAGATCGACGCCAAGATCAACAACTTCAAGGTGTCCAAGCCACATGACACTACCTGGGAACGCTTCCTGCTGAAGCTTTCTCCCGATGCTACCCCGGCGGCGAAGGTAAAGGGTGAGTTCGATGATCGAGCCATCCGCCTAGCGCGTGGCGGGATACCGACACATTGCGAATGCGGCGACGCTGAAGAGTTCGCTGTCTTCGCTGACTCGACTGCCAACTCGGCCAAGCTTCGCAAAGAAGAACTTACCTGCAGCAACTGCAAGTTTCCCTTCGTGCGGATCGAGGAAGGCTACTCAATCCCCATTCTGGTTCAGCAGGATCTTGAAAAGCTTGAGAAACTGCGTGCGATCAAAATGCACCATCCGGCGCTTGAACGATGACAACCCACTACGACCCCTTTGCGATTGGAACTGATAGCCAGGGCCAAAGCATCGAATGGGCCTTCACTGAAGTCTCAAACTTCAACGCACTATTTCAAGGTATCTCTGGTGGCGGTAAGACCTGGACGATCCACAATTTTTCAGCACGAGCCTATGTCCGCGGCCTTACGTTTCATGTCATGGACATCAAGGGTGACTTCAAGTACGAAAACTACGAAGACAGCGGTCTCGGTCACCTAGTAAGACCGGAGGACTTCAACGTCATTCACTTCAACTATGTGGATGGATCCTCACTGAACCCTCTGCAAGTACCGAGGAGCAAGCAGGGCGGCGGCGTATTGATGGCCATCGAATCGATGAGGCTGCTGGTCAAACAGTTTGCTCCCAATACGGGTACCAAACAGCTTGGGTATCTGTCGGACATTCTGCGCGAGGTGTATCTGAAAAAGGGTATCGTCCATGACGATATTGAGTCCTGGGGGAACACCCCGCCCACGCTGCTTGACGTACTAGATCAATGCGACCTGATCGCAAACACCATCGCGTCAAAGCTACCGATCGGCAGTGTTCAGGATCTGCTGAATCTCTACGCCGGCGCGCGAAATAAGGCGGACAAGATCCTGCAGAAGGCCCACGGCACAGATCAATCTATTGACTCGCTACGCGCGGAGATCAAAGAGGTCTGCAATTCACTGGTGGATAAGCTCGCCGAGACAGCCCACAACCACATCAACTACGACAACGTCGAGAAGGGCCACCATGCAAGGGGGACTATGTGGGAGCACTGGTCTAGAGAGTCGTTGTACGGACTACGCAACACTATCAGGGACATGTGCGAATCCCGGCTTTTCACCGGGCCTCAAGCCAGGGCACAGCAAGGCAAGTTCAATGTCTACGATCTAGCTGATCTTTCGCCTCAGCATCAGCAAATCATCATGCGAATTGTGGCTGCACGCGTTTTTGCAATGGGTGTCCAAGAGACTCGGCGTCTCGGCACGTACAACCCAGCGTTCCCCTCTCATATCCTGATCGCGGACGAAGGGAAGCACATCAAGGAGATCTCGAGCTCAGCGCTGTCCCCCTTCAACAGAATTGCCACTGAGGGTCGAGGGTATGGTGTCGGTGCCTGGCTGGGTGTCCAGCAGCCCGACCAGATCACAACTGACTTGCTAAAGAACATTGCAACCACAGTGCTCTTGAAGACGCCCGAGGCGGGCTATGGTGAGGTCAGCAAAATGTTCGGGGTGAAACCGAGTTTGCTCAAGCAGCTGGTGACCAGGCAGAACATTCTCTTCAGTAAAGGCGGGAGCTTCTCTCTGGTAACCCACTTCAAGGACACCTGATCCATGGTCAGCCACGCTCGAACTGCAGTAGCTGTACTTGCCCTCGCTGTTGCGGCCGCTTTAGGTGGCTGCGAGGGTAGGGGGATTACCCCGGTCACCCAGGGTGACATCGATGATCGGGGCCGCTTGCATGCCGCGCAAAGGGCTGTTCAGCTCGGCGAGTACGCCGTGGCCGAGGCGGTGCTCACTGATTTCGTCTATCGATCCGAAAAAGGTGAGCTAAAACTCCGCTACTGGGGGGTGAGTTCAAAATCGCGAAAGCTCGCGATTGACGTGGTCAGCCAGCTTCTCTGGGAAACAGGTCGCGACGAAACCAGCATACAGTTTGCCGATGACTACCTTTCCGGTGATGAGCGAAAAACAGTTCACTGTCGAGTGGCTGAACGACAAAGGCGGTTCGATGAAGCGTCCGCATGCTGGAACGAAATGGGCCATCTCGACCGATCAGAGCGCGTCATCCGAACAAAAGCAGCGCTGAAAATCCTCCGCGGCGACTAACCGTGCAAGGACGAAAAAGCCGGCACAAAGCCGGCTCTCTGCTGAGATAGCGACAGGCTAATCCTCGGCTTCCTCCTCATCTTCGATCGAAGCGAGGGTTGCTCGCCTCACCTTTAGCCCATGCTGCGAATTGCCCCACTTCGGCACCGTAGTGGGCAAAAGCTCCTGCAGCCTGTCTTTGTTCAGTAGAAAGCAAGCTGAGAATGTCTTCTGTCCGACTTTCATATCGAACAGCCCGGTTGGGCTCACGATATCTTTATGCTCTTCGATGAGCAGCCCCATAGACCGGAAAGTCTCGCGGATCACTTCAGTGGCAACGTGGCCAAAGCGCCGGGTTTCGACGTTGAGATTCAGCTGCTTGGTCAGCTCAAGGGGTAGGAATTTGTGGAGTTTCTCAAGCAGGGTAGAGTTAGGCACAGCAACGTACTCGACCGCGTTGACAGTCCAGCCGTCGGCAAACTGGCCACCTCTGAAGCGGTTGATGTCAGCGTCCGCAAAAAACTGAGTTATTGCGTCGCTCAGCAGACTTTGAGTGTTTGGATTGTCCTTGGCCGCGGCCACTCCTTTCTCTCGTTCATCGCGTAAACCCCACCCATCGGCTTCACGCAGCGCTCGAATTAGATGCTCTACTCGATCCCCGGAGTTGATCGGAAGTTGGTTAGGATGATGGTAGTAGCGCAGTACCATGGTCAAAACGTTCTGATCGTCCTTGTCCAATAGCTTGAAGCTTGGAAGGTTCCTGACTATGTAGGCGGAGTAGGTGTTGTGGTGGGTCGCCTTGCTGTTCTTCACCCAGGAGCTACCGGCCTTCTTGTAAGCGACCAGCTTATCCAGGTCATGCGCAAGCCCAACAAGGGTAGTCAGCGGGTCAACCTTGCCAATCCGGTGCATGACAGATTTGACCTTCTTAGCCACATCCTTTGAGTGTTCGGCCAGGCTCGCGTCAGCATGGTGGTTGCCAATGCTGGCTGGAACATCATCATGCGCCGCCAGGATCTCCAGGATTTCTTGTTGCAGATGTTCGAATGGAGTCGCCGGCTGGCGTTTCAGGGTGAGGCGCTTGGCATCAATGCGGAAGAATCTCTGGCTGTATGGTTCATTGTCGACAATGCCTAGGATGCGTTCACCGGTGAGCGGATCGTAGTTGTCATTCAACGAGAGCAGCATTTGTGATCCAGGGATTTCCGCCTTGAAAATCTGCTCCTTGAGCTCAGACACAGCAGCTTGCTCCTGCACTTGCACCTCCCTCCGCTTCTTCCAATAGCCGACGCCATACATCACAAGGGTAAAGGCGATGGCGACAATTAGGATCTTATGCATGGCATGTACAGCCACTGCAACGAAGGTCCCAACAAATCCCCCGGACGAAATCAGCTCCACCACGATTCCTGGTTTCACCATAAAAGGGGAGGGGCTGAGCATGTGCGCTTGGAAGTCCAGAGCCTGGTGCGTCTCCAGCAGATAGAAGGAATACCCCGCAATAACTGCCATTAGGACGCTCAGTAAGGCAATCAGCCCTGATGAAGAAGTCACTCTCGAAGGTTTGCTAGCCATGGTTCTGAGGTCCGAAAACTGAAGATTCGGGCAGAAGATGCATTTTTTTTTCAGTAGGTGCCACCCAATCCCCGAGTTTGTTCACTCGCGGCCAGTTATTAGGGGATAGAGGAATTTCTTTGGGGGCATCTGCTGTGATGAAAAAGACCTTCGCCGCTCTGGGCGCACTAATCTTGCTGTCGTCGACCGCCATCGCGGGCGTTTACTCCGATGGCGTCCTTGCTCGCGGTGAGGTGCTTTCACCCTTTGACCGTGCATACGAGGCAGGTCGAGCTCAGAGCGTTACTCAGCCAGCTGACTACATCAAAAGCCAAGAGAACGCTGCGCCGGCAGCTGTACTGGACCTTTCTCGGGATGATCCGATTTCGTCCATCGAGGAAACTCAGACAGAGCGTACCTATCGCGAAACGATCAACAAGCTCGACCAGAGCAAGCTAGAACTGAAAGTTGCCCGCGAGCAGGCAGCACAGAAGTTGGTGGACGCACAGGCCCAGGCGGAGAAAGCGGCTCAAGACCGAAAAGCCTCCCTGGCGAAGGCTGAGCAGGAGCTACGCTCCGCTCTCAATTACAACCTGCAAGCCCAGAGTGAAGTCGAGAGAACCAAGTCCGAAAGGCTCGCAAACATCAGTGCAATTCAAACCGAAAGCGATCGCCTGCTCATGATGGCTGAGGCGAGCGCAGAGATCATCGAAACGCAGGCAAAGAAGCGGGTCACGCTCGAGCGTATCGATCCGACTGTGGTTCTGAATGAGCCAGTGAGCGCCGAGTACCAGGGCGCTACCCTCGAAGAAATTGCCCGCGGGCTGATGCCGGTGGGCTGGCGTGTTAAGGCTGACTTCACCAAGAAGCCAGAGCTTTACACCCGTCGCTACGAGTTCGTGACTACCGACTCCCGAGATGTCGCTATGCGCAAGCTTGTCAGCTCGGTCCGCGACGCTCGTGTCCGCTTCCAGTACTTCTGGGATCTCACCGATCAGGCGGGGAACCCCGCTCCCATGATCATCCTCACCGACCGCCCGAACTGATAGAGCACCCAGCCCATGAGCTTTAACATCAAGACATTCTCTGTATCGCTGATCTGCTCCACCTTGCTGTTTGGTTGTGCAAGCCAGTTCGAGCTGAGTGAGGAATCCAAGTCAGCCCCGCTGAAGCCTGAAGCCAAGAGTGCGATGCAGGTTGCTCGCGGCACCACGTACGTACGTGAAATCCGTGAAGACGACCGTTCGTTGGCACGCACTACAACGCTGGCTGTCAAAGGTTCTCCCCTGCGCACGGTACTTCATGAAATTCTCCCGGAGTACACCATTATTCCTGGGGGTACAGTCGATCTGAACAAACCGATTGATGTCTCCACACGAAACACTACGGTGGGCGACCTCATCGAATATCTAGAGGGTTTGGCTGACATCGACATCAAGATCGACGGCCGAAAAGTCTATGTAACCGATTTCGAAACCCGCGAATGGAATCTCTCTGCATTCGCGTCGACACGTTCAGTGAACAACGTTGTCGCCTCTACCCAGACTGCTGGTGCGCAGGCAGGTAGCGATAGCAGTGGTAGTACAGGTCAAAGCAACTCAGTTACTCAAGGCACAAGCGCCACAGTTGGATACAGCCTGACCGAAGACGAATGGCTTCGCATCCTGGAAGGTGGCGCAAAGATCCTCGGCGCGGAGGATGAGGACGATGATGATGCCCGCAGTGCTCTGGCCCGAGCCCCCGGTATGCCTGCAGGACTCGATGCTGGGCTCAACTTCGATGATGGTGATTTAAGCGCCGCGGATATTGGCGGGCCGTTGACCAAAATGGACCCTTACATCCAAGGAATCCGAAGCGTTGGTATCGTCACTGCCGGCGGCAGGCCTTCGAAGATGCGAATCCTCGACCGTTACTTCCGAACTGCAATCACTGAATCGACCAAGATCGTCAACGTCCAGGTGCAGGCCTACGACGTCATCCTGAACGACAGTAAGGATAAGGCGATCGATTGGGATGCCATCGTTAAGGGCACTATCAACGGCAACCCATTCGGCCTGGTACTGGATTCCGTACAGAAGGCGACGACAGACAACAACCCGTTCTGGCAAATCACCGGCAACTACGACAGTGACCACTTCACCGTCAACAAGATGTTGGTCAGCTTTCTACGCCAGTTCGGACAGGTTGAGCTCAACGACCAGCCGAACTTGACCGTTCGAAATGGTGTTCCTGCACAGATCTACGCAGGTCAGGAGCTCACATATATCGTCGACGTCGAGCAATCCCAGGATGTGAACGGAAACGCGACAGTGACCCCTCGACTTGGCCGCTTGAAGGTCGGTGTCACACTCAGTGTGACCGTCCGTGTTCTGGAAGATGAACGTCTGTTGGTAGACATCTGGCCGGTTATCTCGAACCTGGGTGCCAATGACAGCGTGGGCATTGGTGATTTTCAGTTCCAGACACCACGCGTGAACCTCAAGGAATTCAGTACTCAGCTCATCACATCGTCCGGTCGATCCGTTCACCTCGGTGGGTTAATCACCAAGCGGATTTCAAGTGCACTCACCACCCTTCCGTGGGAAGGATTGGTTTCGAAGGCCATCGCACCTGCCATGGAAGACGTCAGCAACAACATCGAGCGTCGTGAGTTGGTGATGGTAGTGACGCCGACCCTCATCGAGGGCGCTCTCTGATGAGCATCCCGCTTGGCGTACCTGTCGAGATCGATGGCCAAGACGTCATCATCGCACGCGACGTAATCGGTACCGAAGCTCTCGGCCATACACGTGAGAATCAGGTTTTCACGGAAGTGGAGGGCATCGGCGAAGACGGTCGCCCACCAATCTTTATTGATGAAAACGAGCTTGGCCGCCTGCGAAATGCCTATCCTGGCGTACCCGTATACGGCCTTTGGCAGCTACTGTTTGCAAACGACAAGGTCACCCTTGGCGAAGAGCTGATCATCTATCCGACTGGCCAGAACAGCGGTATTTACCTTCGGCTAAATCCGAACGCAGATCTCTACAGTCCGGCTTCGATTCTAGATAGTTCGGAATACAAGGATAACTACATCGCTGACCTCCCAGGTCAGCCAATGGACAAGGCGATCAGATTATCAGTAGGTACAGCCGGTTTATCACTTCCAGAAACTCCGGCTTACACCCGCCATGAAAAGTACGAGAAAGATCGACAGATCACCCAGCGACGCTGGGTTATCGTTGGGGGTATATGTGTCGCGGTGATGCTAACAGCGGCAGCTATTAATTATGCCCTGTTCAGCATACATACGATGAAACTCAAGGCGTTTCAGAGTAAACAGCTAGAATTGCAAACTCTCGCAACTCGAATGGCTGAACTTGAGAGAACCAGGTTAATGGTTCATCCAAACGATTCCTTAGTGCTGGACCGGATCAGGGACTTAGTGGATTACGACCCTGGGCTTCGTTCCCCAACCACCGGTGACTTCGGAGTCCCTGAGGGATTATCGACGAATTTCACGAATGAACTTCAAATGTTTGTGACATCTCCGAACATCTCTACCGATCTAGCGACTGTATACCCATGGGCGAAAACTGCAAAGACGCCACACGGAACATATGTGCTGAGCTTCGATCGCTATAGCGAGGAGGGGAGTCAGTAAAGATGAGCATTTATAAACGAGGCAAGACCTCCGCATTCAGTGGCTATTCCAAGTTTATGCTTATGGCTGTAGCTATAACAATTGCTGCGTCTATTAAAGTCACATTTATGCTGGATGGCGGAAGAAAACTGCCCCCGGAATATGAATCAATAGACCAAGAAATTAAGCAAGCTGGATTAGATGTAGCTGAGCTGAGCGCGCTTCCTGAGCTTCCGACTGTAGTGACAAGTTGGGGGAAGCTCGAAAATTCATCCAAGACGTACGGATTTCAAATAAGGCCCTACGGGCAAACTGATGTGGCCGACTCAGGTCTTTACGCCGGCCCACTAAAAAGCTGGTCAGGGATAGCCTTCGGACCAACAGCGCTAATGTTGGCCGCAACGAAGGAAATACAGAAGCAGATTCCAGTATTTCTTTATGAGTATCGAATCGAAGGCGAACAGCTTTTTATAAACTTCTCTATAGTGGGCACCTGACAAATGAAACTAAATCAAATTAGCGTCTTTGCTGCTTTCATAATGCTGGCTCTCGGTAGCACCGTCGCAGTGGCGGATGAAATCCTGGAGCGGAACAAACTCCTCGAACAAATGAAAAACAAAGAAGCAAAGCTCAAGCTTCAGTCGGAGATGTCAAAGCATTATCAGCAAATGCAGCAAAGTGGATTCTATGTCGACGAAGACGGCTCTCCACTTGGTATCACAAGCATTCAGGATTTGGCAACCGAGTTCAGGGCCGGTAGGAACAACAATCAAAGTGGAATGCCGTTCGATGATCAGACTTTCACGAGCGGATTCCCGCAAATGCCGCAGGCAGGTGTTCCTCAGTTAAATGAGCAAACTGGCCGAGTAACCCAGCGAGTTGCAAAACAGGAAGATGATCTGGCGAACGAAAAGGTTAGCCTGCTGGAGGTTCGTGCAAATTCAGTGGTTGTAAGAACTTCTCAGGGCAGGGTTGAAGTCCGCAATGGCCAGAAGGTAGGCGATTTGACGCTGAAGCGATTCGACCTAGACCGCGCTTACTTCCAGACCGCTGATGGGCAAACCAAGATCATTTCGATCAACTGGGCACGGTAAAGATAATGGAACAGAGAATTCTGCACCTCCAAAGAGCAATCGCCCAAAACCTCGTTCAGATGGGGAAAATGACATCCGAACAAGCTGAGTCGATGGCTCCGTCAGAGACTAACGCCAGCATAGTTTCTGATCTCTACCGTATTGCCAAAGACGACGAAGCGGTAAGCGCGGCGGTAGCGAAACATATTGGAAGGAAGCTGTTTTCTAAACCGGAACCAGGTGTAGACCTGATATGGGGAGATTCAGGCGAGGAATGGTTGATTTATGGAGACACTATTTATCTCGCCAATGCACTAGACCAACGGCAGGTAGATCGCGCGCTGACGTCCGCTCGTGCCCGCGGGTTAAAAACCGAATCCATCGGTGTAATCAGTGCTTCGAAACTCGAGGCTCTAAAATCAAGTAACGGTGCATTCGATGACGCCTCAGTTCCTGAGGATCACGAACTTGAAAAGAAAATAGAGCTTCTTATCAAAGAAGCCGCATCACTTGATGCATCGGATATTCATCTTCAGCCAATGCTGGGTGGAGACGTTTCGATACGCATGCGAGTTGATGGTGATCTTTTCCCGAAGTCAAAATATCCAATGGCTCTCCATGACCCGTTGATTCGGGTTTTGATACAACAGCTGTGTGGTCTTACCTTGAGCTCAAACACCGCTCAGGACGGCAAGTTTGATGTACAGATTAGCAACCAGAAAAAGGTTGGTCTGCGCGTCAGTACATTACCTGTTGTCACCGGAAGCGAAAAAGCACTGAAAACGGTAATCCGTCTCTTAGGGAATAACCTGGCGCTGGTGAATCTCGAGCGTCTTGGTTTGTCAACGAAGAACATTGAAACTCTACGCCGATTGGGCCAATGCCCCAATGGTCTTGTGATTCTGACCGGCCCAACCGGGCATGGTAAGACAACAACCCTTCATGCACTGTTGATGGACATTCAGGGGCGCTCTCCTAACCAGAATATCCACACGATTGAAGACCCTGTTGAGTTCCAGCACGAGAACATCGGGCACACTGAGATCAGTCTCACCGTGTCGTTTGCACAGGCACTGCGCGCAATCTTACGACAGGATCCCGATGTGATCTTGGTGGGTGAGATTCGTGATCATGAAACAGCAGAACTTGCATTTCAGGCCGGACAAACCGGTCACCTGGTTCTGACTACGCTTCACACGAATAACAGCCATCAGTCGCTAACACGCCTGGAAGCGCTCCGGGTAACCCCAGATTTGGTTGCCAGCGGCGTTAGAGCCTTCCTGGCACAGCGGCTTGTAAAAAAGCTGTGCATCCACTGCAGGGTTGAATACCTCTTTCGTTCGGATCAAGCACGTTTTGCCCGTTACGGCGCAAACCGAGTTTTCCAAGGTGATGGCGAACTCCGTCTCTTCCGTGCCAAGCCAGAGGGCTGCATTCACTGCAATACGGATCGCCGCCGCTCTGGGGGTATGAAGGGGCGAGTAGCAGTGATCGAGATTTTGGAAGTAGGGCCTGAAGTTCAAAAGGCCATTTTGGATGGAACACCACCAGGGGAACTGAGACGATCGCAAATCAGGAATGGATCGTTTGATGATCTCTGGATCGATGGTCTTCGGTTAGTCAAGGAAGGGGTGATTGGTTTTGAACAGCTGGAATCAACCCTAGACGCATACCACCTCGAACATGCGGATCCAGTAGCTATGCATCTGGTTCCCCAAATCACCACTGACGGCCCTAACCCGGTAGCAAAACTGTAAGCGGAGAAGATGCATGAAAAAGGCTATGAAGAATCAAAAAGGCTTTACCCTACTCGAGATAATGATTGCTATTGCAATCGTAGCGCTCCTTGCGGCCACCGTCCTTCCGAGTTACTTCCAGAACCAGAACGATGCGAAGTACAGCACTGCGTTGACTCAACTCCAGGAAACCTTCCCGAGCGCAATTACACGGCAGCTCAGCCGTACAACCGTATGCAACGCGACGAACATGTCGACAGCAAACATCCAGTCTCGCGGTATAGCGAGCACTACTGTATGGGGAGAAACCTGGAGCTCTGCTTTCAGTACTGGTCGTGTAACGGTCACGTATCCAGTTGGCGCTTCGGATAACCCTGCCCAGGTAGGTGCTGACCTCGTAACTGCGCTCACCGGCGGCAAAAATATTGCGTCGGTAAGTTATTCCGGTAACAACGTAACTGTCGCTTACCGCTGCATTTAAGGAATAGTCATGGCTTGGTTTAAGGTTAGTTATCTGACTTCTACTGGTGGACTCGAAGTCGCTCGCATTGAAGCGGAATCAAGAAGCCAAGCCATTTCTAAGTCTGGAATATCAGCTCGAATCATCCAATCTGTTTCCCCCGATCCCCTTGGCGGTATTAAGCAGTCACTTACTGAAAAGAAACTGCCACTTATTGATCAAGCACTGATTCTAATTTCAATGGCTTCAAAGATCTCATCTGGCAAGCCATTTAATAAAGCGATAATGGAGTCTTTGGACTTCAAAAAGCTGGGTATTCAACCTTCTGATCTATCTGGCTGTGTCAAGCCACACGAATATCTGGCAAAACTCCGGTTCGACGACAGTGCTGTTTTACTTGCCGAAGTAGGCGATTCGGCAGGCCAGTTACCAGAAGCACTTAACCGCGCAGCTGAAAGCATTCGCGATCGCGTGAAGGCCGCTAAAGAATTTGGGAAGTCCCTGGCCCTAGGTCTGCTTTATTCAACCTTGGGCATCGCGTCAATTGTTGTCGTCCCAATATGGGCTGGCGGGTACCTGAATGAAATGATAGAGGTGCAGCGTCTACCCTTGAGGATGAACGTTCTATCAAATGCCGTCGTAGCACTTGGTGCATTCTACGCAGCTGCATGGCCGTTTTTGCTAGCAGCACTCTTCGGGTTCTACACGATACGAGAAAGGGCATGGAACTCTATGCGCCATGTTGTTGGTCTCCATTTCATCAATGAGCGCCTGAAGATTAAACGTGCTCTCGACTTTGTTGTGAGCTATCACATTCTTCATCTTACAGGCGTCCCTGATCCACAAGCATTTAAGTTCATGCAGTCAAGGTCTAAGGGACTGACATACAGACTTTATCAAGATGCAATTCAACGGCTGAAAGAAGGCCGTCCGCTGGCCGAAGTATTTAACAACGACGAATGGCCGAGAATTCTTCACCAGAACCTCCAAGGATTCGATAATCATCGTCCTGCAGGCCGGGACGTCGTTTTGAAAAATTTGGTCGAAGCCCTTAAAGCCTATTACGTCGAGTACTCATCAAAAATCGCCACCTTTGCCAGCTTAACTGGATTCATCTTGATGTTGATGACCATCATGCTTCTAGCAGTTGGGTTCTACTTGCCAATTGCTAATATGCAGACGATCGTTCGAGGGCAATAATGCGTCGAACAAAGGGCTTCACGTTGCTTGAAATCGCTATAGCGCTCGCTATTGGTGCTGTCATTGCTGCTCTACTAGCTCCAGTTGTTTTTGAGAAACTAAATCAAAGCAAGCTGAAAGCTTCACTAGGCCAGGCCAAATCGGTACTGCAGTCGGTCGAGCTCGCACGCGTTAAAATTCAGAGCAGCACTATAGGTGCAGATGGTCGCGTAACTCATACCTATGGGGATATGTCTACATGGCAGCCAATATCGGTGCTTAAAGCTATGTTAACTAGTACTACCCCCATCCCAGATACAAATGCATTTGGGAACCCCATCTACGTGCGTTTTGACACAAGACGCTCGTATGTAGCGGTCGATCTTCCATATTTGGATACAGCTTTTGATTGGTATCCCACTACTACAGTTAATGGTGTCACTAGGATCATCGTGTCCACCAGAAACTCGGTTTCATCAAATTCGGATTGGGTTGTGCAACAGAAGCGCATCCTCAACAGCGAAACATCGAGGTAGCCATGACCACACACAAACAGAATAGCGGGTTCACGCTCCTAGAGATGGCTGTTGCCCTTGCGGTTCTGTCGCTCATGGCGGCGTATATGACCCCAAACTTTCTGGAGCAGATCAACGAAGATCGCGCCCATGCCACAATCCAGGAAACGCAAGCCATCCTGGATGCGGCTAGGGTGTACCGTCGGGATACAGGGGCTTGGCCAGGTGGTGCTACATGCTCCACTGCTTGGACGGTGCTGACTACCGGGGCGAACCCTTACCTTGCTGGCGTTACAGCCAACAACAAGTACAACTCTCCATACCTCCTGAGCTGCACGTCTAACAATTTTCGGGTTCAGCAAAATCTAACTGCAGATTGGGACAGTTACGTTGCTAATAAGCTTCCAAGTACAACAATCACAAACTCAGCGACGTACACAATTGCTTCCTCAGTTGGGATTCCTGGAACCGAGCCAGCATTGAGCTCCAAGCTTTCCCGCATCGCCACGGGAAACCCTGAGGATGTGACGATGCGTACTGACCTGTTGATGGGCGGGAACGACATCACCGGGGTAGGGGGCATTGACGCCAGTTCCGTTAATGTTACTGGCGCAACCAACACAGGTAGCCTTGCTGTCACCGGCAACGCAACGGTGGCAGGTACGACCCAGACCGGCACACTAGGTGTGACGGGGAACGCGCTCATTGGGGGTAACGCAGGCGTAGTTGGCACTACAACCCTGAATGGCGCACTAACCGTGAACACTACATCTCGGTTCAACGGTGCTGCTGACTTCCGTGAAATTGTAAAGCTCAACAAGGTAGTAACCGAGGGGAGCGCCTGTTCTGACATCGGAGCCCTGGCTCGTACTTCCACGGGCCTCACGCTTTCTTGCCAATCCGGTGTCTGGAAAGGCGGGGCGAGCGGCGAAGTATCT
>Ga0247725_1000402_pt1 | contig 34172 bp, 30 predicted proteins | sample OKSTACKMCFT3sol_FD_183021 | JGI IMG/M metagenome (GOLD analysis project Ga0247725, IMG submission 183021) | Subsurface sediment microbial communities from gas well in Oklahoma, United States - OK STACK MC-FT3-sol | ecosystem: Environmental > Terrestrial > Deep subsurface > Rock core/Sediment...
ACGTCATCGAGGTCGATCAGTCGGGGCAGGTGCGCGCCGTCGGCGAAGCCGCCACGCCGTACCGGCCCGCCGATGCGCAGATCGCGCACCACCTGGCGCGCTTCGTGACGCTGGTGCGCTCGCTGTCCATCGACCCCATCGTGGTGCGGCAGAACTGGCTGGATGCCTACGACTACACCACCGACAAGGGCGCGGCGGTGCTCAACGACTACGCCAGCAAGAACGATCCGTTCGCCCGCATCGGCAAGGAGTCGGTGACGGTGCAGATCACCAGCGTTGTCCGCGCCAGCGACACGTCTTTCAACGTGCGCTGGACGGAACAGCGGTTCGTCAACGGTGCCGCCGCCGGCACCGAACGCTGGAACGCCGTGCTTTCCACTGTCCTGCAAACCCCGCGCACCGAACAGCGCCTGCGCAAGAACCCGCTGGGTATCTACGTCAATGGCCTGTCGTGGAGCCGCGAACTGGATTCTTCCGAAGGAGCCAAGCCATGAATGCACTTTTCCGTAAATCCGTTTTGCCGTTGATCCTGCTGGCCTCGACTGTTCTGTTCTCGGGCTGCGCCTCGCAGGGCAAGCCGCCGCCGTCTATCTCGCTCGATGAGCTGGTGCAGGCGCAGCCGCTGCCGGAGCAGCCCGCGCCGGTGGAAGTGGTCGCCGTGCCTGAACCCCTGGCGCTGCCTGCGCAGTTGAAGCCGCTTCCCGAGGTGGACACCGCCCCGACCGTGCCGGAACCTGCCGACGAGAAGGTGCGTGTCTCGCGTGCGAATGCCGAGGCGCGCATTGCGCCGACCCGCGAGGGTTACGTCAATGCGATTCAGGTCTGGCCTTTCACCGATGGCGCGCTGTATCAGGTCTATGCGTCCGTGGGTCGCGTGACCGTGATCGCACTCCAGCCAGGAGAGGAACTGGTGACGGTCGCCGCCGGCGATACCGTGCGCTGGATCGTGGGTGATACGTCCAGCGGCAGCGGCGACGCGCTGCGCGTCAATGTGCTGGTCAAGCCCATCCGCTCGGGCCTCAAAACAAACTTGGTCATCACCACCAGCCGCCGGACGTACCTGCTGGAACTGACCTCGACCGAAAAGGCGTGGATGGCGTCGGTGTCCTGGGACTATCCGAAAGACCGGATGCTGGCCTTGCAGCGCCAGGCGCAGGCGGCCAGCGCCGCCGCGCCAGTCGATACCGACCTGTCGCTGGAGAAGATCCGTTTCCGCTACGCGGTGTCGGGCAGCAATCCGCCGTGGAAGCCGCTGCGCGCCTTCGATGACGGCGAGAAGGTCTATATCCAGTTCCCGCATGGCATCGCGCAAGGCGAGCTGCCGCCGCTGTTCGTGATCGGTGCGCGGGGCGACGGGCAACTGGTGAACTACCGTTTCCGCTCCCCGTACTACATCGTGGATAGGCTGTTCGGCGCGGCCGAACTGCGCCTGGGCGGTGATGGCGGCGACGTGGTGCGGATCGAACGCAGCGACGGCGTGGCGCGGAGGAACTGACCATGAGCCAGGACGACATTCCCGACCTTGCCGCGCCGCAGGCGGGCAAGGTAGCACCCGAAGCGGTGGCGCTGCGCGCGCAGCCGCGCCCGGTCACGCGCTTGAACCGGCGCACGCTGGCTATCCTCGCCGGCACCCTGTCGGTCGCCGTGCTCGGCGCGCTGATGTGGTCGCTTCAACCACAGCGGCGAGGTGCCACGGAGCAGACCGAGCTTTACAACGTCGATCGCGTTTCGAAGTCCGAAGGGCTGAATGCGCTGCCGGCGGACTACTCGAAGCTGCCGCCCCCTTTGCCGGCATCCGTGCCGGAGCTGGGGCCGCCGCTGCCAGGCGACCTTGGCCCGGCCATCGTGAAGTCGCAGCAGCCGGTGACTGCCGCCTATGCGGCCCCCGGCCATGATCCCTACGACGCGCTGCGCAAGGAAGCCGAAGCGGCAGCGGCCTCGACAGTGTTCTTCCGCTCGGGTTCGCAGAAGGCCGCGCCAGTGGCGCAGACGCAGGTGGCCGTCGCGCCGGGCTTCGCCGCTAATGCGGCGTTCGACCCACTCGCGGCTGGCCCGGCCTCGACGGCCGCCCAGCCTGCCGACCCGACCGCCGTGCAGAACCGGCAAGACCAGAAAGAGGCGTTCCAGAAAGCCGGAACCACGGAAACCCGTAATTCCGGCAACCTGACCCTGCCGGCTTCGCCGTATCAGGTCATGGCCGGAACGGTGGTCGCCGGGGCGCTGGTGACGGGCATCAAGTCGGACTTGCCGGGCGACGTGATCGCCACGGTGACGGAGCCGGTCTATGACACGGCCACCGGCAAGTTCCTGCTGATCCCGCAGGGTTCGCGCATCCTGGGCAAATACAACAGCCAAGTCAGCTACGGGCAGAGCCGGGTGCAGGTGGTGTGGAACCGGATCATCCTGCCCGACACGTCTTCGCTCACGCTCGACAACCTGGCCGGCACCGACTCGGCTGGTTATGCCGGGCTGGAAGACGACGTGGACTATCACTGGGGCCGCATCTTCGCCGGCGCGGCGCTGACCACGCTGCTGGGTGTCGGTGCCGAACTGGCCGCACCGGAGAACCGGCAGGACGGTGATCGCATCATCATCGCCGGCCGCGACAGCGCTCAGGACAGCATCAACCAGGTCGGCCAGGAGATGACCCGGCGCAACCTCAACATCCAGCCCACCTTGACGGAGCGCCCCGGCTTGCCGGTACGCATCATCGTCAACCGCGATCTTGTGTTGCGGCCGTACCAGCCGCTTTTCTTCAACAGGGGGACTTCACGATGACGACGCGCAAGCTGCGACTCGGGCCTCTGCCGAAAACGGAGTCCACGAAGCTGACCTTTGCCTGCCCGGCCAGCCTGAAATCCGACCTCGACCGCTACGCGGCGCTGCACGCGCAAACTTACGGCGAGGCGGTCGATGCCACGGTGCTGATTCCGCACATGCTGGAAGCCTTCATGGCCGGGGATCGGGGATTCAGGAAGGGAGGCGCGGGCAAGGCCGCACCGCCGAAGCCAAGCTGATGATGCCGGTTTCCGCTGGTGGTCATCCCTCGAACGCGCAGCCCAAGGCTGCGCGTTCTTCGTTCTGGAGGACGGCGACCGATTGGGCTATGATGACCAAACGCGGCCACCGTCTGCTGGCAATCATCCCCGATGCAGCACGCTCCAGCTTTCTACCGCGAAGCTCTTATGTGGCTCCCAGCCCACAACGCCGCAGTCCCGCAAGGCGGCCCGAAGTAGAGCTAAACCCGCACCCCATATAGACTTCCGGCCATCAAGCCATTTTCACAAATGACTTGACGCCGCCAATTTTTTATTGCGCTGGATCAACCCGGCTCCCGGTATGTGGAAAACCACAATAGAGGCGACTTCCTGCGTTGAGGACAATCGGCTCAACCCCTTTCAAGCCAGCTCAGCAGAAGGAAAGACGCCATGGAGCCCAGCAAGCGCCGATTGTTATCCGGGATCGCCGCCCTCACCGCAGGGGCTGCCCTGATCCCCGTCACCCAGGTTCAGGCGCAGTCCGTTCCCGCTCCCCGCAACGGGCGGGCGGCCATCAGCCGGGGGGACGGGCGCAAGCGTTACGGCATGCTGATCGACCTGCGCCGCTGCGTCGGCTGTCAGGCCTGCACCGTGGCCTGCACCATCGAAAATCAGCCCCCCCTCGGTCAGTTTCGCACCACGGTGAGCCAGTACGAGGTGAGCGACGTGGCCGCCCTCGCGGCTCCCGCCTCTCTCTTGATGTTGCCGAGGCTGTGCAACCACTGTGCCGAGCCCGCCTGCCTCGATGTCTGCCCCACTGGCGCCACCTTCCAGCGCGACGACGGCATCGTCGTGGTCAACAACGACTGGTGCGTCGGCTGCGGTTACTGCGTGCAGGCCTGCCCCTACGATGCCCGCTTCATCAACCATGAGACCAACACCGCCGACAAGTGCACCTTCTGCGCCCATCGGCTGGAGGCGGGGCTCTTGCCCGCCTGCGTGGAGAGCTGCGTCGGCGAGGCGCGCATCATAGGTGATTTGAATGATCCCAAGAGCCGGATAAGCCGCTTGCTGCGCGAATACGAGCCGGCGCTCAAGGTGCTCAAGCCGGAGGCCAATACCCAGCCGCGGGTCTTTTATCTCGGCATGGACGAGGCCTTCGTCAGCAAGGTCGACGGCAACCCGGCCCTGCGCACCCTGCTCACCGACGATGGCAAGGAGATAGCCCATGGTCATTAACGAACTGCTGGCCCCGGCTCAGCCCATCACCTGGCTGCCCTGGGCGGTGCAATATTTCTTTCTCATCGGCCTCGCCTACGGGGCCCTCTGGCTCGGCGCGTTTGAGCTGTGGCGCAAGGCGCCGGACCCGCGGCTGCAGACCCTGGCGGCGGTGCTGATGGTGGCGGCTGGTCTGGTGGCTCCCATCGCCCTGACCGCGGATCTGCACCAGCCGGCCCGGGCCTGGCACTTCTACGCCCAGACGCGTTTTGGCTCCGTCATGTGGTATGGCGCCTATCTGCTGCCGCTGTTCAGCCTGCTCTCCATGCTGCTCGGCTGGCTGCTGCTAAGACCCGCCCTGGCCCGGCGCGGTGCAGAAGGGGACAAGATAGCCCGCCTTGCCCGGCTGCTCTGCCTGGGAAGCTGGTCGGGGCACGTCTGGCAGCGGCCGCTCTCTCTGCTGGCGGCTGTGAGCGGGCTCAGCATCGCCCTCTACACCGGGCTCGAGACCATGGCGGTGGCGGCGCGCCCGCTCTGGCATACCCCCTGGTTGCCCTGGCTGCTGACCCTGAGCGCCGTGCTGGGGGCCCAGAGCGCCCTGCTGCTGCTCAACCTCTTGCTGGCGGGCTGGCATGCCCAGACCGAGTCGACCCTGCTGCGCCAGAGCGGCTGGACGTTAGGCCTGCTGGCGCTCTCCCTGCTGGGCTGGGCCCTGTTTGGCGGCGCCTCGGCAGCAGAGGCCGCAGCCCTCCATCGGCTCGACCCGAGCTGGCGGCTGGCGGCCCACTGGCTGTTGCTGACCCTGGGGCTGGCCGGCCTGCTGAGGCTGCTGTGGCCAAGGATCTCTGCCCGCCTGGCACTCTGGGGGCTGGCGCTGCTGGGGCTGCACCTGGTGTGGGGCCTGCGCTGGCTGGTGCTGATCCAGGGACAGCTCGCACCCAAGTACGGGGCCGGCGTCTACCTCTATGAAATCGCCTGGGGCCCGGCCGGTGTGCTCGGCATTCTCGGTACTTTCGGTCTGCTGCTGGCCCTGCTGGTGGCCCTCTCGGAGCTGGTGCGCCCCTCTGCTTCCCCCGCCATCAAGGCACCCACTCCTTTTGCACGCGAGGCACTCTGATGGATCACAGCAAACGCAAGTTTCTCAAGGGCGCCGCCATCGCCGGCGGTACCGGATTGTTCGTCGCCGGTTACAGCGACACCCTCAAGCAGGTGGCGACTGGCCTCGCCACCGGCAGCTCGGGCCAGCCGACCCGGGATCCCATCCATGGCAACTCGCTGGCCGTGGAGTACCGGGTTGACGAGCAGGGGGAGCTGCACCCCAACCCGGCCCAGCGGGTTGCCAACACCATGTGCCTCGGCTGCTGGACCCTGTGCGGAGTGCGGGCCCGCATCGACAACGAGCGCGACCAGATAGTGCGGATCCTGGGCAACCCCTATCACCCCCTCTCCGCTCGCCATCACATTGACTTCAAGACCCCGGTCAAGCAGGCGCTGCTCGCAACCAGTGGCTACCAGGAAGGGGGGCTGGACGGGCGCTCCACCGCCTGCGCCCGGGGCAACGCCATGCTCGAGCAGCTCGACAGCCCGCAGCGGGTCACCCGTTGTCTCAAGCGGGTGGGGCCCCGTGGCAGCGGCCGCTGGCAGAGCATCCCCTTCGAGCAGCTGGTGGCCGAGGTGGTGGAGGGGGGAGACCTGTTTGGCGAGGGCCAGGTTGAGGGGCTGCGGGCCATCCGCAACCTCGCCGAGCCGCTCGACCCGGCAAACCCGGAGTACGGCCCCAGAGCCAACCAGCTGCTGGTGAGCAACGCCTCGGACGAGGGGCGGGATCACTTCATCAAGCGTTTCACCTTCAACAGCTTCGGCACCCGCAACTTCGCCAACCACGGCGCTTATTGTGGCCTGTCATTCCGGGTCGGGGCCGGCGCCCTGCTGGACGATCTGGAGAAGAACGCCCACCTTAAGCCTGACTGGGACGAGAGCGACTTCCTGCTGTTCATGGGCACCTCGCCCCAGCAATCGGGCAACCCCTTCAAGCGCCAGTCCCGCCAGCTGGCGGCAAACCGGGCGCGACCGGGCAAGCCGTTCTCCTACGTGGTGGTGGCCCCCAGCCTGCCCAACACGGTGAACATGCCGTCCGCCCCTGCCAACCGCTGGCTGCCCATCCGCCCCGCCACCGACTCGGCGCTGGCCATGGCCATGCTGCGCTGGATCATCGACCACCAACGCTATGCCGAGCCCTTCCTGATGGCGCCCAATGCCGAGGCGGCCGAGCGGGCCGGTTATCGCGGTTTTTGCAACGCCAGCCACCTGGTGCTCAGCGACGAGTCCCACCCGCGCTTCGGTCAGATGCTGCGGGCCAGCGATCTTGGCTTGCCCTTTGATGGGGAAGCCTATGGAGAGGGGGACGCCATGCTGGTAGAGGAGGCGAGCAGTGGCGAGCCGAGACCCGCCGGCCAGTGTGAGCGGGCCAACCTCTGGGTGGATCGCCCCATTCAGGGCCCCAAGGGGGCGCTGATGGTGAAGAGTAGCTTCCAGCTGCTGGCCGAGGCGTGCCGGGAGCACTCCTTCGCGCAATACAGCGCCGAGTGCGCCGTGCCGGTGGCCGATATCGAGGCGCTGGCGCGGGAATTCACCAGCCACGGCACCCGCGCGGCAGTGGTCTCCCACGGCGGCACCATGAGCGCCAACGGCTTCTACTCGGCTTGGGCCATCATGATGCTCAACGTCATGATCGGCAACCTCAACGCCCGGGGCGGCGCCGTGGCGAGCGGCGGCAAGTTCGATCCCTTCGGGGCGGGGCCGCGCTACGATCTGGCGAGCTTCCCCGGCATGGTCAAGCCAGCCGGGGTCTTCCTGTCGCGATCCAAGTTCCCCTACGAGAAGACCTCCGAATATCGCCGCAAGCGCGAGGCGGGTCAGAACCCCTATCCGGCGCAAGAGCCCTGGTTCCCCATCTCCGGCCCCTTGCTCGGCGAGCACCTGACTGCGGCGGTAAACGGCTACCCCTACCGGCTCAAGGCCTGGATCAACCACATGGGCAACCCCCTCTACGGTCAGGCCGGGCTCAGCAAGGCCATCGGTGAAGAGCTCAAGGACCCCGCCGTGCTGCCCCTTGTGGTCAGCATCGACAGCTTCATCAACGAGTCATCGGCGCTGTCGGACTACCTAGTGCCGGATACCCTGACCTACGAGTCCTGGGGCTGGGCCACCGCCTGGCACGGGGTGCTGACCAAGGTTTCCACCGGCCGCTGGCCTATCGTGGAGCCTAGAGTCGCCAAGACTGCCGAGGGGGATCCGGTCTGCATGGAGTCCTTTTTTATCGCGGTGGCCAAACGGCTGGGGCTGCCGGGCTTTGGCGAGGGGGCGCTCAAAGGGGCGGACGGCAAGTTGCATGGCTTGAACAGGGCGGCGGACTTCTCCCTCTACGGGGCGGCCAACGTCGCCTATCTCGGCGAGCCGGTGCCTCCTATCGGGCCTGAGGATCTCGCCTGGTCCGGGGTGGAGCGGATCCTGCCGGTGCTGAATGCCACCCTGAGTGCGGAGGAGGCGGGCCGCGCCGCCTATCTCTTCGCCCGTGGCGGGCGCTTCGAGCCGGCGGCCAAGGGGCGCGATGACGCGGGTCAGCCAAGCAAGCGCTGGCCCAAGCCGCTGATGGTGTGGAACCCCGAGGTGGGCAGCCGCCGCCACAGCCAGAGCGGGCAATACTTGAGCGGTACCCCGCGCTTTTTCCGCCCCCAGCTGGCGGACGGCACGCCGCTCAATGAGGCGTTCAAGCCGGCCCAGTGGCCGCTGCTGCTCACCAGTTACAAGTCCCACACCATGAGCTCCATGAGCATCGGCTCGGATCGCCTGCGCCAGGTGAACCCCAGCAACCGGGTGCGGCTCAATGCGCAGACGGCGGCGCAGCTGGGCGTCGAGAGCGGGGACAGGGTGCGGGTCAGCACCCCGGATGGCAGCGTGATCGGGGTGGCCGAGTGCGTGGCCGGGGTGCAGGCCGATGCCATCGCCATCGAACACGGTTTCGGCCACAAGGAGCTGGGGGCGCGGGAACATTGGATAGACGGCCAGAAAGTGGTCGCCAATCCCCTGCGCGGAGCCGGGGTCAATCTGAATGACTTGGCGGTGCTGGATCCCAGCCGCCATGGCCGCTATCCCCTGGTGGACTGGGCCATCGGCTCGTCGGCCCGCCAGGGGCTGCCGGCCCGGGTGGAGAAGCTGGTATGACAAACCAATGAAAACGGGGCCTGCGGGCCCCGTTGCTTGTCTGCTCTGCGTCACTGTCACAGTGTGACGTCGACCCACACCAGGCGGTGATCCGAACTGACGCCCTTGGCGATGCCGAGCTTGGGGTCATACACCAGGTGGTAGCCCGGCTCGAAGCTGGCCGGCCAGAACACGCCGGAGGCGACCGCGTTCAGGTTGGCGGAGGGCAGCACGTGGTCGAGCTGCAGGCCGCTGCTGCTGGTGATGCGCTCCGGGGTGGGGCGGTTGTTGTTGCGCTTGCACTGATCCGGATGGCTGGCGAGGCACTCGGGGCCGCCCTGGCTGACCGGGATCAGGCCGCCGTTGGTGACGGCCTGGTTGACCAGCACATGGTTGTGCAGCGCCTGAATGGCGGTGAGATCCCCATCGCCAATCTGGGGATCGGCGTTGAGATCGCCGGCGATGACGAACCTGGCACCCGCGGGCAGGCCACCCGCCTTGCCGGCGTCATCCACCATGTAGCCAGCCCCTGCCACATAGTCCTGCCAGAAGGCTATCTCCGCACGGTTGCGTTTGACGTTGTGGCGCGCCGCGTTGCCGAAGATGGGCGGGGTCGGGTGGGAGATAAGGAAGTGGATCACCTCCTCCCTGTCTCCCTGCCTGATGTGCACCGGCACGTCGGCGTGGTTCTTTGAGGAGAGGGGGAGCGCCTGCCAGGCTGCGTCGTCATACCAGGCATCGCCACACTGGCGGCCGCTCGGGATCGGTGCCCTGGGGTTGTGGCAGTCGTCGATGACGGGGTTCGCTTCGCCCGGCATCTCCTTCCACTTGAATGTCTGGAAGGTGCGGATCTGCCTGGTATCGATGGGATAGCGGGACATCACGGCGAAGGCGTACTGGCCGTGATAGCTGCCAAAGCCCCAGGCGTCGTCCGGCCTGCTCACTCGGCCATCCAGGTTGAGGTCATGGCCGCTCATCAGGCCGGTGTTGGTGGCGAAGTTCTGCAGCACCGGATAGCTGATGGCGGTCACCTCGTCGTGCTGGGCATGGGCCAGGTAGTTGTCGTTGAAGGCGTGGAGGTCCGTGGTGTCGCGGCCCTTGCCGTCATTGTCGAATTCGCTTAGCAGCAACACGTCCGGCCGGGTGCGCTGGATGATTTCGGCGATGTTGCGGATCTGCTGCACGTCGAGGGCCTTGGTCTTCTCGGCGCCGCTCAAGGTGCCGTCGGCGAGGCGGGCCAGCAGGGCATCCTGCTCGGTGCGGGTCAGGGCGAGCTCTTCCCCCAGCATGCCGGGTGCAGTGCGATCGAAGGCGAGATTGAAGGTGGCAAAGCGAACCATGGCGGGCCTCGGCGTCAGTGTGGCCGGGACAGCCTGCCATCTTTGGCAGGAAAATGGCAGCACCCTGCCGAATTTCATGGGAAAGGTGCCCGGGTTTCCCCCGTGACACGCAAGCGTTCGGCTCAGGCCCAGCGGGAGAGAGGGGAGGGAATGGCGTAGGCGTAGCCCTGCTGGTAGTCGCAGCCCAGCCGGTTCGCCACCTCGATATGGGCCTGGGTCTCCACTCCCTCGCACACCACGGCCATGCCGAGTCGTTGCAGGTATTTCACCAGCCCCGTCAGCATGTTGAGGGCATGGGTGCTGCGTACAGCCTGGAGCAGCAGGGAACGATCCAGTTTCACGATCTCGTAGGGGAGCATCATCAGGCGCTGGAAGTTGCATGCCAGGGAGCCGAAGTCGTCACAGGCGATGTGGGCGCCATGGGCTCGCAACACCTCGATCATCTCCCTGTGCTGGTGCTTGATCCTGACGTGTTCCAGCACCTCGAACCAGATGGCGATCCCCAGCTTGCGGGCCTGGAGCAGCACCAGCAATAGCAGATTGCGGTAGGTGGGGCTGGAGAGCGCCGGATTGAGGTTGATGGAGAGCGCATAGGGGCCTTTTTGGGCGAGCACGGGCAGATCGCGCATGATGGCCCTGAGCATGACGATATCGAGGTGCAGAGCATCATCCTCGCCGAGGGCGGCAAAATCGATGCTCTGATAACCCTGGTTGCCGGCATCCCAGCGCCTGGCCAGCACCTCATACCCCTTGACCTGACGATCCTGGCCGATGATGGGCTGATAAAAGGGGATGACGATATCCGCCATGCTGACCATGGCACTCACGGGATACTCTTCTTTGAACGCAAACATGGCTCTCACCTGACGGAACATGGCTGCGCATCATACAGGGAGGGTCTAAAGGGAGGCTGTAGGAAGAGTCTGATAATGGGCGTGGGCAGGAAGGAGGGGGTCAGGGAAGGGCATGGCCCTGTGCAGGTGCGGCGCCAGCCAGGGGGGCTGCGTGCATGGCCTGGGCAAGCCAGGACCAGTCGAGCATGGGGGAGCCCGCCTTGAAGCGCTGATAGGCGCATCCCTGACGGATGGTCAGGAAGAGGGTGCTCGGCAGGCCGAGGCGGTTGAGGTAGCGCACCATCACGTCTCCCTGATAATCCCGCAGCCGCAGTTGCAGCTCGGGCAGTGTCAGCCCGTGCTCGCGACCCGTTTCATCCCAGATTTCAAACATCTGTGTGCACTCCTTGCGACATGAGGCTCCACTGTTTCTAAAAAGTGCGGGAAGGGCAATTGTCAGATCTGACAGCGCCATGTGGATTCTATCCAGAAAAGCGAAAACCCGGCGCGAGGCCGGGTTGTCTGAAGGATGGTGGAGGGAGAAGGATTCGAACCTTCGAAGGCAGAGCCGTCAGATTTACAGTCTGATCCCTTTGGCCGCTCGGGAACCCCTCCACAGGGGCATTGCATATTGTGTTCAGGAAGATGGTGGAGGGAGAAGGATTCGAACCTTCGAAGGCAGAGCCGTCAGATTTACAGTCTGATCCCTTTGGCCGCTCGGGAACCCCTCCACGGGGTATTTTCCTGATTTTTACTTACTTGACGCACTTGAATGGTGGAGGGAGAAGGATTCGAACCTTCGAAGGCAGAGCCGTCAGATTTACAGTCTGATCCCTTTGGCCGCTCGGGAACCCCTCCCCAAGTGCGAGGCCGCATACTACCAGATCCGGCAAGGTTGTGAACCCCTTGGCCGCATTCTGACGACAAAAAAGTGTCAAGTGGTCATTTTTTGATATGTTTCGCTCAAAATTCACACTTTTCAATGACTTTTATGTCGCTGCCGAAACGGCGAGGGGACGTAGGGGGGCTGGCTGCCAGGAGCCACGGGGCTCCTGGCGGATCATGGGGAGCTGGCGCTCGCTCAGGCGTCGGCGGGGCGGGCCTGCTGGCAACCCTGCACCGCATGGGCGATGAGTTCGAGGGCGCTCTGCTCGCAGGGGGGCAGCACCTCGTCGCAACTCGCGATCGGGGTGACGCGGTCTCCCCACTTGATGAGGGCGGCGCCCCAGGTCAGCCCGGCCCCGAAGGCGGCGGTCAGCAGGTAGCTGTTCGGCTTGACCCGACCCTGCTCCAGCGCCTCGCACAGGGCGATGGGCACGGTGGCGGCGGAGGTGTTGCCGTACTGCTCTATGTTGACCATCACCTTCTCCATGGGGGCGTTCATCCGCTTGGCCAGGGTCTCGATGATGCGCACGTTCGCCTGGTGCGGCACGATGAGGTCGATCTGCTCGGGGGCGATGCCGGCCTGGGCCAGTACGGTGCCGGTGGCTTCGCCCATGCCGCGCACGGCGCGCTTGAAGATCTCCTGCCCCTCGAAGTTGAAGGTGAAGAGGCCGTCAATGTCGGCGAAACGCACCCGATCCGTACCGAAGTTCGGCACGTGCAGTATCTCCCGCGCTTCGCTGTCACAACCGAGCTTGCTGGCAATCAGGCCGCTCTCCTGCTCGCTCGCCTCGATGATGACGGCGCCGGCGCCATCCCCGAACAGCACGGCGGTGTCGCGCTTGGCCCAGTCCAGCAACTGGGTCAGCCGCTCGGCACCGATCACCAGCACCCTTTGCATCATGCCGGTCTGCACCAGGGAGGTGGCGACCGAGAGGGCATAGACGAAGCCGGTGCAGGCGGCGTTGAGGTCGAACACCGCCGCCTTGTGGGCGCCGAGAGCCTGCTGCACGGCGGAGGCACCATTAGGGACCAGCGTGCCCGGGGTGGCGGTCGCCAGGATGATGCCATCGAGGGCGGCGGCGTCCAGACCTGCGCACGCCAGGGCGCGACGGCCGGCCAGGGTGGCGAGCGCCTGGGTGCTGACATGGGAGACCCGGCGGGCCTTGATGCCGGTGCGCGGGTAGATCCACTCGTCCGAGGTATCCATGATGGTGCCGAGGTCATCGTTGGTCAGCGAGGCGGGGGGCAGGCATTTTCCCCACCCGGTGATAGTGGCGTATGTCATCTTGTCGTCGCTTGTCGTGATGGCCGCTCTGGGGCGGAAAGTGGCGAAATTATGCCGCACGGGGCGTTCACTGTCATCCTGCGGTCCCCCCAGTGTAAGGGGAGTGGCGGGAGCAAGACCGTGATTTTGCTTAAATTTCCGCTTCTCCTTGCCGTAAGATGAAGGCCCGATCCCGGCGACCCCTTCCCGAGGTGACTCCTGTGCACAAAGCGAATCTCAATCTCTTGCCCACCCTCAAGGTGCTGCTGGAGACCCGCAACATCAGCCGGGCGGCGGAGCTGCTGAACCTGAGCCAGCCCTCCATCAGCAAGCAGCTCGGCCAGCTTCGCAGCGAGTTTGGCGACGAGCTGCTGGTGCGGGAAGGGCAGCGCTGGCTGCTGACCCCGCGGGCCGAGGCCCTGGCGGCCCAGCTTGCCGATTCCCTCGGTGCCCTGGAGCGGCTCTACGAGGCGCCGGAATTTGCCCCCGAGCGCTGCGAGCGGGTGTTTCGGCTCGCCTCCTCCGACTACGTGGCCCAGCACATCTTGCCGGACATCTGTGCGGCCCTGGCGAGGGCCGCCCCCCGGGCGGCGCTGGAGTACAGCCTGTGGGACAAGCGCCAGTTGCCCCAGCTCTGGCAATCGGAGCTGGACATGGTCTCCACCATCACGGAGCTGGTGCCGGACCAGATCCGCGGCCTGCATCAGGGGGAGGACAGGCTGGTGGTGCTGATGGGGCGCCATCACCCGCTCTCTGGCATGGCGCTCAGCCTGGAGGATTACCTCGCCTGGCCCCACCTGCAGGTGAGCGGGGGCGGGGACAAGGACAGCCCGGTGGAGCAGGTGCTGGCCCCCCGCGGGCTCTCCCGCCGCTGGTTTGCCCGGGTGCCCTTCTTCCAGGCAGCGGTGGAGGTGCTGCTGCGCACAGACTGTCTGATGACCACCCCGGCCCATATCGCCTGGCAGCTCTCCCGGGAACATGCCCTGAGTTTTTGCGATCTCCCCTTCGCCACCCGTGTCCAGCAGTATCATCTGCTGTGGCACCAGCGCCACCACCTGGATCCGGCTCACCGCTGGTTTCGCGAGCTGGCCTATCCCTTCCTGCGGGATCACCTGCAATTCACCCTGGGGGAGAGTCGCAAGCAGTTGGCCCGAGGGCCGCAGGCGAGCCGCTGATGGCAGCGGGTTGTGCCACTCTATAGCCACTGGCTATGGGCTCTATTCATAACTTTCACTTCTGGCATAGCGAGCCACCCCCTACCCTGATCCCGGGTGACAACAATCGACACGAAGGAAGAGAAGGTATGGAGCTGACGAGTTGGCTGGCGCTGGCCGCCATTTGCGTGATGGGGGCCATCAGCCCGGGGCCGAGCCTGGCACTGATCATCCGCAATACGGTGCAGGGAGGGCAGGGCCACGGGGTCGCCACGGCGCTGGGACACGGCCTGGGAGTCGGCATCTATGCGCTGATCACGGCCCTCGGCCTCGCCATCCTGATCACCCAGACCCCGCTGCTGTTCGATCTCATCCGCTACGGCGGCGCGGCGTTCCTCGCCTGGCTCGGGATCAAGGCGTTGCTGGCCAGGCCCGCAGGGGGTGAGGCAGGCAACGAGGAGGGGCACCCGCCACGGGGACGTCAAGGGGCGTTCGAGGGCTTTATGGTGGCCTTCTTGAACCCCCAGCTCGCCATCTTCTTTATCGCCCTGTTCAGCCAGTTCGTGCACGCCGACACCGGCTGGCGTGAGGGGGGCATCATGATGCTGACCGCAGGCGGCATCGATGCGCTCTGGTATGTGCTGGTGGCCCTGGTGCTCTCTCGCGGGCCCGTACTCGCCTGGCTCAAGGCCAAATCCACCGTGATCGACAAGGTGAGCGGCCTGGTGCTGCTGGGGCTGGCCCTCAAGGTCGTGATCTAGCTCCGCGTCGGGTGCCTGCGTAGTCGGCACTCTCTCAGGGCCGGGGGTTGAGGGCCCGCCAGATGTCCTTGTACCGGGTCAATCCTGCATTCTGCGGTGATCTTAAGCGGGATCAAGGCGGGGGGCGGGGAGTCTGGCTAGAGTGGCGGCCATTTGCAGCCCTTCGAACCGGACGTTATGCGCGATCAGAACCATCACAACCGCCTGGAGTTGCTGGCCCCGGCCAAGAACCTTGCCTATGGCATCGAGGCCATCAACCACGGCGCCGACGCCGTCTACATGGGCGGCCCCGCCTTCGGTGCCCGCAGCGCAGCAGGCAACAGCCTCGAGGACATCGAGGCGCTGGCGCGCCATGCCCACCGCTTCGGCGCCCAGGTCTTCGTCGCCTTCAATACCCTGCTGCACGACCACGAGCTGGAGCAGGCCCGGCGCCTGACCCACCAGATCTACGAGGCAGGGGCCGATGCGCTGATCGTGCAGGACATGGGGCTGCTGGCGCTCGATTTGCCCCCCATCGCGCTGCACGCCAGCACCCAGACCGACAACCGCACCCCGGAAAAGGTAAAGTTTCTGCAGGACGTGGGCTTCTCCCAGGTGGTGCTGGCCCGCGAGCTCTCCCTTGCGCAGATCCGCGAGATAAGCGCCGCCACGAGCGTGCAGCTGGAGTTCTTCATCCACGGTGCCCTGTGCGTCTCCTACAGCGGCCAGTGCAACATCAGCCACGCCCGCACCGGGCGCAGCGCGAACCGCGGCGAGTGCGCCCAGCTCTGTCGACTGCCCTGTTCCCTGCAAACGCTGGCGGGGGAGGTGCTGGTGGAAAACAGCCACCTGCTCTCCTTGAAAGACATGGATCAGACCGACAACCTGGAGGCGCTGATCGCCGCAGGGATCCGCTCCTTCAAGATTGAAGGGCGCCTCAAGGGGCTCGACTACGTCAAGAACGTCACCGCCTGGTATCGCCAGAAGCTGGACTCCATCCTGGCGAGCCGCCCCGATCTGGTGGCCGCTTCCGCCGGTCGTTGCAGCTACACCTTTACGCCGGATCCCAAGAAGAGTTTCAACCGGGGCAGCACCGACTACTTCCTCCATGGCCGACAGCCAGGCATCGACTCGCCGCGCAGCCCGAAATACGTCGGGGAGCCGCTCGGGCGCGTCACCAGCGTGACCCGCGATGGCATCGAGATCGACGGCCAGGCCGTTGCCCTCAACAACGGCGATGGCCTCGGCTTCTTCAAGCCGGGGGGCGAGCTGGTGGGCATGCGCCTCAATAAAGTGGAAGAGAAGGCACAGAGCAAGCGGTTACTCCTGTCGGAACCCATGCCCGGTCTCAAGGTGGGCACCGAGATCTTTCGCAACCACGATCAGGCCTTCAGCAAGCAGCTCGAAAAGGGGAGCGCGGATCGCCGCATCCGGGTCGATATGCGGCTATCGGAGTGCGACGAGGGACTGCGGCTCGAACTTGTGGACGAGCAGGGCATTGGCGCCGCCGTTACGCTCCCCTGCGACCAGCAGCTGGCCGACAACCCGGAACGGGCGCTGCAGCAGGCCAGGGATCAGCTCGGCAAACTCGGCAACACCCTGTTTGTGGCTCGCCAGATTGAGTTGGCAATAACGAGGCCGCTGTTTATTGCGGCTTCACAGCTTAACGGCTTGCGCCGGGACGGCATTGCCGCCCTGGAGGCGGCCCGTCTGGCTGCCTACCGGCGACCCGAGCGGCGCATTCCCCTGCGAGGCGCCGTTTATCCCCAACATCGGCTCTCTTATCTGGGCAACGTGCTGAACAGCGCGGCGGAGCAGTTCTTTCGCGAGCACGGGGTGGGGAGCATCGCCCCCGCGTATGAGGCGAACAAGGAGGAGCGGGAAGTGGTGCTGATGACAACGAAGCACTGCATCCGCTACAGCCAGCAGCTCTGCCCCAAGGAGGTACCCGGTCTCAAGGCCGAGCCCCTGGCGCTCAAGATGGGCAAGGAGAGTTTCCGCCTGCGCTTTGACTGCCACCGCTGCGAGATGCAGGTGATGGGCAGCCTGAAGAGGGGATGATTGCCCGTGTGGGCATGGGGCTGGAGCGGATTTGATGGCAGTATGGGGCGCGGCCTTGTCACGGATATCCCGTGGCGAGCCGCCTTCCCCCAGCCTTCTTCTGACAAAGGATCCGTCATGAACATCCATGCACTGCCGTTTTGCACCACGAACTGGGCCGAGGTCCCGACGACCGAACACAAGGGAGAGCGCGGCGTCGCCCGCTGGCACACCCGGCAGTTCGGGGATCTGCGGGTGCGAATGGTGGAGTACTCCCCCGGGTATCTGGCGGATCACTGGTGCAGCAAGGGCCATGTGCTGCTCTGCCTCGAAGGGGAGCTGCACACCGAGTTGCAGGATGGCCGCGTCTTCACCCTGACGCCGGGCATGAGCTACCAGGTGGCGGACAACGCCGAACCCCATCGCTCCTATAGCGAACTGGGCGCTCGCCTCTTTATCGTCGACTGAGCCGCTCTCTTTCCCGCTTCCCCTTGTACATCAGGAACTTGCCATGCTTGAACTCAGACCCAACTGCGAGTGCTGTGACCGGGATCTGCCCGCCGACACGGCGACGGCCTACATCTGCTCCTTCGAGTGCACCTTCTGCGCCGAGTGCAACGATCAGTATCTGCACCTGACCTGCCCCAACTGTGGCGGCGAGCTGGTCAGGCGCCCGCGCCGCCCGGCGGCCAAGCTGGTGAACAACCCCGCCTCCCTCCAGCGCGTCTTCAATCCGGCCCTGAAAGCGGCGCTGGGCAAGGGGGGCTAGGGCCCTCCCTTCATGGGAAGGGCTGGGCTGGCAACTGGCTCGTCCCTGTGGCTCTTGACCTTCTCCCGGCGGCAACCCCTATCAAGGGGGCTCACACCAAAGGAGCAAAAGATGACGGAGCGATTCGAAGGAGAAGGGGCGAAGGCCTATGACAGCCGCATCCCCCTGCTGGTGCCAGGCTACGAGCTGCTGCACCAGCTTTGTGCCTCCCGGCTGATGGCCGCGCTGGGCCAGCAGGCCCGTGTGCTGCTGGTGGGGGTGGGCACGGGCAGCGAGTTGCTGCTGCTTGGCCGTCTCTGCCCCCGCTGGACCTTTGTGGCCCAGGATATCTCGGCGGACATGCTGGCCCATGCCAGGATGCGGGCCGAGCAGGCGGGCATGGGGGAGAGGGTGTGTTGGCACCTGGGCGCATTGCCTGTGCTGGATAAGCCTTGCGATGGTGCACTCTGTCTGCTGGTGCTGCATTTTCTGGCGCAAGATGCCAAAGCCGCGCTATTGGGTGATATTTATCGCCAGCTCAATCCTGGCGCTCCCCTGCTGCTGGCGGATCTGATGGCGCCCACGGACCCGCTTGAGCGCAAGGCGATGGGGTTGCAAGCCGCCCTCGCCGGTTTGCCGCTTCCTGCCTGCGAGCAGATGGTGCGCCGCCTCGGGGAGGATTTCACCTCCCTGGACGAGGGACAGACCCGGCGCCTCTTGCAAGGGGCCGGTTTCGCGGCGGCGCACCGCTTCTTTCAGGCGCTGGGGTTTCACGGCTGGCTGGCGCAGCGGCAGTGAGCCCTGGCCGGGCTGCGCCGGATCAACGAGAGGCCCTCTCCAGCGTCAGCAGTGCCTGCTTGATGGGCAGGCCTCCCGCATAGCCGGTGAGGCTGCCATTCTGGCCGATCACCCGGTGGCAGGGGATGATGATGGAGAGCGGATTGCGACCGTTCGCGGCACCCACCGCCCGCACCGCGTTTGGCTTGCCGATGGCGCGGGCGATGTCGCCGTAGCTGCGGGTCTCCCCGTAGGGGATGTCGCACAGCGCCTGCCACACCGCTTGCTGAAACGCCGTGCCCCTGGGGGCGAGCGGCAGGGTGAAGCGCTGCAACCGGCCCGCGAAGTAGTCCCGAAACTCGGCGAGGAAGGGGGCGAGCGCCTCGCCGTCCTGCCGCCAGTCGCTCATGTCGGGCAGTGGCCGCAGCCCGGCCAGGAAGTCCACGTGCACCAGACCGCGCTCGTCGATGGCGACCAGCAGTTCGCCCTGGTCGGTGGGCATCATGTCATAGCGGATCATGGGCTCTTCTCCTCGTCTTGTGTCTGTGTTGGCCGGGTGAGCAGCGCCGGTTGTTCACTCATGGCGTGCCACAGCCAGCTCGCGGCGTAGGCGCGCCACGGCTGCCAGGGGGCGCTGCGCGCTGTCACCTCTTTCATCGGCAGCTTGTCACCGCCCCCCAGCGCCTTTTGCAGCACGAGATCCGAGGCGGGGAAGGCGTCCGTGTCGAGCCCGCAGCGCAGCCGCCAGTAAGCGACAGTCCAGGGGCCTATGCCCGGCAGCGCGAGCAGTTGCTCGTCGCTCGCGCTGCCCAGGGTGAGTGCGCCGCTTGCGAGCGCCGAGGCAAGCCCTTGCAGCGTGCGGATGCGGCTGCCCGGCATGCCGATGCCGTCGAGATCCAGCTCGCACAGCTGGGTCGGGGTGGGCAGCTGCGCGGTGCCGAACTGAGCCTGGGTGCGCGCCACCAGGCGCCCCATGATGGTGATGGCACCCTTGACCGACACCTGCTGGCCGACGATGGCGCGCAGCATCACCTCGTATTCATCCCACCCCCCCGGCAGCCGCACCCCGGGCCATCGTCCCTGGATGCCGGCGAGCAGCGGATCCTGCCCCAGGTGTTCGCCGATGCGGCTCATGTCGGCGTCGAGATCCCACATGCGGCGCACGCGGTACAGTATGTCCGGCAGCGCACTCGGCGGCAGATCCCGCACCGTGAGTCTGAGCCTCTCCCCCTCGACGGGCTCGATGCGGATGAGCCCCTCCTGCTCGCCGACCCGGTGACGGCGCTCGTAACCGTGCTCATCCACCCGCTCCAGCCCCGGAATGGCGCGCAACCGGTAGAACGCGAGCATGGCCTGGACGTCGAACGGCGGGCGATACAGCAGGTGCAGTTGCAGGCTCGATTGCGGCGCCGCCTCGCCAGTCCCCCCTTCCTGCTTGCGCAGGGCGCCCGGTGTCATGCCATACGCCTGCAGCCAGGCGTCGTTGAAGCGACGAATGCTCGCAAAGCCTGCGGCAAACGCCACGTCCGTGATGGGCAGGCGCGTCTCCGTCAGCAGCCGTTTCGCAAGCAGCAGGCGGCGCGTCTGCTCCACCTGTTTCGGCGAGGCGCCGAGGTGTTGCTCGAACTGGCGCCTCAGGGTGCGCTCCGTGATCCCGGCCTGCGTTGCAAGGGAGCCCAGGCTGTGCTCCGCCAGCTCGCCGCGCTCGATGCGCGCCAGCACCTGGGCGACGAGCGGTGGCAGATCGCCGCTCTGGGCCGGTGCGAGCTCGGGGCGACAGCGCAGGCAGGGGCGCAGCCCGTGCTGCTCCGCCGCCGCCGCGAAGCGAAAATAGCGCACATTGTGCTCGTGCGGTGCCCGCGCCGGACACACGGGGCGGCAATAGATGCCGGTGGAGAGCACCCCGGTGAAGAAGCGACCATCGAAACGCGCGTCTCGCGCGAGGCGTGCGGCGTGGCACTGCTCCCGGGTGAGACCCGGGATGATCTCGTCTCGTTGGGATGAATGCGGGGGCTCTGTGGTCATGGCATGGCTCGGGTTGCTGTGGGCATGTCCCAGAGACTAAGCGGGGGCGAGAGGGGTGACTAGCCAAAAACGGACAGGGATAGCAAAAATAGTGCGATCCGAGGAATCCCAGTCCTCCCTTTGTAAGGTTAGGGGGGCAGGACCCCACCCTAACCCTCCCCTTCGTAAGGGGAGGGGACAAACAGCTCCCCTCTGTGAACGGGGGCGGGGTTAGCTCCTCCCCCTTGTGAAGGGGGAGGCTGGGAGGGGGGTCAACCTCGCTTATTTCAGATAGCGTTGTTCGAGGTGTTTGCGCAGCCACTGGGGATTGAGTGCCTCACCGGTCGCGCGGCGAATGAGCTCGTCCGTGCCGTGCAGGCTGCCCTGGGACCAGATATGGCGACCGAGCCAGCCAAAGATCTCCGGCAGGCGGCCGGACTCTACGAGCGTGCCCATGTCGCCGAGCTCACGCTCGAGTGCGAAGCGCAGCTGCGCCGCGTACATGGCGCCGAGCGTGTAGCTCGGGAAGTAGCCAAACGAGCCGTCCGTCCAGTGGATGTCCTGCATGCAGCCGTTCTGGTAGTTGCCCTTCGTGGACAAGCCGAGCCACTGCTGCATCTTCGCGTCCCACAGCTCGGGGATGTCCGCGACCTCGATGCGCCCTTCCATCAAGTCCCGCTCCAGCTCGTAGCGCAGGATGACGTGGGCCGGGTAGGTGACTTCGTCCGCATCGACGCGGATAAAGCCGGGCTCGACCCTGTTGTACAGCTTCTCGAGGTTCGCGGGTGCGAGCGCATCCTCTGCCCCGAAGTGCGCGCGAATGCGCGGCGCAATCAGCGTGAGGAACGCGGGGTGATGGCCGAGTTGCATCTCGCAGAACAGGCTCTGGCTCTCGTGAATGCCCATGGAGCGCGCCTCGGCCACCGGCTGGCCGAGCAGTGCGCGCGGCAGGCCCTGCTCGTAGCGTGCGTGGCCCGTCTCGTGGACGATGCCCATCAGGCTGGAGACGAACTCCTGCTCGTTGTAGCGCGTGGTGATGCGCACGTCCGTCGGCACGCCGCCGCAGAACGGGTGGCTGCTCACGTCGAGCCTGCCGTGCGCAAAATCAAAGCCGAGCAGCCCCATCACCTCCTGGCCGAGCGCCTGCTGCGTCGCAACCGGGAACGGGCCTTGCGGGGTGAGGAGGGTGTCGCTCTTCTGCCGCTCGCTCACGGTCTGGATGAGGCCGGGCAACCAGCTCGTCAGATCGCCGAAGATCTGATCCAGCCTCGCGCTCGTCATGCCGGGCTCGTACAGCGCCAGCATGGCGTCATAGGGGCGCACCCCGAGCGCGTCGGCGCGCAAGGTCGCCACCTCCCGCGACAGGCGCACCACCTCCTCGAGGTTCGGGGCAAAACCTGCCCAGTCGTTCTCCTTGCGCTGGCGACGCCAGGCGTGCTCGCATTTGCTGCCGGCGAGCGACAGCGCCTCCACCAGCGCCCCCGGCAGCAGGCTTGCATCCTGCCACTGGCGCTTGATCTCCCGCAGGTTCGCACGCTGGTGCTCGTCCAGCGGTTCGCTCTCTGCCTTGGCTATCCACTCCCCAAGCTCGGGGGCGGTGCGCTTGCCGTGGATCAGCACGCCGAGCTCCGCCATCGCCTCGGCGCGGGCCTCGTTGCCTCCCTCCGGCATCATGGCGGCCTGATCCCAGCCGCAGATGGCGGAGAGGTGGGAGAGGCGGTGCAGTTGTTGCTGATGTTGTTCGAGTTTCTGGTATGACATGGGATTGTCCTTGTTATCGTCCCTGATGGTATGCACCCCGTACCTGGCATGATCGGGGCCGCCCGATGCTAGCACTGCCATCCACCCTGGTGCCACCCTCAGGCAGTCAGCCGAGGCGCTTCTGGTGCCGTTCGCGGTTTTCCGCCTTCTTGCGCTCGCTCTTGCGCAGCAATACGTAGAGCGCACCGCTGCCGCCGTGGCGGCGCTCGGCGCTGTGCATGGCCATCACCGAAGGCAACTGTGGCAGCCAGGCGCTGACATGGCTCTTGAGCAGGGCACGCGGGGTGCTGCGCTCCCCCTTGCCGTGCAGGATCAGCAGGCAGCGGATATCCCGCACTTCGCATTCGGCAATGAACTGCACCAGGGCGATACGGGCCTCGTTGAGCGTTTTGTGGTGCAGGTCGAGGGAGCCTTGCAGCTCGTATTTGCCAAGGCGCAGCTTCTTGTAGACTCCCTCCTGCACGCCGTCACGCTTGAAGCCGACGATGGCGTGGGGGTCCAGCATCTCGACTGCTTCCGTGCCGAGGTGATCCAGGGTGAGTTGTTCGGCGGTGGCGGCTTCCCGGCGCGCGAGTTGCGCCTCGGTGGGCTGGCTGTTGCCCGCAACGGGGGCGATATGGTCGCTGCGAAGGGGCCGCACGTCGGCCACTTCCTGCAGGAACAGTGAGAGTTCGTCGTTATGAGACACGGCAGGCTCCCCGCATGAAAATGAGGGAGCCAGTATAGCGGGCCTTGGTGGGCCTTAGAATGGCAACGCTCGCGGGCCCCGGCCCTGCCGGGGAGGGCGGTCTGAGCGAGCCTGGTTATTGCCCCTCTTTGGGCGGCTCTGCGTGCATCACCTTGTAGATGAAATAGACCGCATAGGCGCTGATGAGCAGGAAGGTGCCGAAAATCACCAGCATGGACATCAGCCCCACGCTGTTGCCGAACATCAGGTTCATCCAGAATTCCATCTCGTTCACTCCTGTCACTGGGCGGTGACAGGCATGATAGATACCTCTTCAGGAGGGAGGGGATGATCTCGATCAACTCCCTCTCTGGTTATTTAATCGGCAGCAAATTCTGTGAGCCGACACGCATCCGGCGCGTCAGGTCGCCGGACTGGACGCTACTTTGCTTTCTCCAGGGTCGGTTCGGTGAGGGGCGTGATGCGCCAGCCCTGCTGCTCCAGCAGGGCGAGCAGCCCATGCTCGCCGTAAAGATGCAGGGCCCCTACCACGATAAAGCTCTCGTTCGGCAGGCTGGGCCACTTCTTGACCCAGTTGCGGTTGCGCTCTGCCAGCAGGGTCTGTTCCAGCCAGGCTTGCAGCTTGGGCGGCGCCATCTCCTCCCTGAGCAGATTGATGAGGGTGGCCTCGTCCCCGTTCTGCCAGGCGGTCATCACGGCGTCGAACCCCTGCTGGATGTCGGGCAGCTCGTCCAGGGTGCTCTCCAGCATCAGGGTCTGGTTGTCGCCGACGCTCGCGAGATAGCCGAGCTGCTCCAGCAGGGTCTCCAGCCCGACGATGGGTTTGCCGCCGTCGTTCGCCCGCTTGGCGAAGTGCTGGTCGACACCGTATTCACTGCGATAGCCGGTGCGCTCCAGGGCCGCCTGGGTCAGGGTAATGGCCGCAAACCAGGGACGCAGCGGGGCCAGCATGCTCTCGTTCAGACCGTTCTGGCCCGCGGCGATGAGGGTGCGACGGTAGAGGTCGATGGGCAGGTGATCCTTGAGGGTCTTGCCGTCGACGAGCCGGGTGATGGCGCCCATCTCCTGCCACTGCTCCTGGCTGATGTGGGTCATATCCACCTCCATCACCAGGGCGCGGCTCTGCTGCCAGGCGCGCTCCACCGGGTCCGGCAGGGGATAGAGAGAGGGTTTGCCCGCATGGATGGACCCCAGCAGCCAGTGCTGTTCGTTGCCCTTGTTGATGCGGTAGAAGGCCGGATCGGCCATGGCATGGAGCGGCAGCAGCAGGCAGAGCAGGAAGGAGAGCAGCGTGGGATGGAATCTCATGAGGCACCTTATGTGAGCTGGATGAGTGCTCTATGATAAGTCCTCATTTGTCACAGCCAAGAGGTTTCCCATGCCCCACCTTCGTTTTCGGGCAGTTTCTGTCGACACCCTGCAGCGGATAAGCGCCCCCCTGATGACGGATCTCTGCGCCCTGACCGGTGGCAAGCCGGAGTTCGTCACCCTGGAGTGCGTGCCGAGCCAGTGGGTACGAGATGGCCAGCCCGAAGCCGGTTTCCCCTTCGTGGAGCTGGTCTGGTTCGAGCGACCGCAGGAGATGCAGGATGCCGCCGCCGCCCTCATCACCCGCCACCTGAAAGGGGTGCTGGGGGAGCAGACCTATGTGGTGGTGCAGGTGCTGCCCATCGTCAAGAGTCACTACTACAGCAACGGCCAGCACTATTGAGATTGAGCGGGTATCGTTGCTAAGACAGGTGCATGTCAAGAGGAGGCCCGCCGAGGGCCCCTGCCGTCCGGGCTCCCTTTATCAGGCGGATTTGATCAGCAGCTTGTCAAGCCAGCGGCTTGGCAGCAGGCGGCGCAGCACGGTAAACAATTTGGTCGGGAAGGTGACCGGGTAGCGGTGCCTGGGACGCTTGCTCGTGAGCGCATGCAGTAACGGCGGGATGCAGGCCTCGCTTGGCAGGGTAAAGCCCCGGGCACCCCCTTCACGCTCCAGCCTGGCCAGCGTCTGGGCATAGGCGTCCTGATGGCGGCTCGCGCTCGGGTCTATGTGGCGCAGGAAGGCCTCCCGGGCATTGGCGCGAAACCGGGTGTCGATGGGGCCGGGTTCGATCAGGCTGACGTGCACGCCGCTGCCCGCGAGTTCCAGGCGCAGGGTATCGGTATAGCCTTCCAGCGCGAACTTGCTGGCGTTGTAGGCGCCACGATACTTCATGGCCACCAGGCCAAGCACCGAGCTGTTCTGTACGATGCGCCCCTCGCCTGCCGCCAGCATGGGGGGCAATATCTGGCGAATGAGGTGATGCCAGCCAAAGAGGTTGGTCTCGAACTGCTCGCGCAGCGCCTCGGTGGGCAGATCTTCCAGCGCACCGGGCTGGCCGTAGGCGCCGTTGTTGAAGAGGCCGTAGAGGCGCCCTTCTGCCAGGGCCAGCGCCTCTGCCGCCCCTCGCTCTATGCTGGCGCTGTCCGCCAGATCCAGTTGCACCGCCAACAGACCCTGCTGCTGCAGCAGGGCCACATCCTCGCCCTTGCGGGCGGAAGCGATGACGGTGAAGCCCCGGGCGCCGAGCTTTCTTGCGGCGGCGAGGCCGATGCCGCTGGAGCAGCCGGTGACGAGCACGAAGGGATGGGGCATGAGCATGGTCCTGATTGACGGCCGGCAGGTGGCCCGAAGCTGGCATGGTAGCGTGGTGCCACCAAAAACAAAACCGGGCCAGAGGCCCGGTTTTCGGTCACGTCAGATGCCTGATTACATGATGGTGAACGGCATGATGATGTGGAACTTGACGTCATGCTCGGAGCTGAACATGTTCGGGTAGTACCAGCTGCCCTTGTCGTCCTGTTCGTTGTTGTAGTCGGTGTAGTGCAGCTTGAACAGGGTGCCCTTCAGCTTGCCGTCCTGCACTGTGTACATGACGTCGAAGTTGGCTGCCCACTCTTTGCCGCCTTCCAGGGACTTGTCGCCGTTGTTGGCATCCCAGCCGTAGGCACCGGAGACACCCACGCCCCAGCCCGGTGCACCCACCAGATCATCCAGGGAACGAGTCACGCCGAAGAACAGGGCTTTCTCGTCGTTGTGGTTCCAGTCGGAGCGGGAATCCCACCAGATTTCGTTCGCGCCCTGGGAGTTGCCGTAGCCGCGGGTCAGACGGGGCAGGTAGTTGCCCAGATCCCCTTCAGCCTTGGTCCACAGGCCTTCCAGACGGAAGCCATAGGGGCCGGCTGCCCAGCTGGCGGTCAGGGCTTGTTGCCAGGCCAGGCCGTCATAGTCGCTGTTCTCGGTGTCGGAACCGTAGAACTGGTAGCTGGTGTTCAGGCCACCCAGTACGTCGAACTTGTGGGCCAGCTTGAAGTGGTAGCTGTCCATGTAGCCTTCGGACTGACCGAAGCCGGCGGTGACGGCAGTGCCGTTCTCGAAGGTGTAGCGAGCGGCCAGACCGTGGATGTAGTCGATCTTGTTCGCATCGGTGAAGGGATCGCTGGCATAGGGGCTGCTCTTGGAGAAGCCGGTGGTGTTCTTGAACCAGGGAGCTTTGTACTCGTCGGCGATGGCGTAGGTCAGGTAGAGGCCGCCGAAGGTGCCTTCGATCTGGCCACCACGGTAGGTACCGGGTTGATAGGACCAGTTGACGCCGAGGATGCCGGGTACATAGAGCTGGGTGTAACCACCCTTGGCGGTGACGGCGTCACCGAACTTGAATTTCAGGGCGGCGTTGGAGAGGCTGAAGCCGTTCTCGGGAACGCCGTCACCACCTGAACCCCACTTGTCGCCCCAGAAGGAGAACTCGTTCTCTTCGTTGACGCCATTGCTCTCGTCAACGGCCAGATCGTAGGCACCGAAGCCGCCCACGTCGACGCCGACCACACCCCATGCATAGCCGGAGTTGAAGTTCAGGGCTGCCTGGGTGGTGGCATGGCTCAGGTTGGAGTGGTATTTGCCATCCTGACCCGGACCGGCCTGGACGCGATCACGCTCACGCTGGAAGTAGAACAGGCCACCGGTGAGCTTGCCTTCGTCGATGAAGGCGCTGTAGGACTTGCCGTATTCCGGGCTCATCATGTCTTGAGCGGCGAACGCCATGCCGGGGGCGACCAGTGCCGCGACCACGGCAGCACTCAACGCGGCGCGCTTGAAGATCACTTTTTCCATTTGTTATTGCTCCTGATTTTATGGACTTAGCTTTTTTATCCGGCAGCCGGGTAGGCACCCGCCGCTCGGTATTGGCATTGCAATCAACACCCCGAAGGGCAAAAAAATGGTTCTCTGTCGTGCCCTTGTGCCTGATGCCTTGGCGCATCGGTCGGGGCTATCTGCATCGTTACAGTCGTTATTTTTTGGCTGTCGATCCTTGGCGATCTGACATCACCAAGAGTACGTTCGCGGTGCGAAATATCAATGTAAAGTTCCCGGCAAGTTTCAAAAATATGACCGAGTGCAAATAATCATGATTCTTGGTGTGGGCACTCCCAGGCCACTCATGTCGGCAATGACAACGCTTTCATGGTGATTTCACCGTTCTCCTGCGCAGATCTTGCCGTCAAGGCAGAACTTTCTTTGTTAACCCGGTGGCAACATATAATTTTGTATCACAAAAAAAGATGGGCCCGGCCGGATGCCCACTGTCGTGAGCGTGAGCCGTCGCCCCGACAGACAGGGGGACCAGAGATGTGAAAGGGGTGAGGGAGCCTGTGACTGAATGGATGAGGCAACCCGTCATCGCCCGTGAAGACGTGACGGGAGTATCAGGGGAAGGGTTGCGGCAAGGCCGTACTGCGGGCAGGTAGACAGGGAACGCGCCCCGGGTCTGGTGCGTTCCAGGCCCGGGGGTTATCAGCTCTGGCTCAGGATCCGGGGGATCTGCTGGGCCTGGTGGTGGATGTGCTCCGAGACCTGTACCGAGAGGCGGCTGCCCTGGCGGGCGTGCTGGCTGATGCGACCGATGAGGGCGGCGAAGCTCGCCAGCCTGTGCTCCTGACTCTTGGCATTGTCGGCCCCTTGCAGGGCGATGACGGCGGTGCTGCGCGCCATCTCCCGCACCGTCAGGGTGGTCTGGCGCAGCTGCTCCGCCTGCTGGCGCTGCTCGGCGGCCTCTGCGGTGATGCGGGCCAGCACGGTGGCGAGCTGATCCCCCGCCTGGGTGAGGCTGGCCAGGATCTCGGTGATCTGGCCGAGGGAGCGCTGGGTGTCGGCGGAGAGGTGGCGCACCTCGTCGGCTACCACCGCGAAGCCGCGTCCCTGCTCCCCGGCCCTGGCCGCCTCGATGGCGGCGTTGAGGGCCAGCAGGTTGGTCTGCTGGGAGATATGGCCGATGACGTCGACGATGGCAGTCACGTCCTCCACCGAGCGGGTCAGCTGGGCCAGGGCGCCGCTGCTCTCGTCGATGGCGAGCCCGGTCTGGGCGGTAGCCGTCAGCATGCCCCCTACCAGCCGCTCGCTCTGGCTCATGGAGTGTTCATTGTGCTGGGCGTGCTGGGCGATTTCGGCGGCGACCTGGTGCACCTCGCTGGCGAGCTGGTTGAGCTCCTGCATCATGGTGTCGCTCTCATCCACCGCCTGCTCCGTGGTGCGGGTGCTGTGATGGATCTCCTGCACCTGCTCCACCATCTCCTGCAGGCTGGAAGAGACGCTGGAGAGCTGCCCCGCCTTCTGCTGCTGATCCTGTTGCAGGCGCTGTATCAGGCGGTTGTAGCTCGCGACGATGTCCGCCAGTTCGTTGCGCTCGCGCCCCGGGGTCAGGAGCTGGGCCTGACCCGTGGCGTCGAGCTGCAGGAAGGCTGCCCGCAGTTGCAGCAGGGGCCTGACCAGCCAGCGACGCTGCACCAGGGCGAACAGCAGGGCCACCACGACCAGGCAGAGCGCCAGCATGCCGAGCACGGTGGCCAGCTCCCGGTTCATGGTCTGACGGGCGGCGGCGAGTTGCTCACCCAATTGCTCCCCCGCTTGCAGCAGCTGGGTGATGTCCTGCTGCACCATCTGACGAGCAGCCTGCTGCTGTTGCAGCGCCTTGCGGCTGTTTTCCAGCTCCTGGGGATAGCGCTTGAGCAGGGAGGTCAGCTCGGCTTTGGGCTGATCCCCGAGCTCCTTGCGTATCGGCTCTCCCAGGGTGAATTCGTCGGCCGGTGCCTCCTCGAAAAGTGCCAGGCTCGGCAGGGCGGCCAGGGAGTCGGCCTGCTTTTGCAGGGCAGCCAGCTCGAATTGCAGCCCTTCGAGACGCTTGGCACTCGCCTGCTCCATGTAGTTCTGGCGCTGGTGGGCGAGGGAGGGGAGGGCGGTCAGGATGTCGGCCGCCCCCTGGCGATACTGCTCGGCAAGGGCCGGATCCCGCCCGGCGGCTGCTCCCTGCTGGCCGTAACGGAGCAAGGCTTTGGCCTGGGTGGTCAACTCGTTCTCGGCATTTTGCAGCAACCACTGGCTGTTGCCGGAGAGCTTGCCCGCCGCCAGATAGTCGCCGTCAATGCGGGTTTTCATCTGCTCAAGCCGGGCGTTTAGCGGCTGGGTCTGGGGATCCTCCAGGCGGGACAACAGCGCCAGCGCCTGCTGGCGCACTCCCTGGGCCTGGGCCAGCAGCAGGGGATCCCCGCTGCCGAGATAGTCGCGAAGCGCCCCCTGCAGCGGACCGCTCAGTTGCTGTTGCAGGCGCTCCTGCAGACGCTGGGCCTGGGCCGAGTGGTTGAATTGTTGCCAGCCATGATAGAGCGCGGTGGCCTGGACACCGGCCACCAGCAGCAAGACGAGGGAAGAGAGGGAGGCAAAATGGGCAATTTTCACATCAGATTCCTGCTTGAATCACGCAATGGGCGCGAGCTTAATCAGGTCTGATGGCGTTTTTATGACAGTGGCCGTGCCAGCTCCCGTTGATTTGGGCTTTTCACCAGCAGGCCGAGCAGGGCGCCGCCCATGATGAGCCCCCCCGCCAGCAGATGGCGCGGGGTGAGCGCCTCGCCGTTGAGCCAGACCAGCAGCAGGGTGCTCAGCAAGGGAGTGAGGTAGGCGAGCGCGCCGATGCGGCGCGGATCCCCGTCCCGCAGCGCCAGATACCAGGTGACGAAGGCCGCCCCCATGGGGCCGAGGGCGAGCCCGGCGATGAGCAGCCAGTCCCCCTGGGGGATCCGGGCGAATGGCAAGGGGCCTTCCAGCATCCATGCCAGCAGCAGGGCCAGGAGCCCTGCGGGCAGGCAGGCGGCGGCCGTGACCACGGCGGGAGCGGGAGGCAGGCGGCGGGAGAGCACGGAATAGGCGCCCCAGACGATGGCGGCGCCGAGGGCCAGCAGGTAGCCGGGCAGATGGGCCTGTTGCAACTGCAGGTGACCATCGACCATCACCAGCACCGATCCCGCGAGACCCAGGGCCCCGGCCAGCAGATGGTGCAGGCTCAGGGGATGACCCGGCAGCAGCAAGGGGGTGAACAGGATGATGCACAGCGGCCACAGGTAGTTGATGAGGTTTGCCTCCAGCACGGGGGCGTGGCGAAAGCTTGTGAACAGCAGCAGGTGATAGAGCAGCAGGGCGGTGATGGTCACCAGCCAGGTGAGGGGGCTGGCGCGCCACTGGCGCCAGAATGGCAGGGTGCCCGCCCCGCAGAACAGCAGCACCAGCCCCACCAGCACGAGCGGCGAGACGCTGGTGATCCGGGAGGTGAGCGCGGCGAGGGAGGCCCACAACAAGATGGTGAGCAGGGCAAAACCGGTGGACTTGTCCCACCAGGAAGACGCAGGCATCCAACACTCCTTTGCAAGATGAATGAACGAAAAAGAGGGCCAGTCTAGCAGACTGGCCCTCGTCACACAGCGTTGCCGTGACGGTGCGGGTTATGACTCCCGGCTCGGGACGGCCCCTGCCGCCGGAGCCAGGGACTGCCCCTTGACGTACCAGACGATGAGGGCCAGCACCAGCAGCGGCAGCACGGGGTCGAACCAGGTGCCGCCGGAGCCGAACAGCAGGTTCAGCAGGGCGACGCCGGTGCCGCCGATGGCCCAGGCGATGGTGGTCGGGATGGACCAGACGATCATCTGCTGCTTGACGTCGGAGATCCCCATCATGCGGTTGACCACCCAGAACAGGCTGTCGTTGAAGTAACCGAAGAAGAGCGACCCCATGGTGGCGGCCTGGGCGGCCAGCAGCATGTTGACCCCGGGGATCTGCGCCAGGATGGGGGCGGAGATGGAGGCCGCCGTCACCATGGCCACGGTGCCGGACCCCTGGATGAGGCGCACCAGAGTCGCCACGATGAAGGGGATCAGGATGGGGGAGATGGGCAATTGGGCGATCTGCTCGGCCAGTTGCTGGCCTGCGCCACTGTCGCGCAGCACAGCCCCCAGCGCCCCACCGGCACCGGTCACCAGCAAGATGATGCCGGCGGATTGCAACCCCTCTTCCAGGCGGGCGGCGGTGGCGTGCCTGTCCATGTGCGGGACCAGGGTATAGACCGCCAGCAGCACGCTGATGGCCAGCGCGATGATGGGGGTGCCGATGAAGTTGATGCCCTGCACCAGGGGGTTCGCCATCAGCCCGTCCATGCCCTCCAGGGTGGCCAGAGTGGTGAAGATGGCCTTGACGAAGATTAGCACGATGGGCACCAGGATCGGCAGCAGCGACAGGGTCAGGCTCGGCAGGGTCTTGCCCTCCTTCTCCTTGAGGTACTGCTCATAGGTGGCTTGCAGCTCGTCCGGGGTCTGGGCGGCCTGGGCACCGAACTCGGGGTACTTCTTGTCGAGCCACTGGGCGTAGAAGACGATGCCGAGCACGCAGGGGATGGCCAGGGCCATGCCGGTCAGCAGCATGGCGCCGATGTCCACGCCAAACAGGCCGGCAACCCCCAGCGGGCCCGGGGTCGGCGGCACGGTATGGTGGGTTACCACCAGGCCGCCCGCGAGCGCCACCCCCAAGGTGAGCAGGGAGCGCTTGCCACTTTTTGCCAGCGCCTTGGCCACCGGATAGAGGATGACGAAGGCGGAATCCACGAAGATGGGGATGCTGACGATGTAGCCCGTGATGGCCAGTGCCCACTCCTCGCGGCGCTTGCCGAGCCACTTGATGAAGCTGTAGGCGATCTGTTCGGCGGCGCCGGAGACCTCAAGCAGGCGACCCATCATGACCCCGAGGCCGATGACGATGCCGATGCTGCCGAGGGTGGAGCCAAAGCCCTGGGTGATCACGGTGAGGGTCTTGTCGATGCTCATGCCGCCGGTGATCCCGGCGATGCAGGCCGCCGCCAGCATGGCGATCAGGGCGTGCACCCGGGTGCGGATGACCAGGAACACCAGCACGAAGACCGCGATGATGAGACCGATGATGGGGGTTGGGATGTCGCTCATGATGCCTCCTGCATGTCATGGGTGATGAAACTGTCGATGATGTCGGCAAACGTCCTGTCTGCCGCGAAGCCGAGGGCGCTGGCTCGCTGGTTGTCGATGCGTCCCGGCCAGCTCGCCACGATGCGCTCGATGGCCGGATCGGCGGCAAACTGCACCCGATCCCGGGCCGCCTGGCCACCGACCCGTGCGAGGGCCTCCAGCATTTCGCCGACGGTCACGCTGATGCCGGGCAGGTTGATGCTGCGGGCGTCACCGGTGGCGGGAAGTCTGGCCGCCAGCAGGAAGTTCGCGACCACGGTGGCGGGGCTGGAGAGCCAGAGGCGCAGATCCGGGCTCACCGGGCAGATGGCGCTCTCCCCTTGCAGCGGCTCGCGGATGATGCTGCTGACAAAGGAGGAGGCGGCGCGGTTCGGCTTGCCCGGCCGCACGCAGATGGTGGGCAGGCGCAATACCAGACCGTCGACGAAGCCCTTGCGGCTGTAGTCGTTGACCAGCAGTTCCCCCATGGCCTTCTGGGCGCCGTAGGAGGAGGTTGGGGTCAGGGCGGTACCGTCATTCACCAGCTCCGGCAGCGGGCCGCCATAGACGGCGAGCGAGCTGGTGAAGACGAAGCGGATGCCCGGCCGGGCATGGCGGCACGCCTCCAGCAGGGTGCGGGTGGTGTCCAGGTTGACCTGCCAGCCGAGATCGAAGTCCTGCTCCGCGTGGCTGCTGACGATGGCCGCCAGGTGGTAGACCACGGCGGTCCGCTCGCTGATGAGGGACTCGGCGACACCGGGTTCGGTGAGGTCGGCCCGCAGACAGCGAACCCTGGGGTCCGGCAGGGGGGATTGCGGCTGCTGGATGTCCACCAGCAGCAGCTCGGTGAAGGGGTGGGGGCCTTGCAGCAGGGCCCGGGCCAGTTTCTGGCCCAGGAAGCCACCGCCGCCGGTGATGATGATCTGCATCTTGTTATCCTCAGACTCGTTCATGTTCAGGGTCGTTATTGTTGTGTCAGCCAGCCCAGCCCTTCCCGGGTGCCGGCTCTGGGGTTGTACTCGCAGCCTATCCAGTCGTGGTAGCCCGCCTGCGCCAGCGCCTTGAACAGGTGGGGGTAGGCGATCTCCCCCTCGTCCGGCTCGTGGCGATCCGGCACCGAGGCGATCTGGACGTGGCCGATGGCCGGACCCAGCTTGCCGATGAGGCGGGTGAGATCCCCGTCCATGATCTGGGCGTGGTAGAGGTCAAGCTGCACCCCCACGTTGGGCCTGTCTATCTCCTGCACCAGGGCCAGGGCGTCGAGCTGGTGGGCCAGGAAGTAGCCGGGCACATCTCTATCGTTGAGCGGCTCCAGCAGCACCTTGATGCCGTCTTCGGCCAGGAAGTCGGCGGCGAAGCGGATGTTGTCGATCAGGGTCTGGCGGTGGGCCGAGAGGCTATGAGCAGGGTCCACGATGCCGCTCATGGCGTGTACCTTGGTGCAGCCGAGCGCCAGGGCATAGTCACGCACGCTTGGCAGGTGGCCGCGAAACTCCGCTTCCCGCCCCGGGATGGCAGCCATGCCGCGCTCACCTGCGCCCCAGTTGCCCGGCGGCATGTTGAACAGGGCCTGGGAGAGCCCCTGCTCGCGCAAGCGGCGGCCCAGCTCTGCGGCCGGCCACTCGTAGGGGAAGAGGAACTCCACCGCCTCGAAGCCTGCGTCGCGGGCGGCGGCGAAGCGCTCCAGAAACGGCACCTCGGTAAACAGCATGGTGAGATTGGCGGCAAACTTGCTCATGGTTTCATCCTCCTCAATTCATCAATTTCGGGTTCGCTCAGGTAGCGGATGGAGTGGCCATGAAGCATCAGTGCCAGGCGTGCCGTCTCCTCCAGTTCTTCCATGTTGTTGACCGCATCCACCAGATCCTTGCCCGTCACCACGGGGCCGTGGTTGGCCAGCAGGAAGGCGTTGCCTTCGGGGGCGCGGCGCCCCAGCTCCTCGGCGATGCGGGCATCCCCCGGTTTGTAGTAGGGGATGAGCGGCAACTGGCCGACCCGCATCACGTAGTAGGGGGTGAAGGGGCGGATGACGTTGGCCGGAGCCAGCCCCTCCAGACAGGAGAGGGCGGTCAGGTGGGTGCAGTGCAGGTGCACCACGGCCCGGCAGTCCGGATTGTTGTGGTAGATGGCAAGGTGGAAGGCCACCTCCTTGGAGGGGCGATCTCCCCCCAGGTGTTCCCCCTGCAGGTTGACGTGAGAGAGCCTGTCGGCGCTGAGC